>Ga0210400_10005559_pt1 | contig 10680 bp, 14 predicted proteins | sample IncBWH26MmetaG_FD_155456 | JGI IMG/M metagenome (GOLD analysis project Ga0210400, IMG submission 155456) | Forest soil microbial communities from Barre Woods Harvard Forest LTER site, Petersham, Massachusetts, United States - Inc-BW-H-26-M | ecosystem: Environmental > Terrestrial > Soil >... | reverse complement strand
CCACGTAAACGCCGTAAGCGTTGGTCCGATCGCTCCCGCCCGGACTTGGACCAAATCGATGTCCTCGGAATACCGCGCTGGGGGATTCATGTGCGGCTTGTGCAGCGCCGTTCCGCCGCGGAACGCTAGCGCCGCCGACAAGTCACCCTTCGAAAAGATCTCGACCAAAGCGCGGCTGATGACCAGATCCTGTTCGACCTGGAAATCCTGCACCCACGGTACTTTCGCCCGCCACGAGGTTATGTAGTCGCGTGGGATCACGCTTCGGACTCCACTTCCGCGTTCACGTAGAGGAGCCAGTCTTTTGCACGGCGCGCGCGCGCGTGTCTGGCGCCTGGAACAAGTTGTGTCCAGTCCCTCGCGTTTTCTTGGACATACGCTTTCAACAACGAGGCTGGCTGCTTGGCGTCCAGGAGTTCGAGGAGATACCCAAGGCGCTGAGCCCATGGTAAGGGAGCGGTTTTCGCGGCGACGGCCAGGCGCTTCGGGTCGATCTTTTCGGCGAGCTCCGCAAGAATCGTCGCTACCTGGTCGAATCCCCCAGCATGATGTGGGTACCCAACGAGATCCACCGCGGTTGCCTCGACGGTCGAAACCGAGATGGTCCCGCGCGGTGTATTGAAGCTCTGCGTGGGAACGTCTCGCATCTTCTTCCGCGCGATGAACGAGACCCGGACGGACCCGCACTCGATGGGTCGGTGGTTCTTCTCGACCATCACCTGAAATTCCTGGGGCCGGTGGTGAGCCGAGCCGTGGTACTGGGCGGCGGTTAAGAGTCCCGCATAGTATCTGGTTTTTCTCCACTCCATGAGAGCGGGAAGGAATTGATCGGCTGGAAGGCTTCCAAGCCGTTTGTATTCCGCCGGCACGATGATGTAGAACCCGCGTGCAGGACTGGCCACCAAGCCGCGTTTCGCCAAACGATACATGGACAATTTCGCGGCATCCGCTGACACACCGAGCGCTTTGCGCATCTCGTCGGCTGCGAAGTGGTAGCGGCCGTTGGCCGCCAAATCGCTTATGTAGTCGCGGGCTTTCAACACTGTTCTCCGGTTCTACTCACATAATGTATCACTTTTCGATACGTTATGACAGTGTTGTCGGCTAACTGGGTCCCGCCTCCTGGAGTGGAAGCATTAGTCCATCGTTCCGTACGAGGAGAGTCATAACTTCGTCACGCATGTGCTGGGCGAAGTTAATGTCTTCGGGGTTGCTGGCGAGTCGCAATATTTGATCGATGTTCTTTTAACCCTATTAGTGGACATCGCCAAGACTTGATTCATAGCGGCTTACGCCGAAAAAACCCGATCATGGTCAGCGGAGAAGCAGCCAAAGCACAAGGTATGGATTGAGTGGGCGACACGACAGGCCGACCGGATCGATCCGTTCGTCTCGGAAAAGCCAGCATCCGTTTTGGACCGGAAGCGCGAATTAGGGTACTGGTAACTCCGAGTTAACATCGATTCGTCACCAAGGCAATCCACCGGGGCCTTGCGATTCCATACAAATAGTCTTGCCCATTGCTATTCCTCCCGTAACATACTCGTTCTTTCGCTCCCCGACTGAGAGAAGAGTCCCGATGCCCAACGTCTGGTTCACCGCCGATTTTCATCTCGGGCACAAGAACATCATCCGGTATTGTAATCGTCCTTTTGACACAGTCGAGGAGATGAATCGCACAATTCTCGAACGATTGAACAGTCCTCGTCAAAACGAACGACATCTTGTACTTTCTGGGAGATTTCTGTATCGGTCCAAAAGCGAGGGCCGCGGAGCTGCGCCGCCAGATTCGGTGCAAGAAGATATTTGCTGTGCCCGGCAACCACGACAAGGACACGCGCAAGCTGACTCAGGAATTTTCTTGGCTTGGCAATCTGGCGGAGGTCTCAATCAATGGCCAACGGATCGTGCTTTGCCATTACGCAATGGGCGTTTGGAATCATTCATCTCATGGTGCATGGCATTTGTATGGACACTCCCACGGACGATTGCCCAGCCTGGATGCATCGCTCTCGATGGATGTCGGCGTGGACACCCATGATTTTCGTCCGTGGCATTTCGATGAAATCCGAGATCGAATGAATGAAAGAGCTGCGTCAACTCCTGGATAGAATGAGAGTGTTGGTCGACTTCACGATCAATCTGATCGGGGAATGCGCTTTCCGCTCAAGAAGCATCGCACGGCCTACGGGTTTGCGTTTCTGGCAAACGACTCTGTCGTTCCTCAAAGTGCCCCGCACAATCACATCTCCGCACCCGTTGAAAGCCAACCACGCCCTTGATGTCGCCGATCGCTGACATTCGCGAATGTCGCCGATCGCTGACTTTGTTACAATGTCGTCGACCGCTGACATTTTCGCAAAAGGGGTAAAACGTGCGAGTCAGAACACCATCTGAGTTGGGGGCGCTCATCCGCGACTACCGCATGCGCAATAACCTCGACCAAAAATCTCTCGCCGCATCCGTAGGCGTGAGCCGCCAGTGGATCGTCGAGATCGAAAAGGGCAAAGCCAGAGCGCCGCTTGGCCTAGTCCTGCGGACCCTGGGAGCGCTCGGAATCGTTCTCGACGCCCAGCAGGAAACTCCACCAAGCCCCAAAGGGAAGAACAAATCGCACGGAGTCGACGCATACGTCGACATTAATACTATCGTAGCCGGTGCGCGGAAGAAAAAGAAATGACCAAAGAACTGATCGCACTGCTCGACGGAAGGGAAACTAGCCGCGTCGTCCGCGACAACCGCGGCAAGCTAACCTTCACCTACAACGAGCAATGGCGAAACGCTGCCGATGCCTATCCGCTTTCGCTCTCGATGCCGATTACACTAGCCGAACACCCCAACGCCAAGATTGACCCGTTCCTGTGGGGTCTTCTGCCAGACAACGAAATCATCCTCGGCAACTGGGCGCGCAAATTCCATGTCTCCGCGAGGAGCGCCTTCAGCCTGATCGCCTACGTCGGCGAGGATTGTGCCGGAGCTGTGCAGTTTGTCCAGCCGGCAAGGCTCAACGCCATCTTGGGCGCGGCCGCTCCTCCCATCGAATGGCTCGACGAAAAAGAAATCGCCAAGCGCCTGCGCGCCTTGCGTGAAGACCAGTCCGCATGGCGCGCTCCCAGCGATACCGGCCAGTTCAGCCTGGCGGGCGCCCAGCCGAAAACGGCCCTGCTCTTCGAGAACAAGAAATGGGGCGTGCCTTCCGGCCGCATTCCCACGACACATATCCTCAAACCGCCGTCCGGCGAATTTGAAGGCCACGCCGAAAATGAACATTTCTGCCTGGAGCTCGCGCGCGCGCTCGGCCTGCCCGTCGTGGATTCGCGCATCATGCATTTTAAGGACGAGATTGCGATTGTCATCGAGCGGTATGACCGCGCCCGCGTCGCCGCTAGCCTTCATCGTGTTCATCAAGAGGATATGTGCCAGGCTTTCGCCATCCCGCCGACCCACAAATACCAGAATGAGGGAGGTCCCGGCATCCGGGATATCGTCGGATTGCTCGGCGAGAATTCGAGCCTGCCAAGAGGGGATATCGCGACTTTTCTCGATTCAGTCGTCTACAACTGGCTCATCGCCGGAACGGATGCCCACGCAAAGAACTATGCACTCCTGATCGGTGCAGGCGGGCGTATTCGCCTAGCACCCCTCTATGACGTGGCCAGCGTTCTTCCATACCCGGACATCAACATCGAAAAGGCGAAAGTATCGATGAAGATCGGTGGTGAGTACCGGCTTCGCAACATTCAGCCCCGGCACTGGCGCAAACTTGCAGCGGAGCTGAAACTCGACCCGGACAAAACACTTCGCCGCGTTTCCGAACTTGCTGGCCAGTTCGCGGACCACGTTTCCACCGTTAAGCAGCAGATGGTGAGCGAAGGCCTGAAACATCCAATCATCCCCCGTCTTGCCGAGGTTGTCACAAAACGTGCGGCAGCCATCTGCAAAATGATCCAGCGCACATGAAATTTCGGGAAGCAAAATGCTGCAGAAGTTGCAGCTGTGCTCGGTCGCAATCCTCTCGTGCCGCACTAGGAGGTCATCATGCGTCAGGACTCGATCCGAAATTCCGTTTAGAACCTAAGCGGTTCATCAGCTTATGCCAGAAGGTCCCGGAGGCAAAAGGCTTAGTTCCGAGAGGGACGGAGGTCTTGGGAGGTGCAGACGTCGACACGACCACTCGGAGTGCCGCGAGATTGGACTTGTCATTCGACTAGCGTCAGGCTTTCAGTGCCGGGGCGACCACCGTGCCAGCGATTAGCTTTTGCATTTCAAAGAAGGACTCGATCAATTCGCGGGGGCTTTGTCGTCGTTCGCTTATGACTGTTAACTCGTCTGGCTCCATTCGAAGGGACAGTTCCGAATTCTCGACGGACAGCTCACACCAGCTCGCGGTGTGGTCATAGTCGAGCTCGACATCCTTGCGGTCCGATTCTTCCAATTGATCAATCAGAGCCGCAACGTCCACTTCGGCGTCAAACTGAAAGACGACTTCCGAAAACCGCCCATCGAACACCTCGTTGAATTCGGGCTTTTGCACAATCGAAGGTTTCACGCTATCATCACGCAACGTCCTTCGCGACAACCTGCATCCCGCGCTTCTCGCACTCAAACAACCAAGAGCAGGCTTTCACTGCTTTAGGCGCTTTCGCGAATCCGTGCTCCAAATGTCGGACGCTAGGAATCTCCTGATCGATTACTGGATGGGTCATGAGAACCGAGACATGGGCACGCGCTACGCGAAGCAACTGATTGAGAACATCGAGTGGCGCAAGGAATGGGCTGAGAAGGTGGGTCTCGGATTTAAGCTGCCGAGCCTGCCGCTGGGAATTGGCCAACTTGGCCAACTTTCTGAGGCCAAAATTCAACCCGCGAAAGCGGCGTAATCACGAGTAAATGTGGGAGATATTTGGCTCCCCGGGCTAGATTCGAACTAGCTTCGGTTAACAGCCAGCAGAGTGTTTTAATCACAATTCGCCGGAGCTAAGCTAAACCGAGGAAAGCTAACGAATTACAGTGAAATCCAAAGAGCCACCTCCTCGATTCTTGTTCACGTTTTATTCGATTTTCGCCGTGATTCACCACAATTGATACTACGTTCTTACTACGGTGGATGTTCAGGCCAGTTCTATGAATTCTTGATGATCTGCACAAGCGCACCTCGAGAGGACGTGCTTTAGTGGCAGCGGTGCTCTTTATGTGTCGCAGACAATTCTCAGTGCGACGAAGCGAGCCGATTCATCCGCGGGAAGTTAAAGAGCAATCTTGCGTCATCGCCTCTAGCACACTAGTCCGCCCAAATATTTGAGAGATCAATATGTTCGAGTCCCTTGTCAACCAAGAGCTTGTATAAGTCTTCCTCAGCGCTCGGACTTGCGTCAATGAGGACAATCCAAGTCGCCCACAGCCTTGAATAGCCAGCGCACTGCCCGATACAGCGATCACGCTCGCTTTTGGAGGGATTGACCTTGATTTCGAGCGCGAGAACACCCTCGACCAAAATGTCAGGTCGCCATTCGCGCGTTGAAGGATTAACTTCGACAACGTATCCTGCCTCCGCACGAACGTGTTCCGCCAGGTCGGCCACAAAATCATCTTCCGTCGCGTTGTTTTCGTCCGGTTCCCATGAATCCAGCACGTGCTCGATTTCATCACGTACCTCTTCCACTTTGCCGGGGTACTCGCGCTCTGCTCGGCTCTTCTTGGCTTCCTCCGTTTGGTTCCTTTGCCAAGCAGCACCGAGGAGACCGCCGCCAACAAGACAAAACAAAGGTGTTAGGTTCGGTTCGTTGCTTCTGTCTTTCTGTGCCATGTCCGTAGTCCTCCGCTGAGATAGGTTCAAATGCAAGCAGTCACTCGGTCATTCGTCTCTTGCTTCGATCATCTTTCGACGAAACATTTCTAGGAGATCTTCCGAAATCCAAGCTCCTTCTCGGACCATCTCCTCCAATATGTTGACCGCAGCTGGCCCCAAGAGCTTCCCCGCCTCGACTCCATATTCGAGAACTCCAATTGCTCCAGAAACCGGTATTCCGATCTCATCGGCTGTTTGGCGGGCCTGACGGTCATTCGTTACTAGGGAAGCATTCCGAAATTTTGCCACTGTGATGGCCCCGAGCTCGCCGGGACCGAGGCCTCGCCTCCTTTTGCGTAGGTCTGTCAGGAAGGTCCACTCTTCGTCTTTCGTCAAAGTAACAATCTCCGATCCAAGAACTCGAATCTGCGACTCACTAAGTTCCTCCTCGACAAAATCCGACATGAGCATCCGCCCGCCAAACACCTCCTCGAAGAAGGGGAGGTTTCCGTCAGGTAGAAATCTACGACGACACTAGAATCAACAGAAACGGATACTGCCTCAAGCTTGTGCAAAGGAGATTTCCTTTCTCCAGGCCTGCATCATCCTCCTCGCTTCCAGGAGGGGAACGTCCATAAGTTCAGCTAATTTCCCAAGAGACAACATTCCTCCCAAAGCCGCTCGCTTTACGAGATGCATGAACCGGCTATTGTCTTCCCATTCTTTGATCAGTTCATCCGACAGCGGCGCAAATTCCTTCTTGGGTTGGTGATGTTTTTCAATCTCCTGCAGCAACCGCAAGCCCTCAGCCTTTGGAATTAGGTTCAGATCGGAAAGTCTCTGGATCAACATTTTCGCGCTGACGCGGAAGAGTCGCTTTAGGTGAACGATATCCTCAATACCGATCTGTTTGTCCCCGACATCTCGGAGGTAGACCTCCCGTAGACTGGGTTCAGGAACAAGGAAGTCGGCGGCGAACTGGTTAGCCATGAGTTCGAGCTCGTGATCCTTAGCAAGTCCAGCAGCCGGTGCGGGGCTCTTATAAAACGACCTATGCATGAGGGTATGCCCGTACTCATGCGCCAAAGAAAAGATCTGACGTTCGACGGTATTCGCTGCGTTCACGAAGATGCAGGCCCCGTATTCAGGGGAGAAAGCAGAAAGTCCGAAGACCTCATAGTCTTCCATCGAGTGACGAAAAATCTTTATGCCGCGATCATCGAACAGCCGAAAGAGATTTTCGATCGGTCCGAGCTGCCCGAGTCCCAGCCTGTCGCGCTCGGAATGGGCCACTTGAGTTGAGAATTGAATCGGTTTGGAGTGAACTGCGGGATTGTAAGTGTAGTCAGGAGGAGGGAGCAGGCTGTCAGCGACTCCTACGATTTCCTCCAACTCGCGGTAGGCTCTGCAAAACTGCTCAAAGTGAAGGCGTACGTCAGAAGGGGCAATGGCATCCGCAGCGGCACGGTACATCAGTGCCAGTTCATCTTGTTCTTCCTTGAAAAAGTCTCCCACCGGGCGACCAAGTATTCGAGCAGCACTCAAGAGTTTGCTGCTGTCGATCGCCACGTGACCGTTCTCGACAGAGCTGAGGGTCGCCCTGGAGACACCAAGCTGTTCGGCGAACTGCTCTTGGGATATTCCAGTTAACTCCCTAGCTATCTTCAAGTTGCGGCCAATATTTTCTTTCATTAAGCCTCCTTTGTCTAGAATTATTGACACCATAGTGTCACTAATGGTAGAATATGTCAAGAATTTAAGACAGGAGTTCGTATGGCTTGGAACTACGAAGACAGCAAGAATCGGTTGTCAGAAGAGTGGAAGCGGCTGGACAAGGCTGACTTCACAGTAAAGAAACTCACGCGCGAGATGGACCTTTCAAACCTGGGGCTCAGTGAGGCGCGGCTCGTTCACGGCGTTCACTTGTACGCAAACGTAGCGAATTATTCTGAGATCTTGGACGATCCGTTGTTGCGCCGTGACGATTCGAAGAGGCTCCACCGATACCTTCACGTGATTCGCGTAGAACAACGCCGAATTATGCAATCCGTTTTCGACGGCGACAAGATCCAAGTGCAGGGCCCGAAGTTTCATGGCCTGCTTTACAAACCTTATGACAACGATTCGGATCTTGCATGGAACTCGGTGCTCGCTGGCATCGCCCTGCACTGCGTCCTGACGCGAGCAACGGCACAGGTCTTTGAGAGCTATCCCAAGCTGGATTCCGTGATCGGGCTCGATCTTGGCGATGTCGTGGTTGCGAATGTTGGTTTGCGTGGGGACAGGGAGCTGATCAGCGTGGGGAGTCCTGCGAACCACGCAGCGAAAATTCATGGTGCTCCGAATTCGTTGACTGTTGGCACGAGTATTTACGATTGCCTGTCGAAAACGCAGCGAGCCTTTTTCACAAAAGATGGCGACGTGTACCGCATGTGGCCGGGCTCACTAGAAGATCCCGAGAGCCTCATTGAAGAGGCTGGCTTCGATTGGTCTGTCGAGGGGTCAGTAGATCACATGGCTGAAACAAGAGACGCGTTGCCGCTGGATGAGATCGTGATTCAGGAAGCGCGTGAACGGATCGATCCTGGAACGCTGGGTCCGAGGCGCGCGAAGACGTGCGACGGAGTTTCGATTTTCGTCGATATCGACGGTTACACTAAGTGTATCGATGAGCTAGCCGAAACAGGAGACTTGGAAAAACTCTCTTTAGCCGTCAAATGGTTGCACCTTTTCCGCTACGAGGTACGCCACGTAACGGAGTGTGATTTTGATGGCGTCACCATCCAGCATCAGGGTGACCGACTCCAAGCCTTTGTTCACACGCCAGCAGGAAACGACGGCCGTATTATTCGGAAAGCTGTCGAAGCCTGCATCAGTTACAACTCTTCCGTTGAGGAGGTTTTGAACGTAGAGCATAACCTGCTCGGGCAACTTCACGTCAGTATCGGCTGTGATTTCGGCAAGACACTTGTCAGTCGGTGCGGGGTCATCGGCGATCTGGACATGACGTGCCTCGGGAGAGCGCCCCAGAACGCAGAGGAGGTTCAGCTTAGGATGAAAGGGCAGGAAATCGGATTTGACTCCTGCATCTATGACGACATCTCAGATGACGCAATCAAAGACAGATTCTCATTCGACAAGACGCGTGAGTGCTACGTCGGAAAAGGAGTTACCTGGACTTCGGTTGACGACGCAGAACGCGCCAAGCAATACGAGGTTTCAACGAAAGCAGCCTACACTACTGCCGGAACCATCTCTATCGGGAGCAAGATTCCGGAGGGGGCACGGAACCTGAAAGTAACGCGCCCCTGGTCAGAATGAAGACGTTTCCCCCCTGGTACAAGCTCCATCCCCAGAGACTGGCTTGGGAGCGCGAGGTCCTATGCAGTCTGCCATTCTTCAAACCTGAAGACGATGGCTTCGACCAAGATAGAAACTTCACGGCCACGGGCACTCTGTTCTATCGGGGCGAGCGTTCAGGGAAGCTTGATGAGTTCCGAGTGAGCCTGATTTATCCGTGGAGATTCCCAGCGACTTTTGAAAGGGTCTACGACAGAGAAAAAAGATTTGACCTTTGCCAGATCACGCCACTTTGTTAGAAGCTTTGCTAAATCAGAAATTGGTTCGAGGAAACCAATCCCTCGCCCACGATTTGTCACAACGAATCGAGCTTCGGGCTGTGCAGGCTGGAGAAGTATTGATCCAACAGGGCGGCGACGACAATGATCTGTATTTTCTATTGGCAGGACGCTGCGAAATTGTCGTTAACGGCCGCAAGATAGCAATTAGAGGTCCAGGGGAAGACGTGGGTGAAATGGCGACTATTTTACCGTCTCTCCGGCGATCGGCAACTGTGCAGAGCTCGGAATCTGGTGTGGTCGCAAAACTGAATTCTATCGGGCTGATTGAATTTGCTAATCGCTATCCATCTATGTGGCAGTACTTGGCGGGGGTTCTCGCGGAGCGTCTTTTCCAACGGAATAGCCTGGTTATTGCCGCACATCTCGAGATTGAGGTATTTGTTATCTCCTCTGCGGAAGCGTTGCCAGTTGCTCGCATTTTGGAAGCCGCACCACCGCATCTCCGGGTGGCTATTGTTCTGCTCACTCAGACGGGAGGGCGAACGTATAGTGAGGGGTTCTCGTTGCGTTGGGACCAAGTGGATTTTTCTAGCAAACTAATCCGTCTGGGCAACGACGTGAAAACTCCAGGCTCATCGGAACCCGTTCCGCTTTCCGAGTACGCCTGCGAAGTATTGCAGGGGTGGAAAAAGGAACAAGCTTCGAACAGCCCGTTTCTGTTTCCTAGTCCGATTTGTCCTGACCGGCCAATCTCCACGGTCAAGACAGCTTGGCGGGCCACGCTGAGAAGAGCAGAGATTCCGCACTTTTCGCTTTACACGCCGCGGCACATCTTCTGCACTCGCTTGAGTGAAGTTGCACCGGATGCAGTCGTCCAACGAGCAATGCGGCACTCAAGTCCGGAAACCAAGCGTCGCTATCAACTCGGAATGGCAAACCAAGTCCGACAGGCAGTGGAGAAAGCTAATGAATCGGCCTACGGCAAAGGGAAACGTACTACGTTTTTACTACGTTCGGCTTCAGTTGAAATAGGAGGGACTGAAAAGCGCCTCTAACTGATTGACTACAAAAGTGGAAGTGGCTCCCCGGGCTAGATTCGAACTAGCAACCCTTCGGTTAACAGCCGAATGCTCTACCGTTGAGCTACCGGGGAACCGGACAAGGTAGATCCTTAATTTACTATGCTATGCAAAGCTTCGCCAGTCTCTTTGAGGTCGCGGTAGGGACGCCAGTTGACCTGACGCCCCCCGCACGGATCCGCACGAGCAGGATTACTGCATGCGGCTCTTACCGCGGATGTCTGGCGTCGAA
>Ga0210400_10005557_pt1 | contig 10683 bp, 13 predicted proteins | sample IncBWH26MmetaG_FD_155456 | JGI IMG/M metagenome (GOLD analysis project Ga0210400, IMG submission 155456) | Forest soil microbial communities from Barre Woods Harvard Forest LTER site, Petersham, Massachusetts, United States - Inc-BW-H-26-M | ecosystem: Environmental > Terrestrial > Soil >... | reverse complement strand
GCCGGCGTTGCCCAGACCGTGGTTCTGTGCGTAGAGGATCGCTTCAGCTCTGGATTTCGCTCCGGTCTTGGCGAAGATGTGATTGATGTGGGTCTTCACCGTGTGGGCACTGACGTATAGAGATGCGGCGATATCGCGATTGGTCAGCCCCTGGGCAATGAGCACCAGGACCTCGCCTTCTCGAGCGGTGAGGTCATCAGGCAGAGACTGCGGAGCAATCGCAGACGCATTCTTGGGTTCTCCAGCGATGCCGAGGAGGGTGGCTTGAACGTGACTGTCCAGAACGGACTGCCCGCTGGCCGCACCATGGATGGCGCGGGCGATGTCGTCTCGGCCGGCATTCTTGGTGAGGTAACCGCGGGCGCCGGCTCGGAGCGCGTCGAGGATGGAGACGTCGTCTGCGTAGGTGGTCAGCACGACGACGGCAACGTCGGGATACCCCGCGGTGAGCCGCCGTGTGGTCTCGATTCCGTCGAGGACCGGCATGTGCAGGTCGACGAGCATCGCGTCGAGCTGGTGTTCTTCGGCCAGGACCAGGGCTTCGACGCCGTTGGCGGCCGAGCCGACGACGGTGATCCCGGGCAACAGGTCGAGCATGAGAACGAGACCGTCGCGTACTGCGGTCTGGTCGTCAGCAACAACGATGCGGATCGCTTCAGCTTGGACATCGGTCATCGAGGTATCCGAGCGCTCACGGTCCATCCCTCTTCCGTGGGCCCAGCCGTAAGGGATCCATCCATGAGCAGTATCCGCTCAGACATCCCAACCAGGCCGTAACCACCATGCACGCCGGGTCCGCCGGGATGTGAGCGGTTCCGATCTGGTCGGTACATGGCATTTGAGATGACCAAGGTGGTCTCGTTGGACTCGTAATTGAGCCGGATGACAAGGGGAGCCCCCGGGGCGTGTTTCGCCGCGTTCGTAAGCGCCTCTTGAGCGGTGCGGAGTAACGCAACAGTGGCATCGGGCGGCAGTGGTCGGATCTCGCCAGTGACGGCGAGATCCACGCGTCTTCGGTTCTCGCCCTCGTGGTTGTCGACCAGACTGGTCAGACTGTCGGGTAGTGGCGGCGTGTCGGTGCGGAGGGCATGGATAGCGCTTCGGCTGTCGGTCAGTCCGTCGTCGGACAGTCGGTGTGCGTAGTCGAGGATCTTGAGGGTGGCCTCGACGTCTCCGGAGTCGCGAAGCACGGCGCTGGCCGCTTCGATCTGGATACTGAGGGCGCTGAGAGAGTGGGCAAGCACGTCGTGGATCTCTCGGGCGATCCGGTTGCGCTCATTGAGTGCCGCGCCACGGCGCTGTTCGGATTGGGTCTGTTGCATCTGGACCATGAGAGCGGTCGCTTGTTCTGCCCGCACCCGTACCTCCCGGCGGTAGCGTCCGCCCAGCAGGGCGACGACGAGCAGAAGCGGCAGTCCGAGGGCGGTGCCGGCCGAGAAGCCGAAGAGCAAACCGCTGACCTCGATTCCCAGGATGCCCGCCACGGTTGCCGCGCAGGCGGCTCCGAGGGAGAGCTCACTGCCACCACCAATTGCCGCCACCACCGCAAACGCGACCGGCATGCTTGCTGGGCCAAGGGCCGCGCCCAGTCCGCCGGCGGCGCCGAGACCGCACAGGGCGACGGTGGGTATCCACTTCGGGTTTGAGGCATACCGGCTGGCGCGCCAGTCGATGAGACCCCAGAGGGCCAAGAAGACGCCGATCGCCACCAGGATCGACACCTCGAAAGCAAGATGCTCGGACGTGCCGGCGCCGACGGTGAGGAAGCACACGAGCACGTAGGCCGCAGCTCGGGCGAGCCAGAAGCCGGATTGCATTGTGATCCGTCGAGTCACGGGTCGCGGCCCGGAGACGTGAGTAGCACTTGAGTCACGATGGGCAAGACACTCACGAATCAACTCCGATCTGATCCCTGACGACGGACCTCATGCATTGCACGGTACGAACCAAGAGGGTTGACTCACATCAGCCCCCGGGCTGATTCCTGGTACCAGTTGCACTGACTTCGAGTCGCCTTGAGCTGGTACCTGTCTCGAACCGGATATCGCCCTGTGCGGTGACGAAATCACATGGCACTCAGCACACGATTGGAGAAAGGAACCATTCTCAACCGGAGGTCGGCTCGTGGTCGAACAGGCAATGATCATCAATGCGATCGTGTTAGCGGTCGTCCTCGAGGCCGATATTGGTCCGCATCGCAACATCACGAAGTTCCGTGTCCTCCGACCAATTGTGACGGCAGTGGTCATCATCCCGCTGTACCTGAAGGGCCTCTCTACTCAGGGCACTGGGCTGGTTCTCGAACTGGCTCTGGCCGCTGCCGGCGTCCTCCTCGGGTTGGCGGCTACCGGCCTCATGACCGTCTATCGCAGTCCCCGAACCGATAAACCAGTCTCACGAGCTGGATGGGGTTACGCCGGACTATGGGTTCTCGTCATCGGTGCCCGCTCTGCATTCTCCTACGGCTCCGTCCATTGGTTCGGACCCCAACTCGGCCACTGGATGACGCGCCAGGCCATCACGTCGAACGCGCTCACCGATGCGCTCATCTTCATGGCGGTGGGGATGTTGCTCACCCGGACGACCGGCATGGCCGTCCGGGCAACTCATCTTGCGCCACACCTGCCGACACCGACCAACGACACGGTCACCACGAAGGTCCGATAGGCGGATCTCCCTTCTTCTCGTGCTCGTTGGGCGGCGGGTGGACCATGCCGGAGCAACCGGGCTCTCACCATGAGACGGGACCGGCCCAGAGCTCGTCGATGTACTGGTCGGTGCCGATCACGGTGGGGATGAACGGCATGGTGATGACGGCCCGGCCGACACCCGAGCCTTCAAGGGCAGAGACCAGCTGGCGCTGCTGTTCCCAGGACGCCAATGGGTCCCCCTCGACGAAGTAGAGCTGTAGCTTTCGATCGGCGGCGTTGGCATCGCCAGGAATTGGTACCGGGACGTCGTCGGCGACGCCGCCGGCGTGGAGGGCCCAGGACGACACGTTGGCTACTGAGGACCCCGGCAACCACTCGGGCAGCGTCTCGTCGAACCATCGGTCGACCGCCTCCGGGTCGGAGGCCTCGGCCGGCTCGACGAACTGGGCGATCAGACCGCCGAAACGACGGTCGAGGGCGAGCTCCAGCGGCACCGGGTCGGCGTCCCGGTAGGCGCGCCACTCGTAGTCGTACATGGCCGTGTTGTAGTGGGTCCGGTGGGCAAATCCGCGGTCGGCATCGTAAAGTCGCCGCACCTGGTCGGTAGCCCACGGCAGCCACTCATCGAAAGCGCCGCCCAATATGTAATAGACGCAAGCATACGACCCGTCGGTCGGCTCGAAGGGCCAGCTCTTGGCGTGAGCCAAGCGAGCCTCCTTGTGCCGGTGGGTGGCCACCCACCGGCTCCCGGCGAAGTCAGCCGCTCCGATCATGCACCCGGCGTAGTAGTGGTCCCGCTCGTACCACCGGTTATAGGAGAACTCATAGCCGCGGTGGGGGTCGGTGAATACCCACAAGATGTTGCCGACGGTGATGGGTTCGTCGATCTGGCGGACCAACCGCCCCGGTTCGTAGCGGAGGCGGTCTGCGTATCGGTCTTCAGGGGGCATGGTCTCTCCTCAATGACGTAGTACTGCGTCGATCAAGATTCGTAGCGGTTCCAGAAGATGTGGTCGTTCACGTCGTCTCGTGGCGACGGCCGGAACTCCCCGCCGGTCGTGTATGCGACAGGGATCATGCAGGTTTGGTCCCAGGATCCGGGGATGCCCAAGATCTCGGCCATGGCCGGCTGGTCTCGCTGGTGGGCGCTGGTAAAGACCGAACCAAGGCCACGGCTGCGCAAGGCCAGCTGAAAGCTCCACACCGCGGGATAGATCGACGCGTACATCCCTGAGTTCATCCCAGATGGTGTCGCCCTCAACGCCGGATCGGTGATCAACGTCTGGTAGCGGAGGTCAGCTGCTTCCACGTCGTAGCAGGGAAACACAATGACCGGGACCTCGGCCATGTGCTCGGCCAGGTAGATGATCGAACGGGAGATGCGCGCTCCGACTTCGTCACCGTGCGAGAGCTTGGACTCGAGCATCTGGGTCACCGATGGGATGGTCACCTTGGCGTATTGCTCGCCGACCAGTCGACGCTGTTCGGCGTCATCGACAACGACCCACCTCCATTCCTGGGCATTGGACGCATTTGGAGCAAAGCATCCGAGCCGGATTGCCTCCACCACGACCTGCCGCGGGACCGAGCGCGTGAGATCGAGCCGCCGACGCACTGACTTCGTCGTGCTCAGCAGTCGGTCGATCTCCGCCAGGTTGAACTCCGTCATGAAACCCACCCCTCGTCATGGTCCCCACGTCACGCCGCACTGCGGACACCGTTCCTGCCGGCCGCCCGGGTTAGTCTACGCTTGTTAGGTGTTTGTAGAATGATATTAGACATGATAGATGTACCACAAGACATGAGTATGAGGTTCGTTCCAAATCGGACGCCACGGCATCGATCGGACGCCGCCAGCTCAAGGGGAACCGCGAAAGCGATCATCCCGAGTCGACCGACTCCATCAACTGACATCCGGACCACGCACAATGAAGCCAGGAGGACCACCGTTGCGAGAAGTTGAGTTGCGAGCAGCCCTCGATCAAGTGTCAGACCTTGTGCGGCCAGACGGGGGTGACTTCGAGCTCACCGGAATAGACGATGCCACCGGCACGGTCAGGACCCGCTTGGTCATCGAGACGGCCAATTGCGCCGATTGCATCCTTCCGCGCCAACTGCTGGAAGAGATCGTTACTGGGCGGCTGCGTCGCTCGGTAACGGGTGTGCAGACGGTGTCAATTGATGATCCCCGAGAAGACGTCGGCATTGCCCCTGGGCCGAATTAGCGCGTGCGGACGCTCGATGAGGTTGGGTGGCGACCTGTCCGTATCGAACTCCGGCCTCCTTGCACCACTCACCGGGCGAGGTGTTCAAGGCAAGCGAGTTCCTTGACAACCGGTACTCCGCCTACTCGCCCACCACATACACCGCCTCGTCGAGCATGGTCCAGTCGTCTGCGCCGATCGGCTCGCCCCTCAGGCCGGCCGCGATCGATACCTGGTTCCGATCCGGGTCGGTTCCGAACACCGCCTCCCAACCCTTTGTGCGCCGTCGTCCCACCAGACTCTGCCGCGCCTCGAGACGAGTTTCAACGAGGTCGACTTGATCGAGTGACTCCGCCTCGAACGAGATGAGCCTCGGTCCGATGGCGCCGCGGCCGGCGTGAAGGGTGACACTCGTTGCCCGCAACACCAGAACCTGGCGGCGGTCGGACTCACTTACCCTTAGTGCCGCGACCCCGGCCCCCAGCGCGTCGATGGAAAACTCGAACACCTCGGAATAGAAGGCAACCGACCGGTCGAGATCACTCACGTTGACCAAGATGCTTTGGATGCTTAGATGCATCACTGGTCGTCCATCACAGGGCGGGAACGGCCGCTCGCCGAGCGCAAGGACCCGGCCTTGGCCTCGAAGCTGGCGTCGAGTGTGTCGAGGAGGTCAACCACCACGACGGGTATCTCGCGCTGAGCATTGCGTACGGCGGCGGCGGCAGATGGATTGGCAGCCATGATGCCGTCCAAGAGCACCCGCCGCTCGTTCGCCACCGCGACGCGAGCGTGAACGGTCCAGGTCGCTGCGCCGATCTCGGCAATCGTCTTCGGATTGGCCAGAAGGTTCTGATACCACGCCGGGTGCCGCGGGGCTCCGTAGTTCGAGGCAAGGACCGCAACTGCGGCCTCGCCGGCCGGCCACCAGACGAGCGGCGTCACCCGCTCGATGCCAGATCTGGCGCCGACATGATGCAGGAGCAGCATGCGGGTGTCGGCCAGGGCGCCCGTCACAACGCCACCCCTGGCCCGGAACTCGGCGATGATCTGCTGGTTGTATGACTCCTCGTTGGCCACTGCCATTACACAGCCTCGTCTTCGATCTCGTTGACGGCGGCTGCGGCTGCTTGGACGCGGAACGCCGAGGGGACCAGTTCACCGGCCGCCCGGGCCCGCTCCAGAGCGGCAGACCACCACGCCAGGTCGTCGAGAGCAACGCCCAGGCTGATATCGGCGATCGGGTTGATGGGCAGCCCGGATTCGTCAAATGCCTCGGCGACCTGGGGAATGACGACGGCGGCCCGGAGGGGGACGAGCTCGGCTTCGATTGCGATCTGGGCGAGGTGCTCGATGGCTCGCACGCCGCCGGCGATCCCGCCGCTGTAGCCGACGGTAACGAGGGGCTTGTTGCGAAATGCAAAGGAGACGAAGATGTTGTCGATAGCGTTCTTCAGCACGCCCGGTACTGAGTGGTTGTACTCAGGCGTGATGACGAGATATGCGTCGGCCGCCTTGATCTTTTGATTCCAGCGCTTGACCGCCGGGTCGGAGTAGGTCGGGTCGTTGAAATCGCCGATGGAGCCTTGGTGCTCGGCGAACATCGGCAGTGGCCAGTCCCGTAGGTCGAGCACTTCGACGTCGAAGGTGGGATGGGACGTTGCCCGTTCAATGACCCAGGGAGCGACCTTGTCGGCCGCTCGGGTCGGGCGGGTACTGCCGATGATGATCTGTAGTTTGGACATGATCCCTTCCTGGTCAGGCGACGTTGCGTGGCGCTACGTGGTCAGCGGCATGGTGCCGATCCGCCGGCCTGGCAGTCGGCGATGGACAGGGGCAAGAACGGGTCAGCGGCGGCGAGGAGAGGCTGGCCGGCGAAGGGCCTGCGGATCGAGATGTCGACACCATCGGAGTGCTCATGGGCGGTCACGACCACCCCGACCGGTCGAAGGACGCTGCCATCGGGCCTCATTCGGGGGAGGCGGAGCAAGGCGAACAGGGTGTCGACGATCATGGCGGGCATCTCGGCCTCCGTGCCAAACCAGTAGACTTGAACGTTCAAGCCATCATAAGTGAGAGGACTTGAATGGTCAAGTAGTTGGCCACTGGTGCCTCGATCAGGCACCGGGAGGTGTGCGAGCCCGCGAGGTTCGGCGGGCTCAAGTGAGTGGCTGGCGCCACTCCGAGCCGTCGATCCGGACCACGATCCGCTCGCAAAACTGGCGCAGCTGGTCCAACTCGGTAGGGCTGAACTCGTCGATCACCAGCTGGCGCACGGCGGCGACATGGGCGGGGGCACTGGCCACGAGCTTGGCCATGCCGGCCTTGGTGAGGATGGCATTCGTGAACCGGCCGTCGGTCTTGTCCGGCTCCCGCCGCACGAACCCCCACTTCTCCAACCGGCTGACGAGATGAGACAGACGCGACAGTGACGCGTTGGTCACGACCGCCAACTCGCTCATCCGCAGGGTGCCGTCGGGCTCCTCGGACAGCCGGGCGAGGGCGTGGTACTCGATGAAGCTCAGGTCAGAGTCTCGCTCCAGCTGACTTCCGACCGCCCAGCCCAGCTTGTGGATCATCGATCCCACGGCCCGCCACCCCCGCTCCTCATCGGCGGACAGCCACCGCACCTGGGGCGCCGCTGCCGGTCGTTTCGTCCGTGCCATCTCCGAATGCACGAGCCACCCCAATCCCAGTTGACGAATGATGCCCTCACGTCGTACATTAGCTTGAACCTTCAAGTCACGATGCTTGTTTGGAGGAACATGACGGCATTTCCGCTGGTCTTCGGCGTCGACACCTTCGGCGATCTGGCGTTCGGCGCCGACGAGAAGCCGCTGTCACAGGCCGAGACGATCCGGCGGGTGGTCGACGAGGGTGTGCTGGCCGAGGAGGTGGGGCTCGAGTTCTTCGGGATCGGCGAGCACCACACCAACGACTGGCCAATGCCCGCCGGCGACGTGGTACTCGCCGCCATCGCGTCGCGCACCGGCAACATCCATCTTGGCTCGGCGGTGCTCGTGCTCAGCTCCGACGATCCCGTGCGGGTGTTCCAGCGCTACTCGACCCTGCATGCGATCTCGGACGGGAGGGCCGAGGTGATCCTCGGACGAGGCTCCAGCACCGAGTCCTTCCCCCTCTTCGGTTACGACCTCGCCGACTACGAGACCCTCTTCGAGGAGAAGACGCAGTTGTTCGCCGAACTACTCAAAGGCGGCCCGGTCTCCTGGCAGGGCACCACCCGCCCAGCCCTCCGCGACGCCGACGTGGTGCCACACCTGGAGTCGGGCCCGTTCCCGGTGTGGCTGGGAGTGGGCGGCAGCCCCCAATCGGTGGTGCGCGCCGCCCGATACGGGTTCGGCCTGATGCTGGCCATCATCGGCGGGCCCCCCAGCCGATTCGCGCCTTTCTCTCAGCTCTTCGCCGCGGCGCTCGACCAATACGACCAGCCCGCCCGGCCGGTCGGCATCCACGCCCCGGGGCACATCGCCACCACCGACGAGCAGGCCCGCGACGAGCTCTGGCCCCACTATCGCGACGTCCTCACCCGCGTCGGTCGCACCCGCGGTTGGCCGCCGCCCAGCAAAGACCAGTTCCTGCGCGAGACCGGACCAGACGGCGCCTGGCACGTCGGCTCTCCGGACTCGGTCGCCGCCAAGATCGCCGCCACTCTGCCCGCGCTGGGCGCCTCCCGATTCGACCTAAAATATGGCATGGTCGGCCTCCCGCACGAGACGATCATGCGCACCATCGAGCTGTACGGCACCAAGGTCGTCCCGCTCGTCCGGGATATGCTCGCCGACGCTGCCCCGGCGGCATGACGGCAACCGCTCTGGCCCGTCCGGGGCTCCCGCCGTCGGTCGTGGCCCAGGCGCCCAAGAGGCCCGATGGTGTTCTCGGCATCGCTGTGGCGGACCACGCCCGGCCAGGTTCCCACCGGTGAGCAAGCCACTCGCCACCACAGCCGAGCTCGAGCGGTCCGACGCTCCAGATATCGCGTCGTCCGCCGTTGTGATCGGCCAGCCGGCCATCGGCGCACGAACCCTCCTCTCGGAGGGGGCCGTCGTGCGAGCGGCCGGAGGTGCCGTGGCCATCGGCGCGGGCTCAGCGGTGATCGAGAACTCCGTAGTCGTCGGCACCACCACGATCCCTACGGCGATTGGCCGCCGAACGGTCTTCGGTCATCGCTGCCTCGTAGTCGGCGCCACTGTCGGCGATTTGTGCGAGATCGGCAACGCCTCCGTCCTGATGCCCGGCAGCCGGCTCGGTGACCGGGTCTTCCTGGGCGAGGGCACAGTGGTTCCGCCCGGTGCGGAGCTCCCCGGCGACGTGGTCGCCGTTGGTCGTCCCGCCCGAATCGTCCGTGCCGCGTCGGAAGCGGACTTCGACCGCCTCCTCGGGCTGCGCGGCGGCGACCTGACGCTCCCACCGAACACGTTCACCACCATGCAACCGACACTGGAGGGCCTCGGTATGGGTCAGCTCTACGACTACCGCGGTGTTACGCCGACCATCGCTGCCTCGGCAGTGCTGTTTCCCACCGCCGAGATCACCGGCGACGTCGTCGTCGGCGAACGCAGCATCGTCGGCGCCGGAGTAAAGATCATCGGCGACTCCCATGGTCCGGTCCGGATCGGCCGCGACGTGCAGATCCTGGAGAACACTGTCCTGCACCTCCTTCCTGACAACCAGCTGCTCATCGACGACGGCGCCACCATCGGGCCCGGCGCCATGATCCACGGCTGTCACATCGGTGCCGGCTCGGTCGTCGAGCCCGGCGCCATCGTCTGCGATGGCAGCGTGATCGGGACCGGCTGCATCGTCCGGGCCGGTGCCGTCGTCAAACAGCGCTCTCGCTTCTCGGACCGCGTCGAGATCGACGGGCTTCCCGCCGCCGAGATCCGCACGATCGAAGCACCCGACCGACCAGTTTGGGCGCTTGCGAGCGACGACCTCCCGACAGTGACCGGTGGCGAGGAGTCGCCGTGACGACCACCACCCATGTCGCCCGCGCCGTCGGAGTCACCTCTGCCTCCGCCCCGCAGTGGCGCGTCGAGTTACGGTCTGGCACCCACCATCTCGTCGCCGATGAGCCGACCACGATGTCTGGCGGCGACGCCGGCCCCACGCCTTTCGGGCTCCTACTTTGCAGTCTCGCCGCCTGCACGGCGATGACGCTGCGCCTGTTCGCCGAACGTCGGGGGTGGCAGCTGGCGGCGATCGAAGTCAGCGTGGTGTACAACGTCGCCGACGTCGAGGGAGCGTCGATCGTCCGCACCATTAGCTTGCCCTCCGAACTGACAGACGATCAGCGGGGCCGCCTCGCTGACGTGGCCGAACGCACCCCGGTAACGATGGCGATCCGCGGCGGAACGCCCATCACCACCTCGATAGGCGCCGTCGAGACTCCGACGCCGCGCCCAACCTCGTAGCGGTCCATCATGCCCTCGACCTGGCCCGCGCTCCCCTACGACGAATGGCACGCCACCTGCGACACGCTGCACGCCCACACCCAAGTCCTGGGCAAGCTGGCCGTAGCCCTCGCCCGGCCCGAGCCACAGCTCCAACACGCTGCCCTCCGCCTCAGCGCACGGGGGTGGGAGACCCTCCCCCTGCCCGCCCCCGACGGGTCCGGCGCACTCGTCGTCGCGCTCGACCTGCACACCCACCACGCCGTCGCCGAGCACAGCGACGGCCGGGTCCATCGCATCGCATTGGAGCCCGACCGGCCGGTCGCCGAAGTCACTCGCCAGCTGCTCGACGCGGTCGTGGACCTTGTCGGTCCGGTCACGATCGACCTCAAGCCCCAAGAAACCCCCTGGCACACC
>Ga0210400_10005556_pt1 | contig 10683 bp, 8 predicted proteins | sample IncBWH26MmetaG_FD_155456 | JGI IMG/M metagenome (GOLD analysis project Ga0210400, IMG submission 155456) | Forest soil microbial communities from Barre Woods Harvard Forest LTER site, Petersham, Massachusetts, United States - Inc-BW-H-26-M | ecosystem: Environmental > Terrestrial > Soil >... | reverse complement strand
CGTCGAGACCGTGGAACTGCTGAAGTCCCGCGGATTCAAGTTCATCGAAATCGATCCCTCCGAGCGCGACACTCTTGCCTGCAATGTCCTCGCCCTCGGAAATAACCGCCTGCTCGCCATCGAAGAGAATCACAACACCAATACACGCCTCCGCCAAGCCGGATTCGACGTCCGCACCTTTTCCGGCAGCGAAATCTGTATCAACGGCAGCGGCGGCCCGACTTGTTTGACGAGGCCGCTCTTGCGGGGAAAGAGTTAGAGTCGCCCACTGTGCTAGAATGTGTACATCTTGGCACAAGAGGTCGCAATGACCACGACTATGACAATCAGATTGGAATCGGCGGTCAAACAGCGGCTTGATCGCCTGTCTACAGCTACGAAGCGCAGCAAGTCTTTCCTCGCTGCCGAAGCTATCCGCGAGTACGTCGCGATCAACGAATGGCAGATTCAGGAGATTCGGACAGCCATCGCAGAAGCCGATGCGGGAGATTTCGCTAGCGACGCTGAGGTCAAGGCGGTAATGGGCAAGTGGGATGGCCACGCGGATTAAATGGCTCAAAACTGCCCTTAAGAACTTCGACGAGGAAATTAGTTATATCGCGAGCGATGACCTAGCGGCTGCGCGGCTCGTAAGGCGGCGCATTGCAGAGGCGGTGGCACTTTTGGCGACCCACCCCGCCGTCGGTCGTCCCGGCCGTGTCGCGGGCACGCGCGAACTGCTCGTATCCAACACCCGCTATCTGATTCCCTATCGCGTGCGGCTAGAGGTCGTCGAGATTATGCGCGTCTTCCATGCCTCCCGTCGCCCTCCGAAACGCTGGTGACTGCCCGGGTACGGTGATCGCAGTCCTGCTAAAATAATTCTGCATGCTTCTTCCCTTCGTCCGTGAACTCTTCACGGACGTAGAAAAGCTTCCCGCCTTCGCGCGTGTTGCCTCCCACCTCAAGGAGGGCACGGGGCGTATTCGTGTCTCCGGCCTCACCCCCACGGCAAAAGCCCTGCTGCTCGTGCTCTTTCAACGTGCCGCCGCCCGCCCGCTCATCTTTGTGGTCAACGACAACCGTGCCGTGGAGGATTTCCTTCCCGTGCTTCGCGGATTCTGCGACCTCACTTCCGCCTGCGATCCCGAGTCGGTCATCTCTCTACCCGCTCGCGACGTGCTCCCCTTCCAGAATCTCTCGCCGCACCCGGAGCTACAGGAAGAACGCGCCACCGCTCTATGGAAAATTGCCACCGGCGCCGCGTCCATCGTGGTTTCTCCAGTGGCGGCCACCGCCATCCGATTACGCTCCAGCGACTATTACGCCGACCTCGCCCGCACCATCCGCCGCGGCGAATCCTTCGATCTCGAAGCCCTTCTCGCCCATCTCAACACCGTCGGCTATACCTCCACCGACGTGGTCGAGATGCCCGGCCAATATGCCGTTCGCGGCGGCATCCTGGATGTCTACTCGCCCGAAGCCGACCGTCCGTTGCGCATCGAGTTCTTCGGCGACGAAGCCGACTCCATTCGCAAATTCGATCCCGCCTCGCAACGGTCCTCGAATCCCGTCGACGAAGCTCTTCTTCTCCCGCTCACAGAAACTCCGGTCAGCGAACATCTGCTAGGCGCAATCCACACCCGCCTCAGCGGAAAGAGGATCGAAGGTTCCGAAGAAATCGTCGAAGCGGCCGTCCGCGCGGGGGGATTGAACGTTTTTCCGGGTTGGGAGTTCTACACTCCCGTCGCCGGCGCCGACCATACCATCTTCGATCTGATCCCTCGCGCCTCTGTTCTTCTCGACGAAACTGACCAACTCAAACAGGAATTCGATCGCTTCTGGACCCGAGTCGCAGAAGTCCACGAACGCAGCGGCGTCGGCAATCTCGTTCGCCCCGAAGATCTCTACCTGCCGCCAGACGTTTGGTGGCAAAAAACCGCAACTCTTCCCGGCGCCAACATCGAACACCTTGGCATCACCCACGACCTGAACGAAGACTCAGTGTCCTTCCTTACCCAGCCTTCGCCCCGCTTCCACGGTGCAGTCCCGGCCATGCTGGAAGAAGTGCAAAAGTTGAATGCCGACGGGAAACGCGTTCTCTTCGCCGTACCCAACATCGGCGAAGTCGAGCGCCTCGCCGATGTTTTCACCGAATACAACGTCTCCTTCAAGCTCGGTAGCCGCACCCGCGGAGGCGAAAGCTACGCCGACGAAACCAGCTACTTTGCCGGCGAAGTTCTAACCACCACTCTGGCCACAGCCTACATCCCCGATGGCGTCATGCTCCCCGAAGCTAATCTCGCCATCTTCGGCTCCCGGGATCTATTTGATGAATCTGAATCCGTCACCTCGCGCCCGCAGCGCTCCAAGTCCAAAGTCTCCGCCTTCCTCTCCGACTTCCGCGATCTCCAGGTCGGCGATTACGTTGTCCACGTCGAGCACGGCATTGGGCAGTATCAGGGTTTGAAGGAAATCAATCACGGCGATGGTCCCGCCGAATTCATGCTACTCGAATTCGCCGAAGCCGCGCGCCTGTACGTTCCGCTCACGCGCCTCGATCTCGTCCAGAAATATCGCTCCTCCGAAGGCGCCAAGCCGGTCCTGAGCCATCTCGGAACCGCAGCCTGGTCGAAGACAAAATCTCGCGTCAAGAAGGCCATGAAAGACATGGCCGATGAACTTCTCAAACTCTACGCCGAGCGCAAAACCGCCGTCGGCCACGCCTTCCCGCCCGGCAACGAATGGTTCCGTGAGTTCGAGGACGCCTTCGAATTCAACGAAACCGAGGACCAAGCCCAGGCTATTAAAGACGTCATTAAAGACATGGAATCCACTCAGCCCATGGACCGCCTGCTATGCGGCGACGTGGGCTACGGCAAAACCGAAGTCGCCATGCGCGCCGCCTTCAAGGCCATCAACGATAACAAACAAGTGGCCGTGCTCGCGCCCACCACGGTCCTGGCGTTTCAGCACTTTGAAACTTTCAAGCAACGCTTCGCACCGTTCCCCGTCACCATTGAGATGATCAGCCGCTTCCGCACTCCGAAGCAGCAAAAAGAAATCCTGCAAAAAACCGACGCCGGCAAAATTGACGTCCTCATCGGCACTCACCGCATTCTTTCGAAAGACATCAAGTTCTCCGACCTCGGCCTGCTCATCGTCGACGAAGAACAACGTTTCGGCGTCCGCCATAAAGAACGCATCAAGCAAATGCGCAAGCAGGTGGACGTTCTCACCATGTCGGCTACGCCGATCCCGCGCACGTTGCACATGTCCCTGGTCGGCCTGCGCGACATGAGCGTGATCGAAACTCCGCCCAAAGATCGCATGGCAATCCAGACGGTAGTCGCCAGTTGGGACGAGAAACTGATCCAGTCCGCGATCGAGCAGGAACTCGATCGCGGCGGCCAGGTGTACTTCGTTCACAACCGCGTGGACACCATCTGGGAAATTGCCGCTAAGATTCAGGCTCTGGTCCCACCGGCGCGCATCATCGTCGGCCACGGACAAATGTCGGAGGGTGAACTAGAAAAAGTGATGTTGAAATTCATGCATCACGAAGCCGACATCCTGGTTTCGACCACCATCATCGAAAACGGCCTCGACATCCCCCTCTGCAACACGATTCTGATCAACCGCGCCGACCGGCTCGGACTGTCCGAGCTTTACCAGTTACGCGGCCGCGTGGGACGATCCAGCCGCCGCGCCTACGCCTATCTCATGCTTCCTCCGGAGGTCGAGCTCACGACCATCGCTCGCCGACGGCTGGCCGCGCTCAAGGAATTTTCCGACCTCGGCGCGGGATTCAAAATCGCCGCCCTCGATCTCGAACTGCGCGGCGCCGGCAACATGCTCGGCGGCGAGCAGAGCGGTCACATCGAGGCCATTGGCTTCGAACTCTACACCCAGATGCTCGAGCGCGCAGTTCGTGAGATGAAAGGCGAAGCCGCGCCCGACGAAGCCGAAACCCAGCTCAATCTCGGCTTAAACATCCGCATCCCGGCGGATTACGTCCCCGAAGAAAACCAGCGCCTGCAGATGTATAAACGCGTTGCACGGGTAGAAACTGAATCGCAACTGGCCGACGTCGCGGCCGAGTTGCAAGATCGCTACGGCCCGCCTCCGCCAGCAGTCCGCAACCTTCTCGATTACGCCTCACTCAAACTTCTGTGCATGAGAGTCGGCGTGAACGCGATCGAGCGCAAGCGTGATTTTGTCACCTTGAAGTTCCAGCAGAATGCAGCCGTGAATCCCGAGCAACTGGCCGGCTTCGTCTCCGCCCAGCGCGGCGCGCAGTTCACCCCGGACGGCATGCTGAAGTTTGTCTTAAAAACAACGGCCGCGGAAGGGGCGTTGCGCGCACTACGCACAGTGTTGGAGCAACTGGCCAGCGCGGAAACAGCACCAGAGGTTCGGTCCGCGAGCGGACCAACTTAGCTAATTATCTCGACCAGCACTCATGGCGACCAGCGTTTCCTGGCTTGCTGCGCAAAGCCACGCACCCTTTTCCTGAATCCAGATGTCGGTGAAGCGTCCGCGGCGAGCGTAGGCCTTGCCCTTTTCCATGCCGTGCTCGCGATAGGTTCCGGTGACGACCACTGCGTGATCATAAGGCTGCACGTTCATCGAATCGTTCACGATCTGATCGGGATGATAGCCGGCCTCGGTAATGCTTGTGAGAAATTGCTGCTTGTTCATGAAAGATCCGTCGGAATCCGTGTAGGCAAAAGAGGACGCGAGCAACTCGGCGATGGCTTTCCCATCCTTGTGCTTCTCCGCTTCGTTCCACGCGTTCTCGAGTGATAGGACACGGGCTTTATCGGAGTCGCGCGAACTCAACTGTGCGTAGCCCGCCAGGATCATGGATGCCAGCACAACGCAAACCTTCACGACCTTCATGGGAACCACCCTTCTGCCGATTCTGCACTGCGCGAAGAAGGAAAGCTAAGCGATTTGCACCCGGATTGCAAATGAGGATCGAGTCATTCCTGTATCGGAACCAAGGCTCTACTCTCCTTCACGTATCGCCAGCCATAAACTCCAGCAGGTACAATTGTTCGGCAATCGAAGTCACGCACTCGACGACTAGACCACTGACCAAATGACCGCCTTATGACGAAGATGAAAGTCTGCAAAGCCGTATTCCCCGCCGCTGGACTGGGCACTCGCTTTCTGCCCGCCACCAAGGCGCAGCCCAAAGAAATGCTCCCGTTGGTCGATAAACCCATCATCCAGTACGGAGTCGAAGAAGCCATGGCCTCGGGGTGCAACCAGATCCTGATCATCACCGGCCGCGGCAAGCAAGCTATTGAAGATCATTTCGATGTCAGCTACGAACTCGAAAGAATGCTCGAGGAGCGCAAGAAAACGGACTTGCTCAAAATCGTGCGCTCCATCTCCGACATGATCTACGTCGCCTACGTTCGCCAGAAAGAAGCTCTCGGCCTGGGCCATGCCGTTTTAATGGCTCGCGAACTCGTCGGCAACGAGCCTTTCGCCGTGCTCCTCGCCGACGATGTCATCGATGCCAAAGTTCCTTGTCTCAAGCAGATGGTCGAAGTTTTCGATCAAACACAATGTTCCGTGCTGGCAACGCAGATTGTCGAAGGCAAAATGATTTCGTCCTACGGCGTTCTCGACGTGAAGCCCGTCGACAGCCGCTTCGGAGAGCGCCTGTTCGAAATCAGAAACATGGTAGAGAAGCCCAAGCCCGAGGACGCACCTTCAAACCTCGCTATCATCGGCCGCTACATCCTCACTCCCGGAATCTTCGACTGCCTGGCCAACACTCCCACGGGCGCCGGAGGAGAACTCCAGCTCACCGACGGCATGCGCCTGTTGCTGCAGAAAGAAAAAATGTACGCCTACGTCTACGAAGGCCGCCGCCACGATACCGGCGACAAACTAGGCTTCCTGAAAGCCACGGTGGAGTTCGCCCTGAAACGCGAGGATCTGGGACAACCATTCCGTGAATACCTAAAGGGATTGAAACTCTAGGCTGCGCGTTTAGAGATTCCTTGTGTGGGGACGGACGAAAATCCGGGTGCCCCATTTCTCGCGCGTTCTTTGCGCGAGAAGTGGGGATTTTCGACAGATCGAAGCCGAAGGGTCCAACCAAGCGCAACGAGGCCCAGGCAGCACCACGACGCTAAGCGCCTCGCAACTTCCTCGATTTCTCCTCCACCCCACGCGCCAATTTCTCCTTATGCCCCTCAAGCTTCTTGGCGATCGCCGCATCGCTCAACCCGATCATCTGAGCCGCCAAAATCCCAGCATTCGTAGCCCCAGGCTTCCCGATCGCCACCGTCGCCACCGGAATCCCCGCCGGCATCTGCACCGTAGCTAGCAAAGAATCCATCCCCTGCAACGAAGTCGAAGGAATCGGCACGCCAATCACGGGCAGCGTCGTGTGCGCCGCGATCACGCCAGCCAAATGCGCCGCCCCTCCGGCTCCCGCGATAATCACCTGAATCCCGCGCCCAGCAGCCTTCCGCGCAAAATCCGCTGTCCGATCCGGCGACCGGTGCGCCGACGTAACATCGATCTCGTAAGCGATTCCAAACTCGTCAAGAGCTTTCCCGGCCTCGCGCATAATTTCAAGATCAGAATCACTGCCCATCACGATTGACACCAGTGGCTTGCTGTTCATTATTCTCCCTAGCTATTGTGTTGTTTTTCTGGAATCCAGCTCCAGGCTATGGCGACGAGCGCTCCGACAGATCCATACAGCCCTACGCTGCTAAGGACGCCTACACCGAACCAGAAGATTAGATACAGGACTGGATCTCCATATTCACCTATCATCGCGACGACCGAGGTCGGCCATAGAAACTTCGATAGAGCTTCAGCGACCTCGTTGTTTACCAGACCCACGGCTTCGATGCCCGCTGGAACCACTAACCCAACTGTCCCGAAAATGGCGACTATTTTTCGAATCCCGCCCAGGCGGCCACGCCCAAGAAGATAAGCGAACATGTAAAACAACGTAATCAGACCCAATAAGCACAAGCACGCCGATACGGTCAGAATCGCGGGCCATCCTATATGCTCAAGCATCTGCCCCTACTTCTTTAGTGCCCTACCCGCAATATCCTTCCGGTAATGCGCCCCATCGAACCGAATCTTCTCGCAAGCCTGATAAGCCCGCTGCACGGCCGTCTCCAACTTCACCGCCCTTGCCGTTACTCCCAGCACTCGTCCGCCCACAGTATAAAATTCTCCATCCCGTTTCGTAGTCCCAGCGTGAAAAACCTTCACGCCCTCAATCGCCGCAGCCTGACCGAGCCCCGAAATCTTCTTCCCCACCTCGAACGTCCCCGGATACCCTCCCGAAGACATCACCACGCACACCGAAGCATCTCTTGACCATTTGAAATCGCCTTCGCTCACGCGCCCCTCAATCGACGCTTCCAGCGCATCCACCAGATCGCTCTCCAGCCGGATCAGAATCGGCTGCGTCTCCGGATCTCCAAACCGGCAATTGAATTCCAGCACCATCGGCCCGCGCGCCGTCATCATCAGCCCGCAATACAACACTCCTTTGTATTCCGCACCCTCCGCCTTCATCCCCGCCACCACGGGACGCGCAATATGATTTACCAGCCAGTCCCGCATCTTGTCATCGACAATGTCGGCGGTAGAATAGGCGCCCATGCCACCCGTATTCAGCCCGGTGTCGCCATCACCCACGCGCTTGTGGTCCTGCGCCGCCACCAGCGGAGCAACTCGCTCCCCATCGCTCAATACCAGAAACGACAGTTCGTCGCCCTTCAAACATTCTTCCAGCACCACACGCGCACCCGCTTCCCCAACCATCTTGCCGCTCAACATTTCAGCCGCCGCTGACGCCGCTTCCTCCTTGCTCGCTGCGATGACCACACCCTTGCCCGCCGCCAGCCCGTCCGCCTTCACCACCACCGGCGCATGAAAGTGCGCCAGCGCCGCTCGCACCTCATCCACCGAATCACAGATCGCATAAGCGGCCGTGGGAATGCGATGGCGCTGCAGGAACGCTTTCGCGAAACTCTTGCTCGCCTCCAGTTGTGCCGCCGCCTTCGTAGGACCGAAAACCCGCCACCCGCGCCGCGTAAACTCATCCACCACGCCCAACGTCAGCGGCAACTCCGGACCCACCACCGTCAAGTCCGGCCGCAACTGCTCCCCAAGCGCGACCATGGACGACACACTCTTCAAATCAACCGGCATGCATTCCGCTTCGTCGGCCATGCCGCCGTTGCCCGGTGCGCAATAAATTTTCGAAATGCGCGACGACTGCCGCAGCTTCCAGACCAGAGCGTGCTCGCGTCCACCGTTGCCGAGAACCAGAACTTTCATAGCCAGAGAGAATCAAGGTTAGGGGCAAACGAGGAAAGCTGTCAAACGCTCACACTCCCGTCAACAGGGAGAAGAAAAAAAAGAATATTCCCTCTTGCCGCGCGACACCCTCAGCTTGCGAGTTCTTGAAGAACCTAAACCCAATACCTAGCCCTGATCTCTCCGTGCCTCCGTGGTGAATCCGGGTTAACCTTGCTTAACTTCATCGTATAATCCTCTCCAGATGATCACCGTCTCCAAGGAAGACTATCTCAAGGCGATCCTCGAGGCAGAAAGCGAAGGCGAATCCGTCATCTCCGCGCGCCTCGCAGACTGGCTGAAGGTGTCGGCCCCTGCCGTCACTATGGCTGTGCGCCGCCTAAAAAAGGACTCTCTGGTGCGAGTGCAGGGCGACGGGCACCTGCGCCTTACCGCAGCAGGCCGTAAGATCGCGCGCAAACTCACGCTCCGTCATCACCTCATCGAACGCATGTTGGCGGAACTCTTCGGCATGGAATGGTGGAAGGTACACGATGAGGCGGAGCGCCTGGAGCACGCCGTCTCTCCCGACTTCGAAGCCAAACTTCTCGCCAAACTAGGCAAGGGAGGAATCTGCCCTCACGGCAACATGAGTGAGATGGAAAGCCCCGCCAGCCGCCGCCATCGCGGACTGCTTCTGCTCGCCGATGCACAACCCGGCGTCACCTACACCGTCAGCGGAATCTATGAGCGCGATCGCCAACTGCTCGAGTTCCTCGAAGCCCGCGGCATTCGCCCCTCCGCGAGGCTGCGAATCCTGGAGCGCAACTACGATCAAACCCTAAGTTTATCCACGACCGCCGGCAACGTCTCCCTGGGCCGCGCCGCAGCCGAGCGCGTATGGCTCTCTCCCGAAAATCATCGCCCAAAATAATCGTTCTCCATCACCACGAGCGGCGGACAATATACCTTCTGTCATCCTGAGCAGAGCGAAGGACCTGTGTAACCAGCCTGGACGATTCCAATATCAGCCATTCCCAGATTCCTACTTAACTATAGTTTATTTATTGATGTATACTTGCGCTAATCTCTGCTGGGTCAATCTATGCCGGATTTCAGCGGGTGGATAGAACCTGCGAAAACACACGAACGCCCAACCGATGAAGCTCGATGCCACTCAAGCCGAAGAAGCCATAGTAATCACCCACGAAGACGTCGACCGTGCGCACGATCGCTCCCGCGTCTCCGCCGCCCGTTCCCGGCGCGGTTTTTCGTCAAGGGCTCGGCTCCTCTGGCTGCTCGCCGGCCCCGGCGTTCTCGTCATGCTCGGAGAGAACGACGGCCCCAGCATGCTCTCCTACGCCGCCACTGGCGCCAGGTTCGGCATCGGATTCTTCCTTCCCTTCGTCGTCCTCACCTTCTGCATGGCGATCGTAGTCCAGGAGATGACTGTCCGCCTCGGCGCCGCCACCCATCGCGGCCACGCCGAACTCATCTTTGAGCGCTTCGGTCCCTTCTGGGGATGGTTCTCCATGATCGACCTCGGCATCGGAAACTTTCTCACCCTCATCACCGAATTCATCGCCATCCGAGCCGGCCTCGGTTTCTTCGGAGTACCTCCCTGGGCCGCAATTCTCCTCGCCCTCATCATTCTCTACGCAGCACTCATGAGTCATCGCTACTGGACATGGGAGCGAATCACGCTCGCTGCGGCCGTTTTCAACCTCATCTTCATTCCGGTCGCCCTCATGACTCACCCCAGTTGGCACTCGGTAGGCCACGCATTCATCACCTGGCAACCGCTCCCCGGCTTCACTAAGGACACTCTACTGATCGTCCTCGCCGACATCGGCGCCACCGTCACTCCCTGGATGCTTTTCTTTCAGCAGAGCGCCACCGTCGACAAAGGCATGACCACCAAAGACATCCGCTTCGGCCGCATCGACACCGTTCTAGGTGCCGCCCTCGCCGCCGCCGCGGCCGTCGCCACAATCCTTTGCACGGCCCCGTTGTTCGCCCATCAAATGACCGCCGACAACTTTCAGGCTGCCGAATTCGCGCAAGCTCTCCAGCCGATCATCGGCCGCTTCGGCGCATCCCTCTTTGCTCTCGGCATGGTCGAAGCCGGCATCGTGGCCGCCATCACCATCTCCACTTCTTCCGCCTACGCTTTCGGCGAAGTCACCCACAAACCACACAGCCTCAATCTACCCATGGGTGAAGGCAAATCGTTCTACGCCGTGTTAACTCTTTGCGCCATGGCTGCCGCAGCCATCGTTCTCATTCCGGGCCTGCCGCTGGTTTATGTTGTCTTGGTTGTGAATGTAGTTGCGGTTTTGGCCATGCCTCCGGCTCTGGTTTTTCTTTTCATGCTGGTCAACGACAGGGAAATCATGGGCGACCTGGTCA
>Ga0210400_10005555_pt1 | contig 10684 bp, 10 predicted proteins | sample IncBWH26MmetaG_FD_155456 | JGI IMG/M metagenome (GOLD analysis project Ga0210400, IMG submission 155456) | Forest soil microbial communities from Barre Woods Harvard Forest LTER site, Petersham, Massachusetts, United States - Inc-BW-H-26-M | ecosystem: Environmental > Terrestrial > Soil >... | reverse complement strand
TTTGAGCATCTGTTATGGAATTGTCAGCGAGCATGGCGGCTCCATCCGCGTAAAGAATGTGCAGCCCTCCGGCGCCTGTTTCACTATCGAATTGCCGTACCAGCGGGCGTCCGCTCCGGACGAGACCATTCCGGAAGGCGGCGCGCCTGCCGCGCCCGGGGGACGAATTCTCCTCGTCGATCATGATAGTTCTGTGCTCGAGGCGGTTGAGGCCATCCTGCGGGACGGGAATCATGCCGTGCGAGCTGTCTCAAGCCTGCCGGAAGCACAGCGGCTGTTAGCCGAGCAGGAATTCGACGCTGTGGTTGCCGACGCAGAACTGCCGGCAGGCACGGGAGGCGAGAATCTGCAGAGTTGGCTGACAGCCAATAGACCCTCATTGGCCACGCGGATCGTTTGGATGCGGGCCTCCGCAGGGCCTGCATTCGGTGAGAGTCATACAGGGAATGGCACGCTCGTTCTGCAGAAGCCCTTCAAAGCTGCAGATTTGCTGAGCGCCGTGGATGCGGCTTTGAGCCAGGCGGCCTTAGGCAGCGTCCAACCCGCGCCGATTCAGAGTTGACGCAAGCTGCGCGGCAATAGCGGCGCGCTCGCCAAGCTCCTTCATGGCTGACTCCATACGAAACGCAAGCTCGCTTACCATCTGGCTCAAACCGCCGAGTTGCGGCAGCAACAGAAGACCGGCATAAAGTCCGAGCAGGACCATCTGATACCGCCAGAAAAAACGAACGGTGAGCCGCAGGCGCTCGAACTCGTGCGAGGCGGCAATTTCCGGCGAGAGCACGGCAATCACCCTGGCCAGACGCAACAACCTCTGGAAATCGGCACGCAAATTCGCAAGATAGAGCATAGCGATGCGCTGGCGTTCTTTGTGGGCTCGGCGGGCTAAACGCCCCGGGCCACGAGCCGCAAGAAACTTGAAATCCTCTTCCGACATCGCCTGGCGAATCACGCCAAAGTACGTTGCATGCTGGCGAGTCGACTCCTCGATGGATTCCAGCCATGCTGGTGCGCCAGCTTTCTTGTCACGTTCCGGGCTACGAAGCGCCCAGAAGAGCAGAACCACCAGCATAATGACTGCTCCGAGAATAAATAGCGTGCTCACGCGCGCGGAGCCTCCTGGCGCCAGAATTCGATCAAGTGCTCATTAAGCGAGCGCAATCGCAAATTCATTTCCGGGATGAGATTCAGGTATGTGGAACCATCCGAAAGCAAGGGAGCGGCAACCGCTTGCGGAGCTGATTTGCGAAAGGCCCAACTCCATAAAAGCAAGCACCCAAGAAAGGCGGACATGCCAAGCGCATTCCAAAGAGAGACATACTTAGTCAGCCAACGCTCCAGAATCGCATCGTTTAGCGCCGAAACGCACGAATAGAGGCAAAGACCGACGCCCAGCAAGCGAAGTGGAGGGTCTACCGTCAGACCGTAATAACGGGCAAAAAGAAGAAGCACAACGATTACGGAGGCCGTTGCTAGCTCGAGTCCGAGCTCCGCAGTGTATAGAACGAGCCGCCATTGATGGTTCGCGGACATTAACGCATAGAAAAGCACCGCTGCACCGGAAGCAACCAGGATCCAGCGCGCCAGGACCCAGATCCCCAGAAAACGCCCCAAAACGTGCCGGCAGAGTTCAGCTACGGCAAACGCGCGGGCTCCGAGGACAATGGATTGCGTAGCCCACCCAACACGCCAGGAAACAGAGGAGGAAAATCCCCATTCTTTGATGGCGACGAACAACAAACCGCTCTGTGCGAGAGTCATAAAGATGTACGCGCTAAACGCCGGGTAAGTACTAACATTTTTTCGCGCAAGCAGCAGACACAGGAGCAGAGCCTGCATAATCGCAGTAACCACCCAGACCCACTGTATTAAGAGTCCCAGGTCGTTCATTGCCGGGAATCGTACCATACGTAAAAAGATAGTACATAGAGCTTGTGGACCCTAGCGGGTGGGTGTCCCGTACTGGAGCCACGGTAGGACGAAAATCTAAGATATTGCTAATCTGAGAAACGGGCTCGAGCGTCGACGGCAATTTGCCGACGTCCAAGCCCGTCCGGGTTGGCGCTTCTTTCAAGCCTTAAGCAGACAGGCGAGGCGGGAAGGGCGGTCTTGGACTACCGTCGAACGCAGCTGGTGGGAATGGCGGCCTGGGACTGCCGTCAGCAACCAGTGTGGGTGGGAACGGCGGTCGTGGACTCCCGTCCAATGCGGTTGTTGGCGGCGACAGCTGCTGGCGCAGGCTGCCATCAAAAGCGAGCGCGGGGGGAAATGGGGGCCGTGGACTACCGTCTGCAATGAGTACGCCTTGGAAATTTCCCTCGACTGCAGAATTGCTTGGACTATAGTTACCTGAGCCAGCCACAGAAACGACGATTACTGCAAGCATGAAAAGCCCGAACATCACACCGATTTTCTTCATAAGTAGCCCTCCTGAGGGCCACCTTGCTAGAAAACGGCGCAAATCGGGTTATTTGCTGCAAAGCGTTCTGTTTTCAGAACAGGGAAACAGATGGATACACTGACACAGCTTCAGCAAAATCGACGTATCATCCACGATCTGACATTGTCTACGCTGGCAAGAATTTCCTGCCCTTTTTCGCGACTGGCGTATCTAGCCTCCTTGCGCGACATTTCGACAAACGTCTACGCGCATGCCGCGTTGGCCGCCATCTACCCGCAAGCCGCGGTTCGCCAAGCCCTGGAGCAATGTCATCAGGAAGTTTTCGAGCGGATTCTAGAAATGCCTCTCCTGGTGCAGGAAGAAGATTTGCGCGCGCACCTCCGAAGTTTGCCGAATGGCTCACGCAATGCCGCGATTCAGTGGCGAAGGCTCGAATCCTATCGCGCGTTACTCCCGGCCGATTCACCGGAGTATCTCAAGGAGCTTTTTTGCTCGAATGTACGGGCAATTCTGGAGATTCTCGAGAAGGAGCCTTCAACGGAGCAGGCAGTCGGGTAACCACGCCCACCACGCGCCCAACGATTTCCGCATCGTCCGGAGTTTTCCAGGATTCAGGCATGCACCGCGAGAGTGGATGAGGTTGCATCGCCAAGCGTGCCCCCTCCTGCTGAAACCATCCGCAGCGGTAGCCATCATGGAGTTCCACAAAATACATGGGCCGATCGTATTCATTCGACCAACCGTTTTCCTGTAAACGGTGTACGGACACATCCACGAGGACTACGCTGCCTGGCCTCAGAATCGGCTCCATGCGACGGTCGCGCAGACCGATGCACCCGTAACGAAGGTGATGACCGTTTTCGCTGTTGAGGATGTTTCCCACGCCTGTAGACTCCGCGGCGCTGCGCGCCAGGAATTCTGTGCAGTCCGGCGAAAGCAGCGTCGCGACCTTTTCTGTACGTGACAAACCGGGAGATGCCATCAGGTGCGTTTGCGGAGACCTGAACGAAACCGCATCGCCGAGGAAGCGATCCAGGGGCACGTCATACCAGCTTGAAATTTCCAGCGGATTCAAATGATAAATCACGGCGAGTGTGTAGAGCTTATGAAGGCTCGGTACCACTCCGCCGTTCTCGATGTCGGCTAATCGGCTAATCCGCACCGCGAATTGCGGGCGTGAGTGTAGGCGAGCCAGAGCGAGGCTGGCCCGCTCGACGTCCCGGTAAGTCAAGCCGAGACGCTGACGGATCTGGCGGAGACGAAATCCAGGATCCATTTGACAGTACAAACTAAGTTACCATGATGTTAAGTATCCGGAGGGAGTTATTTTGCGGAACCTGTGCGTTTCCTGTGATTCGTCTTGTGATCCGTTGTTTCCCACGACTTTGGGAACGATTGAGCTAGTTCTCAGTTCCGTACTGTTTCAGTTTGAACCAAGAAATTCCGTGCGTCCGTTACTAGCGGCATGGCCTGGCCGCGTCGGCGGGCCAGCCGGGAATCTGCTATCCTGCAAACGTTATGTCCTTTCCAATCTTGCGTTTTCGCCGCTCCGCAACGCTGCTGATGGTCATTATTCTCGCTTTCGCCGGGACTTGGGCATCTTATGCTTTCGCGCAGCAAACTCCCGCCCCTGCAACTTCGCCGAGCCCCACAAGCAAAGCCAATGCCGCTGATTTTGCCGTTGCCGCCGACGAAGTACTCGCGCAGATGAGTCAAATCACCGGACTGCCTCTCCGCACGCCGCTCAAGAAGAGCCTGCGCTCGCGCCAAGAAATTCGCGCCCACATTATTCAGGAAATGAATGACGACAAAGATGCTGCTGAACGTTATGCGGGTGCGAGAAGCGCCGAGGCTTTCGGATTGCTCCCCAAGGGATTTGACCTCGACTCTTACATGATCGATCTACTGACTGAACAAATCGCGGGTTTGTACGACCCAAGAGCTCACGAATTTTACGTTGCGGATTGGATTCCCGTTGATGACCAGCGCATGGTCATGGCCCACGAGTTGACGCACGCCCTCGAAGATCAGCACTTCCAAATTGAAGCTTGGGCCAAAGCCGCGCGCCCCAATGACGATGGCGAACTCGCGCGCGAATCCGTTCTTGAGGGCAGCGCCATGGTCGCAATGGTGGAATATCTGCTCCAGGGTAGCGGACGCTCACTGCAAGATCTGCCGGATATAGATCCCGCCATGCTGATCGGCGACATGGCGGACACGCCCTTGTTGAAGAAGGCGCCGCCTTTTCTAAAAGACGCGCTGATTTTTCCGTATCTGGACGGCCTGACCTTCTCCGCGGCCATTCTCAAACCCACCGGCTGGGAAGGCTTGTCTCGCATTTTCGCCAAACCCCCGGTTTCCACGCAACAGATTCTGCATCCCGCTCTGTATACGTCCGGAAAAATTCCCGCGCCGGTCTCGCTGCCTTCGATGGAAAAAGTTTTAGGCTCCGATTGGACGAAGCTGGAAGACAACGTGATGGGTGAATTTGGGTGGAAAGAAGTGTTTAAGCAATTCCTCGGCGAGCCGCGAGCCAAGTCCCTATCCGCCGCCTGGGAAGGCGATCGTTACGCCGTTTACGAGCAAAAGCCGAGCAAGCACCTCTTACTGATCACCCGCGAACGCCTCGCGACCCCGGAGCAAACTGCACGTTTCTTCGGGCAATATTCTGAGGCGTTAGAAAAGAAACATGAAACGCGCAGCAATCTTTTTCGCAAGCCGGACTTCTTCTCGTTCGACACGCCAGACGGCGGCGTGTTTTTGCGTTGCATGGAAACGGAGTGTGTGACGCTAGAAGGCGGCGACCGCGCGCTGTTTCTCAGGCTCAACAAAGAACTGCAGTGGTCGCCGGCACCCGATGAGCCTAAAGTAATGGAAAAGAGCGCAAAGGAAATTGCGAAACGCAGCAAACCTTACAGGTCGAACGACTTGAACCTGGAGAATTGGCGCCTCAATGATTTTGCGTTCGCAGCTACGCCGCCCGCCGAAGGACAAGCAAGCTCAGGTCGTCCGCTCGCTTGGTCTCAGCCGTAAAATTCCGTAAGTCGGAAAGACATCCTGCGATCAAGCGGTCTGGGGCAGCGGCGTAATGGCGCTGGGCGGTCTCCTTCATGCGCGTGACGCCGTATTCCTCGGAGGCGGCGTTGCAGGCTTCGGTGAGCCCATCGGTATAAATCAGCAAGGCTTCGCCGGAGCTCAGTGATAGCTCATGCACCGGAAAATGCGAATTCGTGAACATGCCGAGAGGTACTCCTGTCGCACCCTCCGATCTGGCTCCGTTGCATCCAAGGTGAAGAACGGGTAGATGTCCCGCGCTGACGAATTCGACCGAGCCATCATCTCTCGCGCGGCCCACGACCAGAGTCGCAAATTGTCCAGCAAGCGTGCTTTCCGAAAAAATATGGTTTGCAGCTTCGACCATTCGTTGAAGTGGAAGGTTAGCTCTCGCCAGGCTGCGAAATGTGGCGTGCAGATGGCTCATGAGCATGGAAGCAGCGACGCCCTTCCCGGACACATCGCCAAACAGGAAGAGCAATCCGCCATCGGATTCGAGCACATCGCAGTAATCGCCGCTGACCGGCCCTGCAGGCTCGTAGTGATAGCGGACTTGCCAGCCGGCCGCCGAGAGCTCGGGCGGTGGCAGCAACCCTTGTTGAATGCGCGCGGCGAGTTCGAGGTCGGATTCCAAGGCGCGCTGTTCCTCGCGCGTGAGATGGTCAAGGCAAAAACGGACAAGGGGATCGTTTAGCAGGCGCTCTTTTTCTACGGGGTCGTGACATGTCTCGCACATCCCATAGGTTCCCCCGTCCACCCTGGAAAGGGCGGCGTCAACCTCGCTGAGAAGATTGGACAGCGAAGCATCCGCCGAAGAATGCAAAACAGAAAGAAGACGTTCACGGCGTTGCTCGAGCTGGGAACGAAAATAAACCTGTTCGGCGGTGGCCATGGAACCTCCTGCTCTAAGTTGCGGCTTTGCTGCTGAAGTTTCCATCCGATTTACTCCCTTAAATGGAGAGCACTGGAACTATCAGGTGAGGCTACCCACACCGAGGCTGGCCTTCGGCGGAGGGCTGCCCATCGGTAGGGCAGGCAACACCCGACTCAGCCTGATTCGATGCTCCAGCCGTTCGACGCGATTCAGGATTGATTGCTCCAGGCGCAGGGCGCGCGCGATTGTCGCTCGGTCGAGCGCATTCGTTTTGTGCCGACGAACCTTCGCGAGCGCGAGGTGAGCGAACTCCAGCGCATCCTCCAGGCGCTTTGCACGGCGTTCGTAATGAATTGCGAGTTGGACGCAAGCGTAAATGCCGGCGGATTCATCGGCGGCAAGCTCGTGCCAGAGCTTGGCAGCTTGCTCGTGTTCACCACGCCGTTTCGCCAGGAGCGCGAGTTCGCGGCGGGCTTGCCCGTCGTATTCTTTCGGGAGACCGAGATCAATGGCTTGTGTGCACGCGGAATGCGCTCGTTGCGAATCTCCGCGCCGCTGCAAATAACGCGATAGTCCGAACAAGTCCAGGCTTTCCGCTGCGCTGCTGTCGTCCGATCTCAGCAATGCATCGATCTTGCCCACCAGCGCGGCCAGTCCGCGCAAATCCATCTGATTGTGGCGCACCACGGCCGCCAGCGGCTCCGCCGGTCCGCCTCGCAGATAATCGAAATAATGCTGTGGGATCAGCGCGGCCAGCACATCTTCTTCGCGATGCCAGCCCAGCCTGGCCGCGTCCAGAACGTGGCGTTCCAGCTCCACAAGCCGCACGGAGCCAAGCCGGAGCTTCCACAATGCTCGCGCAGGATGCAGCAGATCTAGATGAGCCGCCAAATGAGGAACGGGAATCGATCGCGTCATGGTGAAGCGATTTTCGAGTAGCGGCCAATCAAACGATTTGCCGTTAAACGTGACTAGTACGGGACGCTCGGCAAGACGCGAGGCTACTTCGTGCAGAATCGCGTGCTCTTCGGCAAAATCGCGCATGAAAAACTGCTCGACTTGCAGCGCGCCGGCGTCCCACCACGCCAGTCCTATCAAAAACGCGTACGTCCCTGTGCCGCCGGCCAAACCTGTGGTTTCCGTGTCGAGAAAAAGCCATTTTGAAGGATCGGCGAGCGCCGCCCGCGTCCGCCTGGAAAGAGTTTCGTCCCGTCCGCGCGAAAGCAGTTCAAGACTGACTTCGGAAACTTCGGAATATTCCGGCGACGAGAACCAATTGCGCACCAACACATACTGTCCGTATCGGTTGGTGGCGATTCCTGCGCCGAGCAGTCGCGACAATGAATCCTCGGCATGCGGCGCACGCAGCAGCTCCGCTCCCGACGGCCGCGGGCGCGTCGGCCTCAGCGCTGAAAGTCTGGAAAATCGGTCGGTGAATGCCGCCATTACGCACACAGCCGATCGAGTATGGCCAGCGCGGCCTCTTTCGTCCTCGGCGCCAAGTCTCCCGCCGGTCCGACACAGGACGGGCATCCTTGATCGCATTCGCAGGCGCGGATGAGTTCGCGCGTCTTTTGGACGAGCAATTCATGCGCACGGAAGAGCGGCTCGGAAAAGCCTATGCCGCCGGGATACGCGTCGAAGAGGTATAGGTTAGGCTCGAAGAATTCTTTCGCGTTCGCTCCGACCATCTCTTCCATGCGCGCTGAGGAGAAAGTTTCGACTGCGGTCGCATCCGGTGGGCGCTCGCCAATCGCCGTGCCCAGGTCGCGGCCATCGCACATCAGCAGTAGCGTTGCCACGGATTCCAGCGCGTGTAGCAGGCCGAACATGCCACTCTGCCGTTCGCTCACCGTGAATGGCAGCGACTCCAGCAGCGGCCGCTCGAGCGTGATCCAGTACGAGGTCGTGTGCATTTCGTTTTCCGGCAGCTCCAGCTTTCCCGCGCCGACGTTTTCATTGGTGAAAAATTTGATTTTCTTGAAGCCCACCACTTGCGAGCGCACGAGGACGTCTCCATGCGAGTGAGACGAATCCGAATCGCGCGCGGTGGCCGCGATCTCCAGCACGCGCACCTGCGTGTAGCGGATCGCGTCAGTGTAATAGTCCACATCCACGCGCTTCACATAGGCTTTGCGCTCTTTGAAATCGAGATGCTCGACGTGATACTGCTCGCCGCCGTGCAGATAAATGGCTTTCTCGTGAACGGTGGTCAAAGCGCTGGAGAAGTCGACCTCTCCGATCACGTTCGGTTCGCCGGTGATGTCGATAATCACGAAATTGTCACTGGTGACGGACCGCAGGCTGACCGTGTCTGCCGGATACGCTTCATGCGTCCAGTGATAATGCCCACCGGCTTGATGCAGAAAACCCGCTTCCGCGAGCCGCGCGCAAAGGTCCGGCACATCCACGTCGCCGAAGTGTTCTTCTGGCGCGATTGGCAGCTCGAATGCCGCGCACTTCAGATGGTTCACCAGGATTTCCAGATTGTCCGGCTGGATGAACGCGTGCTCCGGCGTGCTGCCAAAAAAATAGTCCGGATTGCGGACCATAAACTGATCGAGCGGCGCGGACGATGCCACCAGCACCGCACAGGAGCTGCCGCTGCGGCGTCCCGCGCGTCCGGCCCGCTGCCAGGTTCCCGCGATCGTCCCGGGATATCCGGCCATCACCACGGCATCCAGCGAGCCGACATCGATGCCCAGTTCCAGCGCGCTCGTCGAAACCACTCCGCGAATTCGTGCGTCGCGCAGCCCGCGCTCGATTTCGCGGCGCTCGTTCGGCAAATAGCCGCCGCGATAGCCGCGAATCGTTTCCGGCTTACCTGGCCCGTGGGGATTCGCTTGCTGGAGATACGTCACCAGCAACTCGGTGTGCAAACGCGAATTCGCGAACACAATCGTCTGTAGCTCATGTTTCAGAAATTCCTGCGCCACACGCGCGGATTCGTTGATGTAGCTACGGCGAATACCGAGCGCGCGGTTCACCACTGGCGGATTGTAGAAAACGAATGTTTTCTCCGCGGCCGGCGCGCCATTCGCGTTGAGCACCTCGACGTCAGCTTCCAAGAGCCGCGAAGCAAGTTCACCTGGATTCGCGATTGTCGCTGACGAACAGATGAATTGCGGATCACGTCCGTAAAAGCGCGCGATGCGCCGTAGCCTGCGCAGCACGTTGCACAAGTGGCTGCCAAAGACTCCGCGATACGTGTGCAGCTCGTCGACCACGATGTAACGCAAACTCTCGAAGAGCCGTGTCCAGCGCGTGTGATGGGGCAAAATCCCGGTGTGCAGCATGTCCGGATTCGTGAGTACAATGTGCCCCTTCTCACGAATCGCTTTGCGCGCGTCGCCTGGCGTGTCGCCGTCATACGTGAAAACGCCGAAGCGGTTCTCGAGCCGCTGATTCAAATCGTGCAGCTCGGCGAGTTGATCTTGAGCGAGTGCTTTCGTAGGAAAAAGATAGAGCGCGCGGCTATCCGAGCTTTCCAGGATCGCGTTCAGGATTGGCAGGTTGTAGCAGAGAGTTTTCCCCGAGGCGGTTGGCGTAACCACGACAATGTTTTTGCCGGCGTGAACCGCGTCTGCGGCGGCAGCCTGATGGCTATAGAGTTGGCGAATGCCTTTGCCGGCATAGGCCGCCCTCAAATCTGTGTGCGCCCAGGCAGGGAAGTCCGCCCATTGCGCCTCGCGGGCGGGGAAGTGGCGAACCGCGGTGAGGATTTCTCCGTGGACGTCGCGCGCGGCGAACGCGTCCAAGACCTGATGCACGCGAGTGATTGCGGTCGATTCGCGCGACGAGGCAGGGCCAGCGGCAGCCATACTTGAATTGGCCGCCCTGCGAACCGCCAACGATTCCGGCATTTCTAGGCCCTCCCGTTAATTCGCCTTTTATTCGCCAAAGGCTAGCACGGGGTTTTCGCAGGCGCAACTGCGTTCTGGGCCAAATTTTCGTAATGGGAAAGCAGAACTTGGGATGTGAGGACGCCCTGCTACTTCTTGGCCGCACGATACAAAATCACGCGCACCTTCTCCAACGTGATCAGGCCGCCCTCGACCATGCCGTCCAGTCGCGGCAAAATCTGCTCAATGCGTTCTGTAGTTTCCACAATTTCGAGGATGATGGGCAGGTCTTGCGACAGTCGCAGAATCTTGTCCGTGTGATAGACGCTGGAGCCGCCGTAGCCCGCGACCCCGCGCAGCACCGTTACGCCGGAAAATCCCTCTTTGCGGAGCATCTCCACAATCGCTTCATATAGGGGTTTGCCATGCCACTTGTCAGACTCCCCGATATGGATGCGCATCAAAGTGCGCTCTCCTTCAAATTTCTCGTGCGGCATCTCGATGCTCCTAAAA
>Ga0210400_10005554_pt1 | contig 10685 bp, 14 predicted proteins | sample IncBWH26MmetaG_FD_155456 | JGI IMG/M metagenome (GOLD analysis project Ga0210400, IMG submission 155456) | Forest soil microbial communities from Barre Woods Harvard Forest LTER site, Petersham, Massachusetts, United States - Inc-BW-H-26-M | ecosystem: Environmental > Terrestrial > Soil >... | reverse complement strand
GCGGGAGACGCGCCGCCGGCTGCCCGATCCCCTCATCGGACTCATCGTCTTTGACTTCCTCGATTGCTGCTGTCTCTGCACTGGGGACGGCGTCGGCAATCCTCACCGCCTCTTTGACCACAGCGGACTGGGTTGCAACTGCGGCGACTCTCTCCGGTGCAGCGGTGGCCTTCGGTGAGGGTTCTGGTTCCGGTTCTGATGTTGGCTGTGGATCGGCGGCTGCTGTCACCACGACGGCCTCGTCCTCAGACTCAGGTTCGGACTCCGGTGGCGTGTCCGGTGTAGTTACTCGGATCTCGGCTTCGGCCGAAAGGGTGGGTTCTGGCTCAGCGGGGGGCTCAGCGCTCTCTGCTTCGGGGCCCTGTTCCGACGCCAACAGTTCAACCTCTACCGGAGGGTCTTGTTTCTCCTGGCGAGAGGCCTTGTCTCGATCTCGGCGGAGTCCGCGCATAATGGCTCTCCTCGGCCTGGGGTTCAAGGCCTCCATCCTCGCCGCGGCTTACTCGTTGGTCAAGGGTTTCCGGACGAATGTTTCACGTGAAACACGATTGTGGGGCGCGAATCCGATGAGTTCGGGACGCAAACGGGTCACACGTGCTAGTCGGCGTTCCGGCTCAAGGCCTTTTCGACTACTGCGGAATCGTCAGGACAATCCCTTCCCGAGCGTCCATTCGAGCGCTTCGGGATGCACACTCCCAGACTTTTCCAGGTGCCCACAGGCCCGGGCGAAGGCAACAGAGATCGTCAGGACCCGGGCCGCACCGGGCCGCACCCGGCGCTCTTCGGTACAGGGGAGCGGTTGCCACTCGCCGCAAGCTTCTCGCCGTTCCCATATTTCCGTGGCCGCGCACACTGCCTACTTCGAGGGGTCTGTCGACGTGTCGACTCTCGTACTCAACATATTCCGGGCGCGAGAACGAGCATTGGTCGCGAACCAGGGAAGGAAATGAGTCCCATTTCAGATCTCGGGCACCATGACTGCAAATGACCGGACCCTGCTCCAGGCAGCCCGTAGAGTATCACTGCCGACCAGCATCGATCATGGCTGATGATTGGGTTGAACTTCGATCCATGGGGCTTCAGCCATGAATCTCGCCCCCGACCCCCTCGTTGACACCAGGGTGGCGTGAGCCTTCGTTGCACCCGGGTCTCCGGAACCCGTCGACCTGATTGGATGGCCTGGGCGAAGGATGTCAGCCTTTGGTCTCGGGGGAGTCGGACGTATCTCAATCCATACGAATAGTCCGCTGACTGCGGATCAGATGTGGCCCTGGCGGGTGTTCGCCCTGGCGGGATCGATATCGCTTTCAGTCGGGATCGACAAAGCCCAGAAGCTCCTCTAGGCCCGGTCATCCACCCGTCGCCGGCGATGGGTCGGTCCACCCCCTGGGGACCTGAAACAACCCCGGAGGTCATCCCCAGGACTCATGGCCACTGGTCTGCCCCTCTTCTCCGGACTACTCATCGGAGCGGGGGCACCAAGCCAGGCCAGCACCTGGGCCCACTCGAGCATCACGCCGCTGGGGATTCTCGACCGAGCCTCACCCGGGCTGGGGGCGCCATCGGCCTGGCCGTAGGGGCGTCATGTCTCAAGACATAGGAAACATCCCAAATCCCCAACTGGGATCCTTGTGCCTCCACAGGGCCCGTTGGCTGATGGTCCAACGGGAACGGATGACGAGCTCGAGCGGGAGTTCAGCGGAGACTTGATCGATCCAGACATACAGATCCTGGATCGGGGGGTTGGGCGTGGGTCGCCCCACCTGATGCGGTGGAGTCTTCTGCCGACCCCCTTCGAGCAGATAGAGGCGAAAGTCCTGCTCACTCCCCAGGCGAGGCGCCGCAGGGCGGGCGACCTCCACCTCAGTCCGACCCTCGGCAACCACGGGGTCGTGTCCAACCGGGCACCGGGCGCGCCCGAAGAAATCGGGGAGTTTCCTATGTCTTGAGAAATCCACCTGTGTCTTGAGCGATCCGAATCCTTAGGCCGGAGGAAGTCCGGACTGCGGTGGGGGAGCGCCCGTGAGCGGGCGGAACCTTGGTGACGCCTCCAGTCGACCCTGTCCGGCGCGGAAGAAGAAGGCTATGGCTCTCTACCCGTAGCCCGCCCAGGGTCGATGTTTCACGTGAAACAATCAGGGCTTGGCCTTGCCGGGGCGCCGAAGTCGAGCAGCGGCTGGGCCTGAGCGAGGCACCGCTCGCTCGCTGCCCCTTAGAACAGCGGACGTTTTGCCGGTACACCCACTCGTCGGGGATACCGGTCCTTGGAGGTCTCGACCTTGAGGAGTACCTGGTAGCCGAACCGATCCAGGTATCGGTACCGCCCACCACGCTCAAGCCCCAGTTGACCTAGTCCTTCTCGATCCCATCGTTCGCTGGCCTCCTCGCCCGGTGGCTCCGAAATGACCGCTCGGCCGCCCACGGCGAGCAGGGGAGATGCACACTCTGCGGTCGTCGCTGGAGATCCGAACGAGCGAGCGACCACCAGATCGGCGTGCTCACGAAGCTCGTCGGTGCGACCTGCCTCTTCGGCCCGGGCCCTGACGACTGACACTCTTTCTACCTGGTCGGCTTGCGCGATCTCCTCAGCCAAGAAATCGGTGCGCCGCTGGTTTGCATCCATGAGCACGAATGACGCATCAGGCCAACAGGCGATGAGCACAAGGCCCGGAAGTCCACCACCCGTACCAAGGTCGACGACCGAGTTCGGTGGATTCCCCAACTCCTCCTCGACCGTCCACACAAAGCCAAGGGCGTGGTCGATCTGGTCACCGATGGGCATGGTGCCCAGGAAGTCAAGGTCAGCGGAACGTCCCAGCTGAGCCCTCACCGAAGGCGACACCCGGAGCCGTAGGTCCTCCTCGTGGCCGCCGGAGCGCGCCGCTGCTATCACAGGCGGCCTAGGAGCTCAGATGGACCAACCGGGCGCCACGAAGGGCTCCCGGTTCCGAGGTGCCACTCAGCTGGGGGCAATAACGATGTATCGCCTGGGCTCTTCGCCCTCGGAACGAGTCTCGACACCATCGAGTTCGTTCACCGCGTCGTGGACGACCTTGCGATCCGGTGCCGACATGGGCTCGAGCGCTCGCTCCTCGCCGGACTCCTTGACCTCTTCCACAATGCCCTCGGTGAACCGACGCAGGGCGGCGGATCGCTTCTCCCGATATCCACCCACGTCAACCAGGATCCGGTCGGTCCGACTGACCGACTGACGCTGCACATAGGTTCGAGTCAGATCCTGGAGCGCCGTCAGTGTCGCTCCTCGAGGGCCGACCAGTATGCCGAGATCACTCCCGGTCGCGGCTACCTCGACTGTCTCGTCGTCGATCTGACGAAAGCCGACTTCGGCGGAGAGGCCGAACTCACGGATGACTCCAGAGATGAACTCCTGCGCAGTCTCACCCTGTTGCTCCAGTGTCAGTGTCTCTTCCATGGCATCCTCACTCTCAGCCGGCACACGACCAGCACCATTCGACGGGGCACCACGGCCGGGTCGTTGTTGTCTATTGCTTTCTCGGTGGCCCTCAGCCCTGTCTCTACCGCCAGAACCAACGGCGGTCAGCGACCGATCATCTCCCGATGTCTCGGGACGACCGGCCGGCTCTCTACGCTGCCGGCGCCGGTTACGAGACGTGCCCGACCCACCTGCGGATCCTCGTGCCTCGGATTCGGCGCCACCGTTGCCCCCGGTCGACGGCTCCGTCGACTCCGCTTTCCGACCGTCCGACTCATTGCTTCCGTTGCGACCTGCGTTCTGCCGACCCCCACGGTTCCCATTGGAGGAACGGTCGCTGCCATCACGGCGGCGCTCGGGCCGCTGTCTGCGTCCACGTTTGGGCGGGGGAGCGACCGGTCGCACCCGAGCTTGAACTCGAGCCTCGCCTCGCATTCGCCCAAAGAGCCCGGCCTTGGGCTCGCTGAGCACAACGAATTCCGCATCGTCCTCAGCCACTCCCAAGAGATCGAGGACTGCTTCTTTCGCCTCGACCAGAGATTTCCCGCTGGCTTCCACCCAATCCACTTGCTACCGAGCCTTTCTGTCACGTTTTGATTTCGACCGCGGGTGAGCCTTTGGAGTTGTTCCGGAATCATCACCGTTGCCGGCCCCGTTACTGGTCGCTCCGTTGCCCGACCCCTTGGCCGTACCTCCGGGGCTGCCGGGGCGCCTTCTACCCGTTCCGTTGGGGGACTTTGATCCATTGCCCGACCCCGATCCCGTTCCTGAGCGGCTCGAGGTGGGCCGGGCACCGGCTGGCCGACCCGAGGTCCCCTTCGTCCCACCCGTCGTCCCCTTGGCCCCTGCCGGCCTCGCCCCGGCGGGACGAGCCGCCCCGTTCTTGGTCGACGGCGTTCCACCGCTCTTCGGCCGGGGCCGGCCGCCTGCTCCTCCCGATCCCGAGCTCGGACGCTGTCCCGACCCGCTGCCCGATCCCGTCTTCGGACGTTTTCCCGAACCGGTGCCCGATCCCGTCTTCGGTCTGGTCGTCGGGCGTTCACGCGTCGCCGTACCCGACTTTGGTCCCGGCCCCGGTTTGAGCTTTCGAGCCGGGTTCTCCTTCTCCTCGGCCCGCGGCGGGGCGCCGACAATGCCGCGCCGGAACAACACCTCCTGCGTCCCAATCCGAATGGCACTGGAAACGATAAAATAGACGTTAACAGCTGCGGGGATATTGAGGTAAATGAGCCCGAAAACAATCGGCATATACTTCTGCAGCATTGCCGCTTGTGGATTGGCCGATGCGGCTGGATTCCGCTTGCTAAGCCTGCTCATCTGCAGATACTGAAGCCCGATCGATGCCAGCACCAAGAGAAGGAACGGAAGGGCGGCCCAAATGGAACTATGACTGGAGAAGGGCAGCAGCTTCTTGGCGAAGTCCATGCCGAACGAATTGAGCTGACCGTGCCCGGCGACGATGTCGTGATACATCTTCGTCGTATGGGAGATGTACCGGGGTTCGGCCACCGTGTGCCCGTGCACTTGGACGGTGTTGGTAATTCCCCTGATCACGTCGTAGAGGACCAGGAATGCCGGCATCTGCAACAGCATGGGAAGGCAGCCCGAGGCCGGGTTGACCTTGTGCTCTTTGTAGAGCTTCATCATTTCTTCGTTGAGCTGAGCGCGATTCTCGGCGCCCTTGTACTTCTGTTGCAGCTTCTTCATCTCGGGCCCAAGGGCCTGCATTGCTGCCATTGACTTGGTGCTCTTCACCGTCAACGGGGTGAGAACAGCCATGATGACGATGGTCAGTAGGGCAATGGAGATGGGGTAGTTCGGGATGATTGAGTAGAAGAACGCCAGAATGGCGGCAACGAAGTCCAACAAAGGTTGGAAGATCTTCCCAATGGGTTTGGTTATATTGTCAAGGATTCCCAGGCTAAAGATCAGTGAGTGCATACTGGGCTCCGATCAGGGACGGGATCGACGCCATGGCCGCCCCAGGGATGGCACCGCATCAGGCGACGCACAGCCAGGAACGTCCCCCGACCAGCACCGTGGACCCGAATGGCCTCGTCGGCGTAGGCCGAGCACGTCGGAAAGTAGCGGCACCCGGTGGGGCGGCCCGCCCGGTACTGCTGGTAGACCCCGATGATCGAGAGGGCCATCCGAGCGGCCGGTCCCGGTCGATCCTCGTCCCCGGGCGCGGCCGAACTCCGCTCGCCCAGGTTCGGCTGAGCGCGATTCACCGTCCCGCCGCCATGACTCCTGTGACCGCTCCGGCGCCTGTATCGCCGACCGCTGCCCGCAGGGCTTGGATCATCGCCTTCCTCAATTCACTAAACGAGAGCCCGGCTGCCCCGGGACCCGTGCTGACCAGGTACGCCCCGGCCGGTGTCAGCTCTTGTGCCTCGACGAACAGGCCCCGCAGCTGGCGTCGGAGCCGATTCCTGACCACCGCATTGCCCACCTTTCGGCTGATCGCGAAGGCCAATTGTGGCCGTGACCAGGAATCTTCCTCCAGGTACGTGACGGAGATGGAACCGGCCTTTCCGCGTTTTCCTAACCGTCGAAGGGCCGAGAACGTCTGCCTCGAACGGATCCGATCGATCCTGGTGCTGGGCACGGGGATCCTCGGCTCCGGGGAGGTCACGCTGACAGCCGATGGCGCCCCTTCAGTCGGCGCGACCTAATGACGGCGCGACCGGCTCGCGTCGACATCCGTTTCCGGAAACCATGGGTCTTGGCGCGCTTGCGCACGTTCGGTTGGTACGTTCGTTTCACAATTCACATCCTTCCTCGCCCTGAACCGGGGGACGGTACCGTCCACAACGGCAGGGGGCCTTGTCGTGACGACGAAGGCAGTCAGCACACATGGTAGGCGCGATCAGGGGTGTTCCTCTAGTCGTGTACGGCTCAGCGTCCCCGATGGGCACGGTGTACCGTTCCGAACACGGTGTAGCGCGCCAACGAGTCAGGGGAGCCCGGGATCCGTCGGTCACTTGCACCAACCCCAAACGAAAAGAACCCGAGGCATTTTCTCACCATGATGGCGGGTCAGACAGAGCCGGGACAAAGTAATCCACAGCTGTGGATTTCATTGTGGACTTACCCGGGTGCCAACGGGTGGAGGCCCACGTGAACGACACCGAGCGGTTGTGGATTTTGTGCTCCGAGGCCCTGCGTGAGCAGGTCTCTGACTCCATCTGGCAGGCCTACCTGTCCGGGATCACCCCCCTGTCCATCGACGGCCAACAGCTCGTGCTCGGCGTGCCCAACACCCTGATCCGGGATCGGGTCGAATCCCGATTCCTCGGCCTCATCCAGGACACCGTGGTCGGGACGGTAGGGACGTCCCTGGCCGTCCGGCTCGAAGTCGTCGCACCGATCGCCCACGACCCCACCACCGACGAGGACGAGAGCGACTTCGATTCCGACCGCTCGGACGGGCCGGGGAACACTGGCCGGTTCGGACAGGCCGACGGGCCCGCCAGCACACCCAACTCGGGGCGATCAGGAAGCCGGAACAACCGGTACGAGTCGCCGCTCCTCGATCCCCGGTACACATTCGAGACGTTCGTCATCGCCTCGTCCAACCGTTTCGCCCACGCCGCAGCCCAGTCGGTGGCCGAAGCTCCCGCTCGCTCCTACAACCCCCTTTTCATCTACGGCGACGCCGGACTGGGCAAGACCCACCTGCTCCACGCCATCGGCAACTACGTCGTGGAGAACTTCAACGGGCGCCATGTCCGCTACGTCTCCACCGAGACGTTCATGAATGAATTTGTGGACGCCATCAGGACAAATGCCACGACAGCGTTCAAACGGCGCTACCGGGAATGCGACGTCTTGCTCATCGACGACGTCCAGTTCATGGAAGGCAAGGAATCCCTCCAGGAGGAGTTCTTCCACACCTTCAACTCCCTCTACGGCGCCTCGAAGCAGATCGTATTGACCTCGGATCGACCCCCGAAGTCCATCGCCACCCTCGAAGATCGGCTCCGCAGCCGGTTCCTGTCCGGTCTGATCACCGAGGTCCAGCCGCCCGAGCTCGAGACCCGCCTGGCCATCTTGCAGTCAAAGGCCGAGCGTGAACAGGTCGATGTCCCCGATGAGGTTCTGGAGTTCATCGCCACCCACGTCAAGGACAACATCCGAGAGCTGGAGGGGGCGCTCATCCGGGTGACCGCCTATGCCAGCCTCAACCGCCACCCTCTCAGCCGTGATCTGGCCGAACACGTTCTCTCCGACATCGTGTCGGCCGATCAGCCACGCAGCATCACCCCCCAGATGATCCTCGAGGCCACCTCGGAGACCTTCGGGTTCACCATCGACGAGATCAAAGGGCCCAACCGTCGGCGCCCCTTGGTCACCGCCCGCCAGATCGGCATGTACGTGTTCAGGGATCTCACCGATTTCAGCTATCCGGCCATCGCCCGCGAGTTCGGAGGACGGGACCACACCACGGTCATGCACGCCGTGGAGAAGATCTCCAATCTCATGAAGGAGCGTCACCAGATCTACAACCAGGTGACCGAGCTCATCCTTCGCATCAAGAACACGGCCCGATGAACCTGGTGGCCCGAGCTCTATCCAGAGGCTGTGGGCCTCTGTTGGAGAATGCCCCCATCACTTGTGACAAGTCTGTGGACGTATATGAACTTTTCCCTAACACTTCACCCGTGGCACATCAGATTCGTGCCTCGGCCGGGAAACGGGGGATAGCGCGGGGATGGCCAAACCTCTCCTACGCTGCTGCGATTCCAGTTCATCCACAATCCACAGCCCTTACTACTGTCACTAGTCAATTTAAGAACATAAAAGAAGAACAACCAGAAAGGACTCTCTGGTGAAGTTTCGCTGCGAACGCGATTCCTTGGTGGAGGTGCTGACCACCGCGGGCCGAGCTGTCAGCTCTCGCTCGTCAACGACCATGGCCCTCGGTGGCATCCGTCTGGAGAGCCTGGGAAATCGACTGGCTGTGGTGGGCACCGACTTGGATCTGACCGTGCACGTATCGACCGAGGCGATCGGCATCACCGACGGGGTGTGCGTGGCTCCGGCCAAGCTCCTGGCTGACATCGTCCGGTCCCTGGAACCCGGGGCCGTCACCATCGAGTCGGCTGACGACAAGGTCGAGATCGCCGCAGCTCGGTCGCGGTTCAGCTTGCGCACCTTCCCGGTCGATGATTTTCCCGTGTTGCCCGAACCGCCCGAACCGATGACCTCGCTCCCAGCCGCCGGACTGGTCGATGCTCTCCGACAGGTGGTTCGGGCTGCGTCCAATGATGACGCCCGACCTCTGCTCACCGGGGTGCTGGTCGCCGCGGAGGGAACTGGGATCCGACTGGTGGCCACCGACTCGTATCGACTGGCATTACGGGACCTGGCCGGGAATGACGCCAAGCTCGATGCAGCTCAGATCCTCGTTCCCGCTCGGGCCTTGGCCGAGCTACAGCGGCTCTCGGCTCTCGGGTCGTTGGCCAAGGAGGGAGCGGTGGTCGGAGATGAGGACGGTCCGGTTCCCCAAGTGGGCCTGTCCATCGGGGAGCACGACGTCACGTTTACCGTGGGGACGGTCCAGGTCAGCACCCGGCTCCTCGACGGCAGCTACCCCGATTACCGGCAGCTGATTCCGGCGGAGTACCCCAACCGGCTGCACGTGGGCAAGGATTCGCTTCTCGACGCCCTTCGCCGGGTGCGGTTGTTGGTTCGGGACAACACCACGCCCGTCCGGTTGTCCATGCGCCAGGGGGGAGTGGACCTCACCGTCGTGTCCCAAGAGGTGGGCGACGCCAGCGAGACGGTGGATGCCGACTTCGACGGAACCGATCTGACCATTGCCTTCAACCCCAGTTATCTCATCGACGGGGTCGAGGCGGTGGCCGGCGACGAGGTGTTGCTCGAGACGGTCGATGCCACCAAACCAGCCACCGTGCGGGCCGCCGAGCAGACCGATTTCCGCTATCTGTTGATGCCCGTCCGAGTGTCGTAGTCGGGCGGTTCCCGGCCCCCTCCACAACCAGTGCATCTCGTCTCGCTCCGAATCGAGAATTTCCGCTGTTTCACCGAAGCGGCCCTCGACCCTGACCCGGAAGGAACGACGGTCATCACGGGGCGAAACGGCGTGGGCAAGACCAGCTTGCTCGAAGCGGTTGCCTATCTGGCCACCCTCCAGTCGTTTCGAGGATCACCGAAGGAAGCGATGGTCCGGGCCGGGACCGAACAGGCCATTCTCCGAGCCGAGACCATGGTCGGTGAACGCGCCCTGGCTATCGAGGCCGAGCTCTCGGCCGTCGGACGGTCCCGCACCATGGTCAACCGTCAGGCCGTGCGACGGCGCTCCGACCTCCATGAGGCCCTTCGGGCCACGGTCTTCTCGCCTGAGGACATCGCCGTCGTCCGGGGACCGCCCGCTGACCGGCGCCGGTTCCTCGATGGCGTGCTGGCCGTCATCGATCAACGATCGGCGTCGCTCAGCGACGATGTCGATCGGATCCTCCGACAGCGAGCCGCCCTCCTGCGCCAGTCCAACCGCCGGTTGAGCCCGGAAGTGGCAGCCACCCTCGATGTCTGGGATTCCCGACTGGCCGTCGCCGGGGGGGCCTTGGCCGAGGCTCGGGAGGCTCTCACCGAGCGGCTACAACCGCTGGCCACCGAGCACTACACGCGCTTGGCCGGAGAGGACGGCCCGGTGGCGCTGGCCTATCGGCGGTCGTGGGACGGCGGCCTGGAAGGGGCCCTGGCCGCTTCGCGGCAGGACGACCTGCGCCGGGGGGTGACCCTGGTCGGCCCCCACCGCGACGACCTGGAACTGTTGTTGGGCGGCCTGCCCACCAGGACCCACTCCTCCCAGGGCGAGCAGCGCTCTGTGGCCCTGGCCCTGCGGTTGGCCGCCCACCAACTGGCTACCGAGCGCCTGGGCTCGGCCCCGGTCCTCTTGCTCGACGACGTGTTTTCCGAGCTGGACCCGTTTCGGTCCCGGGCGCTGTTGGCCGGCCTGCCGCCCGGACAGGCCCTGTTGACCACCGCCCTCCCACCTCCTCCCGAAGTGGATGCGGCCAAGACGTTCGTCGTGGGCGACAATGGCTCCGTGGTACCAGCCGAGATCGGGAGCGGACCATGAGCCGGTCCCGCCGCGACAGCGGGCCCCAGTCGCTCGATGCCTCTCTGGATGCCCTGTCGAGCCAGCTGGGCATGGCCGAGTCACGTGGCCTGGCCAGGTTGTTTGCCCAGTGGGAGGACATCG
>Ga0210400_10005553_pt1 | contig 10686 bp, 7 predicted proteins | sample IncBWH26MmetaG_FD_155456 | JGI IMG/M metagenome (GOLD analysis project Ga0210400, IMG submission 155456) | Forest soil microbial communities from Barre Woods Harvard Forest LTER site, Petersham, Massachusetts, United States - Inc-BW-H-26-M | ecosystem: Environmental > Terrestrial > Soil >... | reverse complement strand
TCGAAGCGCTTATCATTTCCTTCATCGGCGGGGGAGTCGGCTGTCTTGCCGTTCTTCCCCTTAACGGCTTGACCACCAGCACCATGAATTTTCAGACTTTTTCCAACTTGGCCTTCGCTTTCAAAATCACTCCCGAATTGCTTGCGAAGGGTATCTTTTTTGCTCTAACCATGGGCCTGATTGGTGGCCTGCTGCCGGCCGTCCGCGCAGCGCGGCTCCCCGTGGCGACAGCGCTCCGCGAGTTGTAACGATTCTTGCGTCTCTTCGCCTGTTAACAAGTAGGGGCGCAGCACGCTGCGCCCCATTCCGGCAAAGTGGTCAAATTTGAAGAGGTCGCATCTTTACCGCTTATTTTCTTTTTTACAGCTCGTTTTTCTTTATCTGCGACACGGCATAATCGCAAGCACGCGCCGTCAACGCCATGTACGTGAGCGAAGGGTTCACGCAGGAACTGGACACCATGCAGGCGCCATCGGTCATAAACAGGTTCTTCGCGTCGTGCGCCTGATTATGTTCATTGAGCACGGATGTTTTTGCATCGCGCCCCATGCGCGCGGTGCCCAGCTCGTGAATCGCCAAACCTGGCGGCGAGATCTGCTGAAAAACGTAAATGTCTTTGGCGCCGGCCGCCGCTAGCATCTCCCCTGCCTGCACGGCGATATCGCGCGACATCGCGTGTTCATTCTCGCCCCACGCGCAGTTGATCTTCAGCGTCGGGATGCCCCACGCGTCGACCTTGTCTTTCTGTATTTCCACGTAATTGTCGTGGTTAGGCAGGCACTCGCCGAATCCACCGACGCTCATGCGCCATTGTCCGGGCTTCTTCAGCGAATTCTTGAAGTCTGCGCCAAACCCGCTCATGAATTTGCCGCGGCCCCAGCCCTCCCGGCTTCCGCCGCCCTGGTAGCCGTAACCACGCAAGAATTCCTTCTGTTTCGTCTTCACATTGCGAAAGCGCGGAATGTAAATCCCGTTCGGGCGATTGCCAAACGGCATCATGTCTTCGTGCCCGGGCATCGTCGCGCTGGCGCCGGCACCCATGTGATGATCCATCAAGTTGTGGCCCAGTTCCCCGCTGCTGTTGGCCAGACCATTCGGAAATTCCGGCGTCGCGGAATTCAGCAGGATGCGCGTGGACTCCAGCGTGGACGCATTAAGGAAAAAGATGCGGGCCTTGAATTCCATCGCGTTCCGCGTTTGCGCATCGATCACGCGCACGCCGCTGACCTTCCGCGTCTTCGGGTCAAAGACAAGGCTGTGCACCACGCTGTAGGGACGCAGCGTGAGTCGGCCCGTTTTTTGCGCCGCCGGCAGCGTTGAGCTGATGCTGCTGAAATAGGAGCTCGTGATGCACCCGCGGTGACAGACGCCGCAGTAGTGGCAAGCTGCACGACCCTTGTGGACCTGCGTCAAAACCGCCGACCGCCCGATGGTCATCATGCGGTCATCAAACCTCTTGGCCAGAGCGTCGCGCATGTCGCGCTCGACGCAAGTCATTTCCATGGGCGGCAGAAATTTTCCGTCCGGCAATTGCGGCAACCCCTCCGCCTGCCCGCTGATACCCGCAAACTCTTCCACGTAGTCGTACCACGGTGCGATGTCCGCGTAGCGAATCGGCCAGTCAACCGCAATGCCATCCTTCAGGTTGGCTTCAAAATCCAGATCGCTCCAGCGGTAGCTCTGCCGTCCCCATGTGATGGATTTTCCGCCGACCTGCCGGCCGCGAATCCACGAAAATTTCTTATTGGGATCGGTGGAATACGGATTTTCCTTGTCACTGACGAAAAACTTGCTCGAATATTCGTCGCATGCGTAATAGCACTCGCGCTGAATCGGCTGCGTGCCTGCGCGCTCCGCGCGATTGTCCCAACCGCGAAATTTTAACTCCCACACCGGAACATGCTCGACGTAATCGCGCTCCGGCAAAATGGTCCGCCCGGCTTCCAGCACCAGCACGTTGAGCCCTTTTTCCGTGAGCTCCTTCGCCGCCCAGCCCCCGGTGATTCCGGAACCAACAATGATCGCGTCAAACGTGTTTGTCGCCGCCATGCTCGCCCCCTGTCGTACGCGCCCCGAGTCCGGCACCCAGCTTCTCGCAGCCATGTTGCGCGCCGGGAATAATCTGCAACTTCAATTCCTGCGTAAATCCAATCTCCGAGGTGTAGTAGCCGTGCAGCGTAATGTTCCGGAAGACGTCGTAGAAGTTTCCCTTCAGTTGGGTATCGAACTCCGGGACGGTGTTGCCATGCTTCTCGCGCCGCTCACCGCGCTCCGATGTCGCGTAATCATCCATGGCGCGAAGCAAAGTAATCTGCTGCGCCGGTGTCGCGTCGACGAAGTCTTTTGCAAAGAGGTCGCGGCTTTGCTTGTCCACGCCGGCAAGACCTGCGAGAAAATATTGCCGCTCCTCTTCGGTGGCCCATTCGGTCAAAATGACGTCGATAAATTCATGGACACGCGCGGACTTCGCGCCGGGAGTATCGGTTTCCGGAATGATCAGATCGGTCATGACCACAACGGTTGCATTCTGGTGCGGATTCAGGCTGCGCAGTTTGTACCCCGGACCGGTCTGCGCCTGCGCCTCTCGAAAAAACGCCGCTAAGGGCGATGAAAAAACGGGAACCACCGCGCCCGTTGCCAGCATTTTCAATACGTCACGACGCTGCATAATTCCCCCGTGCGAATTGACTTTTTGCGGAGTGCTCGACCTCGCGCATCTACAATAGTGGATCGCGCGGTTGAGATGCCGATGAGCATACTCCAACTTTCTGTTTTGGAGAATCGATTTTCTAAACGCTTCTTTTGAAATGCTGGCGCAGCATGCTGCGCGGGTACAGAAGAAGAGCCCTCATGTCTTGCTACGTCTGGGCTGGCTGGGGCGCAGCTTGCTGGGCCCCTACGGGATTTCAATTTACGGCGACTACCAGTAAGGTTGCGTCGTCCTGCCAGATTCCGTGGCTGAAGTCGGATGCGGCTTGCAGGATCTTGGCTTGAATTTCTGCGGCGGTTCGCGCGGGATTTTCTTGCAGGACGCGCAGCAGGCGCTCCTCGCCGAACTCTTCATCCTCGGAGTTCCACGCTTCCGTGACGCCGTCGGTGTAAAGGACCAAGCGGTCGCCGCTCTGCAATTGCGCCACTCCGCTCTCAAACACAAGATTTGCGAAAACACCCAAAACGCAGCCGCCTTCGCGTAAACGTTCGTGGGAGCCGTCGCGGTGCAGAACGAACGGCGCATTGTGGCCGGCGCTGACGTAGCGAAGGCGGCGTTCCGGCCCATCAAGCTGTGCGTAAAAGAGCGTGACGAAGCGATCGCTGGCCAGGTTGCGGCAGAGCAAAGCGTTCAGCCGGGCGCACAACTCCTCGGGCGCCAGCGAAGGCGACGCCAGACCGCGCACGGCGGCTTGCAAATTGGACATCAGCATCGCCGCGGGCAGACCCTTTCCAGCGACATCCGCTATGCACAACCCAAACGTTTCGCTGTCAAATGGAAGGACGTCGAAATAGTCTCCGCCGACGACGCGCGCGGATTGCCACGCAGCCGCGATTTCGTATCCCGCGAGCTGCGCAATTTGCTTGGGCAGAAATCCTTCCTGAATCCTGCGAGCTTCGGCAATTTCGTGCTCCTGCTGGTGAAACTGCGAGGCAATTACCTTTTGCGCTTGCGTTTCCTGCACGGCAAGGCGGGCAGATTCCCGGCGCTCGCGCCCCAGCGTGATCTGCTTGCGCAAGACTTCCAGCAACTGCGAATTCGTCCAGGGCTTCTCCACAAAATCCGTGACGCCGCGCTGCATGGCTTCGACGGCAATGCCGACGGTGGCCCAGCCGGTCATCACCACAATCGGCGGCGCGGTGTCTATCGCTTTAAGCTGCGCGAGCAGATCCAAGCCTTCGCGGCCGGAGGTGGTGTCGCGCGCGTAATTCAAATCCATCAGCAACAGATCGAATTCGCTGCGCCTCAACGCTTCCAGCAAATCCGAGGGTGAGCTGGCCGTTTCGGTGGTGTAGCCGTGGCCCTTCAGCAGGAGGCAAAGTGCCCGCAGAACGTCGGGCTGATCGTCGGCAATCAAAATTCGGGAGTGCATGGTTCTCACTTCAGCGGGAGTGTCGGACGTAAACGCTAACATAGCACCGATTCTCCTTTCTACATTCGACGTTCACCGCCGCTGAATGTAACGGCAGTAATAGGTCCAGCCGCAACTTCGTCTAAGCTGCGTCCTCACATCGCGTTAGCGGAGGGCGCAGGCGCGGCAGAGATGGCGGCTGACCGATTGCGGGAAGCGTTGTCCCAGGAACGGACAGGAGTCGGGTGGGCGTTCTCGGATCGTCTCCGCGCGGGTCTGACCTGCGAACTGACGTTCGCATCCGGCCACCTGAAGGTGGCCGCTACATTGGCCGATACATTGGTCAATACATTTGGCCGGTACATTTTTCATTCCTCGACCTTTAGCACGGCTGCGCCCTCGATTGCGTCGTTCTTTAGGGCGTTTAGGGCGCGGTTGGCTTCGCGCAGGGGGAAAAGCTGCGTGTGCGTGCGAATGGGAATTTCGGCCGCGACACGCAGGAGATCTTCGCCGTCCTGGCGGGTGTTGTTGGCGACGCTACGAATCATGCGCTCCTGATAGAGCAGGTCATAGTCGAAGGACGGAATTGGGCTCATGTGAATGCCGCCAAGGACTATAACGCCGCCCTTGCGCAGCGCTTTTAGTGCGGCTGGAACGATTTCTCCGGCGGGTGCGAAAACGATGGCGGCATCCAGCTTGGCGGGAGGCTCCGCGAAGGTTCCGCCAGCCCACTTGGCTCCAAGCTCAAGCGCGAGCTTCTGGTGCCGGGCGTCACGGGTCGCCGCATATACATCGATGCTCCTGTGCCGCGCCACCTGAATGGCAACGTGGGCGGCTGCGCCAAATCCGTACAAACCGAGCTTGCCGCCAGGCTTGATCCCGGAAAGGCGCAGGCAGCGGTAGCCGATAATTCCGGCACAGAGCAACGGAGCGGCCTGCTCGTCGCGAAATTCGCTGGGGATGGCGTAGATAAAGTCTTCTGGGGCAACGACGTACTCCGCGTAGCCGCCGTCGACGGAATAGCCGGTGAAAGTGGGATGGTCGCAAAGATTTTCCACCCCAGCGCGACAGTATTCGCAGGTACCGTCGGTGTGGTGCAGCCAGGCGATGCCCACTCGGGCACCGATTGGAAACCGCCTTGCGCCGGGTCCCAATGCTTCAATTTGGCCGATGACCTGATGTCCCGGGATTACGGGAGACTTCTGGGGAACCAGTTCCCTTTCAATAACGTGGAGGTCGGTGCGGCAGACGCCGCAGTAGAAAACGCGAACCAGGACTTCCCCGCTGGTGGGCTGCGGAGCGGGATAGTCCGTGAACACGAGCGGGTTCGTTTCGATACGGGCGGGGGATTTGAGGACGCAGGCTTTCACTGGAGGGGTACCCCCCACCCCGGGTGTTTTGCAAAAAGAGGCTGTAAGTTGCTGAAAAGAAAGAACGCGACGTCAAAAAAGAAGGCCAAGAGAGCTAAAGAGAGGGCAAAGAGGCGGCAAATGACAGAACCCAAAAGAGTTAACTGGGATTGGACGGCCAGAAATGACGGATCAAGCTGGAGCCCGGTCCTGCGGACCGCAGTGCTACGCCATTCAGGAGAATGGCGTCCCCAGGGAGCTTGAGGGGCAAACATGAGGAACGATAGCATGGCAACGGAAGATAACGGAAGCGTAATCCATTGAATGGATGGTTTTGAGGGTTGAATGGTCGCTGAGTGAATTGAATGGGAAGGGTTCGTCGGGCGGCCGGGTTACGCGTCCGCGGACAGCCAGAAATGGCTGTCCCACTGTGGGGAGAAGAGACTTAATCGGAGCGGTATCGCCAAGATGGGACGCAGCGATGCTGCGCCTTTAGAGGCGGGAGGCTGCTAGCTTGGCGGCGTTGTGGCCGCACATGCCGTGGACTCCTCCGCCTGGCGGGGTGGAAGACGAGCAAATGTAGATATTGCGGGCTGGCGTGCGGTAATGACGCCAGGTGGGGCGGAAGAAGAACTGACGTAAATCCATGGCGCCGCCAGAGATGTCGCCGCCGATCAGGTTGGCGTCCATTTCTTCGAGGGCGCGGGGGGAGAAGACGCGGCGAGCGAGAACGCAATCGCGGAAGCCGGGGGCGAATCGTTCGATTTGCGACTCAAGAGGTTCGAGCATGTCGATATTGGAGCTATTGGGGACGTGGCAGTAGGCCCAGGCGGTGTGCTTCCCTGCCGGGGCGCGGGAGGGATCGAAGAGGCTGGGCTGAGCGAGCAGGACGAAAGGGCGCTCGGAGTGGCGGCCGTGGCGCATGTCGTATTCGGACGCGGCAATTTCCTGGAAGCTGCCGCCGAGATGCACGGTGGCGGCTCGCACGCAGTCCGGAGATTTCCAGGGAATGGGGCTGTGGAGGGCGTAATCGACTTTGAAGACGCCGGGTGCGTAGCGGAAGTTCGCAAGTTGGCGGGCGAACCGTGCGGGGAAACGGTTGCGCGCGAGGCGCAGCAATTGGTGAGGGGTGACGTCGCAGAGGATGGCGTCGTAATCCTTAAGCGCGGACAAGTCGGCGATACGCGTGGAAGTCTTGACCGTGCCACCAAGGGTCGCCAGGTGAGCGCAGAGAGCGTTGGCGATCGATTGCGCGCCGCCGCGTGGAATAGGCCAGCCGACCGCATGCGCGGCGGCGGCGAGAGTGATGCCGAAGGCGGCGCTTAGCGGCTCATCGAGGCTGAGGAAGGAATGCGCGGCGAGACCGGCGAAGAGCGCCTTGGTGCGTTCACTGCGGAAGAGATGTGACAGGGCCGTTGCCGGAGGAAATGCGACGAGGCCGAAGCGGGCGAGCAGGAACGGATGGGGCGTCAACACGTGGAGCGGTCGGAGGATTTCGGCGGAGAGAACGGACCAACGGTCGACGAACGGGTGCATCAGGCGTCGCCAGCGCTTGCCGTCGGATCCGAGAACAGATTCGGCGTCACGAAGATTGCGCTCGAGCGTTATGGCGGTGCCGTCATCGAAAGGATGGGCTAAAGGGGCGGGCGAGTGAATCCATTCCAGACCGTGAGCGTGCAGGGGCAGTGAAGAAAAGAACGGGGAGCCTGTTGCAAGCGGATGAACGGCGGAGCCGAAATCGTGGAGGAAACCGGGAAGCGTGAGTTCGAGGGTGCGGGCTGCGCCGCCGGCTTGCGGTTGCGCCTCGAAGACTCCGACGTGCACGCCGCGTTGCGCGAGGGTGATGGCGGCGGCGAGGCCGTTGGGTCCGGCGCCGATGATGCCCGCGCGGTGGGATGATTGTGACTGAGAGTTCATGATTGACGAAGAGATCGCTATTCGACCACCCGCCAATCCGGAGATTGGCGTTCCCGGGAACTAAAGCTCCGACCCTTAGCCTCCTTATTGGCGGGGCGGGAGTTCTTGCGGCCATTCGATGGCGATGATGCGGCCGTTGGCGTCGCGCCCTAGCGTTGGCGCGTAGTTGCCTAACAATTGGCGGCGCCACCATAAACCCTGCTCGCGCTTTTCCTGCATCGAGGTGAACCAATATTGCCAGAGCACTACGCGGATTTGGCGCGGTGGCTGCGGAAACGGATTGGCGGCGAAGAGGGCCAGGACGTCGGGGCTGCCTTCGAGGAGACGCTCTTCGGTGCGCGGGACGATGGGATTGGAGCGCCAGTGACCGAGCGAGGCGAACCACAAATTCCAATCGAAACGAGGCTGGTACGGGGCGTAGATGCGCGGCGCCTCGTAGGGATTCTGCGGCTTGTAGCGAAATGGGTAGGTCGTCCAATTCTCGCCGTCATTTGAACCCTGGAATTCGATTTCGTAGCGGCCGCGCGTCATCACCGCGAAGAGGCCATAACGGTCGGCAATGCGAAACGGCTGCAGCGCGGAGACAGGCGCGGACGGAAATGGCGCCTCACGCCAAATCATCCATAGGAGCAGGACGGTGCTGGAGTAGAAGAGCCAGGCGAACATGACCGCGGTGAGAGCGACCTTGAGCGTGGCCAAAAGGCGTGCCCAGGTCTGCTGCCACTGTGGCATCGCGCTTTCGGGCGAAGGCGCCGGTGCGGAGACGGTCTGGGTTGGTTGCGTGAGCTGCGATCTCCATGATTTGGGGGCGAAACGGGCGAGGAAGCGATCGTCCAAGAGAAAAATGGCGAGCGCGAGCACGAGGTAGTTCAAGAAGGTGTAGTTGGCGGTGAGGATGACGGCAATTTGCCAGGGCGTGACGATGAAGAAGCAAATGATGCGAACGCGGCGTGGGAAGAAAAGCATCCAGACGAGGACCAGCTCAAGGGCGAGAGTGGCGAAGGCGGTGGCGACGTGGAACCAGTGGGGCAGATGTTGCGCGTACCAGCCGATCCAGGTGGGAAGGGGACCGTTTTGATAATACTCGTCCATGGCGGTGAAGTGGCGCCACTGGGGATCGCCGCTGGCGATTTTGGCGACGCCGGATTCGAAGTAGATACGAAACCACTCCCAGAGAAGAAGAAAGATGCCGGCGCGTATGGGCGGGCTTTGCGGCGCGAGACGGGGACGAAATCCAGGAGGGGCGAGAAAAAGAGAGATAAAACCGGCTTCGAGGAGCATGCCGTCGGATTGGTAGCCGGAAAAATCGGATGCGGCAGTGACGAAGGACAAGAAGCAAATGAAGCAAAGTAAAAGCATCCCGCGGGGAAAGATGTTGATGGTGAGAAGGACGGAAGCGAGGAGGCCGGTCCAGCAGAGGGTCATGAGCATGTGGTTGCCGGCGGAGAACCAAAGAAGGGTGGGTGCGAACCAGAAGCGCGCGAAACCTATGGAATTGGTGACTGCCCGCAGGTATTCGGAGGCAGGGAGAATTCCGGCCGGGCCTAGGAGGCCGCGGATTTGGAAGATTAGCGAGTAAAAGGCGGAGAAGTAGATCAAGCCGAGAGCGCGGAGGAAGAGCCAGCGCGGGACGAGGCGGTCGCGCGCACCGTGCTCGGGATCGAAGAGCCAGCGGAGGGCGGAGGCAGGACGGAGATCCATGGCGCGGTTCCAATATACAGGGGCAGGCGGGAACACGGTAAGGAGGAAACAGCGGGAGTCGAAACGCCGGGGGCATCGTGCTGGGGAATGAGTTGAGGTCCTTTCCGACACGAGTCGGAATCTTCGATCGGCCCGGCTGAACGGCGCCGGGACCTCAGGATGACAACGATTGGGATGAGAGCGGCAGGAGAGGAGCAGGAGAGGAGAAGGAGAAAATCTAACGCAGAGACGCAGAGTGCGCGGAGGCACGCCGAGAAGAGACGTCGTGCCGGGGATAAGTTGAGGTCCTTCGACCCGGCTGAAAAGCGCCGGGCCTCAGGATGACACGCGATTGGCCTTGGTGGCGGTAGATATGGATGAGAGCGGAGCCAAGAGAAGCGACGGAGAAAATCTAACGCAGAGGCGCGGAGGGCGCGGAGGCACGCTGAGAAGAGACGTGGCGCGTCGATTTGGCTGGTTGGGGAATCTACTTCTGTGCGTGGCGCTCCATGCTGAGGAGAAGAACCCATGGGATATCAGCCGATTGAAAACTACGGAATTATCGGGAATATGCGGACAGTCGCGCTTGTGGGGATGAATGGCTCGATTGACTGGTATTGCTCGCCACACTTTGATTCGCCGAGCGCGTTTGGCGCGATTTTGGATGATGAGAGAGGAGGGCGATTCAAGATCGCGCCGGTTGCGGAGCAGTTGAAGTCGCGGCAATTTTACTGGCCATCGACAAATATCCTGGTGACACGATTCCTGCACGAAGACGGAATCGCGGAGCTGGAAGATTTCATGCCGGTGGGATTGCCGCCGGAATCGAAGTGGTATCACCACTTGTACCGGAGGGTTCGATGCGTGCGTGGCACGGTGAAAGTGAGGATGGTGTGTAAACCGGCGTTTGATTACGGACGCGAGCCGCACGAAGTGACGCTGCACGGGAGTGGAGCGACATTCCATTCCGCAAAGCACTGGCTGCACATTTGCTGCGGACAGACGTTGCGGCAAGAAGGGGACGGAAGCGTTGTCGCAGAATTCGAGCTGGAGGAAGGCAAGTCGCATGTGTTCACGGTGAGCGACGAGCAGCCTGACAGCGGTGCGCTGTGTCCCGCATCGGAGAAAGAAGGCGAAGAGTTGTTCCAGCATACGGTGCAGTTCTGGCACCGCTGGCTTGCTAGGGGCACGTACCGGGGGCGCTGGCGCGAGCGGGTGGAGAGATCGGCGCTGCTGCTGAAGCTGCTTACCTTCGAACCGACGGGCGCCATCGTGGCCGCGCCAACCACGAGCCTGCCAGAGGTAATCGGCGGCCCGCGCAATTGGGATTACCGGTATACGTGGTTGCGGGACGCGGCGTTCACGGTGTACGCGTTTGTGCGCATCGGATTTACGGAGGAAGCAGCGGGGTTCGTGCGCTGGATACAGCACTATGCGGCGAAACATGCGCGGCCCGGCGAGAAGATGCCCGCGATGTTTTCCATTTACGGGAAGCCGGAGCTGCCGGAGCAGGAACTGAAACACTGGGAAGGATATAAAAAGTCGAGCCCGGTGCGGGTCGGCAATGATGCGTACAAGCAATTTCAGAGCGATATTTATGGCGAGCTGATGGACTCGCTGTACCTGTACAACAAGTACGTTCTGCCGATCTCCTACGATTTCTGGACCGGAATCCGGCA
>Ga0210400_10005552_pt1 | contig 10691 bp, 13 predicted proteins | sample IncBWH26MmetaG_FD_155456 | JGI IMG/M metagenome (GOLD analysis project Ga0210400, IMG submission 155456) | Forest soil microbial communities from Barre Woods Harvard Forest LTER site, Petersham, Massachusetts, United States - Inc-BW-H-26-M | ecosystem: Environmental > Terrestrial > Soil >... | reverse complement strand
TTCAAGTGCATTTACTGCGGCTTTTGCGAAGAGGCGTGTCCCGTGGATGCCATCGTGGAGACCCGCATCCACGAGTACCACATGGAGAAGCGCGGCGAGAACATCATGAGCAAGGATAAATTGCTCGGAATCGGCGAGCGCTACGAAGCCCTGATTGCGGCCGACCGCGCCGCCGATGCGCGGTATCGCTGATGTTTCCGACGATACTGTTCTTCATTTTCGCCGGCGTGCTGGTCTGCGCGGCCCTGGGCGTGATTCTGTCGCGCAATCCCGTGTACTCCGCGCTGCTGCTGGTGCTGTGCTTCTTCAACAGCGCCGTCATCTGGGTGCTGCTGGATGCGGAGTTCCTGGGGATCGTTCTGGTTCTGGTGTATGTCGGCGCCGTGATGGTGCTGTTCCTGTTTGTGGTCATGATGCTGGATATCAACCTGGAGAAACTGCGCACGGATTTCGTCGGCTACTGGCCCCTGACCGTGGCGGTGGCGGGTTTTGTGGTATTCGCGATGATCAACGTCATCGTCGTCAAGCATTTGGGCGGTGCGGCTCTCAAGACCGCGCCGGCGATCGCGGCCGACTACTCCAACACGCGCGATTTGGGCGTGCAGCTGTTCACGCGCTACGCGTATCCCGCGCAGGTTGCCGCGCTGATACTGTTAGTGGCGAGCGTTGCGGCCATCGTGCTGACGTTGCGGCAGCGCAAGGGCGGCAAGCCGCAGGACATCGCCAAACAAGTCGCGGTGCGCGCCAAGGACCGCATTCGAATCGTCAAAATGGCCTCCGAGAAAAAACAGTGATTTCTCTCACCTACGTGCTGGCGCTGTCGGGAATTCTATTTGCCATCGCGGTGGCCGGGGTGTTCTTGAACCGCAAGAACATCATCGTGCTGCTCATGTGCATCGAACTGATGCTGCTCGCGGTCAATTTCAACTTCGTCGCGTTTTCGCGCTACCGCGGCGACATCAGCGGCCAGATCTTCGTATTTTTCATTCTGACGGTCGCGGCCGCCGAGGCGGCGATCGGTCTGGCGATTTTGGTGGTGCTGTTCCGCGAACGCAGCAGCATCGAGGTTGAGGATCTCGACACGCTTCAAGGCTAAGAAGAGCAATGCAGTCCATTTATCTCACCATCGTCCTCGCGCCGCTGATCGCCTGCATCATCGCGGGGCTCTTCGGCAAGACCATCGGCAGGGTAGGCGCCCAGAGCGTCACGATCCTGGGCGTTGCAGTCTCCTGCGCGCTGTCCTTCTATGTGCTGTACCAACAGGTGTTCGAGGGCATGCCGTCCTTCAACGGGACGGTCTACACCTGGTTGTTGAGCGATGGGCTACAGCTCAACGTGGGGTTTCTGATCGATCATCTCTCGGCCCTGATGATGGCGGTGGTGAGCTTCGTCTCCTTGATGGTGCACATCTACACCATCGGCTACATGGCCGATGATGACGGCTATCAGCGCTTCTTTAGCTACATCTCGCTGTTCACCTTTTCCATGCTGATGTTGGTGATGGCGAATAATTTTCTGCAATTGTTTTTCGGTTGGGAAGCCGTCGGCATGGTCTCCTACCTGTTGATCGGTTTTTGGTACAAGCGGCCAACCGCCATATTCGCCAGCCTCAAGGCCTTTCTGGTCAACCGGGTGGGGGACTTCGGCTTTCTCCTCGGCATCGCCGCGGTGCTGCGCTATACCGGCTCCCTGGACTACGCCACCGTGTTCGGCCACGCCGGCCAAATCGCCGCGGCGCAGATCCAGATTACCGGCACGGTGAGCTGGTCGGCCATCACCTTTACCTGCATCTGCCTGTTTGTCGGCGCGATGGGCAAGTCGGCGCAGGTGCCGTTGCACATCTGGCTCCCCGATTCGATGGAAGGCCCCACCCCGATCTCGGCACTGATCCACGCGGCCACCATGGTGACCGCCGGCATCTTCATGGTGGCGCGCATGTCGCCGCTGTTCGAGTTGTCGGAGACCGCGTTGAGCTTCGTGTTGATCATCGGATCGACGACGGCGTTCTTCATGGGCCTCATCGGCATCGTCAGCAACGACATCAAGCGCGTGGTGGCGTACTCCACACTCTCGCAGCTGGGATACATGACGGTGGCGCTGGGCGTCTCGGCCTACGGCGCAGGCATCTTTCATCTCATGACGCATGCCTTCTTCAAGGCATTGCTGTTCCTCGCGGCCGGCTCGGTCATCATCGCCATGCACCACGAGCAGGACATGCGCAAAATGGGCGGCTTGCGCAAATACATGCCGATCACGTACTGGACCTGTCTCGTCGGCTGCCTCGCGCTGATTGGATTTCCCGGCACCGCCGGATTTTTCTCCAAGGATTCACTGATCGAGGCGGTCGGCGCCTCGCATCGGGTGGGTTCAGGGTATGCCTACTTCTGTGTCGTCACGGGCGTGTTCATCACCGCGCTCTACACCTTTCGCATGTTCATCATGACCTTCCTCGGCAAGGAGCGCATGGACCACCACACGCAGGAACATCTGCACGAGAGTCCCTGGGTGGTGACCGTGCCGCTGATCTTGTTGGCAATTCCCTCGGCGGTGATCGGGTGGTTCACGGTGGGGCCGGTGCTGTTCGGCAAGTTTTTCGAAGGTTCCATTTTCGTCGCGCCGGCCAACAATGTGCTCGAGCATGTCGGCGAAGAATTCCACGGTCCCGCTGCCTTCGTGCTGTCGGCATTCCTGGCCGCGCCCGTGTGGCTCGCGGGTCTCGGCGTGTTGACGGCTTACGTGTTCTTTTTGTGGCGGCCGGCGCTCGCGGATGCGGCGCGGACAAGGTTGAAATGGCTGTATGTCATTTTGATCGATAAATTCGGCTTCGACTGGTTCAACGAGCACGTCATCATGCCCGGTGCCCGCTTGCTGGGCGGCGGCCTGTGGCGCGTGGGCGACCAGCTGGTCATCGACGACGGATTGGTCAATGGCAGCGCGCGCACCGTGGGCTGGCTCGGCTCCGTCATGCGCTATGCGCAATCAGGGTATCTGTATCACTACGCCTTCGCCATGATCCTAGGGTTGGCCGCCATGCTCATGTGGCTGATCTGGCGATGATGCTCAGTGCCCATTTGCTGTCGTGGCTGATCTGGCTGCCCATCGGGGGCGGATTCGTGGTGCTTGCCTTAGGTTCAAGAACCACGCTGGCGAAGTGGTTTTCGCTCATTGTCAGCACGCTGGTGCTGCTCCTCAGCATCCCGCTGTGGAGCTGGTTCAAGGCCGGCACCGCCGAAATGCAGTTCGTGGAGCGCTCGCCGTGGATCTCGACGATTCATGCCGAGTTCTATATCGGTGTCGACGGCATTTCCATGCCGCTGATTTTGCTCACCACCTTTACCACCGTGCTGATCGTGATTGCCAGCTGGCAAAATGTCGAGAAACGCGTGGCGCAGTACATGGCGGCGTTCTTGATCCTCGAAGGCTTGATGATCGGCGTCTTCGCGGCGCTCGATGGCGTGTTGTTCTACGTCTTTTGGGAAGCGATGCTGTTGCCGATGTTCATCATCATCGGCGTGTGGGGCGGACCGCGCCGGGTGTATGCCACCATCAAGTTCTTCCTCTACACCTTCATCGGCTCGCTGCTGATGCTGGTCGCCCTGATCTACCTGTACCTGAAATCGGGCAGCTACGAGTTGGCGGTCTTTCAGCGCATGCCGCTCAGCTTGAACGAGCAGATCTTCATTTTTCTCGCCTTCTTTTCCGCCTTCGCCGTGAAGGTGCCGATGTTTCCGGTGCATACGTGGCTGCCCGACGCGCACGTCGAGGCGCCAACCGGCGGCTCGGTGATTCTGGCCGCCATCATGTTGAAAATGGGCGGATACGGCTTTCTGCGCTTTTCTCTGCCCATTGCGCCCGATGCCGCCCGCGAACTGGATTGGTTGATCATTGCGCTGTCCCTGATTGCCGTGGTCTATATCGGGTTCGTGGCGCTGGCGCAGAAGGACATGAAGAAGCTGATCGCCTATTCCTCGATCGCGCACATGGGTTTTGTCACTTTGGGCATGTTTGTTGGATTTCAAATTGTCGCGCACACGGGCAAGACAACCGGCATCGAGCTGGGACTGGACGGCGCCGTCGTGCAGATGCTGTCGCATGGCCTGGTCTCGAGCGCGCTGTTTCTTTGCGTCGGCGTGATGTACGACCGGGTTCACAGCCGCGAGATCTCGGCCTACGGCGGTGTCGTCAACACCATGCCGAAATTCGCCTCATTCATGGTGCTGTTCGCGCTCGCCAATTCGGCACTGCCGGGAACCTCGGGTTTCGTGGGCGAGTTTCTGGTCATCTTGGCAGCGTTCAAGGCCAATGTCTGGTACGCATTTTTGGCGGGCACGACGCTGGTTCTCGGCGCCGCCTACACCCTGTGGCTGGTGAAGCGCGTGATCTTCGGGGAAATCGCCAACGACAAGGTGGCGGCGCTGAAGGATATCAACGGTCGGGAGTTCCTGGTGTTGGGCCTGCTCGCCGTGGCGGTGCTGCTGGTTGGATTGTGGCCGGCGCCGTTGCTCGACGTGATGCGGGCCACGACGCAACATTTAGCCGAGCAACTGCTCATCTCCAAGGTTGCTCTTTAAGGTACGTATGATCTCCGCGCCATTCGATCCGAGTTTCTTCAATTCAGGCTTGCTATACGCCTGGCCTGAAATTTTCCTGTCGCTGGCGGCGTGCGCGATTCTCATGTTGGATCTGCTGCTCAACGACGCGCAGCGGCGCTGGACGGGTGTGCTGGCGATCATCAGCTTGCTGGTCACCGCCGTGCTCGTCGTGGCTCAGCCGCTGCCGGACAAAATCGTCGCGCTGGGCGGTCTGTTCGAACTGGATCGGATGGCGCAGGTGCTCAAAGTCGCGACGCTTCTCGTCGTTGCGGCCGTGTTTGTGTATTCCACCGACTACCTGCAACGCCGCTTGATCCTCAAGGGCGAGTATTTCGTGTTGGGATTGTTCGCGACCGTGGGCGCCATGGTGCTCATTTCGGCGGCGAGCCTCATCACCTTGTACTTGGGGCTGGAGCTGATGTCGCTCTGCCTGTACGCCATGGTGGCCTTCGATCGCGACTCCGGCATTGCAGCCGAGTCAGCCATCAAGTACTTCGTCTTAGGCTCCATGGCCTCGGGCACACTGCTGTACGGCATGTCCATCGTCTACGGCGTCACGGGGAGCTTGGAACTCGCCGAAATCGCGACGGCGGTGCGCAGCACCGGCATCGGCGGCAACATTGGGCTGCTGTTCGGCATCGCTTTCCTGATCGTGGGCGTCGGCTTCAAATTTGGCGCCGTGCCCTTCCATATGTGGATACCGGACGTGTACGAAGGGTCGCCCACCTGCGTCACGGTGTTCATCGGCACGGCATCGAAGCTCGCTGCCTTCGCGCTGGCGATGCGGCTGCTGCCGGAGGCACTGGGCTCTTCGCAGGCCGATTGGAGCCAGATGCTGGTGGTGCTCTCGGTGCTGTCGATGGCGATCGGCAACGTGGTTGCCATCGCGCAAACGAATGTGAAGCGCATGCTGGCGTATTCGACGATTTCGCACGTGGGTTACGTACTGCTTGGGATCCTGTCGGGGACGGCGCAGGGTTACCAGGCCGCGATGTTCTACATGCTCAGCTACATCATCGTCGCCGCCGGCGCCTTCGGCATGGTCTTGTTGTTGGCAAAGCAGGGATTCGAAGCCGACAAGATCACCGACTTCAAGGGCTTGAACGCAAGAAGTCCCTGGTTCGCGGGCATGATGGCCATCCTGATGTTCAGTTTGGCGGGCGTGCCGCCCTTCATCGGCTTTTGGGCAAAACTCGGCGTGATCCAAGCGGTCCTGGGCGTGCATATGGTCTGGCTTGCGGTGGTTGCCGTTCTATTCTCCGTGGTGGGCGCGTATTTCTACTTGCGCATCGTCAAGCTCATGTACTTCGATGAACCCACCGAGACCTCCAGCATCGGCGGATCGTTGCTGATGCGCACCGTGCTCAGTGCGAATGCGCTGCTGGCGTTTGCGCTCGGGGTCATTCCGGGGACGCTGCTGCAGATTTGTCAGCGGGCCCTGCAGTAGGGAGGCTGAAGAAGAATCAAGGCACGAAGAGACAGTGCCTTGATTCTTCTTAGCCTCCCTGGCGATTGGTCGAGCCGGTCCATATCGCATGCCGAGGCTAGGTCAGCGGCGGGCCAGGTCAATTTCACGGTGCCGAACTAGGCTAAAATCTAGACTCCAGATTCGCCAGGGGAGGGGACCATGATCACGCTCTATCATTCGCCGCAGACTCGTTCCGCCAGCATCGTGTGGCTTCTCGAAGAACTGGAGGTGCCCTATCAGACCAGGCTAACGGACTTTCGGCGCATGGACGGCACCGGTTCGCGCGACCCTGCGAATCCGCACCCGCATAGCAAGGTCCCCGCGTTGGTCGACGGCGACGACACGGTGTTCGAGGGCAGCGCCATCGCGCTGTATCTAACGGACAAATACCGCAAGAAAGACTTAGGTCCCGCAGCCGGTGAGGCGAAGCGGGGCGAATATCTATCCTGGCTTGCCTATCGGCCCGGTGTCATGGAGCCGGCGCTCATCTCGCGCCGCTTCGATATCAAGCACGTGTATGGCGCCATGGGATGGGCACCGGCGGACGAGGTGGAGGAGGTGCTAAACAACCACCTTGCTTCGCGCCAGTATTTTCTCGGCGATGACTTTTCGGCGGTGGATATCATGCTGGGCGGCGGCGTGCATTTCATGTTGATGGCGAAAATGATCAAGGACACGCCGGTGATGAGGGCTTATTCGGAGCGCGTCGTCGATCGGCCCGCGTTTCGCAAGATGATGGAGAAGGATAAGAAGTAAGGGCGGGCCGAGGTGAATTTGACCAGCTTGCTTTAGCTGTCCGGCCAGGTACAATGCTCGGCTCTTCCGGTGCGGGGTGGAGCAGTCTGGCAGCTCGTCGGGCTCATAACCCGAAGGTCGTAGGTTCAAATCCTACCCCCGCTACCAATTTCCCTTTCTATATCAATGCGTTAGCCTCGGTTGGCGCTTCACAACCTTTCGGTTGGATAGCCGTCTGCGACATTCCGATGCGTGTCAGCTTTGTTTTGATCGTGGCATTGCTCGCCGGACAGGCATGTTTGGCAGGCGACGTTGTGAATAGTTACGCCGTGTTTTTCCGGGCGGATGACAATTGTCGCGTTGACAATAAACCAACAGCGGTTCGCTGCGACCGATTAGCTGACCGCTTTCGAGCGGCGCACGTGAGAAGTGATGCATGGATAAGCCTGTTCATCGACAACGCGAAATACGAAACGGTCGTCAAGACTCTTGATTTGTTGCGCAAAACTGGGTTTACGAACGTTGACGTATTCCCGCCGCTTAATGGGACGAATCTTAGTAGCACAGTAAAACGATGGATAAGACTTAGGGTTGAGGGAGTGCCGAACCATCCATTTGCGATGCTATTGATTTCGACGGAACGATTTGAAACATGGCGAGAGGAGCGGCTCGTGGTTTCCGAGTCGAGATACGAAATGATCGAACGTTTTACGCAGGCCAGAATGGCGCAGCCAGACTGCAAAAGCTTCAAGGACTTCCGACCAGGGGGTGATAATACAATTTCGATTTCGACGAACCACGAAGATCAAGACCAAGCATGCGTATTACTAACGGCTGAGTCATGTGATTTTTTGTCGGAGCTAATCAATCTCTCGGAAGTAAACTGGACTGAGGCGGAAATTCAACCTGTAAAGCATGTTAGGGGCGAGTTGAGCTGCAAGGCCAAGCCTATGTACAGCGAATGAGTAATTCCCGAAGCTGCCCTTCGCCATGGGCAGCTTGGGGTCGGCAGTACGCGCTGGCAGCTCCCCTTTTTCTGCCAAACATACGACCGGGTCGCAATCGCTTATAGTTCTGGGCAGGCCGGAGAAGCCTACCTTACTAACAAGCCGTAGAGGAAATGAATGAAGCGACGGATTGCTGCAGCCTTGACCACTCTGCTCTGGGCCTTCTTCACATACGTTGGATATGACGGAATCTTGGGCGTGATTCGGCAACATGCGCCGGGCTACCCGAACGCTGGGCAGTGGCACTACTACGTGCACTTCCCGCTGGCCATGTTGTTCCTCAGCGTGGGCCTGCTACTGTTCGCGAGAAAGATGCATATTGGGTTGTTCATCGCCCTATGGGTCCTGCAGCTCGTCTTGTTTGTCCCGTTCTTCCTTGGGTACACGGGTGGTATGTAGCCGTATCCTCGATATCCTTCGGCACAATATCGATAATATCGTGGGGTAATTTCGACGGGGTTGCTACAAAGCCGCCGGTCGCCTCCGGCAGCAACGGGTCCGATTACGGGATTTGACCGCATCGGGCAGATTGCGGAAATTGTGATATCCACTCGACGAGGTATCAGCGACTACCTGGCCCAATTTGCTACGAGCGCTCGTATTTATCCTGAAAATAGGATATCATCCTAAAACGAGGATATTTGATCCATGCGCCGAAAGTTGGCTCCCGGTGAGAAACCGCTGTTTTGGATCGGCTCAAGCAAACGCGATTTGCTCGCAATGCCGAATTCGGTGGTTCGTCAGATGGGCGTCGCTTTAAGTGTTGCGCAATATGGTGGTAAACATCCGGACGCCAAGCCTTGGAAAGGTCTTGGGCCCGGCGTCTTTGAAGTGGTGAGCGATTTTAAGACCGACACGTTTCGTGCGGGGTACGTGGTGCGATTCGAGCAGGCAATATACGTTCTACATTGTTTTCAGAAGAAATCACCGAGCGGAACGCGCACTGCAAAGACGGATGTTGAAATGATTGAGCGCCGCCTAAAGATGGCAAAAGCGGATTACGAGGTGAGGTATGGCCAAGCAAGCCAAAAGCGCGAATAAAGTCGTAGCGAGTTCCGGCAATGTCTTTGCCGATCTCGGTCTTCCAGATGCCGCGGAGCTCGATACCAAGGTACGGCTCGCGGTTGCGGTCAACCGCCTGCTGGAATCACGCCAGCTAACGCAGGCGGCCGCAGCCACCGCGCTATCCATCAATCAGCCCAAAATTTCCGCGCTCAAACATTACAAGCTTGAGGGGTTTTCAGTCGAACGGCTGATGACTTTCCTAACAGCCCTCGGCAGTGACGTCGAAATCCGCGTTCATTTGGCGAAACGATCTTCCTCGCCAGGGAGAATCTTGGTCAATGCCGCCTGAGTGACTTCACCAAATGCCGCATTGGATAACGCTGCCTGCGAGGATCGGGCGGAAGGGGGTGCGATCAGGCGATGCTAATACCTTGATGGATTTTTTGGAGCCGCTTGCGCGGGTTTTTTGGATTTGCGCTAGTGCATAGCATGCACTACAATAGCTTGTGCCCACGTTGAAGCGCTTCAACCGTTGCCGTAGAGATGTATTTCGATGACCATCCGCCGCCACATTTTCACGTGATCACTCGCAAGAACGAGCGTGTGTCCGTAGTGATCGATACATTGGTCATTCAAGCGGGTGAGGCTGATTCGCGTGATACCGCCGAAGCGTTTGCCTGGGCGCGCGAGAACGGCGCTGAGCTGCGCTCTCGCTGGCAAGAGTATTCCGAGGAAGAGCCTGCGAAGGCGATGTCACCGACGCAGAAAGCTCCGAAGAAAAAACCATGAGCGAAACCAAGGCTGTCCGCATCGCACACGTGAGATATGCAGGCGAGTACACATTGCGTCTGCGGTGGGTGAATGGGAAGACGATGTCCGTCGATCTGCGCGAGCCAGTGCATCGATTGAAGGGTTTGCGCCCACTACGGGATCTGGGGTTTTTTGCGCGTGCCGCGAAGGGAGAAGGCGGACACAGCGTGATATGGCCCGGTGAGATTGACATGGGCGCGGATCGATTGTGGGAAATGACGCTCGAGCAGAACGGGCATTTGGACGCCTTGGAATTCATCCGTTGGCGCTGGCGCCATGGATTGAGTCTGAGCGATGCAGCCGAGGCACTCGGCGTGTCGAGGCGCCAAGTGGCCTATTACGCCAGCGGCGAGCGACCCGTTCCACGCACCGTTCTCTTGGCGTGCAAGGGTTGGGAAGCGGAGAGGCAGGCCGCGGCAGCCTAGAGAAGGCTCCTCGCGAGTGTGCCCACATTGTGTCTAGGTCAGATTGGGTGTGCCCAAATTGTGCCTTGAATAGGCGGGATAATGGGGTGGCAAGCGCCGCAAGTGACTGATTTTAAAGATCCCATTACCCCGCCGTGCGCCTCATAACCCGAAGGTCATAGGTTCAAATCCTACCCCCGCTACCAATCAACGTGTAACTGGTTGATTTATAATAATATTCTATCTTTGGTGGTTTCACCCGCTACCAGCCAATATCTAAATCAATTCATGCGCACTCGTCCAGGATTTTATCGGCAGGCAGAGTTTGAGCGGCGCAAGTCGGTGGAGTTTGCCGGAATATCGACGTGGATTACGAGCCGCGAAGACTTGATCCTTTCAAAGCTTGTTTGGGCAAACGACTCGGGCTCGGAAATGCAATTGCGCGACGTGCGCACGCTGATCGACGAATCCGTTGATTGGCCCTATCTGAAAGACTGGGCTGCGAAGTTGGGCGTCGCCGCGAAATTGGATGAGGCCTCCAAGTGAACGACACGTCTCCTGAAATGGACAAAATGGTCGCTGAGCGCTACAAGCTCATGACGCCAGATCGGCGCATGAGAATCGCCTCCTCGATGTTCGAGACGGCGCGAGCCATCATCGAGTCTTCGCT
>Ga0210400_10005550_pt1 | contig 10693 bp, 5 predicted proteins | sample IncBWH26MmetaG_FD_155456 | JGI IMG/M metagenome (GOLD analysis project Ga0210400, IMG submission 155456) | Forest soil microbial communities from Barre Woods Harvard Forest LTER site, Petersham, Massachusetts, United States - Inc-BW-H-26-M | ecosystem: Environmental > Terrestrial > Soil >... | reverse complement strand
CGATGAGCGCGCCCCACAGATTTCCGACGCCGCCAAACACCACCACCATGAACGAATCGATGATGTAGGACTGTCCGAGATTCGGACCGACGTTGGTCAACTGGCTCAACGCAACGCCCGCCACACCGGCGATCCCCGATCCGAGTCCGAACGTCATCGCATCCACCCACTCAGTGCGAATGCCCATCGCCCTGGCCATGGCCCGATTCTGCGAGACCGCCCGGATGTCGAGGCCCATTCGCGTGCGCTTCAACACCACCAAGATAAGAGAAAAAACCATCAGCGTGAAGATCACGATGTAGAGCCGATTGTAGGTAATCGAGAGCGCATCGTTAAGCCGCAGCGAGCCACTCATCCAGTCGGGTGTCACGACGGACCGGTTATTCGCCGAAAAGATCGATCGGACCGCCTGTTGCAAGATGAGGCTCATCCCGAACGTCGCGAGCAGCGTCTCTAAGGGTCTGCCGTAAAGAAAGCGGATGATGGTGCGCTCCATAACGATACCCGCCAGGCCGGCAACGATAAACGCCGCTGGGATCGCCACCAGGATCGAGATCCCGATATGTCCGGGCATCACCTGCTGGACGACATAGGTGGTGTACGCTCCTAGCATCATCAACTCGCCGTGCGCCATGTTGATGACGCCCATGACGCCAAATGTAATGGCCAGTCCGATGGCGATCAGAACCAGCACCGATCCCAGGCTCAATCCAAAAAACAACGTTTCTATCCCCGAATAGAAGGTACGCCAATGGTCGATGCTTTGCACCGCGCTGGCGGCTGCCCGCCGCACGCGCTCGTCGTGTTCGACGAAGCTGCCATCGGGAGCTTTATCGGACAATTGCGCTAGCCTGTTCCTCACATCCTGGCTGACGTTTTTGCTAAGCGTGTCGATAGCGTTGAGGCGTGTTCCAGTATCTGAGCCATCAAGCGCAGCGAGCGCCAAGCCCGTGGCGATTTCCTTCTTGACGCTGGAATTCGTTTCCACGCCCATCTGCTCGCGGAGCAGCGCCACCGTCGCGTCATCCAGGGAACGCAACATATCTCTCACCGCATCCAGCCGCACCGGCACGTTCGGGCTCGATAACGCGAAGTGCGCCACGGTCGTCCTCAAGGTGCGCCTCAAGCCATTGTTCGTGCCGATTTTGGTGAGGCTATCCGCGGACGCGGATCCGGCATCCTTCAGCGACAGCGGGTCGATTAAATTGAGGGGATCACTGTCGGCCGACTTGACGATAAAAACCTTCTGATCGCTTTGCTGATCCGCATTCCGGAAATAGAGGCGATCTTCCAGGAACGCTGTGAGCACTGCACGGACGCTCGGATGACCAGTCTGGCTCAATCGCTCGACAATACTCGCCTTATCGGAGTAACTCGCCTCTCGCAGCTCGCCGAGCGTCGCAAGGAAACTTGCGTCACCCGCGGATTGAGAAGACGATTGGGCGTTAACAGAGACTCCTCCCCACAGGGCGAGCAGCAGCATGAACTGCGACGGCCCGCCCAAGCGGAGTTGTTTCATTACTTGTAGTTCTGCCCGGAACACTTTTTGGTGACTTTATTATAGTTTCCGCACTTCAGCGTCACCCAATCCGCTTCGATGTCCTTGCTGCCCGGCAGGTAGTCGGACCAGGCATCGCCCGGCACCGTGCCCATGGATTTCCAGACTACGTTAAATTGACCGTCCGCTTTCACCTCGCCGATGTAGACCGGCTTGGTGATGTGGTGGTTCGGCAACACCTTGGCAATGCCGCCAGTAAGGTTCGGCGTCTCCAGGCCGGGGAGCGCCGCGAGCACTTTCTCCACGTCGGTCGATTTGGCCTTCTCCACGGCCTTTACCCACAGATTGAATCCGATGTAGTGGGCCTCCATCGGGTCATTGGTGGTCCGCTTCGGGTTCTTGATGAAGGTGTGCCACTGATTGATGAACGCCGTGTTGGCCGGCGTCTTGATGCTTTCAAAGTAGTTCCACGCGGCCAGATGGCCAACCAGCGGCTTGGCGTCGAGACCCGACAGCTCCTCCTCGCCCACTGAGAACGCGACGACAGGAATATCCTCGGCGGAAATCTTCTGGTTGCCAAGCTCTTTGTAAAAGGGTACGTTGGCATCGCCGTTGATGGTAGACACAACCGCTGTTTTCTTGCCGGCCGAGCCGAACTTCTTGATGGCGGCCACACGGGTCTGCCAGTCGGAGAAGCCGAAGGGCGTGTAGTTGATCGAGATATCTTCGGGTTTCACGCCTTTCGCCAGCAGGTAAGCTTCCAGGATCTTGTTGGTCGTGCGCGGGTAGACGTAATCCGTTCCTTCGAGCACCCAGCGCTTCACCATGACTTCCTTCATCAGATAATCCACCGCGGGGATGGCCTGCTGGTTCGGCGCAGCACCGGTGTAGATCACGTTTTTAGACGACTCTTCCCCTTCGTACTGAACCGGATAGAAGAGCAAGCCGTTGTCCTTTTCGAACACCGGCAGCACTGATTTTCTGGAGACGGACGTCCAGCAGCCAAACACCACGGCGACCTTGTCCTTTTCGAGCAATTGTGCCGCTTTTTCGGCGAAAAGCGGCCAGTCGGACGCCGGGTCGACGACTACCGGCTCGAGTTTCTTGCCCAGCAATCCGCCCTTCTTGTTCTGGGCGTCAATCATCATCAGGATCGTGTCCTTCAGCGTAGTTTCGCTGATGGCCATCGTGCCCGAAAGCGAGTGCAGCACGCCCACCTTAATCGTGTCCTGGGCCATCGCGACTTTGGAGATTCCCGTCCCGGCGATGAGCAGCCAAGCGGTCATAAAACTTGCTTTACGTTTCATAAATTAACTCCTTCATTCTGAAATTGAGGCTTCATTCTAAGGTCGAGGAACGATAGGTTATATCTGGACCTGGAGGCCGATTCCTATCTGCCAAAAATTGGGGTTCGTTTTGTTGAACCTGGTGTCCTTGTAGAACGTCATTACGCGCGCGTTGAACTGCTTGATGACGTAGTTCAAGTTCACCTCCGTGGTTTTCTGGGTGACGTACCGTTTTTGATCCAGGGATTCCGCCTTGGCAAACTTGCCCAGGATCTCGAACTTGCCAACGCCGACCGCTTTCGGAAAGATGTAGCTTCCAAGCGCATAAGCTCCCTGGCTTTTGACGGCGCCCGGCAAGTATCCGCCCAGTCCGTTGTAGTCGGCATACTCGGCTTCGATCGAAAACGCGCCGCCGCTGGGCAGTTTCTTTTCGAGGAGGAAATCGAAGGTGTTTGCAGTCTTGCCGGATTGAACCTGGGTCGATCCGCCAATTGCAAGCAGATTCTTATCGCCGTAATAGGTGCCGTTCAGGTAGTAGCCGGCCTCCGCGTCCCAGAAATCGAGTTGCACGCGGGCCGCCCCGATGACGTCGGGGTTCCCGTCCGCGGAACGCCCATCGAACGCACCGCCTGAGATTTTCATCTTTACTTTCTTGCCAAAGTCACCCCAATAGGCGACGCCGTTGTCGCGACCTTGAAAGACCGACGGCTGTCCGTTCTGGACGGCGTCCGTGTAGACGGCCCAGTTATGGGCGTAAAACGGGCCGTACAGATTCGCGCGGTCGCTGGGCTCGAGGAAACGGCCGGCCCAGATGTTGAACTTGGGATCCAACTCGATACGCGCCACAGCGTCCAATACGGCGACGTGGTCGGTGGCGCCGTCGTAGTCGGTGTTGAACATAAACTTGATCTTGTCGGTGACCGACCCGTTCACGTATAAACGGACGTCGTTGACCAGGAACTGATTGGTGGCATTGGCGCCGTCCGGCTCCGTATTTACGTAGCTGGTTCGCAATCCGCCGCCGACTGTGACCGGGCCCAGGGCTATCTGCGCCCGAGACTGCGGGGCCAATATAAGGAACCCCAGCGACAAAAAGAAAACGGGGACACATCGTCGCGCAAGGAACGCCGGTTCATTGCGGACACGTCGTCTAAGCATGTGTGAATCTTCTCCTCTGGGTGCGGGAAGCACCTTTTGTGATTTATTCGCTTACGGAATCAAAACCAACAGGGGAGATCGTTCGAGGCGAGAATTGCACCACGTATGACCGGAGAAGGCTCAGACGCGGATCGCAGGCTCATACCAGCGAACGAAGCCGACGGAGACAGAGTCAGCTATATCGGTTCAGCGTCTAAAGACAACATGTCTATTAGATGAAGGGCAGTATATCACGCTGGTCAGAGGCGGGGTCATAGAAAATTCTGATCGACGTCCCAAGAGATGGGAATATCGAAACACAGTTGTCCACGTTGGGCGAGCGACCGACGGTACGCGCTTGCGGCGCCCAATCTCCTGCAGACTAGGATGAGGAAGGTTGTATCCAGTTGAAACGAATGCATCCCGATCATGCGGCTAGATTTCGCCAGCCCGCTGAGGACCCTCGGCGATCTCGATGGGACGCCGTCCTCTTTCTATATCGACTTTTGTGTCAGGCGCACCTGACGTAATTGCAGGTGAGCTCTCGTTGTGGCGCGCCCAATAACGCTCCTGAACTCGATTCGCGGCGCTCGCAGATCATATTTCGCCGCGACCTTCCGGTCGTTAGGCCGCCCCCTCCTTTCCACGCATATCGGTTAGCGTCTCCGCTACCCTAGCGACAATTGCTTGTGCGATGTCCTGCGCCCGCAGCGCGTTGCGACCGCAGCGATCATACGCCTCTGACCAAAGATAGGCTTGGGAGGTCGCATCGATGCACTGCGCGATCACGCGGATGCGATTCGATTCGCATCGAACGCTTCCTCGTAGCAGGGCATCGACCTTTTCCCATTTATTTAGACGCTCCTGCTCGTCACTGTCGTGGTTCCAGTGCATGAGCCGCAGCTTGCGTACATTTGTCAGTCCATGAACAATTTCTTCGGTGAGACCGGCGGCAAAACCATGGCCCGAAGCGTTGGTTGTCAGTAGCGCAAACGGTAATACACTCATTACTAGGTTGGGAGGTGGATTATCACCTGCCCGAAACCTATGAAGCGAAGTCCGAATGCAAAACATCGGCGTGTAGGTTCCCTTGGGAAACTCGATTAGCACCGGATCTTCCCGCCCCACCGAGGTGTAGTAAGAGCCAAGTTTCGATCGCAGCCTACGCGCTTCGACCCGTACGATTGGATCGATTCGGGGATCATATCCGGAGGTGCGATCAAAAACTTCGACGCCTATGACATATTCCTTCAACGGCTCACCGGTGCCCTTAACCGCGTGCTGCGTGGCGAAGGAAAGGAAGCGGATCATGCGCTCGCAATTTGAAAACATCCTGCTCTGTAGGATCCTCTGAACTTGCGCATGAACCTCAGCCGGTTGCGGCAAGCGGGGCTTACTCGCATCATCGAACGGCTCCAGACCTCGAGAGGAGACGCTCAAGTCCGGATCCACAGCGGTCACCTCCTCGGATCTAGTATGTCGCGAAATGGACTTGTAACCTAGAGCCACTTGGGGCACAATTGGACTGATGGAAGCACGCGTAGTAGTGGACTACCTAGGGCCGTGGGCGGCCGGCAAAGGCTCACTCCAGCAGAAGCTTACGCGTGGACTGATACAATCCATTCGGCACGGTCTGCTAACGCCTGGACTACGGCTGCCCTCTGAACGAAACCTTGCTCAGGCGCTCAGTCTCAGCCGAACCACTGTGGTGGCGGCTTACGACAATTTGCGTGAAGGGGGATGGGTGGAAAGCCGTTCCGGCAGCGGCACTCGGGTTTGCGTCAGATCGGACGTGGTAGCGGCTGCGCGGAACGCGGCTCAGGCGAGTGTTTTGTCCGCGAGTCCGTTGCTTGGGCTTCTTGCGAATGACGACCGAACGAACACGATCGATTTTGCGCTCGGCACTCCACTGCCGCTTGCAGGCCTTCCAATTGAGCTCTTTGGTGTTTCTCCTGAAGAGCACACCGCGCTCGTGAATGATCACCGCTATTATCCGATGGGTCTCGCCGCGTTACGCCAAGCGATCGCCGCGTCATATTGCAACGGCGGCTTGCACACGACCCATGAACAAGTATTGGTGACTAACGGTGCGCAGCAGGCAATCGCCCTTTGCGCTGCCTTGTTTCTGCAGCGAGGTGATACCGCGCTTGTGGAGGATCCGGCATATTTTGGCGCGTTAGACGCATTTCGCGCTGTCGGAGCCAGGATCTCGCCTCTACCCGTTCCTGTGAATGGAGTCCGGCCGTCAGTAATTCGTGATCGAATCACAGCGACTGCCGCGAGATTGGTCTACTTAACGCCGACGTTTCAGAATCCGACAGGGGAGGTGATGCCTAGATCCGCGCGGAAGGAGGTCGCACAAATTGTAACCGAACTCGGTGTCCCTCTAATCGATGATGCGACCGTGGCGGAGGTCATATTCGGAGGGACGGCGCCGCCGCCTACGATCGCGGTTGATTGCCCGAACGGAATGGTCCTGACTATCGGCTCGCTCAGTAAACTCGTTTGGGCTGGCTTGCGTATCGGATGGGTGCGAGCGCCCGAACCCATAATTCAACGACTTGCTCGACTGAAGAGCGCTGCCGATCTCGGATCTCCCCTCCTCACGCAACGCATCGCTGTTCGGTTGGTGGGCGCCACCGACGAATTTCGCAAAATGCGCCGATTGCAGTTGAAGCCACGACGCGATCTGTTAGTGACCCTCCTCAAACAGCACCTGCCAGAGTGGAAATTCCGCGTGCCAAACGGCGGGCTGTTTCTTTGGGTGAAGTTGCCTTATGGCGACTCACGCGAGTTCGCGCAGGTTGCCCTGCGACACGGCGTCATCTTGTTGCCGGGCCCGGTAATGTCAGACAGAGAAGAACATGTGCGCTTTATACGGCTTCCTTTTCTCGCAGAACTCGAGACCCTTACAAGCGGCGTCAACCGCTTGGCTTCGGCTTGGCGCGATTATCAATCTAGTGACCGGCCGCAGACTCCAAGTTCGGTGGCACTCGTATAGGGCGGTAGGCTCCGCCGGAGTACTGTCGTCCGCAAAAACCTATCCTTCGGCGAAGTGATAGATTCCGGAAGGATGTCGTGGTGAGATGCTGGTGCTCGATGACACTCATATTGATTTGGCTGAAGGCGCTCAGGCATTGCTCCCAGACGATTAACCGCGTGCGGATCGACTTGGTCGAACTGCTCCGGTTGGCCACCAAGTCCTGGAGTGCCCTGGTGGCTGAGAACCTGTTCCTGCGGAAGCAACAAAGATGGGAATCCGGGTCTCCCCTCGCACGGTGCAGAAGTATCTGGCCAGCTATCGCGGTAGGACGCCGGATCCGAGTCAGCGGTGGCTGACGTTTACGCACAATCATGCCCAGGCCGTCGTGGCTTATGACTTTTTCGTGGTGTTCACGGCCCGATTCCGTATCCTTTATGTACTCGTGATCATGGAACTGGGCCGGCGCCAGATCCTGAATGTGACGGCGCATCCGATTGCTGAATGGACGCTGCAGCAGTTCCGCGAGGCGCTGACGGAGGAACATCCGTACCGTTTTCTGATTCATGACCGGGACAGCATCTTCTCTAAGGACTTCGACAAGGCTGCGACCGCCATGGGTATGCTAAAGACGCCAGTGCGAGCGCCGAAAGCAAACGCCGTCTGCGAGCGGCTGGTAGGGACCATCCGACGGGAGCGCCTGGATTTCCTGATCCCGGTGGGAGCGCGGCATCTGAAACTGCTCCTGACGAACTGGGCCGCCTACTGCAATCACGTTAGAGTTCACACCAGTCTTGGTCCGGGCATTCCCGACCCGATCCAACCATCGCCGCCGATGAGCGGCCATCGTCATCGGCTTCCGGCAGGCCACGTTCTCCGAAGCAAGGCTGCGCTGGGCGGCTTGCACCACGAGTACAAGCTGGGAAGGTAGCTGCGTGAGACTTGAGTCGAGTTTTTGCGAACCACAAGGCAGGTGCTACTAATGTTTTGTAGTTCTTCATCCGGCCAGAACTGGTATCGCCCCGGAAACGCGTATGGCTGGGGTTGTTAAATGCAGCCTTAAGGCCCGGCAAATGAGTTTTTAAGTCCTTCTCCCGAGCAAGTGCCGTGATTCCCGGCGGGCGAGCTCCTTCCACGGCGTCGGCTCTCTCTCTACGGCTGAGTCTAACGATCTGATCAACTCCCGAATGATGTTCGTAGCGATCATGGGCAAGCGCTGCTCGTCTGGTGCTTGATTGATGTCTTCTTCGACTTCGTCAGCCGGGATACGCAATTCAGACCGCAGATCGTCAAAGGGGCGCACTCCCTTGACTACATCAGCCGCTCGACCCGCCGCGATCACGCCTCCGCAACCCTGCCTGTGACTCCTCAGGATGAGTCTAGAGAACTGATTGGCAAGCGTGCTAGGGCAAATCAGAACGGCAGGTGTAGCAACGCAGATTGTCTCAGCGGAGGGGTTCACCCCAATCCACTGAAGTCAAAATTCTAGCTGCTCGGAGCCTCCAAGAACCCCGAAACGCCACAATTCGCTACAGGTGCGCTAGCCGGGCCGAAACCCGACATTGCAAAGAAATGAGTTATTTACGTTGGTCGGGGCGGGGCGATTTGAACGCCCGACCCCCTGCGCCCAAGGCAGGTGCGCTACCAGGCTGCGCTACGCCCCGACATTTGAAGCTCTCCCTGATTCTAAACTACTTCTGCAGATTCCGATACTCTCTGGCAAAGCCCTTGACCCGAGTACCGAGTTGTTTTTTCATCCAGTGCCCGGGGCGCGGGAACGTGGGATGACTCGCTAACGCTCTATCGCACGCCGGTTAAGAACGCCTCCCGGTTTGCGCGAAGATTCTTGCCGGAGCGCTCCTTTGGATATGGCTTGTTGCCCATCATGCCCTTCCAGAGCTCACGATTGAAGCGAGGCGTGTCCAGCTTATCTTCCTCCATATAGTCCATATCGCCGAGTTTCTTTTGCCAGTACGCCGAGGGTCGAGTGTCTTTTGCGAAAGCAAGAACGCGGGCCGTGCGCGGCAGGGAATTTTCAGCCGTGGCCGCAGGAAGCGGCAGCTGGGAGGTGCGCAATAGGTCGGGCACGAGCGGCTTGTAGTTCCACGCTGTTTGGTTGAGATCGAAGACCTCCGTCATGGGTGCGGCAGCGGCGCTGTACAAACTGCTTGGCATAAGCCCGAGTAAGGTCTCGATAGTTCGAACCATGCTTACGGTGGTGTACCTTTGTGACACGACCGTGTGCTGTTTCACGTAAGGGCCGATCACATATGCGACGCTGCGATGAGCATCGACGTGATCAGGTCCGTCCTGCGCGTCATCTTCGATCACGAAGATCAGAGTGCTGTCCTTATAGGCGCTGTTCGCGACCTTTTGCACCAGCAAACCGAGGGCATAATCGTTATCCGCGATCTGTAACGCGGGTGTATTCACGCCGTAGAGCGCGGTCCCGAAGCTCCCGAAATGGTCATGCGCCAAACGCACGAGTGACAGATTCGGCATGTTCTGATTAGCAACGAATTGATCGAACTCGCGCTCCCACTCCCGGAAAAGGTAAAAGTCAGCGTAGTTCTGGTCGAAGCTCCGATAATAGGTGTCGGTCTTGTCCCACAGCGCCTTTTTCGACGGGACGGCTTGCAGGATCTTATCCGCGAACGGCGTCTTTGAAATCGCCATGTAACCGGGGTTGGAGCGGGGATTGTCATAGCGAGACAGGTCGCAGAAAACACCGTAATTTCGCACTGCCAGACCGGCGCGAAGCGCCTCGTCCCAGATATAGCCCAGGCCTGCTTCGCCTGCAGCGGAATCGGGCGCCGCCACATCCGCCGTTCCGGGAAGCAGGTTCGGATCCGGCGGTGATTGCGAGTCGGAAGTCAGCCACGGCTGGGCCTTGACGCGCTCTGGCAAGGAGCCAATACCCACGTTAATGTTGCGGTTGGTTCCCTCCCAATCGTACATGAACCCCCGGCCCGCGTATTCCGGCGGTACGGTCTTCTCCGTGTAGTCGGTGGTCCTGGCGGCAGTGGTCCAGTTCCAGCCGACGCCGCTTACCTCGCCCGAATCGAGGAAATTGTCGAGTGTCACGAAATTCCGCGCCAGCGAATGATGATTCGGTGTGAGCGGCTCCGGAAACTCTGTGAGGGCGGGATCGCCGTCGCCGACTTCCAGGTCCCCCAGGATTTGATCGTAAGTCCGGTTTTCCTTGATGACGTAGATGATGTGTTTGACACGCCTGCGAAGTTCCGCGATCTGAGCGTCGTTATTCCCGGCGCGCACGACGTCAAAAAAGTTGTTCTCCGCGACGCGCCTGGTCAACGCTTCCATTTCGATCGGCCGCGGAACGGGTGCTGACATCAGGCTCCCCTTTTCCAGGAAGTACACGAAATTGTCAGGAAGCTTGGCGCAATCAGGGATCGTGGGAGCCCGGGCATCGCCTCGGCAATTGCCCTGATTCGGTCCTGGGACGCTCTTGCCATTAACCACAAAGAGCGTCTTGCCGTCAGCGCTGACGCTCACACTGTTCGGATACCAGCCGGTAGGGATCAATCCGGTCACTGCTCCGCTACCTGACGCTTGCAGCGACACCACTGCGACGGCGTTCGTGCCGCCATCCGTCACGTAGAGGGTCTGCTCGTCCGGAGAAAGCGCGAGACTATTCGGATTCCCGCCTTTCGGCAAATTTCTTGAGGGCAGGAGCGCCGGAGGCGCGACGACGCCGAAGGTGGCGATCACTTTGTCGCTCGTGGTGTCAATCACCGCCACCGCATCGGCATTGTCGACGGCAGCGAACAG
>Ga0210400_10005549_pt1 | contig 10693 bp, 7 predicted proteins | sample IncBWH26MmetaG_FD_155456 | JGI IMG/M metagenome (GOLD analysis project Ga0210400, IMG submission 155456) | Forest soil microbial communities from Barre Woods Harvard Forest LTER site, Petersham, Massachusetts, United States - Inc-BW-H-26-M | ecosystem: Environmental > Terrestrial > Soil >... | reverse complement strand
GCAGCTGGCCAACACCAGCTACGATGAATTGGTTGCGCTCAATCCGGGCTATAACCGCTGGGCCACCGACCCCGAGGGACCGCACCGCATGCTGGTGCCGATCGACAACGCGGACGGGTTCGAGGCGGCCCTGCAAACCTTGTCGACCGAGGAGCGCGTGCGCTTCGCCGTGCACGAGGTGGCGCGCCGCGAAACGCTGGCGACGATTGCCAAGCAGTATGGGACGACGAGCGCGGTCATCGCCAAGATCAACGACCTCAAGGATGGCAAGATAGCGGTGGGGGACTCGCTGAAGATTCCCGAGATCAGCGGAGAATTGCCCGACAAGGTGCTGCTCGCGGCGGCGCGAGTCGACCGCCCCGACCTTGGCGGACGCAAGCAGCGGCAGATCGTGTACCGCGTAAGGGCCGGCGAAACCTTGTCGAGTATTGCACGCCGTCACGGCATGCCGGTGAGCACCCTGGCACGGCTGAATAATATGGGCGCCGCCGACGCGCTGGTGAAGGGGCAGCGGCTGGTCATCAAGGCGAGCGCGCGGCGCTACCGCGACGAGGGAGCGGCGTCGGGGCGGCGTGTGCTATACACGGTGCGGCAGGGCGACACGGTTTTCAGCATTTCGCACCAGTTTCAGGTGTCCGTGCCGCAGCTCAAGAGTTGGAACGGCCTGAACAAGCATCATCAAATCAGAGCCGGCCAGCGTCTGGTCATGTACGTCGACGCGAAGCGGCAGCAAGGGTAGCAACCATGGGTTTTTTGAGCGGCAAACGCGCGTTGATCGTCGGCCTTGCCACGGACCGCTCGATCGCCTGGGGCATCGCGCAAGCCATGCATGCGCAGGGCGCACAACTCGCTTTCGCCCATATCGAGCGCATGACGGAGCGCGTGGTGCCGCTCGCCCAACAACTGGGCTCCGACATTACCTTCATCATGGACGTCGCCTCCGACGAGCAGATTTCCGCAGGGTTCGCGCAGCTCAAAACACGCTGGGATGCCTTCGATATTCTGGTGCATGCCGTCGCCTTCGCGCCACGCGAGGCGCTCACCGGCGCTTTTCTCGATGCCACGACCCGCGAGGGCTTTCGCGTGGCGCACGATATTTCGAGCTATAGTTTTACCGCGCTGGCGCGCGCCTCCTTGCCCTTCATGCAGGGCCGCGCGGGCTCGATGGTGTCGCTGAGCTATCTGGGCGCGGTGCGCTCCATACCCGGCTACAACGTCATGGGATTGGCCAAGGCCAGCCTCGAAGCCAATGTGCGCTTCCTCGCCGCCGACTTGGGGCCGCTCGGGGTCCGCGTCAACGCCATTTCCGCCGGCCCCATCAAGACGCTCTCCGCGGCCGGCATTCCGGGCTTGCGCAAAATGCTGGGTCACGTGGCAGCCACCGCTCCCATCCGGCGCAACGTCACCATCGAAGACGTCGGCAACGCGGCCGCTTTTTTGTGTTCGGATCTCGCCGCGGGCATCAGCGGCGAAGTGCTGTATGTGGACGGGGGTTTTCACACCGTGGGCATGAGTTTTCCGGCGGACGGCGACGCCTAGGCCGTGCGGTGTCAACCGACCGCCCGGTCCAACGTTACGGTAAAGTCATGTGTTGGTAGCGTCGTCGAAGAGAGGGTTGCATTATGTTAAATAAGACAATCGCCATGATCGCAGCGGGGGCCTGCCTAACCACCTTCGCGGCGTGCTCCGGGCTCGCGGTCCGGACCGACGTGAATCCTGCTTACTCCGTAATCAATTGTCATACGTATGCGTTTGCAAATGAACACGTCGCCAATGCCGACCAACCGGCGGCCTATGCGAATCCCTTGAATGCCGACCGTTTGCGCAGCGCGATCGCGGCAAACCTCGCGGCCAAAGGCATCCAGCCGGTTGAGCACAATGCCGCCGAATGCGTTGTCGGCTACGCCATGGGTTCGCGCCAGGTATTCAACGACTACTACGCGGGCTTCGGCGCCGGCTGGGGGTACGGCTGGGGACGCCGCGGTGGACTCTACGGCGGTTGGGGTTGGGACGGCCCGATGGTGCAGGATGAAACGCGAATCGCGGTGGATGTGTTCGACGCCAAATCGCGCACGCCCATGTGGCATGCCTCGGTCAGCCAAAGCGTCTCCGAACTCGCCGGTCCGAACGCCGTCGACAAGATCAACGCGGCGACTGCGGCGATATTCGCCAAGTTCCCCGCGGGTTTGCCGCCGCCGGCGGGTGGCCGAGCCACCTAGGGCGCCGTCACCCGCCGCACGAAGGCGTAGTACAGCGCCGCCAGTACGCCCGCCACCGCCAGCACCAGTGCAAAGAAGCGGTGCAGGGAACCGGTCAGGAGTTCAGGGTGCTGCCCGACCGCCGTCCCGAGCCAAGCGAGCACGGCGCACCACAGCAGTGAACCGAAAAAGGTTGCGATGGCGTAGCGGCGAAAGCTCATCCGCAGAATGCCCGTGGGGATGCCGATCAGATGGCGGATCACCGGCAGCAAGCGTGCAAAAAATACCCCGGGCGGCCCATAGCGAGCGCACCAGCGCTCGGCCAGCTCCAGTTTGGATTGGCCGAGCCCGACATAGCGCCCCAGGCGCGCGATCACGGGATGACCCAAAAGTCGGGACGCCCAGTACATCACGGAGGCCCCGATGAATGATCCCACCGTGCCGGCCAGCACCACGCCAACGAAGGAAAACTCTCCTTGGGTGTGGGCGAGATAGGCAGCCGGCGGAATGATGACCTCGCTCGGAATCGGCACGAGGGTGCTCTCCAGCGCCATCAGCCCCGCGATCAGCCAGTAACCGCCCTGGCTCAAGGTCGCGAGATACCACTCCGAAAAGTGCTGCAGCAGCTCGGTCAACTACTCGATTGCCTGCGGATTGAGGATCACCTTGGCGTCGGCGCGCGCACCGGCGGCGTAGCTCTCCGCTTCCATCGAGGCGATCTGCGCCGCAAATTGCCGCTGAAGATTCGCATCCTGCAGTTTCTGATCGCCGCCCGCGGCGTCCGGCTCTTCGCGCACCGCGCTCAGGACGATGACCGAGGAGTCGCCGTTCGCCAGATGCGCATCGCCATAAAGCGGCTTTCCCTGCGGCTTTTGCTGACCGAAGACCTCGACCCGAACCTCGATCGGTACCGTTGGGTCTTGGCGGCCGATGAACTTCGGCGGCGACACCGCCGCGTTGAGGGTCTTCACCACCGCATCCCAGGACTCGCCCGCGTCGAGGCGCTTGACGGCGTCTGCGGCAGCCGCCGCGGCGAGCTCCGCGCCGCGCTGCTTCTTCCAGGCCGCGACGACGTCGCTGCGCACGCCGTCGAGCGGCTTCTGCTGCGGCAGCTTGTGATCCGTCGCGCGCAGTACCACGCCGCGACCCTTCTCGACTTCGACCATCTGACTCAAGCGTCCGTCCAGCACGTCGGCGTTGAAGGCCGCCTCGATCACGGCCGGCGCCTTGCCCAAGTCGCCGCCGCCGTCGACGCGGCTGAAAACCGGTATGGTCCGCACCGTCAGACCGGCTTTGCGCGCGACCACGTCGATGTCGGTGGTATTTTGCAGCGCGGCGTCGGCCAGCTGATCCTGCGCGCCGTTGAACTGCCGCTCGGCTTCGTTGCGCCGGTATTCGGTTTCCAGCTCCGCCTTGCTCTGTTCGAAAGTCTTCACGGTGGCCGGCTGGATCCCCACCAGCTTGAGAATGTGATAGCCGAACTGCGTCTTCACCGGCCCGCGGATCTCGTCGACCTGCATGCTGTAAGCGGCGTCGGCGAACGGCGCAACCCACACCTTGCGCTCCGACCATCCTAGGTCGCCGCCTTGGGCGGCGGAGCCCGGATCCTGAGAGAATTCCTTCGCCAATTTGGCGAAATCCTCGCCCGCTTGGGCGCGCTTCAAGATCCCGTCCGCCTTGGCCTTGATCGCCGCGTCGTCTTTCGGATCGGCGACCGTCAGCAGAATATGGCTGACCCGGCGTTGCTCGGCCTGCGCGAAACGCTCCGGCGTTTTTGCCTTCTGTTCGTCGTAATACGTCTTGAGCTGGGCGTCGTCGACGCTCACCTTCGAGGCGATCTGGCCCAAACTGATTTCCACATAGCGCAGCTGCACCGTTTCGGGAGTCATGTAGTTGGCTTTGTGTGCATCGTAATACGCCGCGAGAGCCGCCTCGTCGGGGGTCGCACCCGCCGCGAATTTTTCCGCCGAGAGCGTCGCCCAAGCAATCTCACGCTGCTGTTTCGTGAGAGCGCGGATTTGCTTGGTTTCGGTCGCAGTGGCGAAGCTCGACAGGTTGAGCGCGGAGTTCAGTTGCCGCAGCTTCACGTCGCGCTTGAACATCTCCTCGATCTCGAGCGGCGAGCGTCCCTGCGCCCGGAGCAGCGCCACCGCATGCGCCGTGTCGCACTTGCCCTCCACTTGAAACGCGGGGATCTGGCACTCGGCGTGCAGCACATCCGCGTCGCTGACCCGATAGCCGAGCGCATCGGAGCGAGTGACCAGCGCCTCGCTGTTCACGTACTGATCGAGCACTCGCTTCTTGATGTCGGTACGCTGCGCTTCGCTGATCGAGCCATTGGTTTGCCGCTCGAACTGCGCCAGCTGCTGCTGATAGGCCTGCCGCACTTCGTTGGCACCGATCTCGCTGCCGTTGACCTTCGCGGCGTAGGTCGGCGCCGTCAGGGTCCAGTTGATCCCCCAGAAGACGAACACCAAACCGATGGCACCGAGCACCACTCCGGCCAGCCAACCCTTCAACTTATCGTGTATCGATTGCAGCATGATCCCACCCTTTCATACCCTTTAGGCGCGGCCAAACGGCACGCGCACAACTCAAGGAAATGGCGGAGTGGACGGGACTCGAACCCGCGACCCCCGGCGTGACAGGCCGGTATTCTAACCAGCTGAACTACCACTCCGCTGTTGGTGGGTGCTGAGGGGATCGAACCCCCGACCCTCGCCGTGTAAAGGCGATGCTCTACCAGCTGAGCTAAGCACCCTCTGGAAGAGGCGCGGAAGTCTACGCGAGGGAATACCGCTTGGCTAGTGCCGCTCGGCGCTAGTGCGCCCGCACTTGGCTCTTGACGCGCGGCGGCTTGCGCCGGCGCTTATCTCCCGCAATGGCTTCCGGGGCTTTCGCCTCCGCCACCGGCAATGGCACCGGCATGTGGGCGAGCGCCACCTGCAGCACTTCGTCGATCCATTTCACCGGCCGGATATCGAGCTTCTCCTTGATATTGTCCGGGATTTCGGCCAGGTCCTTGGTGTTCTCATCGGGGATCAGCACGGTGGTGATTCCGCCGCGGTGCGCCGCCAGCAGTTTTTCCTTCAGTCCGCCGATGGGGAGAACTTCGCCGCGCAGCGTGATTTCGCCCGTCATGGCGACATCCGAGCGCACCGGAATCTTGGTAAGCGCGGAAATCAACGAAGTGCACATGCCGACGCCGGCGCTCGGGCCGTCCTTCGGCGTCGCGCCCTCGGGCACGTGAATATGCACGTCCGCCTTCTGATAGAAATCGATGTCGAGCCCGAGCATGGCGGAGCGGCTGCGCACCACCGTCATCGCAGCTTGAATGGACTCCTGCATCACTTCGCCGAGCTGGCCGGTATGCGTGAGCTTGCCCTTGCCGGCCACTACCGCGGCCTCGATGGTGAGCAGCTCGCCGCCGACCTCGGTCCATGCCAAGCCCGTGACTTGACCGATGCGATTGCTCTCCTCGGCCTTGCCGTAACGGAAGCGCCGCACGCCCAGGTACTTGTCCAGATTCTTGGAATCGACGGTCACGGTCTTTTCGGCCGGGGCGAGCAGCAATTGCTTCACCGACTTGCGTCCGATCTTCGACAGCTCGCGCTCCAGGTTGCGCACTCCCGCTTCGCGCGTGTAGAAGCGAATCATGTCCTGGATTGCGGTGTCCGACACCACCAGTTCATCCGGCTTCAAGCCGTTCTGTTTGACCTGTTTCGGCAGCAAATAGCGCCGCGCGATGTTGCTCTTTTCGTCCTCGGTGTAGCCCGGCAGGCGGATCACTTCCATACGATCCAGCAGCGGCGCGGGAATATTCAGGCTGTTGGCCGTGCACACGAACATCACCTCGGACAGGTCGAAATCGACCTCCAGGTAGTGATCGTTGAACGTGCTGTTCTGCTCCGGATCGAGTACTTCGAGCAGCGCCGAGGACGGGTCGCCGCGAAAATCCGTCGACATCTTGTCGATTTCGTCGAGCAAGAACAAAGGATTCCGCACGCCGCACTTGGCGAGATTCTGAATGATCTTGCCGGGCATGGAGCCGATGTAAGTGCGCCGATGACCGCGGATCTCGGCCTCATCGCGCACGCCGCCGAGCGACATGCGCACGAACTTGCGATTGGTGGAGCGCGCCACGCTCTGTCCGAGCGAGGTCTTGCCGACGCCCGGCGGACCGACCAGGCACAAGATCGGGCCACGCAGATTCTTGACGCGCTGCTGCACGGCCAGGTATTCGACGATGCGCTCTTTGACTTTCTCGAGGCCAAAGTGATCGGCCTCGAGCACTTTTTCCGCCGCTGTGATGTCGAGGTGCACCTTGCTGCGCTTCTTCCACGGCGATTTCACCAGCCAATCGACGTAATTGCGCACCACGGTGGCTTCGGCCGACATGGGCGACATGAGCTTGAGCTTGGCCAGCTCGGAATTCGCCTTCTCGCGCGCTTCCTTGGGCATGCCCGCGGCTTTGATGCGCTTTTCCAGCTCGCCGATTTCGTTCGGCGCGTCGTCGAGTTCGCCGAGTTCCTTCTGAATGGCCTTCATCTGCTCATTCAGGTAGTACTCGCGCTGGCTCTTTTCCATCTGCTGCTTGACGCGGCCGCGAATGCGCTTCTCGATCTGCAGCACGTCCATCTCGCCTTCGATGACGGCGAGCATGTGCTCGAGACGCTTGCGCACATCGGGGATTTCTAGAACTCTTTGCTTCTCCGAGAGCTTCAAGGACATGTGGGCGGCAACGGTGTCCGCCAAGCGCCCCGCCTGCTCGATGCCTGCCAGCGAGGTCAGAATCTCGGGCGGCACCTTCTTGTTCAGTTTGACATATTGTTCGAACTGGGTGATCACGGAGCGGGTCAACACGTCCATCTCGCGCTCTTCGTAGCGTTCGACATCCGGCAACGCCGTCACTTCCGCCGAAAAGAAATCGCCCTCCACCAGCTTGTCGATACTGGCGCGGTCCACACCCTCGACCAGGACCTTGACGGTGCCGTCCGGGAGCTTCAGCAGCTGCAGGATGGTCGCCACGGTGCCGACGCGGTACAGATCCTCCGCCTTGGGGTCGTCGACGTCGGCCTGCTTCTGGGCGACCAGAAGAATGCGCTTGTCGGATTTCATGGCGAGGTCGAGCGCCACGATGGACTTCTCCCGCCCCACGAACAGCGGAATCACCATGTGCGGGTAGACCACCACGTCGCGCAGCGGCAGCACCGGCATGCCGCTCAATTCGGCTGCGGCTTCTTCGGGGACATCGATCACGGGTTCGTCGCTCACTAGGCTAGCCTTGTGTTTGTGGCATGTGCGTCAATCAACACCCAACACCATGCGGCCACCGGCAACGAGTTTCAATGGGCTCAGAGATGGTCTGAGCCCGTCGGCCGCCGCTGTTCCTCGACCGGAGCCACCAGACGAGTCTCCTCGGTCCGGTGCACGATGTAGGGCTTATTGTGACCTTCGATCACCTGCTCGTCGACCACGACTTTCTGGACATTACGCAACGACGGCAGATCGTACATGGTGTCCAGCAGCACATTCTCGAGAATGGTGCGCAAGCCCCTGGCGCCGGTCTTGCGCTGCATTGCCTTGCGCGCCACCGACCGCAGGGCATCTTCGCGGAAGTCCAGCTCCACGCCCTCCATGTCGAACAGTTTGCGGTACTGCTTGGTGAGGGCGTTTTTCGGCTGCATCAAGATCGAAATCAGCGCGTCCTCGTCCAGCTCCTCGAGGGTCGCGACCACCGGCAGGCGGCCGACGAATTCCGGAATCAGACCATACTTGATCAAATCCTCGGGCTCGGTGTCGTGGAACACGTCGTTGCCGTGCGGGCGCGCGTTCTGTTCGCGCACCTCGGCGACGAAACCGATCCCGCTCTTGTGGGTGCGGTTCATGATGATCTTTTCCAGGCCCGCGAACGCACCGCCGCATATGAACAGAATATTAGTGGTATCCACCTGCAGAAATTCCTGCTGCGGATGCTTGCGCCCGCCCTGCGGCGGCACCGAGGCGATCGTGCCTTCGATCAGCTTGAGCAGCGCCTGTTGTACACCTTCGCCCGACACGTCGCGCGTGATCGACGGATTGTCGGATTTGCGCGAAATCTTGTCGATTTCGTCGATGTAGACGATGCCGGTCTGCGCCTTCTCCACGTCGTAGTCGCATTTCTGCAAGAGCTTCTGAATGATGTTTTCGACGTCCTCGCCGACGTAGCCGGCTTCGGTGAGCGTCGTTGCATCGGCGATGGTGAACGGCACATTGAGCAGCCGCGCCAAAGTCTCGGCCAACAGCGTCTTGCCGGACCCCGTGGGTCCGATCAGCAGAATGTTGCTTTTGGCGAGCTCCACCTCGTCGCGCGAACGCACGCCTTCGGCACCGCGAGTTTGCAGCCGCTTGTAATGGTTGTACACCGCCACTGAAAGGACCCGCTTGGCGCGTTCCTGACCGATGACATACTCATCGAGGACTTTCTTGATCTCTTGGGGCTTGGGCAGCTTGTCGCGGGTGCGTTCGGCGCGCTCTTCGAGCTCTTCCCGGATTATGTCGTTGCACAACTCGACGCATTCGTCGCACACGAACACCGACGGACCGGCGATGAGTTTCCGAACCTCGTGTTGGCTCTTTCCACAGAAAGAGCAGTACAAGAGCTTGCCGTCGTCATGCTTGCCGCGCGAATCTTCGCTCATGCTGTCCTCAAATTGACCGCGCCCCCCGGAAATCCACGGCGAAAGCGGCTACAGTACCGACTATATAGCACCCTGCCGACCGCACGCAAAGGTAGGGTCTTGCAGCATGTGACCGGAGTCCGAACTCGAACCGGCCAACGTTAAGTGGCTTCATCAGGCCTTTGCAGGGATCTCGACGCGTTTCTCGAGCATGGAATCGACCAAACCGTACGCCCGGGCGGTTTCCGCGGTCATGAAGTTGTCCCGGTCGCTGTCCTGCTTGATGCGCTCGACGGATTGGCCCGTGTGCTTGGCCAATATCCCGTTCAGGCGCTCCTTGGTCTCCATCACGTCGCGGGCATGGATGTCGATGTCGGAGGCTTGGCCCTGAAAACCGGCCGACGGCTGGTGGATCATGATCTTCGAATTCGGCAGGCAGTAGCGCTTGCCCTTGGCGCCGCCCGCGAGCAGCACCGCGCCCATCGAGGCCGCCAATCCCACGCAAATGGTGCTTACGTCCGGCTTGATGAATTGCATGGTGTCGTAAATGGCAAGCCCGGCGCTGACCGAGCCTCCCGGTGAATTGATGTACAGCGCGATGTCCTTTTCAGGGTTCTCCGACTCGAGGAACAGGAGCTGCGCCACGATGAGATTCGCCATGTAGTCCTCGACCGGACCGACGATGAAAATGAGGCGCTCCTTGAGCAATCGTGAATAGATGTCGTAGGCCCGCTCGCCGCGGGCGGTTTGCTCGACCACCATCGGGACCAGATTGAGTGCGCGCGTCGTCATGATGCCTGCCTTTAGTGAACCAACTGCCGAAACTCTTCTGTGAGGATCTCGCGGTGCCTTTTCAAGGGACGCGCCGCCGAACTCACCCTTCGAAATTCATCAATTCCTTGAAGGTCGACTCCGTGTCGCGCACCTTAGCATGCGCGAGAATCCAATCCACGACTTGGTCCTCAAGTGCGAGACTCTCCACCTGCCGCATGGCATCGGCGTTTTGCTGATAGGCGCGCTTCAGGGCCGCGGCATCGCCATACGCACCCACCATCTCGTCCAATCTCTCGTTCGCGCGCTTCGGATCGAGCACCAGCTTTTCGCGGCGAATGACGTCGTTGAACAGGAGACCCAAGGCGACGCGGCGGCGCGCGGGTTCCACCAACGGCTCGCGCGGCGGCGCCTGTGATACGTCTTTCGTGCCCGCACGGCGCATGGCGTCGATTTGCATGTCCCTGATTTGCGACTCGAGCAAGGCGTTCGGTACATCGATCGGATTGGCCCGGTACAACTTCTCCATGACGGCGGTCTTGTTGCGGGCGCGCAGGTTTTGCTCGAGTTCACGGCGCATATTGGCCGCCACATCCTCGCGCAGCTTCGGAATTCCGCCCTCGGTGACGCCGAACGACTTGCAGAATTCCTCGTCGAGTTCGGGCAGCGCCGCTGCCTCCACGCTCTTCACGTCGGTGCTGAAAGAGGCGAGCTTGCCGGCAAGTTCCGTGGCGCGGTAATCCGCGGGGAAGTTCACGCTGATGTCGCGATGCTCGCCCGCCGCCGCGCCGATCAAACCTTGTTCGAGTTGCGGCAGCATCCTGCCTTCACCCAGCACGATCGCCACATCGGCTCCCTTGCCGCCGGCGAACTCTGCGCCGTCGATGGTGCCCGAAAAATCGATCGTGACCTTGTCGCCGGCGGCCGCCGCACGTTCGACCGGCGCGTATTTCAATTGCTGTTTGCGCAGCCGCTCGACCATCGCGTCGATGTCGCTCTCGCTGACCTCCGCTGTGATGCGCTCGAGCTCCAGGTTCTCGACGGGCTGCAGCGCCACCTCGGGGA
>Ga0210400_10005548_pt1 | contig 10694 bp, 10 predicted proteins | sample IncBWH26MmetaG_FD_155456 | JGI IMG/M metagenome (GOLD analysis project Ga0210400, IMG submission 155456) | Forest soil microbial communities from Barre Woods Harvard Forest LTER site, Petersham, Massachusetts, United States - Inc-BW-H-26-M | ecosystem: Environmental > Terrestrial > Soil >... | reverse complement strand
CACCATCATTCAGGAAATCTTCCGCTCACGCCGAACGCGATCGTCGGCTGCGCGCAGGTCGGCGACATCGCTCTTCTCCGCTGGCTTGCTCGCGAACGGAAACTCCGGCGATTTTCGGCCCCGCTCGAGAAACGGATGCAGCGGCTCGCGCGGCGTGGTGCCGATGTCATAGCTCAGGAACGCCAGCAAAAGCTGAAAGCCGATCAACAGCGTGATCGCCGCGACCATGATGGTGCCGGTCGGCACCAGTTCGTTGGTCGCAATCCCCCGCGCCCAATGATAGCCGCCGAACGCGAGGCCGAACGCGAGCAGCAGCGCGCCGACCAAGAGCTGGATCGAGGCCACCGAAAAGTCGCGCAGGAAATAGCGATAGAGAATCCGCCGTGCGGTATTCTTGATATGGCCGCGCAGGAACGAACCGAACACCTTTGAAATCTTCAGATTGGAAATCTCGTCGCCGTAGAACGCCTGCATCGGAAATTCGATGATGCGGGCGCGCAGCAGGCCGAGATGAAACAGCATGTCGGTCTCGAAGAAGAAGCGCTTGGCGATGTCCTGCTCGGCCAACAGATCGGCAACGCGCGCGTGAATCGCGAAGAAGCCGTTGGTCGGATCCATGGTGTTCCAGTATCCGGTCGACAGCTTGGTCAGGAACGACAGCACGAGATTGCCGAACTTGCGCAGGTGAGGCATCGACGTGGCATTGGTCAGAAAGAAGAAGCGGTTGCCTTTGACGTAGTCGGCATCGCCGCTCACGATCGGATAAATCAGCGCAGGGATTTGCGCGGGGTCCATCTGGCCATCGGCGTCAACCTTGACGATGATGTCGGCGCCGCGCCGCGCGGCATAGCGCATGCCGGTCATGAATGCGCCGCCGACGCCCTGATTGGCGTCGTGGACGAGGACGACGACGCGAGGATCATTGCATCGATTGGAGACGGCGAGCCCGGTGCCTTCCGGGCAGCAGTCGTCAACCACGACGATCAGCTCGATTTCGGGGCCGATCGCGGCGATCACCTGCAAGATGCTGCCGGCGGCACGAAAGGCGGGAATGACGACGCAGTTCATTTGTCAGGAGTCCGCGTGCGGCCTTAGGAATCCGCGACGGCAGAATGGTCCAGCTGGGCTAAATAAGGCTTAAGGGGGCGATCAAAGCAGCGTTAACCACCTAAGCCGTTGCGCAGGCTGGCGCAGCGCCCTTGCGGCCACCCAACGTCCTGGCCGATACTTCCCGTCAAACAACGACCAGAACAGTGCGCGGGAAGGGAAGAAATGAAAGCATCGATCTTTTGCCTGCCGAGCGTCGGCTCACGCGCCGAAATCGAAGCCGGCATGGCGGCGACGCGGCCGGAGCTTTACCAGCGTATGCTGAAGGAGCTGACCGAGCTCGTCAAACTCGCCGACGATCTCGGCTACGACTCGGTGAGCTTCACCGAACATCATTTTCACATCGAGGGTTTCGAGCTCTCCAACAACCCCGTGCTGCTCGATCTCTATTTTGCGATGCAGACCAAAAGGATTCGCGTCGGCCAGCTCGGCATCGTGCTGCCGGCGGCCAATCCGATCCGCGTCGCCGAAGACATCGCGATGCTTGATCATATGACGGGCGGGCGCGCCTGCGCCGGCTTCGCGCGCGGCTACCAGCGGCGCTGGGTCGACGTGATGGCGCAGCAGACTCATGGCGTCTCCGGCACCTTGCCGCATCAGCACGACGAGATCGACAAGACCAACCGCGAAGCGTTCGAGGAGAACTGGCAGATCATCAAGAAATGCTGGACCGAAGAGATGCTGACGTTCCAGGGAAAATACTGGAAGGTGCCGGCTGGCGCCACGCCATGGGATCTTGAGACCACCGCGAAATACGGCAAGGGCGTCGAGAACGGCATGTTGAAAGCGGTCGGCGTGGTGCCGAAGCCGCTGCAAAAACCTTATCCGCCGGTATTCCTGCCGTTCGCATCGTCGCCGAACAGCATCAAATGGGCCGCGACCGAGGGCGTCACCGCGATCCTGCCGCCGATGCATGAGGCCTACGAGGCGCCGCTGTTCGACCTCTACGCCGAGGTGTCGAAGAAGCCGCGCGGCCAGGGCACCGGACTGTTGCGCGACGTGATCATTTGCGACACCGACGAAGAGGCGATGCAGCTTTGGGAAGATTCCGGGCGCTTCTCGGGGCGCGCCTGGTTCGAGCCGTTCGGCTTCCGCCGCGGCTCGATGGACCCGGTGACCAAGAAATTTTCCACGGCGAAGGAATCGATCGCGCTCGGCCACGCGCTGGTCGGCACGGTCGACACCGTGACACGCGCGCTGGAAGCCAACATGAAGCGGCAGCCGGTCGACTGGTTGTTCTGCTACACCTACAACGCGCTGGTGCCGCACAACAAGCTGATGAAGTCCACGGAAGCGCTGTGGACCAAGGTGCTGCCGAAGTTCATGTGAGGGACTTGTGGCGGCGTAGGGTGGGCAAAGCGCAGCGTGCCCACCAGCACTTGGTCACCCTTTTGCGCGTGGGCACGGCGCGTTGCGCCTTTGCCCACCCTACGCAAGTGCCCTTGATTTCGTTGAACTACTCCGCAGCTTCGCTCCGCGCGTCGGGCACGGTGACGATCACGTCGCCGCCGGACAGCGCGACATTGATCTTGCGCAGGCGCATCCGCGCGTTGCCGGGGTGGACGCCGGTGCGGATGTCGAACTCGAAGGCGTGCCATGGGCACACCACGTGCAGTTTGGTCTTCGAGAACGCCATGCCCCGGCTAGTGCGATCGTCAGCAATGATCTCCTCGACCTTGGCGATCATCTTGCCCTGGCACGCCGGTCCGCCCATGTGCGGACACTGGTTGAGGTAGGCGAAGAATTCGCCGTCGAGCTTGAACACTGCGACCTCGAAGCGGTCGAAGCCGATGATCTTGCGGCCGGGATCCTTGAATTCCGACGCGGGACCGATGTTCACTTCGGGCATGCTCTTGTCCCTACCTTGTCCGCCGGTTGAACCACATCGACACGTCCCAGAGATTCAAGCCGGCGGCGCGGATGAGGTCGCTTACTGTCATCACGATCTCGGTCGGCGTCACACGCTCCGGCGTCACCGGCTGCGCCGGCGGCTGGTCGCTTTCGGCTTTCGCCGCATAGAGCCGCACCGCCGCGGTCAACACCCGCTCGAGGTCGGCGTCATCAACTTGCCCCGGCCGCCCGGACGCCAGCGCCCGCTCACATGCGGCGACGAAATCATCGCCGAGTGCCGTCGCTGCCTTCGCGGTCATATTTTCTTGCACCGCCACCATCACGACACACCCGGCCGGCTGGCGAGAACCTCTGCCGCCCTCGGCCGCTTGCGCTTGACCTCGAGATTGAAGACGCGCGCCGCGTTAAGGCCTAAAATGTTGCGCTTGGCCTGCTCATTCAGGAACGGCAGCGTGGTGATCGCGCTTGGCGGGTCAAAGTCCCAGTGCGGCCAATCGGACGCGTAAAGCAATTGCGTGTCGGCGTTGAAGCATTCCATCGTCGCCTGCAACAGCTTCATGTTGGTCTTCTCCAGCGGCTGGCTGGTGTAGAACATGTCGCGCATGTACTCGCTCGGCAGCCGCTTCAGCAGCGGCGCTTCGCACGAGCGCATCTGGTACTCGTGATCGAGCCGCTGCATCAGGAACGGGATCCAGGCGAGCCCGCTCTCGACCCACACCACCTTCAGCTTCGGAAACCGCTCCGGCAGGCCGTTGATGATCCAGTTGGTCATGTGGATCAGGCTGTAATGCACGAACGACAGCGCATGCATCGAGATGAAGCGATTGAGCTGCAGGAACGACGGGTCGTTCCAGTTGAAGCCGGAGTGGAACACGAACGGTTTGCCGGTCTCCTCCATCATCGCGTAGAGCTTGATGTAGGCGTTGTGGTGCACCGGCTTGTTGCGTGTCGAGCACACGGTGAAGCCAATGACGCTGTCGTGGCCGGCGTATTTCTTCACTTCCGCGACGCAGGCTTCGGGCGTGTTGAACGGCAGGTAGACCAGGCCTTTCAGCCTGTTGTCTTCGGGCAGGATGCGCTCAACCAGCCATTTGTTGTAGGCCTGCCCAAGCGCCGCCTCGATATCGTCCTGCGGATGCATGCCGAGCGTCAGCATCGGCGTCGGGAACACGACCTGGTAATCGAGGCCCAGCGCGTCCATCGCGCGCCGCGCCACCTGCGTGAACGGATGGCCACTTCCCTTCTCGACCTTCTCGAGCAGCGCCTGCTGGTGCGGGATGCGGCCGTAGAGGTGCTGGTACAGCATGCCCGGCTGGATGTTGAGCAGCGCGCCTGCGGTGCCCGGCCGCTCCATGATCGCCTGGCCCATGTGGCGGATCACGTCGTTGTCGATCAGCGCCAGGATCTCGCCCCAGAACGAGGTCTCGCTGACGTGGGCATCGATGTCGACGAGGAAGTAGTCTTCGTAGCTTTCGGACTGCCGCGTGGCATGCGCGAGAATATCGCGCGTGTCCGTCTGCATGGTAATCTCTTGCAGTTCCCTGAACTGCGGCGGAGTTCGCTCCAGCATCGGCGCACCTCCTTTGGTTATTGGAGGCAGTGTGGCGCAGGCGCGGGGTGGCTGTCCAGCGGGTAGAACCGATGCAGCGCAGCGAAATCAGGGCGGCAGGACTATCGCCCCGCCCCGGTCGTTGCTTGATCGGCGTCGCCGAATTTCATCCTGTCCACGCTGGTGAGCGTGACGTTGCCGGCAATCAGTGGCGCCACCGCAAAGTGGTAGGCGACGTACTGCTCCATGTACGCATTGACGTCGGAGATGACGTCGACCGGCGCAATCGCCTTCATGCCGCGCAACACCGCGCCGCTCGCGGTGTAGAGCACGGCGCCGTTGGCGCCGGTGCCGGCGACAACAACCGTGTTGATGTTCCTTTCCTTCAGGATTCGCTCCAGATCGGTGTTGAAGAACTTGTCGACGCCCGACTGCACGACAGGCTCCTCGGGCGTCGGCGCGACATCGGCATGGATGTTGCTGATGCTGCCGTCCGGCGGCACGCTATAGAGCACAAACATGCCGTTCGCTCGTGCAGCAGCGAGCAGCTGCTTCGCCTTCGGCAGCGAGGCGACGCAGCGCGGCCGGCGCTGCTCGTTGCAAGTTTGCAGCACGAAATCCAGCATCAACAGAGCGGTGGTCTTCGGGTCAACCGACACAGCTTTGAGTTCGGGTGCCGGCGGCGCCTTCACGTCCTGCCATTCGTCGATGATGGTTTGGCCCGATGCGGGCGCGGCACAGATGAGCACGGCGGCCAGCGCGGCAAGCCGCAAGGAAGGGTGCGGGCAGAACATGACGACTCCCGATGGTTCCGCCCCCGCTCCCAACGGGAACGGCGTCCACTGGTTCCATCACGCCTGCGTGGTCAGCGCTTGCCCCTTCATGTTTGGATTACAGCAAGGGGTTCGGCCATTGCGAATTTGTGACCGCCATCCCGCGATCGCGCCGGCGCAGGAATGAGGGCCGTTCAACCGTTAATCATTGCTAACGCCGCTCCGTTATGATTTCGCCGAATCAAACGGAGCATCGACCATGCTGCGCAAACTTGGCCTCGCCGCGCTCACGCTTAGCCTCGCCGCGACGTCGGTGAGCGCGGCCGACCTTCCGGCGCGCACGCGGCTCGGCGCGGTGTTCGCGGATGAGCCGTCTGTCCCCATCGTCTTCCCGCGCGCGGAGCTCCCCGTCCCGTTCGTGCCCTGGCTCGGTACCTCGCCGCGCGTCGCCGGCTACTACGGGACCTGGGGCGATTTCTATTACACTAACTACTACGGCACCTCGCCGTTTCTGATCTTCAGCCGGCCGCCCTACTCGTGCGCCTGGTACGGCGGCCATTGCTGGTGAGCCGCTGATTTCATTCCGCTGCGTCGCGTCGCGCCTCCGCAACATCCCAGGACGAAAATCGATCCGGCGTACGCACGCTCGCCTGTCGCGCGACCGCGAGCAGCTCTTCGATTTCGTCGATCTCCTCCTCGAGCGGACGCGGTGCGGCGACGTGGTGAGCCGCCGACCGCGCGCTTGCCGCGCTGACGTGCGAAAGGCCCATTGGAATCGCGCCCAACGCCAGCAATGCGTCGCCGGAATCGTCATCTCGCTGTCGCGCTGCGCGACGCCAGCGTGGAAGCTTGTCGGCATCAAACAACGCCGCGATCATGAACCTGATGCCCGCCCATGCCAGCACAGCGGTGAAGGCCAGCACCGATGCGCATAACGCATACAGCAGATAATCGGGACCGTCCCCGGCGCCGTCGGTCTGTTGCAGGACCGGCTCGGCTTGATCAGCGGGAGCGGCTGCGGGTTGCGCGTCAGGGCTTGGGGTTGGCGCCGGGGGTGGCGCAGCGGGCGCGGCCGTGACGCCGATATCGGCGACGGAGGCATTTGTCGGACTGGGCCAGCGCGAGGCGACCGACGACGGCGGCGGCGCGTTGGTGTCGGCAGCAGCGCCTTGCGGCGGGTCGGGTTGCCCGGGCGCGGCGGGCACAGGTTGTTCGGTGCGCGGCGTGTCAAGGAATTCGGCGCGTGCATTGCCGACGGGCGGTTGCGGCGCTGGCTGCACTTTCGGCCGATTAGGCTTTGCGGCAGCCGCCGTCTCCAGAGACACCGCTGCGGCGCGCTTCGTTGTGTCAGATACAGCCGCGTCAGGCTTTACGGCTCCGGATTTTGCCGCATCATCGGCGAGATACCAGCACTTGCGCTGCGTTCCACGCTCCAGGTGATAGTACCAGTGGCCGCCAGGCGGCGTCGGCTTGTTTGGATTGGTCAGGCATTCGTCCGCGGCGGACACGACGCCGCCTGAGGTCAAGATAAGCGCGAGGCTCGAGAGCACCGCCGATACAAGCAACACGATTCGGTTTGGCATCGATTTGCCCCTTCATCTTTCACAAAGATAGGCGTGATGGGGCGCACTCCTCCCACGACTTTGGGGTCGCGGTACGACGCGAATTCGGAAGCGGCGCGGCATAATTGGGGCTGCCGCATATGCGGCGGTTTCTTGCTCACGTCAGCGCCTTTCACATTGACGCCATCGGAGGGCCGCAGAATAATCCGGCCAATTTTCCGCTAGCGTGAACGAACCGTCCGCTTTGCGTCGATCCGCTCCGCGGCCGAAACAAAAGAACAAAAAACAAAAACTCAAACGGGAGGCTTTCGAATGCTGTCACATCAGGACAACGAACTGTTATCGCGCGTGGGGCCTGGCACGCCGACCGGCGCGCTGATGCGCGAATACTGGATGCCGGCGTGTCTTTCCAGCGAGCTGGAAAAGGACGGCCCGCCGATGCGGCTCTTGCTGCTCGGCGAGAAGCTGATCGCATTCCGCGACTCCACCGGCAAGGTCGGCATTCTCGATCACCTCTGCCCGCACCGTTGCGCCTCGTTGTTCTTCGGCCGCAACGAGAAGGAAGGGTTACGCTGCGTCTATCACGGCTGGAAGTTCGACACCGAAGGCAACTGTCTCGACATGCCGAACGTGCCGGTGGATTATCGGTTCGAGCCGCGGGTGAAGGCGAAGGCGTATCCGACCCTCGAACAGGGCGGCCTGATCTGGACCTATATGGGCAAGCGCGAGACCGCGCCGCCGCCGCCGGCGCTCGAAGTGTTCAACCTGCCGGATGGCGAGCGCAACATCCAGATCCACCAGCGTGAGTGCAACTGGCTGCAGTCGCTCGAGGGCGACATCGACACCTCGCATTTCGGCTTTTTGCATGTCGGTAGCGTCGACGTCGACGACGTCGACCCCAACAATTTCCACAAATACTCGCTGACCGATCGCGCGCCGCGCTATCACGTCAAGGATACAGACTGGGGCACGATGTACACGGCGTATCGGCCGGCCGAGCCTGGTGAGTTTTATCACCGCTTCGCGCACTTCATGTTCCCGTGCTTCGCGCTGACGCCGGACGGCACGTTCAGGAATCACGTGCAGGCGACGCTGAACGTGCCGATGGACGACACCCACACGATGACGATCAACCTCTCCTGGAACAAACGCGAGCTCGGCCTGCGCACGCTGAAATCAGGCGAGAGCATTCCCGGCGCCGGGGTCGACTTGCGCTACCTGCCGCGCTCGAACGACTGGCTCGGGCGCTTTCGCCTGGTGTCGCGCAAGGACAACGACTACGAGATCGACCGCGACAAGCAGCGTAACGAGTCTTACAGCGGTATCGAGAGCATCGGCCGTCAGGACCAGGCCTGTGTCGAGAGCATGGGCGACCTGGTCGACCGCAGCAAGGAGCATCTGGCGCCGAGCGACCGCATGATCTCGATGACGCGCCAGCGCATCATCGCTGCTGCAAAGGACTTCGCCGCAACCAGCAAGCTGCCGCCGACGGCGCGCGATCCCAACATCTGCCGCGGCGCCCGCGGCGGCGCCTTCATCGCGCCGGACACGATGGACTGGCTCGAGGCCTACGATAAGAACTTGCGCGAGATCGACGTGCCCGGCCAGGTGCGGCAGGCGGCGGAGTGAGGAGTCTAGGGCCCTTTTCCGGGCAAATCACCAAGCACAGTACTCGTCATGGCCGGGCTTGTCCCGGCCATCCACGTTCTGTCTCTCCGCGGATCGCTGACCGAACATGGATGCCCACGACAAGCGCGGGCATGATGTTCTTAGCCGCTGCAACCCCGCTCAGTTTTCATGTCAGAACCATCCACGCCCTCAACGAGTGTCTCGTATAGATCGCGCCATTGCGGATTGGTCTTAAGTATCAGCCGCACTTTCCAAGTGCGGCTCCAGTGCTTTATGTTCTTCTCACGCTGAATCGCAGTTCGAATGTCGTCGTACGTTTCGAAATACCAACCGCTTCAGTCCGAACCGTCGAGTAAAGCCTTCAATAGCGCCAATCCGATGCTGATAGACACGACCTATCAGATTGCTCGTCACGCCCACATAAAGAATGCCGTTAGGCTTGTTTGTGAGAATGTAAACGTAGCCCTTCCGCATTCGCCGATGATGCAGAACGTGGATGGCCGGGACAAGCCCGGCCATGACGAAAACTCTAGCCGTGCTCTTTTGTCCCTGACTCCGTCGCCCGCCGCTTCGCCGTTGCATCGCAGCACAACCCCGCCGCCCCGACTCTCCGTGACTCCCCCACGCCATCGGCGTAGCCTCTTCGCGCGCCATGACATCCTGGGGAGGAAACCATGGACCGTACGCTCGAATATTCGACCATGCGCAAGGTGTATCTGCGCCTATTGCCGTTTGCTGTGTTGTCCTATGTGCTTGCCTATATCGACCGCATCAATGTGAGCTTCGCTGCGCTCACCATGCGCGATGACATCGGCATGTCGGCGACCACCTTTGGTTTTGCGGTCGGCCTGTTCTACTGGGGCTATTTCATCTTCGAGGTGCCGAGCAACGTCATCCTGGAGAAGGTCGGTGCGCGGATCTGGATCGCGCGCATCATGATCACCTGGGGCATCCTCGCCGGCGCCACCGCGTTTGCGACCGGCGCGACCAGCTTCGGCATCGTGCGCTTCCTGCTTGGCGTCGCCGAAGCCGGATTCTTCCCCGGCCTGATTCTCTACTTCACCTACTGGTTCCCGAGCTGGCATCACGCCCGCATCGTGTCGGGCTTCCTGGTCGGGCTGCCATTCGCAGTCGCGGTCGGCGCGCCGGTTTCGACCGGGCTGCTCGGCCTCGATGGCCTGTTTGGCCTCAAGGGCTGGCAGGTGATGTACATCGCCGAGGCTGTGCCGACCATATTTATCGGCGTGGCCACCTACTTCGTGCTCACCGACAAGCCGGAGCAGGCGAAATTCCTGACCGAGGCGGAGCGCAACTGGCTGGTCAACACGATCGCCACCGAGCGCCGCGCCACCGAGGCGGGCGGCACGTTCACGCTTTGGCAATCGCTGTACAATCCGAAGGTGCTGCTGTTGTCGCTGAACTACATCGGCATCGTCACCGCGAGCCTCGGCATGCTGATCTTCATTCCGCAGATGATCAAATCGCTCGGCAACTTCTCGAACATGACGGTCGGCTGGCTCACGATGATCCCGTATATCTGCGGTGGTATCGCCATGGTGGTGTGGGGGCGCATCTCCGATCGCATGAACGAGCGGCGCTGGAATCTGTTCATCGCCTGTGTGCTCTCGACCGTCGGCCTCGGCTTCGCCGGGCTCACCATGGGAACGTGGTGGGCGCTGGTCGGGATGTCGATCGCCGCGATGGGCTTCTACGGCTCCAAGGGGCCGTTCTTCGCGATGCCGCCGATGTTCCTGAGCGGCACCGCGCTTGCGGCGGGCATCGCCTGGATCAACTCGATAGGCAATCTGGGCGGCTTCTTCGGCCCCTGGTATGTCGGCGCGATGCGTGACCTGACCGGCAACTTCTCCGGCGGTCTCTACGGCCTCGCCCTGCTCGGCCTGATCGCGTCGATCGTGTGCGCGCTGTTCCTGTACATTCCGAACCGGATGCCCTCGGCCGCAGTCGGTGGCACCGTGCGGCAGCCGGCGGAGTAAGCGCACGTTTCTTATCCCTCCCTCCGCGAAGCGGTGGGGAGGGTGGCGCGAACACTGCGAAGCAGTGTTCGTGACGGGTGGGGGGAGCCGCTTGCTCCCTCGCTAAATAAGACCCCCATCCGACCTCCGCTTCGCCATAGGCGATGCAAAGCACCGGCGTTCATTTTCATTTGAACGGCGGCCGGAGGCCGCCTGTGCGACCCTCCCCACCGCTTTGCTGGGGGAAGGG
>Ga0210400_10005547_pt1 | contig 10696 bp, 10 predicted proteins | sample IncBWH26MmetaG_FD_155456 | JGI IMG/M metagenome (GOLD analysis project Ga0210400, IMG submission 155456) | Forest soil microbial communities from Barre Woods Harvard Forest LTER site, Petersham, Massachusetts, United States - Inc-BW-H-26-M | ecosystem: Environmental > Terrestrial > Soil >... | reverse complement strand
GTCGCCGCTGGGGCCGGGGTCAATAGGGGAACGTTGCGGATGACGGCGTACCGGACCCCGTACAGGCGATGGAACTCCGCCGCGATGAACCCGTTCACGGTATAGCCATGGGGGAAGCAGGGAACGGCGTATCTTTCAATAGTTTTCCAGATTTTATACACATATGGGCGCGATACGACCTCCTGCATTTCACAGAAGAGCTCGTGAGCGTCATAGAGCCGGGGGATGCGCCGGAGGCGGGATACGAAAAGGCAGGGCAGGATGGTGTCGAGATCGATGGCGCAGATGGCGTCCATTCTTTGCGCGATGAGATAAAAGAAAAGGCGGAGCTGGTATTCGATATAGAAAGCTTTGCCCCGGTGAAACCAGGCAGGGAGTCGGTGCTGACGGAAGGTTCGCGGGATGAGCGCGGGGGAGTCGCGGTGGGTGCGGCCGACGAGGGTAACGGCATAGCCGGCATTGGCGAGGGAGGTGGCGATACGGATCATGCGCTGGTCGAAGACGAGATCGTTAGTGACGGTGAGGAAGAGCCTTTTTTCCATGGGTCTTATGGCGCATAAATGGGCCAATATTAGCTAATTAAGAGGATATAAGTACGATTATTATGCTATTTTTGGCGCTAATTTTTAATATTTTAGAAATATTCCCTTAATTTTGCACCCTAATATAATCAGATAATTAACGCTGGCCATCCGGGTCAGCAGCCGAAAATCAATTTGAGATGCCTTATTTGACAAAAGAGAAAAAATCGAATTTCTTTACAGAATTTGGTGGAAAGGCCACCAACACCGGCTCTATCGAGGGCCAGATCGCGCTGCTGACAGAGCGGATCAACCGTATTTCCGAGCACTTGCAGGCCAATAAAAAAGATTTCTCCACCCACCGTGGTCTGATGCAGTTGGTCGGTAAAAGAAAGCGTCTGCTCACCTATATGAGCAAGACCAATCTCCAGGGGTACCGCCAGTTGATCGAAAAACTCGGACTCAGAAAATAAATCTTTATGGATATATGAACCATTCCCAACTGATATGCCGGTTGGGAATCGTTTTTTATATCTAAAAGAATCGGTTGCATTTTTCATTCATTTTTAAGACGATTAGCACATGCTTTCACAACCTATTAGTGTAACGTTCGATATCGGTGGAGGCCGGATGGTCTCTATCGAAACGGGTAAGCTCGCGCGCCAGGCAGATGGCGCCGTTACCGTTCGCCAGGGGAATTGTATCATCCTGGCCACAGTTGTTGCCAATAAAGAAGCAAAGGAAGGACAGGACTTTTTTCCGCTGTCCGTAGATTACCAGGAAAAATTCGCATCGGCCGGCCGGATTCCCGGCTCATTTTTTAAACGGGAGGCCCGGCTGAACGACTATGAGATCCTGACGAGCCGGCTTATCGACCGCGCGCTGCGGCCGTTGTTCCCGGAGGACTATTTTTGTGAGGTACAGGTGCTGCTGAGCCTGGTGTCCAGCGATTACGAGGTCATGCCCGATTCGCTGGCCTGTCTGGCCGCTTCCGCGGCGCTTGCCGTTTCCGATATTCCTATCAAGGAGATCATCAGCGAAGTGCGGATCGGCCGGGTAGACGGGCAGTTCATCGTCAATCCCAGCCGCTCGGAGTTGGAGAAATCCGACCTCGAATTCATGATCGCGGCTACGGAGAAGAACCTGATGATGGTGGAAGGCGAGGCGAAGGAATGCAGCGAAGAGGACCTGGTGAAGGCCCTCCAACTGGCGCACGACGCGATCCGCATCCACATCAAGGCGCAGGAAGAACTACGGACGAAGGCCGGCGTTACCGGGAAACGCGATTATGCCAAGCCCGAACATAAAGAAGAACTGCAGCAAAAGGTGATCGCCTTTACCAAGGATCGGATCTACCAAATAGCCAAGGCGGGCAGCAGCAAGCATGAACGCAGTGATGCCTTCGACCAGTTGAAAAAAGAGCTGATCGAGAGCCTGGGCGAGGAAGCCGAGGATATCGATAAGAAATTTGCCAAGAAGTATTATGCCGACCTTCAATGGGAGGTGGTCCGGAATATGATCCTGGACGACCGCATCCGGCTCGACGGCCGGAGCCTCGACCAGGTCCGGCCGCTGGCGATGGAAGTCGACCCGCTTCCGACGCCACACGGTTCGGCATTGTTCACCCGCGGGGAAACGCAGTCCCTGACTACCGTTACGCTGGGTACGCCCCTCGATGAGGTATTGGTGGAAAGCGCTGCCAAATCCTTTGATTCGAAGTTCTTCTTACACTATAATTTCCCTCCCTTCAGTACAGGTGAAGTGAAGATGATGCGCGGCCAGAGCCGCCGGGAAGTAGGACATGGCAACCTGGCCATGCGCAGCCTGAAGCAGATGATGCCGGGCTCGGATTATCCTTACACGGTTCGCGTGGTAAGTGATATCCTCGAGTCCAATGGTTCTTCTTCGATGGCAACCGTTTGTGCGGGCAGCCTGGCGCTGATGGATGCCGGGGTTCCTTTCCCCAAGCATGTTAGCGGCGTGGCAATGGGTTTGATCACCCGGGCCGATGGAAAATATGCGATCCTGACGGATATCCTCGGCGACGAGGATCATCTCGGGGATATGGACTTCAAGGTAACGGGTACCCGCGAGGGCATCTGCGGGGTCCAGATGGATATCAAGGTAGACGGCCTCAGCATGGAAACGATGCGGGCGGCCCTGGCGCAGGCCCGCAATGGCCGGCTGCATATCCTCGACGCCATGTACGCCACGATCCCCGGATCGCGGCCGGATGTGAAGCCACATGCACCGCGGATGGTGAAGATCTTTATCGACAAGGAATTCATCGGCGCCGTGATCGGGCCGCAAGGGAAGATCATCCAGGAGATACAGCGCGAGACGGGTGCGACGATCAACCTCGAGGAGGTTGGCAACTTCGGGGAAGTCAGCATCTTCAGCCCGGCGAAGGAAGGGTTGGACAAGGCTGTCAACTGGATCAAGAGCATCGTGGCGCAACCCGAAGTGGGGTCGGTCTACGAGGCCAAGGTCAAGTCCGTTATGCCGTACGGCGCCTTTGTGGAATTCCTCCCCGGAAAGCAGGGCCTGCTGCATATCAGCGAGGTCTCGCACAAGCGGCTGGAGACCATGGAGGGCGTCCTGAAAGAAGGCGATATGGTAAAGGTGAAGCTGATCGGGCTGGATCAGAAGACAGGTAAATTTAAACTGAGCCGCAAGGTCCTGATGCCGAAGCCCGAGGGTGCAGGTGCACCGAAGGCCCCCGCCGGCGGCCGTCCGGAGCAGGAATAAGAATCATTGTTAATTCAAATAGGGTCTGCGACTTGCGTCGCAGACTTTTTTTATGATAGAGGTAAACATCAGGAGTCTGGAGTGGCAGGAAGTGCTTATTGCGCTGCTCGGAGAGTTGGGCTATGAGGGATTTCAGCAGGAGGAGGATCTGTTGCGGGGGTATGTCGCGGAGGCGGTTTTTGACCCGGGTGCATTGACAGAAGTATTGAAGCCCTTTGGCTTGTCGTATGAGCAGCGGAAGTTGGCGGAGCGGAATTGGAACGAGGAATGGGAAAAGAATTTCCAGCCTGTGGTGGTGGATGATTTTTGTGCGATCCGGGCGCATTTCCATGCCCCGATACCGGGAGTGGCGCATGAGCTGCTGATCACTCCCAAGATGAGTTTTGGCACGGGGCATCATGCGACGACCTTTATGATGATCCAGGCGATGCGGGATACCGACCTCGGGGGGAAGCGGGTATTGGACTTTGGTACGGGCACGGGCGTGCTGGCGATCCTGGCCGAAAAGCTGGGGGCGGCGGAGGTACTGGCGATCGATTACGATGACTGGTCGATTGCCAATGCTGAAGAAAATATAGAGGCAAATGGATGCAAGCGGGTGGTATTGAGACAGATGGATAGTCTTGAAACACTTGAAAACAAGTTTGATATCCTGTTGGCGAACCTAAATAAACAGGTAATACTCACCGGGATGGGTGCGATGGGGCAACATTTGGGAGAGGGGGGCGTTATATTATTGAGCGGGCTCCTGGAAGATGACTATAAAGACATTGAAAATGAGTCCGTTAAACACGATTTACAAATATCCACACGGATGACGAGGGGAGCCTGGATCTGTGTGAAAATTGGAAAAAAGGCTGCGCAACGTTAAAAAAAGATGAAATTATCCGGTTGAGCGTGAGCGGATCGCAGTCGTTTTTTCAGTATATTTGTTATCCAACTTCAATTTAACCATTCGAATGAAGGAGATTTTACTCATTCTATCGGCGTATCTGATAGGTTCTATTCCTACCGCTATCTGGGTGAGCAGGTCGTTTTTCGGGATCGACATTCGGGATTATGGCAGCGGCAATGCGGGCGCCACCAATACTTTTCGGGTATTGGGTTCGCGTTGGGGATCCTTTGTGATGGGGGTGGATGTATTGAAGGGGGTAATTGCGACAAGCCTGTATATTCTCGTGCCTTATTATTTGCATGATGAGACGGATAGGACCAATTTCATGGTCGGGCTGGGGCTGGCTGCCGTCGTTGGTCATATTTTCCCTATCTGGGCCGAGTTTCGCGGCGGAAAGGGTGTCGCAACGCTATTCGGGATGATCATCGCCATCCAGCCGCTGGCGGCAGTGTGTTGTGTAGCGGTCTTTCTGTTGGTGCTTTACCTCACGCGTTTTGTTTCTCTCAGCAGCATATTGGCCTCCGTGGCCTTTGCGGTTCTCATTCTTTACATTTTCGACGCGAAAGAGACCCTGTACCGGGGTTTTGCTATCGCCGTAGCCCTTCTTGTCGTCCTTACCCATCAGAAGAACATTACCCGGCTCCTAAGGGGGAGCGAGAACAAGGTTCCTATCCTGAAGTACCGGGACCGCCGGCGTCACCGGAGGACCAGGGACAAAGATTAATTGGTATTTCTATTCACATAACAGAAAACTATAAACGGGTCCAGAAAATGTCGCCAACTTTACTGGAAAAACTACAGTTAACCGATGAAAGATACCTGTTGATTCAGGGCCTGCCTTCTTCCATCGAGAAGCAATTCGTCAAGTTAGCCTTTGCCAAAAATCTTACTCCCTTGCTGAAGAGCAGGAAGATAGATTTTGCCCTCATTTTTGCGATCAACGAGCAGCAGCTTCGCGGGATCGTGCAGGAGGTGTTGCCTGCCTTGCAGGTGGAAGCCAAGTTCTGGGTGGCCTATCCCAAACCCGGTTCCAAGATCTCGACCACGCTTACGCGGCAATGCAGCTGGGGTTGCATCACCGGGGCAGGGTATGAGATCGTCCGGGATGTGGCGATAGACCATGTCTGGACGGCGGTGAGGTTTAAAAAGACTCTTCCACCGGTGAGTTTTCGCGCTCCGTTGCGTGAGCCCGTGCTGGAAGAGGCCGTCGCTCGCGGCGGGGGCCCTACCAGAAAGACCACGAGCCGCAGTCGCCGGATCACCAACGCCTAATTATGTGGTTTTCACCTCATTGACCGCAGCCAACGCGCAGCGGTGGGAAATTGTCATGGGTTTCGCTTATCTTTAGCGTTACGACAACGATATGCTTTTATCTTACCCCTTTTCCCATGGCAACCTTTAGCAGACAAGGCCTGATAACTGAGTTATTGGACAGGACGGAGCTGCTAAAGGCCAGTACCAAACCCTTTCTTCGCCTTACAGACGAGCAGTTGCTGTACCGTCCGGCCCCGGGTAAATGGTGTATTGCGGAGATCTACGGGCATCTCAATCTTTCCATGGATCAGTATATCCGGCGCATTCTCTCGAAGATCGCCCTGGCGCCCGACCACCCGGCGGATGCCTATCGCAGCGGCTGGATCGGCGACTGGGTCTACGAGCGGGTGATGCCGCGGGCGGACGGAACCGTTTTCAAGTTGAGGACCCAGCCGGGCCATTTCCCCCACGGGGAGCGTCTTGATGGCCGCGAGGAGCTCGAGGCTTTTCAGCGGCACTGTGACGCCCTGGATGACATTTTACGCCATGTGCGGACCAAGGACCTGCGGGGTATCCGCATTCCGTTCTACCTGAACGGGCTTATCCGTTTGCGTTTGGGCGATCTGTTGCGTTTCCTGGTGGCGCATGGGGAGCGGCATTTGCTGCAGGCGCAACGGGTGGTTATGGCGCCGGTCATTTGACGATCACCGTGCCGAGGCTCTGGAGCAGGGTCATTTCCATTTCTTTCAGGTGTTTGTGGGTTGTATACAGTACAACCCATTCTTCATAGGTTAAAGCAGACTTTTGCATATCGACCTGGTTTTCCTGTATAAGCCTTTGAATTTTTCTTAGCCTCAGATAACGGACTACCGATTCAACGTCTTCTTTATACAGGTCGTCGGGCGTATTGATCTTTCCTTCGTAATGCTCTTTCCAGTTGGGGCTTAGCTCGTGGTGTACGTCCATCACGGAGACGGCGAGGGTGCTGAGTTCCTGGTCCTCGTGGTAGAGGAAATTCTTTGAGGTGGGTTCGAGTCCCTGTTGATACCAGTCGCGGAACAGATCGATAATCATCAGCAGGCGTTTATTGTCGATGAGGTCGGCGAGTTCGGCCGATTCGGAAAGGATGTAGTCCGCGACGAGGCTCTGATCATCCCAGGACCGGAGGCCGTATTCGAGCAGCACGCGGATCATGCCGCGTTCATTTTGTTCGTGGCGGAAGAGGAGGTTCAGGGAGTCCTCGTCCTGGGGTATTGCGGGCGGGGCTTCTTCCGTTGCCTGCGCCGCCGCTGCCGCCTTGTTCTCCTGTTTGGTTATCCGTTCGCGGATGTATTTGTTCACGAGGGTATGGAGACCGGTCTCTTCGATATGGAGGATCTCGGCGGACTGGCGGATATAGTCCTGTTGCCGGGTGAAATCCTCGGCCTTGTTGATCCTGGAGATGGTCTCGGCGACCTGGTTGACGACGGCCGCTTTCTTATTGCTATCGTTTGCCGCGTCCTTCAGGGCCACTTCAAGCTGGAAGAGGATAAAATCCTTTTTGTTGGCAGCTATGAATTCCCGGAAGGCGGTGGCGCCGATGCGGCGGACATAGCTATCGGGGTCTTCCTTGTCGGGGATGAGAACGAGTTTTACGTCGAGGCCTTCTTCGAGGGCCATGTCGAGGCCGCGGAGGGCCGCTTTTACCCCGGCGCTGTCGCCATCGTAGATGATGGTGAGATGATGGGTATACTTGCGTATCAGCCTTAGCTGGTCGATCGTAAGACTCGTGCCCCCGCTGGCTACCACATTTTCTATTCCTGCCTGATGCAGCGATATTACATCCGTGTATCCCTCTACCAGCAGGCACTCGTCTGCCTTATCGATCGCCTGTCTCGCCTGGTAGGACCCATAGAGGATCTTGCTTTTGACATAGATCTCGTTCTCGGGGGTGTTGATATATTTTGGGGCGCGATCGTTGCTGCGGATGATGCGGGCCCCGAAGCCGATGACCTTTCCGGTTTGATTGTGGACGGGGAAGATGATGCGGCCGCGATAATTGTCGAGGAGTTTTTCTTCGCGCTGGACGACGAGGCCGGTTCTGATCAGGTAGTCGGGGTTGTACTGCGCAGTGAGCGCAGCGCGCGCAAAGTGATCCCGTTGATCGGGGCAATAGCCCAGTTGGAATTTGCGCATGATCTCCTCGTTGAACCCCCGTTCTTTGAGGTAGCTGAGCCCGATGTCCTGGCCTTCTTCGCTGGTGAAGAGGATATCGCTAAAGAATTTCTGCGCGAAGGCGTTGATGATATAGAGGCTGTCGGCTACTTGTTGTTGCTGGCGCGCTTCGGGGCTGAGCTCTTTTTCTTCGATCTCCACGTTGTAGCGGGCGGCCAGCCATCGCAGGGCTTCCACATAGGAATACTTCTCATGTTCCATGAGAAAGGAGATGGTATTGCCGCTGCGTCCGCAGCCAAAACACTTGTAGATCTCCTTTGCGGGGGAGACGGTAAAGGAGGGAGTTTTCTCGTTGTGGAAGGGGCAGAGGCCAAGATAATTGGTGCCGCGTCTTTTCAATTTTACAAAACCGCCTACGATCTCGATGATATCGATACGGCTAAGGATCTGCTGTATGGTTTGTTGGGAGATCATGAGCGGGCCTGAAACTAAACCGTAAAAATACCGTAAAATATGTATAAAATTGAGGGCTTTTACCTATAATAATTTATTCTTATTTTGTGTTTTAGATTGGGCTTAGCCCACTTTAAAAGTAAACGTGTATCCTTTGAAAACTGGAGTTTATTCCTTGCTCTACGCTGTGATCTCCACTCTGGCGATTATCCTATGTTTTGTCCCGTTCCTCTTTCTGGGTCTTAAGAAAATGCGGCAGGTGAACACCTATTGGGTGATCGGTATCTACTGGCTTTTCAATGGTCTTGTCAATCTTTCTTCACAGGGTCTGATCCATTGGACCGCCGGCCGGCTTTTTATGCGGCGGATGAACTATTGCTATACTTTCATGGAAACGCCGATGGTGTTGCTGGCTTTTGCGTTTGCGAGTTCCGGCAGGCTGCGCAAGCAATTATTGCTGGTGATGCTGGGTTTCGTGGTGGGGGAGACGATCCTGCTGGCGTTGCAAGGGTATACCAATACATCCTGTACGCTGATCACGGGTGCGGGGCTGCTGGCGATCCTGGGCTATAGTGTTGCGGGTTTGTGGCAATATCTGACCAGGATGGAGCATAGCCGTTTCGAGGATTCGATGGTCTTTGTGTATGCGGCGCTGCTGTTCGGTTATGGCAGTTTTCTGATCATCTATATTTTTGCGCATTACCGCACGGGTCCGGCGGGGGTGACCTATAATGAAACAGACAGCTTCCTGCTGTATTATATCAGCCTTCTGCTGTCTGCTTTAGTTACTTCTACCGGTTTGGGGAGCTATGGGCTCCGGAAAAAGCGGACCCGGCGGCGGGTCATCCCTGGCTATTCTTCGTCTTCCTCGTAATTATAAGTGTCCTGGCTATCATTGTAGATGGATTCCCAGGTCTTCACTTTGTCATCCCCTAGTAATTCCAGGATGTCGAAGATGGGGTCTGTTTTCTTCTTCCAGATAGCCTGTGTCGAATCCGCATATTTAGAAACATACATACAATGGTCCGTTTCCATGTTCACTTTGATCAGGCCGACCGGTCCTTCCTCTTTCTCCTGGATCAGATAATAGCAACCTTTTTCCAACAACGCATACGAATACATACATCACCTTTTTTTAGATAAGACAATAAACGATTAAGTTTGAAATCAGAACTAATGGGGTAGTAAGTGGGTCCGATCAGATCGGATGGCATCCGAACGATTCAGATAACCAGGCTGAGGCTGGAATAGTAATGTTCCGCAGCAACGATACAAAGGTACGGAATTTGGCCTTCCCGCCGGCCATCTTTCCTACCCAAGGGGGGCGTTCACGATAACTTAATTCTATCTTATTGATAATCAGTTAGTTAAAATGCTAAGGCCATCCCTTGGGGGATGGCCTTGCTCTTTGACCACTTATCCTACAGCCTTTTACTTATCGAGTTTGATCTCGCCTACTTCGGCGGCCTGGCCGTCATTGACCATGATGCCGTCCTTCGCAATATTCCGGTAGGGAGGTTTTGCTTCGATGATGATCTTATAAGCTCCGGGTTTTACGTCGGTGATCTCGTAGGAGCCGTTTACGATGGGGGCCCTGAGCGTGTCGGTCGCCGATTCAGCCCAGGCCCGCACACCCCCTTCCGCCGGAGTCACCGTTCCTTTTATGGAGCCTACTTTTAGATGGGTGAAGGCGAAGAGCGCTGCGACGATGATGGTCATAGCGAGGACTCTGAGTACTGTGAATTCCATGAACGTAGATTTTGAATGAAGTAATGGTTCTACGTATTGGGGACGGGTCCAATTGTTATTTTACAAGGACTGTGCCATAAACGATTTGTTAAGAGCGGCTTCATTGGGGAAAATGTTCTACACAGGAAAATATTCGGTTACCCGTCAACGATAGCGCCCCGGTCCAGTTGCAGGAAATGATCGATGCAGGCGGGCAGTTCCTGGCGGTAGTGGCTGACATAGATGAGGGTGGTGCCGAAGACGTTGCAGGCCGTGTTGATAAGGGCCCGGAACCGTTCTGTCTGTTCGTCGTCGAGGCCCTGGCAGGGTTCGTCGAGGATGAGCATGGGCGGATTTTTGATAAGGGCCCTGGCGAGCAGGACCATCCGCTGCTGACCCGTTGAGAGTTGGACGAGCCGGCGGGAACGCAGATCCCACAGCGACAGCAGGCGCATCCAGAGGCTGACGAGGGTTTCCTGTTCTTCGTTCAGGGCGCGGAAGAGCCCGATGGTATCGAAGAGGCCCGAGGCTACCACGTCGAAGGCGGTGGCGCCCGTATCGAAATACAGGTGGAGTTCGGGCGAGACGAAGCCAATGCGCTTTTTTATGTCCCAGATGGATTCGCCCGAGCCGCGGCGGCGGTCGAAGAGCCAGATCTCGTTGGCATAGGCCTGGGGATTGTCGGCGGTGATCAGGCTGAGGAGGGTGGATTTCCCGGCGCCGTTTGGGCCTGACACGTTCCAGCATTCTCCTTTCTTTACTTCCCAGTTGATCTTGTCGAGGATGAGGGCGTCGCCGTAGCGGATCGTGGTGTTGGTCATGCGGACGGCGTACCGGAAGGGCCGGCCGGCGTTCTCCAGGGCTTCCTGCCGGAGGCGGGCGAGGATGGCGGTGTCGAGGGTCGTGGCCGCCGCTTCCCGGAAGGGGTGAAAATTTTCTTTTG
>Ga0210400_10005545_pt1 | contig 10696 bp, 8 predicted proteins | sample IncBWH26MmetaG_FD_155456 | JGI IMG/M metagenome (GOLD analysis project Ga0210400, IMG submission 155456) | Forest soil microbial communities from Barre Woods Harvard Forest LTER site, Petersham, Massachusetts, United States - Inc-BW-H-26-M | ecosystem: Environmental > Terrestrial > Soil >... | reverse complement strand
CTTCTCGGTGCATGTCCAAAGCCAATCTCCTCGAGTTCTAGAGCCTTCGAGTCTACGGTCCCCAACATGCCCGTCTGCGAGGTTCGCGGAACGAACACATTGTTAACATTGCTGTGGCGGGGGCTTAACACCACCGGGACTGAACACCCGAAAGTGCTCTACACTGTTGCCTGAGCAATGAACCCTTCTTCGTCACAGCTTCAAGATCCCACTCTCGGGAATCGTAGCAGCCCCGCGTTTCATGCAGGGTTCTGCAATTCCGGGCGGATTGCGCCGGGAGTCTCCCGATGATCAGGCTTCTGAGCGTGGTTGGGGCGCGCCCCAATTTCATGAAAATCGCCCCCATCATCGATGAACTGAAAAAAGGTCAGCGGGAAGAGGATCAGCCACGAGAAGAAGATGTTGAGCTGAAGAAACTGCCCCCTGTCGAACACTGCCTGGTTCACTCCGGGCAGCACTATGACGAACTCCTTTCCGGCAACTTCTTCGCGGATTTGGGTCTGCCTAAGCCGGATGTGAATCTTCAAGCCGGTTCCGGCAGCCACGCGACGCAGACCGCCGAAATCATGAAACGCATCGAACCCGTCCTGCTCAACTACAAGCCGGACATGGTTCTGGTGGTGGGCGACGTGAATTCCACGCTCGCCACGACGCTCACTGCCGTCAAACTGGGAATCCGCGTCGCCCACATCGAAGCCGGATTGCGCAGCTTCGACATGACGATGCCTGAGGAGATCAATCGCAAACTGACGGACGCGGTCTCCAGCCTGCTTTTTGTGACCGAGCAAAGTGGGGTCGAGAATCTGAAACGCGAAGGCGTGCCGGCAGAGAACGTCTTCCTTGTCGGCAACGTCATGATCGACTGCCTGCTCCGGCACCGCGAGCTCGCAGCCAGATCCCCGATCCTCGACCGGCTTGGCGTTCGTCAGAATGGGTCTGGTTGCCGCCCCTACGGAGTTCTCACTCTGCACCGGCCATCCAATGTGGACAATCCCAAGACGCTGCAAGACATTCTGAGCGCAGTGAGCGCTCTGGCTACCGAGCTTCCGGTCTTCTTTCCCGTTCATCCTCGAACTCGGAAGAATATCGAGAGCTTTGGCTTGCTGAAATATCTAGCCAACGCCGCAGGGGAAGACCGGGTTGGAATTGTGCCTCTTGATCCCCTCGGATATCTCGAGTTCCTCTCGCTCAACGACCACGCGCGCATTGTCCTCACTGACTCCGGGGGAGTACAAGAGGAAACTACTGTGCTGGGCGTACCCTGCCTTACGCTGCGTGAGAACACGGAGCGGCCCGCGACGGTTGAGCAGGGCTCGAATCAAGTAGTCGGAGTAGATTCGGAGCGCATTCTCGCGGCCGCTCGATCGATCGTCCGGAACCCCGTGCGCCCGTCCCAGCGGCCTCCACTTTGGGACGGCAAAGCGGCTCCAAGGATTGTGGCGATCATCCGCGAGCATCTCCAGCGTGATGGTCCCGCTTAGACGAGAGACTTCGAGCTTGGATTTGCACTACACTCTTCCACTACACTACGGTTCAAGAGAATGAGACTTTCCGTCGTCATGCCCGTGTACAACGAACGTGCCACGCTGCGGCAGGTGGTTGAAAGAGTGCTTGCCGTTCCGCTGGAGATCGAATTGATTTGCGTGGACGATGGATCCAGTGACGGGTCCCGGGAGATCCTTGCGCAGTTGCAGGCGGAGAGTCCCCAGATTCGAATTTTGCTTCAGCCTAAGAACATAGGGAAAGGCGCGGCCCTGCACCGCGGCATTCGGGAAGCTACGGGAGACTTCGTCATCATCCAAGATGCCGATCTCGAGTACGATCCGGCAGAATACGTGGTGCTGCTGGAGCCGCTGATCGAAGGACGCGCTGACGTCGTCTACGGATCGCGCTTTCTTTCCGCCCGCCCTCATCGCGTGCTTTATTTCTGGCACTCGGTGGGCAACTGGATTCTTACTCTGCTTTCCAACGCGCTCACTAACATCAACCTCAGTGACATGGAGACTTGTTACAAGGCTTTCCGGCGCGAGGTTCTCCAATCCATTCCTCTGGAAGAAGAGCGGTTCGGATTCGAGCCTGAAATAACGGTGAAGATCGCCAAGCGAAAGCTGCGCATCTACGAGGTCGGCATCAGCTACTGGGGACGTACCTATGAAGAAGGCAAGAAAATCCAATGGAAGGACGGAGTGCGCGCACTGTGGTGCCTGGTGAAGTATTGCATCACCGAACCCGCGGTGGCAGACCAGAACGCGTCGGTGCCGGCTGACACGACCGCGATTGCAGCCGGTACGACGTCGGGCAAGTTGCCCCCTGCCGACTAGCCGACTGCGAGACCATCCCTCAACACAATCAGCTAATTCTTCTTAACTCTCGGTGTCCCCGAATTCGGGGAGTGAGGATCAGGCGTCGAAGCCTTCAAACCCCCCACCGGCTTCTGATACTTAAAATTGATTCCCGAATCACTCCCGGCAGACTTGTCAGCCGGCTTTACCGGGGGGACCTTCGCCGGTGGGGTGCTTTTCGAACTTCCGGCTTTGGTGTTCTGCTGCTCCAGGTGGGTGAGCTCCGCGGTCGTGTTTCGACCACTCTTCGACGTGTTCGGTACCGCAACCGAGGACTTGTGAGGGGCAGGCATTGCGGATTTCGGAGTCAGTGGCTTGGTCGCGGTCTTGAGGGGATCTGCACCCGACTTTGCGGAAGTTGAGCCAACCTGAGACTTCTGCGTCGAGTTCTGCGCTGTCGCCAGACAGATCCCGGCTGCCATGGTCACCAACGAACAAACCACCCTGCGCTTCATCATCTGAAATCTCCTGCGTAGGCATGCCGTTCCCGGTAGCTCCCTTAATTAGAGCACGTTTTCGGTCAAGGGGCTGTCCGAAGGGTAATCTGGATAAGTTACGTCCGGTGTCGTGGGCGTTCGAGCACGGCGGCAAAACGAAGGCCCACATGCGTGCACAGCGTGGTGACCTGAAAAGAATGAGTCGGCTTGCTCACCCCGGTTTCTAGTACGCTCTGTAAGAATGGTTGGCACTCCGAACAGTTATTACCGCATTTCTTCAGCCGATCGCGCTCCGCTTCGGATAGGCCTGCTTCTGGACTCCTGTGACGAGATTTCTGCCGTTTTTGCCAGGATCATCGAAGATATCAAGGCCAGTAATTTCGCAGATATCGAGTTGCTGGTTGTGAGAAAAACTGCAGCAGGAAAGCCGGCCCCAGGTAAACCACCGAACTCGCATGTCCTCAGGTTTCTGCGGCGCATATCGGATCCGAAACTGAGAAAACAGTTGCTTTACGACCTGTACCTCCGTCTCGACGCGCGGATGAAGCCGGCAAACGACCCCGTTGCCAAGGTCGACTGCAGGGATCTGCTCTCTGGAATAGAGACAATCGAGGTCGAACCGGTAGGAAAGAAATTTATTCACCGCTTCCCCGCCGATGCCCTGGAAAAAGTTCTGTCCAAGGATCTCGATGTCCTTATTCGTTTCGGCTTCAATATCCTTCACGGCGACATTTTGAAAGCTGCCCGATACGGTGTTTGGTCATATCACCACGGAGACAATGAGTTCTACCGCGGCGGCCCTGCCCACTTCTGGGAATTGCGTGAAGGCTCTCCGCTTTCTGGCGTAGTTCTGCAGGTTCTCACCGAAGAACTCGATGGTGGGCTGGTGCTGTGCAAGTCGCTGTTCGCGACGGAGCGCACTTTAAGCGTCTCCCGAAATCGATTCACGCCCTATTGGGGATCCTCGGATCTGATCATCCGCAAACTGAATGAACTGCACCGGTTCGGCTGGGACTACGTGCTCGACAAAGCAATCCCGTCCGCTCCATACCAGGGAAAACGAGCTATTTACAGGACCCCTGCCAACCGGGATATTCTCCCCTGGCTCGGCCCAATTTTCCTGAAGAAAGCGATCTCTTATCCCTTTCGCAAGGCAACGGTGCAGCATTGGAGAATCGCCAGCCGGGTCAATGGAAAACCGCTCTATGACTCTGTCTCCGATTCTGATTTCTCTGGCTTTCGGTGGGTCGAGCCTCCCAAAGGTCACTTCTGGGCCGATCCGTTTGCTTTTGAACACGAAGGCAGACGCTGGGCCTTTTTCGAAGACTATTCCTACCAGGAGAAGCGGGCGGGCATCGCATGTTCGGAAATCTCAGCACAGGGCGAATTGGGGCCACCAATGCTTTGTCTTGACCACCCCAGCCACCACTATTCTTATCCTCACATCTTCCGGGCTGGGTCCGAGGTCTTCATGATTCCCGAATCCTTCGATTCCCACTCTATCGATCTTTTTCGATGCCAGCAATTTCCCAACAAATGGGTTCGTGAAGCGTCCCTTTTGGAAGGCAGCTTTGTCGACACCACGATCTGGGAGCATGAGGGACTATGGTGGTTCACGACCACAAGCGCCGAGCCAAGTTCACGCGCCGGTTCTCTTTTGCTATTTTACTCGGCGTCGCTCACCGGGGATTGGCACTTTCATCCGGGGAATCCGATCTCCACGGATATTCGAAGAAACCGCGGTGCTGGCCGGGTCTTTCGAAGTCACAATCGCCTGATCAGGCCCAGCCAGAGTTGCGCTCCCTCTTACGGCTATAGCATCGCTTTTAATGAGATCACTGAACTCTCCACCCAGCGCTATTCTGAACGGCTCCTGAAAAGCATCACTCCCGAGCACTGGGAAGGACTCTCCGGCATTCATACCTACAACTGGACCGGCAATGTTGAATTGATCGACGGACGCACTCCGGTGCCGCTGAAGCAGGTGCAGCTTTCAAACAGATAGCTTCGCGCAGGCGGAAAAGGCCGGGTTGAGCGAAACGCATGAGCCAGACCATGAACATCACCGACTCCAGCTTCCAGATCGAGGCGCATCTCGCACTACCCGAGGACGAGGTGCAACTCTGGCGAGTCGATCTGGAGGCCATCGGTGCTGACGAATCGCGTTGGCAGATGGTGCTTTCCGCCGACGAATCGACGCGCGCCGCCCGCTTTCATTTTTCCCGCGACCGCCAGCGCTTTGTTGCATCCCGAGCCCTGTTGAGAATAATCCTGGCAGGCTACATGGCAACGGATCCGAGCAGCTTGAACTTCTCCTACTCGAAGAAGGAGAAGCCTGCTCTGGGGCCAGCACATGCGGGTAGCGATCTTACGTTCAACGTTTCCCATTCCGGCGGAATCGCGTTGTTTGCCTTTACCCGCCAACGGGAGATCGGTGTCGATGTCGAACAAGTTCGCGGCGATTTCGATGTCGAGGCCATTGCCCGCCGATTCTTTTCCGCACACGAACAGAAACAACTTGCCGATTTGCAAAACGAGAAAAAATTTGAGGCCTTTTTCCGCTGCTGGACCCGCAAGGAGGCCTACATTAAAGCGACGGGCGAGGGCTTGTCGCTTCCTTTGCATCAATTCGATGTTTCCATTGTGCCGGACGCCAGCGAGGCATTGCTTTCGACCCGGCCTGACAACTCTGTAGCTGCACTTTGGTCTCTCCGGGAAATACCAGCCGGTCCTGGTTATGTTGCGGCCTTGTGTGTCAGCGGGCATGCGTGGCGACTGAAGGACTGGTCTGGTCCGGCGAGGGACTGACGCCGATTCGACTCATTCGAACTGGGCCGCCTCACACAATCCCCGAACCTCAGACCTCGTCTCGGCAACGGTTTCCCCCTCGTCCTTCCGGCCATGGATTACCTGTACCTTCGTGTTTCTAAAGGGACACGGCCTTCAGATATCTGTCGTAACGTCGCCTCTCTCCTTAGAGTCCTCTTACGGACTTGAACCCTTGGTCCCCCAAAAACTTGTTTCCGAGGGATACCCATGTTGCGCAGGCACTCGGCCTTTATCTTCGAGGAAGGCAATCCGAAGCAAAGCCCCAAGCTCGTCGTAGCTCTGGCTCTGATGGCTGCCTGTTCGCTCGTGTTGGCGGGCTGCAATACATTGCCGCAGAGTTCTGGGTCTTCCACTCCCGCGTCGCCCCAACCAGCGCAACGCATTTTCATCCAAACCCCGCTGCCCAATGCCACGGTTGGCGTCAGCTATCATGAGGTTCTCTCCGTCAGTGGAGGACTGGCACCTTACCACTTTGTTGTGAGTCAGGGCGAGTTGCCGACGGGGCTGGTCCTTAACTCGCTGACCGGGAGCGTTTCCGGAATTCCCACCGGGGTGGGCAACTTTCCCTTCATGATCCTGGTAACTGGCGAACCAACTGTCGGAACCTCGGGCGTCCGCGCCTATTCGATGGCGGTTGGTTCCTGCGTAAAGTGTGTCACCGTGCAGGTTTCGCCAGCAGATCCGTCGGTTGCGGTGGGCGGAAAAGTGCAGTTCGCCGCGGTGGTAAGCAATACCAGCAACACTGCGGTTACCTGGTCGGCCGGCGCAGGCAGCATCTCTGCCAGCGGCTTGTTCACGGCCCCGGCCAACAGCACTGCAAACCCGATTACGGTTACTGCCAGCAGTGTAGCCGACAGCGCCGCCCAGGCCAGCACTGCCGTCACGATCACCAGCACCGTGTTCACGATTACCACTTCGAGCGTGCCCGCCGCCGTGCAGGCCACACCATACTCAGCATCGCTGACCGCCAGTGGCGGGCAACCTCCGTACCTGTGGAGCCTCGCTTCGGGTTCCCTGCCGGCGGGCCTGCAGCTTAATGCCAGCACTGGAACGCTTTCTGGGTCAGCTACCCAGTCAGGAACCTTTGCCTTCAACGTGCTGGGGACGGATGCGGCCTCACACACTGCCCAGCAGAGCCTCTCTCTTCTGGTTTCGACTTCGGGGCGGACGTGCGGGCCCCCTGCTTACGACTGTTCCCGCGCCGATGCCGGCATCGTTCAGGTACCGCCCCCGCCCAGCGTGGGCAACCTTTCGGGCGCAAACACGGTGATCACCGACCCCAACTTTGGCAACCGCATTGTGCGTATTACCGATGCCAATACTAATCCCGAAACAGCCTTTAAGAACCGCACTTACGTGACAACCTCCAGCGGAAGCGCCGACGAGAATATCTGGAACATGGACTCGACTCTTCTCATTGTGCAGGATTCCGGAACCAACGCTTTCCCCTACAGCTTCAATCCGAGCACAATGCAGGCGGCGCGGATGTACGTTCCAAGCTTTCCTGCGACCAACGGACTTAAGCTCTCGGATACGGGCGTGTGGAGCCGCATCAGCCCCAACGTTCTCTATACCTACGGTGGAACCGCCATCAGCAAGTACGACTTCAGCGACCGGACCAATCCTCCATCACCGCAACCAGTCTATGACTTCACGAGCAGCCGCAACTGTCTTCCGGCGGGGTTCCCGGTAATCTGGAAAACTCAGGGCGGTGTAAGCGGTGATGACACGGTCTTCGGCATGGGCTATTCCAATACCGGAGGCCAGGGAACAGGCGTCAATGTGGTCGTCTACAAGGTTGGCAGCGGTTGCAGCACGCTGAATACGCGAACCGGCCTGGTGGGTGGCGATTGGGGAACCAAAGGCACGATCAACATAGGGGACCGCTTTACGATCCACAACGTAAAACTGTCCAAGGACGGGAACTGGATGATCATAGTCTCGTCGATTTGCTATAGCTCCACCTGCATGGTGAGCCCTTACTTCTGGCAGATCGGCACTACGAATGTAACCTCCTGCGGCAACGGAGGACACTGCACCGGGCACTGGACGGAAGGCTTCACCCATTGGGTAAATAACAACAACTCGCCAATGTCCAACCAGTGGATACGCTCATTTCCCGAGGCGACTTTGACCAGCGATCTCACCAGCACGTTTCCTCCCGGCATCACTGCTCCGTTTGACCAGCACCAGTCCTGGAACAATGCCGATCCGGCCGACACTCTGCCCTTCTTCTCCACCACCTGGAGCCCGATTAGTCCCTTCCCCGCCCCCTGGTACAACGAGATCATTGCGGTCGCGGCAGATGGGAGCGGGAAGACCTGGCGATTCGCTCACAGTTTTATTTCCACCCGCTCACAAAGGTTCAGCACTCAGTACGGGATTGGTAGTGTTTCGCAGGACGGGAAGTTCTTCGTCTTCTCTTCTGACTGGATGGGTAAGCTGGGCTCTGAGTCGGGAGCGACAACCTGCACTCTCGGCAGCGATTGTCGCGGAGACGTCTTTGTTGTCGAGTTGAAGTAAGAAGCGCCGGCTTGGTAGCCATCTCAAGCGGGGAAGACGCACCGAAAGGGACGAGCGGCCCGCAACCACTCTGGTTCCTGGGCGTCCCAGTCCATCGCCCCCGCTGATTCCCCGCCAGTAGCTTGCTGATGACTCACAAGCTTCCCACACTCATCGCGCCCGCCACACTTTTGCAGTAACCTAACAACGTGGACGGAAGATTGCAAAGAGCGCTCTGTGGGGGAGGACACTGTTGTCCGCAAAGAACGAAATAGCGCAGTCACGGTTCTCAGGGGATCTACTCGCTTTGCTCTGTTGTCCTGTCTGCCGAGGCTCGCTGATCAAACAGGAGCACGGCTATTCTTGTCCCTCGTGCGGCCGGGCCTTCCCGGAAGTACGGGGCCTGCTGCGTTTTGTCGACCAGAGCAACTATGCGGACAGTTTCGGCTACCAGTGGCGGCAATTTGACAAGACCCAACTGGACGACGCGAGCCGCAATTTCTCGGAGCCGGACTTCGTAAAGAAGACTGGACTGAAGCCCCAAGACCTAAAGGGAAAGCTCGTGCTGGACGTGGGCTGCGGTATGGGACGGTTCGCGGAAGTGGCCACCCGTTGGGGCGCTCGCGTGATTGGGATCGACTTGAGCGCTGCCGCCGGAGTTGCGGCAGGGAACCTGTCTGACCGGGATTTTACAGCGCTCCAGGCGGACGTGTTTGCGCTCCCTTTCTTACCCGAAACCTTCGATTGCATCTACAGCATGGGCGTGCTCCATCACACTCCGGATTGTGAAAAGGCTTTCAAAATACTGCCTCAATATTTGAAACCCGGCGGGACCATCGCGATATGGCTCTACAGCGGTTACAACAAGTGGTATCGATTCAGCGACCAGTACAGAAAGATTACACACCGCATGTCGCCACGCGCTTTGCATCGCTTCTTCCGCGTAGCCGTGCCTATCTTGTACTGGCTGGACCGTGGGCTTCGCGTGGTTCCAATCGTGGGCAAGCCGGTCGCAGGTCTCGTCCATCTCGTCTTCCCGGTTAACCGTCAAGCTGATCCGGAAGCCAGAGTTTTGGATACTTTCGACTGGTACTCTCCCAAGTATCAGTCCAAGCACACCTACGAACAGGTGTTCCGGTGGTTTGAGAGTTGCGGCCTCGTGGACTTAACCGTCGGTGAGCTTCCCATAGGCGTCATAGGGCGCAAACCCTCGCGCACTCCTTAGTAAGGGTCACCCTCCCATTATCGACCAACCCAGCTTCCAGAACTCCATCACCCAGATTTTTGCGGACTGGCGATGGCGCCACCAGGGTTGTTGGAACTCGGGATCCGCCACACCGTCAATCCAGACGCGAACTCCCGCACTACGTCCCTTAAGGTTCCTTCTCCAGAGAATCCCGGCGCGCCGGGTGTGATAATCCGATGTCACGATCGCAACCGCATGCCAGTGATGCTCTTCGACGCAGGCGCTCAGGGCTTGAGCCTCCTGGAGGGTAGAGTTCACCTCCGCACCGGTTTCGCAAAAATCTACATGGGCGGCGGCATCGGTGCCGTAGGTCCGTTCGATAAAGACGCGGGCAACGGGCGGTAGCGATTGCCCCCAGTACGATTCCTTGGGCACGCTCAATAGAACTCTGTCGGAGAGACCTCGTTGCAAGAGGCTCACCGCTCCGGCGATTCTCACCTTCTCGGCAACCATCGAACCCTGTAATACGATTGCCGCATCCACGTGAACTGGCGCTGGCTCACTCACGATCAACAAGTCACTGCCCCAGCGCAACAAGCAAAGCAAGATCGCCAGGCACGCGGCGAGTAGCCACCAGAGCGCACGGAATCGCTTCCTAACGGGCAAAGGAATGAAGGTGCTTCGCAAGACCGATGCTGGCCCGCAATCTTCGCCGCCTCTTTGAGCTTTGCGTCAAACGAGTTCGAGCCTGTGTTCCCGGCCATGCCCCGGAGTTTTCCGGAACCGAAGAGTCTTGAGCCGCGATTCTAGCACGGCTCTGGAGAGGCTCCATCTGCGGAATAAAGCTTGCCTGTTTCTTTCCGCGGTTTCGGTCAGGTCAGCCTTGGGCTGGTAATCTAGATATCGTCGGCGGTTTATGCCAACCTGAAAAATGGATCGATTGAGCAGCATGCATTCTCGGCGGCGTTGGGAATCGGGGACGAATTCCGATCCACGTTTCTGGTTATTCCACGCCCAACAGGTTTGTGCATGAGCCTCAAGATTCGAGCCCTCAAGAACGTCGCGTCGAGTTGGGCTGGGTTGGCGGTGAATATTGCCGTCGGCTTCTTCCTTTCGCCTTTCATCTTGCACCATCTGGGTGACGAGGCCTTTGGCTTGTGGATCCTGATCTTCTCGCTCACCGGGTACTACGGGATCTTCGACTTCGGAATCCGCTCCTCTCTGGTTCGTTACGTTTCGAAGTTCCAGGCTACCGGTGACAAGGACCAACTCGCGCGGCTCGTGAACACAAGCCTTTTCACCTACAGTTGTCTCGGTCTGATCCTGGTGGTGCCGACCGTGTTGGGCGGGTTCTATGTGGACCGGCTCTTCCACATTCCGCCTGGGTTTCTCAAGGACGC
>Ga0210400_10005544_pt1 | contig 10696 bp, 13 predicted proteins | sample IncBWH26MmetaG_FD_155456 | JGI IMG/M metagenome (GOLD analysis project Ga0210400, IMG submission 155456) | Forest soil microbial communities from Barre Woods Harvard Forest LTER site, Petersham, Massachusetts, United States - Inc-BW-H-26-M | ecosystem: Environmental > Terrestrial > Soil >... | reverse complement strand
CAGAGCGGCAATTTCCTGCTCCTCCGACCCCGCTGAGTCCTCTGCATTCATGTCGGGTTCGGTCTCCGCCGACTCCAGCTTACAAGTGTTTTCTTCGTGGGACATAGCCCACCTCCCAGGTCTAGACCACTTATTCGTGTGTCTGCCTATAAGTGAGGTGGGAATTATGTTTATTGGCTAAGCTGGTGACTTTATGAACCCCGTTTGAGACCGGAAGAGGAAGGCCGCCGACTCTGGCTCTTTCCTTATTGCCAAATACATCTAGTTCCTTCCGGAGCGTGGGGTCAAATCCGGCCCGTAAGCACCTTACCGCTTCTCCATCGACCGGAAGACAGCCATCGGCGTTCGTTGCGCGGCTTCTCGTCGCTAATCAACGAATCTTTCCCAGTTCTACCTTCGTCGCCCCAGTCCTAGCGGGATCCCCAAGAAGGCGTAGGCAATCGCCAGCCCGGCCGTTGATAGCCCGACGAAAACCGCGGCGACGAACACGATCCGTCCGAGCGACATTCCGCCAGCGCCCTCACTCATCTCGCCTGCGAAGAAAAAGACGCCTAAGATGACGCCGACGAACAATACAATTCCCCATCGGTGCCTGCGGGCAAAGCTCAGCTTGCCATCGGTAGCCTCCCGTTGTGCAGTGCTTGTTTTGTAAGGAACAAAAGTCAGCAGCGGCCGCATCGGCACGAATAGGATCGGCGCGCCCGCGACAACCGTGAGCAAGTGCGTAGCGGTTCCCTGAATCATGCGTTCTGGATAGATGGCAAGGGTGAGAACCCCAGCGAGACCAACGATGGCGGCGCGAGTCCATCCCGCCTGAGTCCCAGGCGAAACAATCCCCTGTGCGGAACGGCGGATCAGCAACTCGACCGCGACAACAATGATGGCCATGCCACCAAGCAACGCGAGCAGTTGGTTACGTTGCAGTGCCGTTGTCCACATGGTGGGGTGGCGAGCCAAAGCCGCTACATCGGAAATAAGAGTGATCACCACCGCTAGAACGACACACGTCTGTGCCCGGACCAGATAGACCTGGGTTTCGATCGATGGCGGATTCGATCGGTATGGCCGAAGTGCCCAACCCAAGGAGAGCAGCGCGACGAGTATCCCCACAATAATCGCGAAGCTACCGACGGCGTCATACGGATCATCCCCGAACGGAATTATCTTCGAGAGCCGTCGTGCTTGGTGAACATAAACAGCCAATAGAAAAGCCCTGCAAGTAAAAGCACAACTGCGGCGTTGACCTTGTGGATCTTGGGCATGCATTCCTCCTTGCCACATTCTCCAGCGCACGGCTTCGGCGGTCCCGCCTCGTAGAGTATTTCACCAGGCACTCGTTTTCTCTCCAGTTCTAGTGACTGCCGCAAACCGTTCATTACCATAGCAACGTCTCTGCGCACGAGGCGATCACGGCGGGTCAACTCGGTATATTGGCGAACAGCAGACGCAAAAGAAAAGAATTGTTGGACAGGATACTTCCGTTTGCTTTCCGTGAGCGCCAGTTGGAACGAGCACCATAGATCGACAACCCTCGTTGCTAGGCGGTCTTTCTCCGATTTTTTCATCTCACGTTCTTTCTGTATTTGACGAGCAAGCGACAAGGCTTACCTGATCGTTGCGTGGCCACACCAATTATCACAGCATACCCACGGCCCGTTGCTCTCTTTGCATGAGGGCCCCGTCCGGCGGAAGGGGACCTTAGACGAGATCAGGGGTAGGCTCAATCCCTAGTCGGTCATTCACCGCCTCTCGCAGTCGTTGCTTGCACCCCAAGTATTTTTCTGTCGTTTGTACGGATACATGGCCGAGCAAAAATTGGATCTGCTCGAGTTCACCTCCTGATTCATGACAGAGCCGGGCACACGATCTCCTCAGGTCGTGTGGCGCGAGTTTGGAAACTCCCAGCCGTTCCGCGTATTCCTTCACGACATGCCAGACCACCTTTTCCGTTATCACAGTTGGCCTTGTGCCGATTCGGTCTTCTCGCTTTTGTTCTTCTTCTCATGGACGCCACCTCCCGACGTGGAGAGTTGGGAATCGCATGATTGGTCGTTACGCGCAATCCCTGGACAGAGTCGCAGCATGGGAGTATGAACGGAGAGTGTCCCACCAAGAATGCACTGTGACTGCGAACTCTGAGGTGCAACATGGATGTTGACGGGGAAAAATTGGAACAAGTCGTTCTCGCCCTTCTTTACGTGAATTCGTTTGAGGAAGGTACGGGGAGACGTGCTTGGAAAAGCTTCCCCTGGTCGATCATGGACTCACTGCATGAGAAGGGTTACATCTCCGATCCGGCAAACAAAAACAAGTCGGTGTGGTTATCCGAGAAAGGCGCGAAGCTCTCAGAAAAATTGTTCGAGAAGCTTTTCGCCGTTAAGTAGTGGTAGCGGTACCAAAGCAACGGGACCTGGCGCCACCGCAGGAACCAGTACCAACTTGACCGGTTAGCCGTGCAAGTTCAGACGGTCGACGCAACACTTGCATGAAGTTTACTCGCCGGAGTTTGAAAACCTAAAGTCTGTCTAGGGCGTTGATTCAAGCGCAGTGCGACCCGGTCGAGTTGTGCTTGAGAGTAGACAGATAGGTCGGTTCCTCGCGGGAAGTATTGCCTTAAAAGGAGGTTGGTGTTTTCGTTCGTGCCGCGCTGCCAGGGACTTTGCGGATCGCAGAAATAGGCGCACTGGAGACAGGAACCCATTCCCCTTGGGTCAGCCGGCTGTTAACGGAGTTGGGACACGAAGTGATCGTGGCGCACGCACAAAAAGTGCAATTGATTACCAAGAGCAATCGAAAAGATGATCGACACGATGCGCGGACCCTGGCACGGCTGGCGCGAATCGATCCTGCGCTGTTGGGGCCGGTGCGGCATCGCAGTGCGCAAGCGCAAATTCACCTGACGGTGATCCGGGCGCGAGCCGAACTGGTAAGTGCTCGAACAGCCCTGGTGAACGCCGCCCGCGGGTTGGTGAAGTCTTATGGCCAACGGCTGCCCAAGTGTGGCACGCAGCAGGTAAGCCGGGAGCTGGCCGCTCAATTGAGTGCGGAGTTGGGCGAGGTTCTGGAGCCGCTGCTTAGACAAATCGAATCGCTGAACGAGCGCATCCAGGAATACGAGGTCCGGATGGAGAAAATCGCCGGGGAGAGCGAGCCACAGAAGAAGATCAGCAAAGAAGGAGATCGGTATCTGAGAACCATGATGGTGCAGGGAGCGCATTACATTTTGGGCCCTTTTGGAGAAGACAGTGATTTGCGGAGATGGGGACGGAAGCTTGCAGAGCGAGGAGGAAAAACGCCAAGAAACGAGCGGTGGTCGCGGTGGCGAGAAAGTTGGCGATACTGCTCCATCGGTTGTAGGTGAGCGGAGAGGTGTACGAACCATTGCGGCGGCCTCAGGTGTGAATCTCGATCTGCCACATCCCTGTCACGCACTCGTGATCGACCCTAAGTTCATGGAACCCGATGCGGAGAGGTTCACATGGCACCCATCGACATTCACCTTGCTCGGTCTACGGCACGGGCGAAACGGCCTTCCGGAGTGTGAAAGCGCGATTCAAGACCTGGTCCGAGACGGAAAGCTAAGGACGCGCGACTTGGCAATCATGAACGCGGTGGAACTTCTTGGCGTCGGCTTCGTCGGGGACGACAAAGCCTTGGCTAGCGGCGCGGAGCTTCCGCTCGAGCCGCAGTTGCGCCAGTTCAGCCTCTTCGTAGGTTGTGCCTTCGACCTTTTCGTGCCGTGCTTTCGAGCCTTCGTACCAGCGGAGGTACAGCGGACCTGCAGGATCATTCTTGCCCGTAGCAGGTTGCCAGCCGCGTCTTCCGTCCGGGCTGGTCGTGCGGACGACGACCACCACTTTGAGGTTTGCCATTTTCCTTTGCCTCTTTCGGTTTAATACCGAAGCAAAGGAGAAAACCGGCAAAATCACCACTACCGCGCCACTACCCTCGTTCTAAGCGATTGATTCTAATGATGGTGGCGGAGAGGATAGGATTCGAACCCTAGTAGCCTAAGAAAATCCAAGCAGAAATGGTAAATCCTATCCCTAACATTCTCAACAGGGAGATTTGACTCTCAACCCCCAAAACGCAGTTTTCCCATCAATAACGGAAAATCTGCTACTTGTGATTTTGCTCGATGTCTTAGGAAGGCTTAGGACGTCCTCCAGCAGTCGGGGCCGCGGCATTCTCCAACGCTGGGCATCGCTGATGCGCTCGCATTTCGTCGGGGACGAGTTACCGTAAGAGATTGGTTTTTGTCGATCGATGATTTCGCCGCCGCACAGGCCGAGAACTGCTCTGAGCGTGAAAGGCTGAAGCCTTTGGCCCACTCAAGTTCATAACAGCATCGTTTTGCCAGCGTGGGAAACCGAGCCCGCTAGTATAGGCACTGCGCCGTGAAGCAAAAACGGAACACTGCGACCGGGGAGTAGGAATGGAACTGTCCTATGAGACACCTCTGATTCTGCTTCTCGGGGAATCACGTCAATTGTTGATGATTTGTCGAAGACAGCGGGGAACCGTCCTTGGATGACCGCCGGGTCCAGAGGGATCCCCGTATGATTGCTAACGTCGCGAAAGCAACCGCCAGGCCGGTCAGAACCAGATAGACGTTCGGCGTCATCGCGGATAGAGATATGAGGATAAGGCACAGCGCGACTGCGCATGGGACGACGAAGATCCAGAGGACGAGGGAGACGATAAGTATTTTCATCGGGTCACCCCTTTTAACAGTCGGCTCCTCTTCGAAATGTGAGTCTCGAGTTTCAGCGGACGGGCGCAATCTCAAGCTGGTCTCCCACTTGAGTTCCCGATCGAAAAATTGTGTGGGTAGGCAGTTCCAGAACACTCGAGGCCTTCAAGGAGACCTTGGAAATACGAAAGGGCCGCACATGTTCTTCGACGTGCACGACCTTCTTTTCCTTGCCGAGGAAAACCAGGTCAATAGGGAAAAGCATCCCAATGGTATGCACACCGCTGGACGGCACGATCCAGAGACCTCGACCGAGCTGGGCCCACCGCTTGGTTTTTCCGAGCAGCCCGACGAGCCGAAGCAGATAGCTGTCAGCAATGGCCGCTTCCGTGGCCAAAAACGTTTCGCGCGTTTTGTTGTACACGTATAGCGGACGATTTTGACCGTTATGGGACATTGCGCTGTACACCCCGTTTCAGTGTCTCTTACAGATGACGCTCCATCTCCTCGCGCTGAGTACTACTCGACGCTCTTGCGCCTACGCCGGTAAACGATGACGAACAGAACCACGACAGCCAGAACACCTGCTACGACTCGAATCAACGTTACGTTGTCCATTTCATTCTCCTTTTTTTTAACTGCTCCGCCCCACGTCTTCTGTGGTGGCGGAAACTGCGATCACTTCTGCAGAGCCGGCATCAACTGCCGAAGCAGGGTAATCACAGCAGGGCCCAAAATAACCACCATCAGAGCCGGAAAGATAAAAAAGACGAGCGGAGGAACCATCTTTACCGTGGTTTTGGCGCTCATCTCTTCCGCTCGCTGCCGCCGTCTTATGCGCAAGTCATCCGAGTAAACACGTAGAGACTGAGCAACACTCGTTCCAAAACGCTCCGTTTGGATCAGCATGGCCACCAGCGACTTAATATCTTCGAGACCCGTGCGCCTCGCGAGTTCGCGCAATGCGTCGATTCGGCCTTTGCCAATACGCATCTCCAGATTGACGAGTTGCAGTTCATCACTTAGCTCGCGATGGGTTACCCGCATCTCTTGAGCCACCTTCATCAGCGCTTGATCCAAACCGAGACCTGCTTCCACGCAAATCACCAGAAGGTCGAGACAGTCAGGAAGAGCACGGCGGAGGCGATGCTGGCGCGCGTGAACTCTCCAAACAAGCCATCCTTCGGGAACCAAGTAGCCCACAATCGCAGCAAGCGCTGGAAACATATAGGGATTGAGGCGATAGAATCCGGTGGCAAAAACGAGGATAACGAGTATGACGGGTACGGCCAGCTTTAGCCCGCGCATCGCCAGCACCGCTTGCTGGCTACGATAACCGGCGCGAACCATCAATATCTGTCCGCGCGGCGTCATCGCCGGATCGCCAGGCATGAGCTTGCCAAGGCCCGCGAGTGTGTCGCGCACTCGCTCCTTTTGTCGATCCGCGAAGCGGGTGTCGTACGCGGGCGCCGAAGCATTCGCCAAGCGGGACAGCCGTTGGCCAATCCCTAGCTCATTCGGCGCAAAGGCATAGAACAGCGCCGCCAAAATGGCAACGGTGCCCAGAAAAGTCGCCGCCGTAATGCCCCAGACCATCTTGCTGCCTCCCTTGCTACACTTCGATGTGGATAATCTTCCAAATAAGCGCTGAACCGATGACCTGCATGATCGCCGCAATTGCCAACACCATCGGCCCTTTGGGGTCCTCAAACAGCACGCGTATATAGGTTGGGTTCAATACGGTCAAGACGCACAGCATGAAAATCGGCAGGGCGATAAGAATCCCGGCAGTCAAACGGCCCTGCGCTGTGCGAACCCGGACCTCGCGGTAAATGCGAAAACGATCTCGAACCACACGGGCGAGCCCATCCAAGATTTCTGCAAGATTACCGCCCGTTTCTTTTTGAACCAGCAAAGCGGTGACGAAAAAACGAACATCAACGATGGGAACCCGCTCTGTCATGTTGAGCAATGCGTCGCGTACCGGCAGGCCGAAATTCTGTTCTTCAAACGTAGCCCGGAATTCACCGCCGATCGGCTCGGCGGACTCTTTGGCAATCATCTCCAGGCCGGTGGTGAACGCGTGACCCGCGCGCACCGCTCGCCCCAGCAGGTCCAACGCTTCAGGGAAATGCTCCTCGAATTGCCGCAAGCGACGGCGGCGTTTCCAGGCTATAAAGGCAAACGGAATGCTTGAAAGCCCAAGGGCCCAAACAACTTGAATCCAGAATTGCGGAAAGAAACGACCCGAGAGCAGATACGAACCCATCCCCAGCACCGCGCTCAGCAGCACGAGCTTTCCAGGCTTCATCTTGAGCCCTGCCTGCGAGATGTATTCTTGAAGTTGGACGGACCACGACCACTGCATCATCAACCGATGAACGAGCGGAACGCTGCTTAACATCTCGTCCCGCACCAATTTCAATCCGAGAGAGACGTCCCCGCGGCGCTCCGCCTTGCGCACGGCGTCCATTCGCCGGCGGACGACTTCCGGGCTGGTGTCCGTGCTCGCGATCATCCAGACGGCCAGCAGAAGTAGCGTGACCGTCAAAAAAGTGAGGATAAAAATCAAAATCCCCATAACTGAGCCCCTGTGAACACGCCTAATGAAACCGACACGTGCATACTCCTAATGGAAGCGCGGCCCCTCAAACATGGCAGACGGAAGTTGAATGCCGGTGACGAGCAGCTTCTCAGCGAATTTCGGGCGTACGCCGGTGGCCGTAAATTCGCCGATCACTTCGCCATTCTCGCGAATTCCGCGCTTGCGGAAGACGAAGATGTCCTGCATGGTCACGACCTCCCCTTCCATTCCCGTGATTTCAGCAAGACTGACGACCTTGCGCATACCGTCGCTCAGGCGGCTTACCTGGACAACCACGTCGATAGCCGACGAGATCTGCCTGCGGATGGCGCTCTCCGGTATGTTCAAGCTGGCCATGGCCACCATGGTCTCCAGGCGGCCTAGAGCGTCGCGAGGAGTGTTCGCGTGGATGGTCGTCAGTGAGCCGTCGTGACCCGTGTTCATGGCTTGCAGCATATCCAGCGCTTCCTCGCTGCGGACTTCGCCGACGATGATGCGGTCTGGGCGCATGCGAAGAGAGTTAATCACCAACTGCCGCTGGTGAATTGCGCCCTTGCCCTCGATGTTGGGAGGCCGAGTTTCCAAACGAACGACGTGCTCTTGATGAAGTTGCAGCTCGGCGGCGTCTTCGATAGTCACAATACGTTCCCGATTGGAAATGAACGATGAAAGGACATTGAGAAAGGTGGTTTTGCCGGCCCCGGTACCACCTGAAATGAGGACATTCAAGCGTGCTTTCACACAACCGCGCATCAAGTCCAGCATGGGAGGCGTCAGGCTGTTGTTATGGAGCAAATCGTCCGCGGTCAGAGGATCACGACCGAATCTGCGGATCGAAAGGCAAGGGCCATCGACAGCCAATGGCGGAATAATGGCATTCACACGCGAACCGTCCGCGAGGCGGGCATCGACCATGGGCGAAGACTCGTCGACCCTTCGCCCGATCGCGGAGACGATACGGTCAATGATGCCCATCAAGTGGACATCGTCTCGAAACTGGACGGAGGTCGCTTCGAGCATACCTCTGCGCTCGACGTACACGTGTTTATGAGTGTTGACGAGAATGTCTGAAACGGTGGGGTCCGCGAGAAGAGGCTCAAGGGGTCCCAAGCCAAACACCTCGTCGAGCACTTCCTGGGCAAGGCGCTCCCTCTCCTGCAGGTTCATTGGGGCGGATTCACCGACGACGAGGGCCTCGAGAATCTGACTGACCTCGCGGCGCACATCGTCCCTGTTCACCTCGTTCAGCCGGTCGAGATTCAACTTCTGGATTAGCTTGCGGTGGATCGCAGCTTTCACTCCGCCGAAGTCCGTGCGCGCGGCAGCCGTAGTGATGGGTAGCATCTTCTAATTCACCTCTTTGCGGAAAATGAGAAGAGCCCGCCTAGCGAGCTTTTTTTGGCGATCGCGTTGCCGTCGATTCCAGCCAACTGACAAGCGATTTGACGGTACCGGTTACTGAGCACGTTGTTGTGGTTCTGTTGAATAGGGGTGCCGAGGTTTACCGCTTCACTGGCTTTCCGGAAATCGTTTGGCAAACATGCAAAAACGGGATGGCTGAGATCCTTCTGAATGCTCTTCAATACTTCGTCATCGCCCTTATGCCACCGGTTGATGATGATGCGCGAGCGATCGGGATCAATCCCGAACCCTTTCAGGGCCAGCAACCGGCGCTCCAGCGTCCACAGCGCCGGCACGTTTGCCTCTGCAACCAGCAAGATCATGCGCGCCATCCGCAACACTTGGCTCCACTCCGATGAAAATTGTGATCCGATATCCACCAACACCATATCGAAAGTGCTTTGCGCAACATTTACTACGCGTTCCAGCGGAGGCACAGCAATGGATTGCCATTCCTCGGGCTGCATGGCGCCACCGAGAATCTCCAGCTTCGTCTTGTGGCGCGTCAGTAGCCCCGAAAAAAGATGACTATCCAGCCGGTCGAGGTTTTCGACTGCATCGCGAACACCGAATTTCGTGTGGAGATCCAGCAGGAGGTGGACGTTGCCCAGGGGACGCGCGAAGTCCAACAGGACAATGCGCCTATGCGTGTAAGTGGAGAGTTGCACCCCGAGATTGACCGCTACCGTTGTGGCCCCAACCCCACCCTTCGAGCCCATTACGACAATCAATTTTTCCAGTGTCGACCGGTCCTTGGTCTCCGCCTCTTGCATAAAGCGGGACAGAATCTCCTTCAGCGCATCCTGGTTGACTGGCTTGGGCAGGAAATCCTGCACACCACTGCGCATCGCTTCCAACATCAGTTGGTGGCTCGGCGCGGGCGATGACGAACAGGCCACCAGTTTTATGGATGGTCGAACACGCCGAAGCTGTGCGCCGAAACTAAAATAGCTTTCCGGATCTCGGGTCAGGTCGAGAAACACGACGTCCGGCAACGACTCCGCTGCGTCTGCAATCTTTTCCGCGGGGATAGTCCATTGCTTGATGGACTGGACAGACCCCGTTTGCTGCAAACTCGCCACGAGTTGCGCTGAACTGGCCACGTCACCGCTGGCGATTCCCACTGTTAGCATTGGCCGCTCTTCTTGATCCTCATTCTCTTATTTCAGCCGCATCCCTCTTTTTTTGGCCCGCTTCCTCTATTTCGGCGCGGATGGCTTAGGTTGCGCGGGAGCAGCGGGTTCCAAGAACGGCGCAGGGAATTCCGGGCCCTGAGGTCCTTCGTCCGCTGCGACGGGTTGGACGATCCTTGGAGTCACAACAATGAGGAGCTCGTTTCTGCTTTTGTTCAGCGAACGGCTGCGAAACAGCTTCCCAAGGACGGGGATATCTCCGATTCCTGGAATCTTCGAAAGCTCCTCTGTTACACGGTTGTCGACCAGTCCGGCAATGGCGAAGCTTTGTCCGTCGGTCAAATCCATTTCCGATTCCACGCGACGCGTCGACAGCGCCGGAATAATAAAGCCTTGCAAGGTGAGGGCGTTGGCAAAATCCAGGGAGCTTACTTCCGGCTTCACCTTGAGGTGGATCAGTCCGTCGGGCGTCAACGTCGGCGTGAAGTTTAGACGCACGCCGAATTCCTTAAATTGAATCGTGATTCCCGCAAATCCTCCGCCAGCGGAGCTTTGCAAGATCGGGAAGGGAAATTCACCACCGGCCAAGAAGCTGGCTTCCTTGCCTGATTCGGTTAATACATTTGGCTCCGCCAGAATCTGCAAGAGATTCTTCGATTGCAGAGCCTTAATAACCGCTCCCAGATGGATATTGGGATTGAACAGAAAGATGTTCAGGACGTCGCTGATCGTTTGCTCGGTGGTAAATTGTTCGCTCGCAACGGGTTGAGGGCCCTTCACCGGAAAAATGTCCGTGATCTTTGGACTAGATAACCCCCCAAACTGGCCCGTGGTGATGTTACCGATGGTCTTTCCGGCCCCGGTGGAGAGTATATTGATGCCCAG
>Ga0210400_10005542_pt1 | contig 10698 bp, 10 predicted proteins | sample IncBWH26MmetaG_FD_155456 | JGI IMG/M metagenome (GOLD analysis project Ga0210400, IMG submission 155456) | Forest soil microbial communities from Barre Woods Harvard Forest LTER site, Petersham, Massachusetts, United States - Inc-BW-H-26-M | ecosystem: Environmental > Terrestrial > Soil >... | reverse complement strand
GGATACCCCCGCTGTAACGGCAATAACATACTTGACTAATGACGAAGGAAAGGAGAAACTGTGATGGCCGTGACAGGGCGGTCTGAATATGTGTTGGTTCCTCGTGTGCCTACGAAGGAGATGTTAGAGGCGGCGTGGGCTGACGCTCTCGGAGAAGATGCTGGGGGTGTCTGGAAATCGATGATAGAAAACTGGGAGTCATCCAGTCAGAAGAGGGAAATCGGCGATAGGTAAAGCTAGATTCCCTCTCTTCCGATACTCAAGAAAACGATCCATGATCGTCCAAGCTCGGATGATTATCTCGCTGGTGATATTTCCCGCGACAAATGTTCCTTCGCCATGACGACCCGATATGGAGTGATCAGTGATCAGGCGTAGATATTTCTCATCTACGTTTAGATTTGTACGAAATAATTCCCACTCTTGATTCCTTGACATGCCAGCGGATGCCATCGCGTGGCGTAATCCCTCAATAGCGCGAGCGCTATTGACAGCCATAAGATGGTGAACACTGGTTGCTGTTATCAATTGATCTAGCGCTAGAAAAAGCGCCGGTTCAGCCATGACGATCTTCATAATCTCCATGAATCCGTTGGTCTCGTGTGGTGGTTCCGTCGAATAGGCCGTACAAAGTTGCGCAAGATGAAGGTGCTGGATCGCAAACGGGCGCCTTGTGCCATCGGTATGAATTAGCTCATCAAGCACTACTGAAAACGTAATCCCGGTTGCGAAAGACATCATGTTTACCGACGTTCGCGCCATATCGTAGACGACCTTAAAGGCATGATTGAAAATGTCCGGCTCTTCAAGACGCTCCCCCTTGCACTCAACGTCAATGATCGAATCGTGAACTTGTATTGCTAAGTCAAATTCGACCCCTATTTCAGCCGATTTGAAGTTAATTCCTGGAAGATTGGTGATCGATGTCCTATATCCCGAAGGCGCAATCTTTCCCAAAAAATGTATCGTAGGCATACACTATCTCCAGATGGGCGCGCCTAACCGCATTCCATATGAACTAGACTGGGTCACCCTGCGTGCAGGGTGCTCGGTAGGCCATGTGTTCAATGAACTCCGAATGGAAATTGAAAATGATGTGATCGCCATAAATGGCGTGAAGCGTTTACAGGAAGACTTCAGATTTGTGGTTGAACTACTCAGAGATGGCACAACAATTGTAATCGGGCAAATAAACATTATCCCTAGGATTCTGGTAAAGATCGGCATAGTAGACGAAACCATCATGGTCAAGGATGAGGGGAACAAATCTGAATGGAACGCACGGGTAACGCTCAATGACGAGGGGCGCTGTGTTTTACAGTCGGACGATGGGGTTCTCGAACATTGGCAGTTTCGCAAGCGCGCGCTTCAGCGCCTGTTTTTTGGAGATGTGGAATAAATGAAGCCAAAACCGCAGTCCGAAGAATACAAAGCATTCGAGAATCTTCTAGGTCGCGTTCTCTCTGTTTCCAAGACGGAATTGAACAGGCGAATAGAAGAGGACAAAAAGGCAAAGCGGGAGATCAAATCCCCCGCTTCCCACGCCCCTGCCGTCCCAACCAAGCCAGCTTAGACCGCCGGATTCCCCACCTTGCCGGTCAGTTCTGCATAGGTCAGGCGTTTCCCTGCCACTTGCGATACTGCCAGCGCAAATCTATCTGCGTCGGTAAGAGGATTGTCTTTGGTCGCACGGTTGTTGTAGCGAAATACCTGCTCACTCAAATACTGATCCAGGTGAAACGGCTCAACTGCAACGTAAGTACCGCGCAAAGTTCTCTTGAGCAATGACCAGAAATTCTCAATTCCTTGGGTGTGAACTTCGCCGCGAACGTATTCCATCGAGTGATTGATGACCTTGTGTATGAAATTCCTGCTCAAACCGTCATAGCCCAAATGCTCATCGGTGTAGACCTTGGCGAATGGAGTGACGTTCTTGAGAATCGCTTCCTGTAGAGCGGCGCGGGTGACGTTCGGTACGACCTTCGCGCGAACTTGCCGCAATTCGCGGTCCAGCATCCCATGCACGGCGGTCTTGCCGACAAACCCACCCTTATTGCCATCACGCGCCTGTACCTTCGCCTTGCGGCTCTTGTGCATCTTCGCGGGGTTCGGTCCAATAAATGCCTCATCGGATTCAACTGGACCGCCAAAGCCAAACTTGTGCTTGCGAGTATCGCGCATCGCCTCACGAATCCGATGCAGCATGAACCACGCGGACTTCTGAGTGACGCCGATATCTCTCGCCAGTTCGTAAGAGCTAATACCGTTCTTGCAGTTCGCCAGAAGCCACATTGCCGGAAGCCACTTCTGCAAGGGAATCGCGGAATCCTCGAAGATGGTCCCAACCTTGACGGAATGCTGCTTGCCGCAATCCCGGCACTGCCAGCGTCGCTGATTCTTGAGCCAGTGCTGACGGTCCTTAGCAGAGTTGCACTTGGGGCAGGTGGGACCATCACCCTCTAGCCAGCGCATTCCAGAAACGGTATCGATGCAAACCTGTTCGTCAGAGAAGTATCTGATTGCATCTGCAAGAGTCTTTACTTTGTTTTCCATGACTTACACAGAATCTCACGAAAATCGTCATTAGTCAAGTATGTTATTGCCGCTGTAACTAGCTGAAAATAGGATCTTTACTCCCAGAGACTGGTATATACCCCCGGCGTCAAGCTGCTGATGACAATGCCAGGATGCCGAACCCCATAACATCGGAGAGCCCAATGATTTCCTTACAATTCCCCTCCGCACACTTTATGGAGGCCGCGATGAAATGAATGAGGGCTGGCCAGCGGGTCAGCCGAGGATCAACATGGGCACATATCAAACTTCGAGACCGATGATCGTGGATGCCATTCAGTGCGCCGAGTCAAAGACGATCGCTACCGATCTTGGTTTCATTAATGTAAAACGCGGTGAATGGGTTATATCCGGAGAAGACGGCGAATGTTATGTCCTCGATGACGAGTTCTTCCAGCGAACTTTTGTTTCCTTGCCGAATACCTCGCAGATTCCGCTAAACACACCACAAATCCAGGTTCGCCCAGATCGAGTGGAAATGACTACACGCCCCTGCCTTCAGCGCGAGCGCGCGCGTTTGAAGTCCCGTTCGATTCACAGACGCCGTCGTACCTCAGGATCGCGGTAAAGAACGCGTCGGAATTGGGCGCAATCGAGAGCGAGCATTTCAGGACATATGACAGAGCAGGAACCGTATTTTGTAATACCGACACACCGATTGCGTGACGTCGGAGCCACCATCCACGAATATGATGAACATTTCTGGAGGAATGGCCATTCCGTCCAGATGATCGTTTTCGATGATTCAACCCAGGCGAATGTAGACAAATACCTTCCCGATTTCGAAGCGACAAAGACCCGATCCGAGCTCTTCTACGTCGGGCCCCGCGAGAAGGAAGAATTCATCACCTACGTCAACTCCCGCCTGCGTAACAAGCGCCTTGAACCGTTGGTCAAGAACATCTTCAGGCCGAGCTACGGCGGAAACCGCAATTACTCTCTCATGTATTCGCTCGGCGGGCACATGGTCAGCTCCGATGACGATATGCGCCCCTATTCGCTGATGGAAGACAGCCCCGAGTCGCTCGAAGACCACGAAATCAGCCGGGGACGCCTGCACAAGCTCGGAGAAAATGGATATGTCCGCAAATCATTCGACATCATGTCTGCATTCCTCGACGTTCTGGGGAAGCCGGTAGCCGAGGCTCCCACGAACCATGAACGAGGCGAGACCCTCATCGACACAGCGATGGAACTTGAAACCAATTCCAGCAAGGGGTTCTCCTCTGAGAACACCATCTTTCTGGAGCCGGGCTCTGTCCGACAGGATGCAATCGTCAAGGTTGCGCAGACGTTTCGCTCCGGGACGAATGACATCGATGCTATCGACTTTGTCGAGATGTTTCTTCAGGATGAAAATCAGATCAGCCCGGAAGTCCTGAACGATATCTATGTCCTGGTCAACTTCCGTCCCGCTATCACGAACTCAAACTGGAGAATGGATTGCGGAGTCGCCGGCTACGACAATACTTTCGGCCTTCCGCCGTTCTTTCCTACCCGCTTGCGCTTTGAGGATTACATCTACCGATTATGGATTCAGCAGAAGGGCATGGTCGCCGCCCACGTGGATGCCGCGCAGCACCACACAAAAAGCAACTACATGCGCAACCCTCCGGCATCGGAAGTGCTGAACGAAGAGATTGCAAATCTGCTCAAGAAGAAAATCCATTCTTCCTTAACCTGTCGCGATGAGTTGGGAATTACGTTCGATTATTCCGGAGAGGTGACCGCTCAGGATGCAGAGCTGATCCTGAGCAAGATTACGGCGCTTCACAGGCGCGCTCTTCAAGCCGCGGAAACAACCAGTAACCCGGAACGCGTCGATTCCCTGCGCATGTTTGCCACAAATCTTGAGAAGGCTTTCTATGGCTTTGAGCCCGACTTCTTTCAGCACAACCTGGTCCGTATCGTGGACGATGCAATCGGCGTGATCAAATCCACTCTGGAACTGTGGCCAACCCTGGTCGAGATCTGCTATTTCCAGAAACTGCGCCATGGTCTTCCGATGAAGCGCATCGCGGGAGGCGATGCGCGCGCGCGGATCGATAGAAGTTGAGAACCGGGCCCCGCCATGCTTCGGCCTCACTGGCTCAACTTGGCCGCATCATGTAAATTCTGATAACAAATGCTTTAAAGATCCACAGTGTCGGCCTGTAAGCGCTCGCAGGCCAACACTGCTGACAATTCCCGCGTTGGCCTTCGATTCATTCGCCGTCCACAAGCCGCGGGGCTATGATGTTGGCTCGGAGTTGAATCATGTCTCAATACGTCTACCACTGCCAGGACTGCAACGTGGAATTCACCCAGCACCTCCACATCTCTGACGTCGAAAAAGCCGAGGTCAAGTGTCCTCACTGCGGCAGCAAGCGGGTCGGCCAGTTGGTGTCGAGCTTCTCCACCGTCACATCGAAGAAGAGCTAGCGGACGACTAGATTCTGCGCGAATAACCGTCCGTAACACGAGCGGACGGCTCTCCATCAACGCGCTGTTCCTTGCTCCGCAGCAGCTTTGTTCGGCGCCGGATTCTTCACGTACGTATCCAGCCATTTGTCCATCTCCCACAGCATGTGCTCCAACGACTCGCGTGCCGCGTAGCCATGCGCTTCGAGCGGCAGAAACACCAGGCGCACCGTGGCTCCGTGACCCTTGAGCGCATCGAAGAATCGCTCGCTCTGGATCGGAAACGTTCCCTGGTTGTTATCGGCCTCGCCGTGAATCATCAGGAGTGGCGTCTTGATCTTATCTGCGTAGGAGAACGGAGACATCTTGAAATAGATATCGGGGTCCTGCCAGTAGGTGCGCTCCTCATTCTGAAAACCGAACGGCGTGAGCGAGCGATTGTAGGCTCCGCTGCGCGCGATGCCCGCCTTGAACAAATCGGTGTGGGCCAGCAGATTGGCAGTCATGAAAGCGCCGTAAGAATGTCCCATGACCGCGACGCGATTGCGGTCAACTACGCCCATGCCGGCACCCTGATCGATTGCCGCCTTCGCGTCGTCAACCAGTTGCTCGACATACGTGTCGTTGGGCTGCGCGTTCCCTTCGCCGATGATCGGCATCGCAGTGTTTTCCAGCACCGCGTATCCCTGCGTAACAAAAAACACCGGCCCGGCCCACGAGAAGCGCGGAAACTGATACGGCGATCCCATGATCTGCCCGGCAGCCGAGCGCGACTTGTACTCCACCGGATAAGCCTCCATCAGCGTCGGCAGCGGACCGTCCGCTGGCTTGTAGCCCGGTGGAAGATAGAGGTTGGCGCTCAGTTCCACACCGTCGGCCCTCTTGTAGCGAAGAATCTGCTTCTTCGGCAGTGGCGTGTCGCCGTAGGGATTGGGAAAGCTTGTCACTTGCGTCAACTGGCCTGCAGAGTCGCGAAGAAAGTAGTTCGGTTGCCGTTCCTGCGACTCCCGCCGGATCAGCAGGACGTTCTTCGCGGGATCGAGAATGGCGGCGGGTTGCTCATAAAACGGCGCGGCAGAGCGCCAGATCTGCTCTTCGTTGCCGGTCGCTGCATTCATCACCGCAACGAACGGTCGATCGCCTTCGGTACTGGCCCCTGGTGAAGTGAAGTAGATGCCGCCGCCGTCCGCAGTGAAATTGAGAACACGATGGCCGGCGCGATTCTCCACCAGCATCGGCCTGCCCGGATCGTGATACCGATCTTCAGAGGATCCCTCGTACAATTTCTTCAAGTCCGGTGTTCCGGCCGAAGGATCGACGGCTGCGAGAACGCGACGCCGATGGCGCCATTCGCGCTCGTTCACTAGCATGACGTGACCGTCTCCCCATTCCAAGCCGGATAAGCGCATTGGCAACTCCGCCAGCACGCGAGGCTTGTCGGTGAACGGCGCATCGCTCAGGTAAATACGGTCGCGAATCTCAGCGGGCTTGTTCGGATCGCCGCCATCACCAGCCTCTACCCACGCCACGGCTGCAGGCGCATCGGCGCGCCACTCATAATCGCGCGGTCCGGCTGCCACTGCGTCAAACGCGATAGGAATGTTATCCGCCATGGGAGCATCGTTCAGCAACTTCTCCGTTCCGCTGCGCAGATCGACCACGACGATGCGATGAGGAAAGTTCTCAAACGGCAATTCGTAAGAGTAAGGATGATGGGCCTCGTAGACGAGCACATAGTGACCGTCCGGCGAGGGCTCAGCCGACGCAATCACTCCCGGCTTGCCAATCGTCTTGACCGTTCCCGTCAGCGTTACGACTGCAAGTTGCGCAGTGGCATAGTAGTCAAAAATCTCCTCGTCTTCGGGATTCTTGAGCAAGTCTTCATAAGTGCGCGCGGGCGTGACGCGGCCAAGATTCTGCTGAACCGAGGGGCCCGTGGGCACTTCAGAATGCGTCGGCGCAGGTCCCCGATGCGCAGGAACCGTGCGGCAGAGCAAGCTGCGGCTGTCGGGCATCCACGAACAGGGGTCCCCGAAAACCGCATTCAGCGCGACGCCCTGCACGCGGCTCGCCTGCCCGGTGTGCGCATCCGCTGTCCACAGCGTCAGCCCCGCGCCGGGATTTGCTCCCGTGATCACCACAAAGGCAACGCGCTTTGCGTCGGGCGACCACTGCGCAAACACGATGTGCGCCCCCGCAGGCACGCCGGTGACCGCCAATTCGTTGCCCTCCGGCAGCGGCTTGAATTTGAGTCCGATCATGTAAGGCAGGCGGCTCGGTCCATTGGTACGTGGATTGAAGCGCAGTCCGGCAAGGCGAAGCTCCGGCTGCGCCAGATCGGCAATGCCCAGCAGTCCGCCAGGCTGCTCGATCAGCAGCGTGCGCTTTTCCGTGCCCGCGGCCGGAGACAGCGCAACTGTCGGCGTGGGCGGAGCCTCGAGCAGATCGGCAATCGCCTTCGGCGGCTTCTGATAATTGATATTGTTTTGGCCCGATGCAATCGCGGACCATGCGGCAATTAGAGCGACAGAAAGGCAGAGTGAACGGTGCACCATCGTCTGCAGATTCCTTTCGTTGCTTGGGTGTCGGGCCGGGAAGCCGTGGCCCGATTGTAGCAGCGGAGAAACGCCCGCGCGCGATGTTTCCGGCCATCGGTCTTACGTCTTCCGTGCTTCTTCGCCCAAGCCGGTTCAAGCTGGTATGCTCGGCGAGAAATGAGAATCCCACATCTTGTCTTCCCCTTACTGGCCGCTTCGTTCAGCCTCGCTTCGGTTGCTCAGAACCCACCATCGCTTACAGCCAAAGAAAAAACCATCGTGGCCTACATCGACGCCAACCAGCAAGCTTCAAACGACATGCTCGAGAAGCTCGTCAATATCAACAGCGGCACGCACAACCTGGAAGGCGTGAATGCGGTCGCCACCATCATGCAGGCGCAGCTTGGCGTTCTCGGTTTCAAAGTGCAGTGGATTCCAATGGAGCAGGTGCAGCGCGCTGGCGTGCTGGTCGCCGAGCATCCCTGCCCCGAGCCCGGAAAATGCGGCAAGCGCATGCTCTTGATCGGCCACATGGACACTGTCTTCGAAAAGACCAGCCCGTTCCAGACTTACAGTGTGAAAGACAACATCGGCACCGGCCCCGGCGTGAACGATATGAAGGGCGGCCTTGTCGACATGCTCTTCGCGCTCAAAGCCATGCAGGCCGCCGGCGAGTTGAAGCAAACCGAGATCACCGTTGTCCTCAGCGGCGACGAAGAAGCGCACGGCGAGCCCGCCAGCATATCGCGCCGCGACATGATTGATGCCGCAAAACACAGTGATGTCGCGCTCGAATTCGAGGGAACGCCGCGGATGGAAGGTGTCTTCTATGGAAGCATCAGCCGGCGCAGTTCCATCACCTGGCACATCAATACGACCGGCGAAACCGGCCACTCCTCGGGAATTTTTTCCGTGCATATGGGCTTCGGCGCAATCTATGAGCTCACGCGGATTCTGGATGGATTTCGCCTGCAGTTACCTGAAGAGAATCTCACTTTCAACGTGGGCATGATTGTGGGCGGAACGAGCGTACACGTCGACGAAGCCGGCAACAATAGCACCGCAACGGGCAAGGACAACGTCGTCGCCCCCGTGGCCTATGCCAGCGGCGACATCCGCACCATCTCCAACCAGCAGACCGCGCGCATCGAGAAGAAGATGCAGGCCATTGTCGCCCAGCACTTGCCGAAAACCACCGCCACCATCACCTTCGGCGAAGGCTATCCAGCGATGGCGCCCACTGCGCAGAGCCGCGCGTTGCTTGGCATTCTCAACCAGGCAAATGCGAGTCTCGGTTTCAAGGCGATGCCCGAGCTCGACCCGATGAAACGCGGAGCGGGAGATATATCGTTCGTCGCCGATATTATTCCCGGTCTCGCCGGCATCGGTGCGACCGGCGAAGGTGCGCACGCGCCGGGCGAGACGATCGACCTTTCAGCACAGCCGATCAACACCAAGCGCGACGCCCTGCTGATGTACCGACTAAGTCAAATCGATCAGAACGCCGACCTGACCAAAGTCGCAGGCAAATAGCGACGAGGTGACCGGCCAACAAACTCCCTCCTGTTGCAGAATAGGCTCTGTCATTCCGACCGAGCGCAGCGAGTGGAGGAATCTGCAGTTGCTTTTGTGCTGCACCCGCACAATCGCCGGGTGCCCATCATTGCGAAGGGATGCTGGGAAAACCACCCCTATACCTAAGGGTGTCATCCTGAGCGTAGCGTCTTTGGGCCCTGCGTTCGCGCGCGAACGTGGGGTAGGCGAGCGAAGGATCTGCTATTAAATTCTCCGCAGGCGTGGCAGCGCCAAACGAATGCGGCGCGGCCACTCGGTCGCGCCGCATTCGTCCTGAAAGCCCAGACCTACTCCTTCGGTCCCCCGCTCGGATAATCCACCCGCACCGTCAGAATCTCGTACGGATGAATCGGTGCCTTCACCACATCTCCGGTAACGGTCAATGGACTTCCCTCCGGCGTCTCCATCATGTTGGTCACCGTAGCGCCCGTCGCACCCGGCGGCACGCGGAACTCCACGGTCGCGTCCTTCCCTGCCCACTCGTACACGCGGAAGATCAACCCCTTTGCGTCTTCAGCTTTCTTTACTGCAGTCAGCACAACGTTCTCTGGCGTGACGGAAGCAAACGAGTGCGATGCCGGAAGCGTGCCCGCATGAGCCGTCGTAACTACCGCCGTCAGAGGGTAGTTGTATTCGAAGCCGTGACGGACGGTCATGGCATCTTTCCACGTGCCCGCATGCGGGTAGAGCGCGTAGTGGAAGTGGTGATGCCCCATGTCCGCATCGGGGTCCGGCCACTTGGGCGAACGCAGCAGGGTGAGGCGAAGCGTGTTCCCAACAGCGTCATAGCCGAATTTGGAGTCATTGATGAGGCTGAAGCCGTGTTTCCCATCTCCAAGATCAGCCCATTGCTGCGCCGGTACTTCGAACTGCGCCTTCTCCCAACTATTATTGCGGGTGGTTGGACGATCAATGGTGCCATAAGGAATCTCGTACGTCGCAAACGGCCCACTCGCTGCGAGCGGGAACGCCGCCTTAAGCAAGATGTGCGACTCATGCCAATCAAACTGGTTGTCGACGTCCACCTCGTCTCGCTCCGCAGAGAGGCTGTAGGTCTGCACGAATTTCGAATTCTGCCAATGGTACGTAACGCGAATCGCAGACCCCGCTATCTTTACTAACTCCACAGAATCCGCGTGTTCGATCGTTGTTGGAGGAACATCGAGCGTACCCGGGTCGATGTTCCACGCGTCGTAATCCTTCGGCGTGTCTTTGAAGAACTGCAGTTGATTGCCACATGCGCCCGATGCAAGAGTTTCGAAATTCGACTTCTTGTCGAAGAAGCTCGTGATGCAACCGGACCGCTTGTCTACTGTCATGCGCAGAAAGCGGTTCTGGATGGTTATCGCCGATGCATCGTCATGCGCGGGCGGAGGTGGCGGCGGCGGAGCCACAAGTCCGCTGGATGTACCTACATGGAGTACTTTGTAGCCCATGGCTGGCACATTTGGGACATGCACGCTTAGTTTCCGCTCGCCCGTTTGCGCATCCTTCGAGAGCACTTCATACGCAACCGCGGAGTTGCCATCGAGCACCTCAAAAGAGGTTGCCGGCTCCGCTAACTGGAGCTTGACGGTAACGTCCCCTGAGCGTTCCCAGCCGAGCGGATTGA
>Ga0210400_10005541_pt1 | contig 10698 bp, 8 predicted proteins | sample IncBWH26MmetaG_FD_155456 | JGI IMG/M metagenome (GOLD analysis project Ga0210400, IMG submission 155456) | Forest soil microbial communities from Barre Woods Harvard Forest LTER site, Petersham, Massachusetts, United States - Inc-BW-H-26-M | ecosystem: Environmental > Terrestrial > Soil >... | reverse complement strand
GACCGGTTCGCCCAGGGCATCCACGACCCAGACCGCACCCATGCCGACATGCGCGATGAAGAGCCGGCCTTGCGCGTCGAGCGCGAGCCCGTCGGGGCCACCCCAGCCGCCGGAGAGCTGGATGTAGATACCGACCTTGGCGACACCGCCATCGGCGCCAAGCGGCACGCGCCAGACGCAGTTGCCCCGTGTCACCGCCAGATAGATCATCGATTCGTTGAGGTTCATGACCAGCCCGTTGGGGCTCGGCACGTTGTCGAGCAGGCAATCGAGCCGCCCGGCAGGCGTCAACCGAAACAGACGACCAGTCGGATCGTGCAGCCCGGTCAGACCCTGATCGGTGAAATAGAGATCGCCGTTCTCCGCGAAAAAGAGATCGTTGCAACCCTTGAACGGCGCCAGGCTGGCGCGGGTGAGATAGGGTCTGACCTTGCCGTTGACCGGATCCATTTCCATGATGCCGGTCTTGTAGTCCGCGATGAAGATTCGCCCGTCGCGATGAAACTTCAGGCCATTGGGCCAGCCGTCATATTCGGCGGCGACGTGAAAGACGCCATCCGCCGAAATCTTGTAGATGCGGCCGTTCGGCAGATCCACGCACCAGAGATTGCCTTCCCGATCGAAGGAAGGCCCTTCCAGCAATGAGTTGGCCGGACTGCCTTTCGGCTGATAGCGCGCCCACTCGTTGTTCGGATCCGCCGTGCGGTATTCGTCCGGCAGGCGGGTGAAGACAGTGGTTTCGAGATCCTTTGGCGGATGGAAGAACAACGCTCTCTCCTCATTCAAACGGCACGCGCCGATAACGATATCTCGGCAGCGGGCGATCCGATCGGCTTGCGGGCCAGCATGAAAACGGCAAGCGCCCCGATCACGAGCAGGCCACCCGCCACGACGAAGGCATAATCGAAATTGCCGGTGGTCTGGATGACGTAGCCCGTGACGATCGGCGCCAGGATGCCGAAGATGTTGCCGCCCAGAATCAGCAACCCCGTCGCTCGGCCTGCATCGGCAGACGAGCGCAACAGATCGCTGACGAGCGCGATATTCATCGCCACGGTGGAGGCCACTCCGCTCAGCGCGATCATGATCAGGAACAGGATCACGTAGACATTGCCGACCAGCGGCGTCAGCAGGATCAGCGAACCGGCGAGCATCGACAGCGCCGCCATGCGGCGGCGGCCTCCCGTGCGAATGGTTTCTTCCGTCAGCAGCGTATCGCTGAGCCTGCCGATCAGGGTCGTCAGGATCACGGCGCCGAGGAACGGCAGCGCCATCAAGGCGCCGCTCTTGAGCATCGACATGCCGCGCTCGGCCTGGAGGTAGTTCGGCAACCAGGTCAGAAACAGATACTGCGTGTAAACGGCACAGCCTTGCGTCAGCATCAGACCCAGCATCGACGTGGAAGCGAGCAACCCGCCGATCCCCAGCGACGGTGCGGCGGCCTGTGCCGATTTGTCCCCGCGCTCACGCAGGATCATCGCGCGTTCCTCGCTGCTCAACCAGCTCGCCTGCTCCGGCAGGCGGAACCAGATCAGCCAGGCGCCAAGCCAGACGAAGCCGATCGCGGCACAGACGAAAAAGGCTGCCCGCCATCCCGCCGAGGCGACCAGCGAGCTCAGCACCAGACCGCCGACAGCGGGACCGAAATAAGCGCCGCCGTTGAAAATCGCCGCAAACAGCGCCCGTTCGCGCATCGGGATCCATTCCCGGATCACCCGGCCGGCGGCGGGATAGGTGGTCGATTCCCCCACTCCCATCAGAACGCGCGAGGCGATGAGCGTACTAAATCCCGGCGCAAACCCGGTCAGCGCCGTCGCGATCGACCACAGGCCGATACCGGCGGCATTGACGGCGCGGGTGCCGAACTTGTCCACGATCATGCCCATAGGAACGAGGCAAATCACATAGAGCCAGAGGAAGGACGAAAAGAGATAGCCGAGCTGAACCGGCGTGATGTCGAACTCTTTCGCGATCGGTGTCGCCGAGACGGAGAGAACGACTCTGTCGATGTAATTGATCGTCGCCAGGAAAAACATCAATACGAATATCAGGACGCGTCGGCTCGTCATTGCAATCCCCCCTTATTGGCGTGCGCATTTTTTGACGCCGCCTTTTTTAATTCGAAGTTGGAAATCTAGGATACTTTACCCGCACTCAGGCTGAGTGCGTAGTCGATCGCCTCGATCAGGCTGTCCTCGTTTGCGATGCCCTTGCCCGCGATATCGAATGCCGTTCCGTGATCCACCGACGTGCGGATAATGGGCAGGCCGAGGGTGATGTTAACGCCGTTCAGAGCGCTCCACTTCTGTGTGGCGGGATCGATCTGGAAACCAAGCAGCTTCACCGGAATATGACCCTGGTCGTGATACATCGCGACCACCGCATCGTAGTGGCCGGCACGAAGCTTCACGAAAACCGTGTCTCCCGGCACTGGTCCGCTGACGTTCATGCCGTCCATCCGCATACGCTCGATCGTCGGTGTGGAGACATCGATGTCCTCCCGCCCGAACAGGCCACCTTCACCGGCGTGAGGGTTGAGGGCCGCGATCGCGATATGGGGTTGCTTCAGCCCGAGGCCCGTCAATGCCGCGTGCGTCAATTCGGTCACGCGGCGCAATCGCTCCGGCCTCAGACGCGAAGGCACGTCGTGCAGCGCGATGTGCGTGGTCAGGTGACTGACGCGCATGTTGCCATGCGCCAGCATCATCACGGAATCGCGGCTTCCCGTCAGCTTGGCCAGCATGTCGGTATGGCCCGCAAAATGATGCCCCGCCGCGTTCAACGCCTCCTTGTTGAGTGGCGCGGTGACGATAGCTGCAATCTTGCCGGTCATCGCCATTTCCACGCCGCGTTCGACCGCGCGGTAGGCGAAGTCGCCACCCAATGCCGACACCTGCCCCAGCGGGACGACGGCCGCATCGTCACCAACCGGCACCAGCGCGACGCTTTGGGAATCGCCATTCGCGCGCGGCACAGGCTCTTCGCCGAGCGCGCGGCAGGCCTCGTCGAGCGCGCTCCGGCTTCCGATGACCAGAAGCTTCAGCGAGCCCGAACTGAGCCTGTCCTTCAGGCGCCGGGCAGCCTTGACGATAATTTCGGGTCCGACGCCGGCCGGATCGCCCATGGTAATTGCAATCGGCAACACTGTGCTGCTCGCTTTCCGCTTGCTTGGTTTCCCGTCGCGTCCAAATTGCGCATAAATGCGCAAATTATTCTAATATATTTCACGAACGAGCAAGGGAAATCAAGCGCCGAATCAATCCCTCGTTCCCGAAAGCCCCTGATTTGGAAATGACCCGCACGCCCTGCCATTTTCCGCCCTTCAGCACCGAGACCGGAATGCCCGGCTCGATCTCGCCCTGGACCTCAAGCGCCTCGGCGCCAAGTGCCGCGCAGACATGGCTCAGGGTTTCTCCTCCGGTCACGAACAGCGAGCCTGGTTGCGGCAATTCGGCGAGAAGTTTTGTAAAGCTCTCGCCGATGCGGCTCGCTGCCAGACGTCGGTCCGGAACGGCGGGCAAGCACACCGTCACAACGGCGGCATCCTTCCCTGCGAGGTGGGTCTCGATTGCGGCGATACCGGAGGCGGCGTCGGGATCGAAGACAACGCGATAGGGTTCGACCTCGGTCAATTGCCGGAGCGTGACGGGATGATCCGTTCCGACGACGGCGAGCAACGGCGAACGGATCGTCTCGATGCGCAAGGGCTCCGCGCCGGCCATCGCCTCCGCCAGGCCGGCAGTTCCGCACCAAAGCACCTTGCCAGGCAAACGCCGTCCCTCCGTGACGATCTGCTGCAGAGTATCGATCGTTTCGGCATCCCACAGGCTGACGCCTGGCGGCGCGCTATCGCCCGCACGGCATTTGGAGACGGAGAAGCCGAATTCCCCAAGCTGCGCCGCAAGGTCCGGCCCGACCTGCTGCCATTCGTCAATTCCATGCGCAGCCGCCCATTGCCGGCCGTTTCGCGTGATCCGGCGCTGCGCAGGAAAGGCCGGCGCGATCATGCAATGGTCGAAATGCTGCGGGCGAAGACAGGCGACGATTTCATGGGCGAGCGACCCACGCAACAGACTGTCGCATTTGAGATAGGCGAGATCAGCGCCGTGCAAAAGCTCGGTGGCGACGGCCGCCAGTTTCGTCGAACGCGCATCGCTCAACTCGCGCGTGCCAAGATCGAATGCGAGGCTTCCCGTCGAACCCAGGGCTTTGGCAATATCCCAACCAACAACAATCGGCCCGGCCAGCGGTACGAACCTCACGGCGGTATCGATGGCGCCGGTCCGGTCGTCGGCAAGAAGGCGAACGCGCATCGCTCTATGTTCCGCCACTCGAAACCAGCGTCAATTTCACGTCCGAGCGCCGCAACGCCTGCTGGACGTCCGGCGAAAGAGCATCGTCGGTGATGATCTCGGTCAGGGCATGAACGTGGCAGACCTCGCAGAACGAGCGCGGCTGAAACTTGCCGCTATCCGCCAGCAGGATCGTTTGCCGCGCGGCGCGCATCAGCGAACGCTTGATGTCGGCACCTTCGATCGACGATTCCGTGACGATCTCGCCGGTGATGGCATGGGCACCGAGCAGGCAGAGATCGGCTTGCAGGGTCGAGAGGAAACTTTGCCCCGGTTCTCCCCATAACGTGGCCGAACCGTTGCGAAGCGTGCCGCCGACGACGATGACGCGAAGCCTGGACGATTTCCCGCACATCTCGGCCGCGCTAAGGCTGTTGGTGACGATCGTCAGCGGCATATCGAGCGCCAGCACCGCCCGCGCCGCGGCATCGACAGTCGATCCGGCGTCAAGGATGACGCTGCTGCCGGGCGCGATCCGCCGGGCAGCCTCCTTGCCGATCGCGGCTTTCTGGCTGGTCGCAGCGGCGCCCGCATTCGCAGGCTCGAACGTCGACAGCAGCCGCCGCGGACTGATGGCACCCCCATGCGTGCGTTCGAGCGCGCCTTCCTGCATCAGCTCATCGAGATCCCGACGGACGGTCGAGGCGGAAACCTGCAGATAGTCGGCGAGGTCGTTGATCGAGACAGAACCGAGCGTGCGCAATCGCTCAAGGATCATGGCACGGCGATGTGCCGGTATCGGCTCCGAACTCGAATGGTAGGTTTGACTCATTCACCGCACTTCCCGCCGCATCAGGCGGCCGCGCATGTTTAATCCCCGAGTAGCAGTTTGGAAAGGTGGGTTTGAATATAACAACGGAGACAGCCGAAAGCCTTCGCAAGCGAATACTACGCCGGCGGGCATCGGAACCTTTTCGATTCCGATTTCTTCAAAATGATAGCGAGCAGGAAAGCGGCGATGCATTTGATGATAGTAGAGAAAATCCGTGGTACTAACGTCAGGTTGTGTTAGCTAAAGCTGCTAACCGTAAGAAGCCGGCGACTCCGCGACGGCTAAAATGAGGCAAAAAAGGAATGTCAGGAAGTTGGCGGATATCGATTCCTTCGCAAGCGATCAACATCGAGCCCACAAACGAAGAAGAAGTATTGAAATTTATCAATAATGAAATTGCCTTTTATGCTCGGCTGTCAATCAACGGGGCGAACATAGTATTTGGTAACCAAAACTACGGGAGCGTATTCCTCGGGCTGGCATACTATCTGGTGGGACACGGAGCGTAGGCGTTGGGACACGCCGCGCGCGGACCTTGCTGAAAATTTTACGGGTCCCTTATCGACACTGGATCCTAAATCAGGCTTCCACCCACCCCCGACCTTCGAAATCGAGCTTAAAGGGCGTCGGCCGCCGCCGAGGTTACGGCGGGAGTGTGCGTTTTCCAAACGGGGGACCCAGCGGGGATCGTAAACTGAAAGAGAGCACCCTGCGGCTCGCACCTGGTCGCCCACAGCCGCCCGCCATGGGCTTCGACAATCGAGCGGCAGATTGAGAGGCCCATGCCCATGCCGTCTGGCTTCGTCGTGTAGAATGGCTCGAACAGACGCGAGAGGCTCTCCGGGTTCAGCCCCGGGCCCGTATCCCGCACCGCGACGCACACGCCACCTTCGGACAAGACAGCATCGATGCTCATCTGTACTTCGCGCGGGCCTTCCTCAACATCACTCATAGCCTGAATGGCGTTAACGACTAAATTCAGCATCACCTGTTGCAGTTGGACCCTATCGCCTTGGACACGCGGCAAGTCAGGCGCCGGCCGTGTGCTTACTGTGACGCCGGTTTTGACAGCTTCACTGTAGGTCAGGGCTATCACGTCAGCGAGGGCCTCGTTGAGGTCCACGACCTCCGCTCGCGGCGCGTTCTGCTTTGTGAGATCACGCAAGCCACCAATGATGCGGGTGGCCCGGTCGGCGTCTTTGATCATGTTCTCGACAGAGCTTCTTACTTCGTCGATGCTTGGCGGCTGTCTCACGAGCCACCGCAAGGCGGCACGTCCATTGGTCGCCACAGCAGCGAGCGGCTGGTTGAGTTCATGCGCGATAGAGGCTGTGAGTTGCCCAATTGTGGCGATGCGGTTCGCGTGCGCCAGCGCCATCTGCATCTCGCGATATTGCCGCTCGTGACGGGTGCTCTCCAAGGCAATGGTCGCCTCCGCGGCGAAGTCTGTGAGTAGTTCGATCTCTTTCTCCGTAAAGTGTTCTACGCGCCGCCGCGCCAAAGCAAGCGATCCGACTAGCTCGTCCTTCCTGAGCATGGGTACGTATAGGAGCGTCCGAAGGCCCCGCTGAATGATTGATGCAAGAGCCGGTCCCGCACGACCGGGATCAAGAGCAGCTACATCGGGGACGTGGAGCGGCGACTTGCTCGCCATGAGGCGTTCATAAAAGCTGCCATGAAAGGCCCCGCGTTCCACTAGCTTTGGCGGTAACGCCTCGTCCGACACGGCGGGGCTCACTGCACGCGCAACGAGACGAAAGCCCGCTTCCTCGACAAGACGGAAGACACCCATATCAGCTCCGAAGAGCCCTCTCGCGCTTTCGACGATGGTGTCGAATATGGGCTGCAAGTCGTGTGGCGAATTGGCGATGGCGCGCAGCACTGCGGAGACGGCCGCCCGTTGCCGAAGAACCTCGGCCAGCTCCTTTTCCAAATCTGAAGCAGCCTGAGCAGCTTCGGACACTTCGCCGGTTTTGAGCTGGTTCATGGCTGCTCCTTCCCGATCTGCCTTGCGCGGATGGTATCGCTCCAGCCGCCACTCGGATAGGTCCCAAAAATGCGCCGGAGGTCCGTTCTGGGTAGCGTTTTCAAACAGCCAAGGTAAATCCCAAACGCGGTCGGCCCAAGGAGGCGATCCGGCATGGGCGGTCTATTTCCGGTTTGGGTCCATCGCGTCGCTTCCCGGTTATCCGCCTCAAGTCCGTTTCGAGGAGATTCAGGACATGCCAACCTGAGCGCCCCAAAGTGAACCTCGCGCATCCGGCAGGGCTGGCGTATCGTGTACGTGGACCATCAATAGGAGGTCGCAACAGTGACGCCTAGCAAAGCACTGAAACACATCCTCACGCTCGTCGAAGCATCGACCGAATTGAAGGACGAACGGTTCACGCTGAGACTGCTCCTCCTCCAATCGCATTTCCTCGAACGGGTTGGACCACGGTGCATCCTCTGCCACGAGACCGTTATGGCGACCCCATCCCGCCACAGCCTGCACTGCGCCCAGCTGCTTGTTGACCGTCCCCGGCGAGACCTTCTGAACTGCCGAGTGAGCGCGCCCGTACTCGCTCAGTTCCGGCAGCGAGGCCCGAAGCAGTGGACCTTTGCGGGACCTTGGCACGAGCTGCAGGGCCTCTCGGAAGGTGCGCGCGTGAGAGCGTTTCATTTCCAGGATTGGGAGATTGCCGTGTAGTTGGATGAACAGGTCTATGGCTCGGCCATACTCATGCAGTGTGCCCTCTGGCCGCTCGCGTTCTTTCTTCCAACCCTCAAAGGCTTCCAGCAATGTTCCCGAGGCAGCTACGTTCGGTGCCGCGAGGGCGGCTGGAGTTGGCACAGGCTCACCCGCGTTGCGCTTCTCGATGTCCTGCAAGGCCCGGACGTAGGCCCGCAGCACCTCCATGCCTAGCTTGGGATACGAACTGCTCTTTCGGTCGAGGTCGATTCTGAAAACGTCGAGGGCCTCGGTAATGTGATCCTCAACGGCGGCGATGTCACCGAGTGCAAGATACTCGCGCATATCCCTGAGGTCTTCCGCGAGTTGGGTGCGCTGTTCGGCCAGTATGGCCGGCGAGACACCATGTGGCGGCAGTTGATCGTAAGGAACGGCCCAAGGCTCCATTGTGGTTCCATGAAGGCGATTGTGTTCGTCCTCCAACCGCTTCCACTCATCACGTCCAAACCGGAAGCGTTCATCCCAAGAGAGTGTCTTGGCGTACACGTATCCCGCCATGCGCTTGATCTCAGTGTCGGTGAGGGTCGTACGGAGAGCAGCCTTGGCCGTTGGTCGCTTCGTGAGGGCCGCAGCTTCCCGGAGCGTGCGGTCTATGTCAGCGAGCGCATGCGGGGCTCTACTTGTGGCCTCGCGGCGGTCCTGTGTCCCGAGCGATTTCTTCAGGTAGACATGGCGGGGCTTTTTGCTCCCCAGCACGCGCGCAACGGCGGCTTGGAGCTTGTCTGGTACTTTCCGCTGCACGCACCAAGTGCCTGCCGTGTTCTTGATTAGATAGGGCATCGTGCGCATCAAAAAGCTACCAGCGTTGCTACCAGCGAGAGGCAGACAAAGCCAGTATTTGCGGTAACTTCTTGAATTATCGGGGCTTCAAGAGGTGTTGGCGCTCCCTAGGGGAATTGAACCCCTGTTTCAGCCTTGAGAGAGGCGTAACGTGCACGCTGGCGAACGTCAACGAACGCCAACAAACATAATGATTTCAATTGCTTAGTTCGCTTATGTGCGCTAAGGTATTTCACGATTCACGACCGTCTTTTGAAGAAAACTTGAAGAAGCTAGCCCACCAGCATGACCCGTTCTGCGCGCAACACGTCTCTCGAAACCAGAACTGCACGAACGCGATTGCGCATTCGCCGCACACCTTACTTTGCAAAGATCGCGAAGGGTCTTCGGCTCGGCTACTATCGCGGAGCCGTCGCGGGCTCATGGATCGCAGGCCACTATCGCGGGAATGGCGTTTACGCCACTGAGGCCATCGGTGCTGCCGATGACACACTTGAGGCCAACGGCCTCAACGTTTTCGATTATTGGCAAGCGCAGGAGTACGCTAGGCGTTGGGCCGACCGTCAACAACAGATTGCGGAGGGCAGACTTCGCGACGGCCCTTATTCGGTCGCAGAGGCGGTCAAGGACTATCTTAGGGAAATTGCCGCGGAGAAATCACCGGCCGCTGTGCAGGGCGCAAAGTACGTTTTCGATGCCTGGATCCTGCCGGAGCTTGGCGCCATCGAAGTCGAAAAACTGACCACCGACCGCCTCAACCGTTGGCGCAACAAGATAGCCACCCAGCCCAAGCGCGTCCGCAGCAAGCGCACAGCATCCGAGCCGGCAACGCGCGAAACCGCCGATGACGACGACGCCCGCCGCGCCCGCAAGGCTACCGCCAACCGCATCCTGACCATGCTGAAGGCGGCGCTCAACCGGGCGTTCCACGCCGACAGGGTCTCCTCCGACAGCGCCTGGCGGAAGGTCAGGCCGTTTAAGCGCGTCGATGAGGCCGTCGTGCGCTACATTAGCGTCACCGAATGCCGGCGGGTGGTCAATGTATGTCCACTTGATTTTCGAAAATTGGTCCAGGCGGCTTTGCTGACGGGCTGCCGTTACTCAGAACTCACCCGACTTAAATGCGAAGGTTTTAATCGCGACAGCGGTACGCTCGCGATACGACTTGGCAAGGGGAAGGTTCGCCACGTGATTCTGACCGATGAGGGCCAAGAGGTCTTTCAGAATTGGACTGCTGACCGTCCAGGCGCCGATCGGGTGTTTCTGCGCGCCGACGGAAAAGCGTGGGGCGCTTCACACCAGAAACGACCCCTGGATGAAGCAAGCGGACGGGCCGGCATTTCACCAGCCGTCAATTTCCACATCTTGCGACATACTTATGCGTCACATCTGGCGATGAAAGGCGTACCGATGGGCGTCATTGCAGCCCAGCTCGGCCACGCGGATACTCGCATGACAGAGAAGCATTACGCGCACCTGGCGCCGAGCTATGTCGCGCAGACCATTCGGGCGAATTTTCCGCTACTGAATCTGTCGGAGGAATCCCAAGTTGTTCCTTTGCGGAAGCGCGTCGCGACGTGAGGTACTGTTCGCAGGAACCTGCGACCCCTGCGTCCCGAACGTAAATAGCAATCGAAAAGTTCAACAAAAACAGTGCAGTTTGCTCGCGATTGACCACCAGTATTGCCGTTTGTTCACGGGGTTTCGGTGGTCAATCGGTGGTCAGCCAGGCGTCTTCTGAATTGATTAAAAACGGAGACCTACTGATTAAGAGTCATTCGCAATGCTGCCTTGATTCCCTGACGGGAGGCAAGATCGGAATGCTGAACTTGACCCATTGTGGCGCTAGCGCGGGTCGCGCGGAGCTGGGCGCTCGGACGGATCGCGGCCTATCTTGGACTTTAATTCCATTAGGTCGGTGAAGACATCCGCCTGGCGCCGGAGTTCGTCAGCAATCATCGGCGGATGGCTGGAAATGGTCGAGACCACAGTGACGTGGACACCTCGACGCTGCACAGCTTCGACCAGCGAGCGGAAATCGCCGTCGCCGGAGAACAGGACCA
>Ga0210400_10005539_pt1 | contig 10699 bp, 6 predicted proteins | sample IncBWH26MmetaG_FD_155456 | JGI IMG/M metagenome (GOLD analysis project Ga0210400, IMG submission 155456) | Forest soil microbial communities from Barre Woods Harvard Forest LTER site, Petersham, Massachusetts, United States - Inc-BW-H-26-M | ecosystem: Environmental > Terrestrial > Soil >... | reverse complement strand
CGCGTAGGTAAGAAAATTCCAAAGGCCCGGCAATCGCCGCCCGAACGCACCGCCGCTCGGCATGAGGTGAAACGTTACCCTGTCGAGAGGAATCTTGGCGGCCTTGGCGCAGAAGGCCCGCGAGCCCAAGCCGTCCTGGCTGCCGGCCCAAACCTCCAGCGTGCCGTCAGTGCGATACAGGGCCGTGGCGTTCACCGGTTCCATCGCCGCGTGGGCAAGATACGGGACGTGGTAAGTGCATTCGGCGCGGCGCGGCGCGACGCCGGCACTCACGGATGAGTCGGCGCCAAGCGGTGGCTCGGATTTGAAGGGCTTCGCATCCAGGGCCGCGAGATGGCGCGCGCGAATCGTGTTCGACGAAATCTGTGCATCGCCGGCAGCGAAGACCGGCTCCAGCGCATCCACCGCGCGCTGCGCCCGCCAGAAGCGATCCGCAACCACGACCACCGCATCATCGAGCTTGATGACTTTCTTGATGCCGGGATTCCCGGCCAGGGCCGCTTCGTGCACGGAAACCAGTTGGCCGCCGAAAACCGGCGATATCTTGATGGCCGCGAATTGCATGCCGGGGACTTCGACATCGATACCGTAGCGTGTCGCCCCGTTGACCTTCGTCGGAATGTCGATGCGCGGAACTGCCTTGCCGACCAACGTGTACTGCGATTTGGGTTTCAATTTGGGTTGCGCTGAGGGACTAAATCGCGACGCCGCGGCGGCGAGTTCGCCAAATCGAAAACTCTGACCCGACGGCGTGTGGATGACTCGGCTGCTCTGGGTGCGAAACGCATTGCGCGGTGCCTTCAGGCGTTCCGCGGCCGCGGCAATGAGCAGCTCGCGCGTCGCCGCCGCGGCGACCCTGATGCCGTAGACACCGGTATAGCTCACCGCCGAGGAGCCGCCGCTGACCTGGATATGCATGAACTGCGCGAGCCGGTTTCCCGCGGCCAGCGCGGTTCCCTGAAGAAATGCGGGGACGGATTCGCGCGTCAGGTTTTCGTGGGAAAGGGCAAACGCTTCCACCAGCGCGCCGTTGGCGAACAGCGGATCCGGCGGCGCCGTTTCCGTCCGTATGTTGCTCCAATCGGCGTCGAGTTCCTCCGCCGCCATTTGCGACAAGGCGGTAAAGGTTCCGGTGCCCATGTCGCAGTGTGGGATGACGACGGTGACGGTGTCATCGTCGGCGATCTTGATCCAGTAGGCGACGAAACGCTCACCTGACTTGGCAGCCAGCCTATCGGCATGCGCGCGCCGGCCACTCGGCCACAGGCTGTAGCCGACGATCAACGTCCCGGCTGCGGCCGCACCGCCGATCAGGATCTTTCTTCGGGATATCAAGCGCCACCTCGGGCACCACCGGCGGCAAGAGCAGCGACGGCGGCGCGAATCCGCGTGTAGGTGCCGCAGCGACAGATGTTGGTGATGGCGGCCCCGAGTTCATCCTCCGTGGGCGTCGCGTTGCTGCCAAGCAAGGCGCTGACCGCCATGATCATTCCCGACTGGCAGTACCCGCATTGCGGCACTTGATGGCTGATCCACGCCGCTTGCACGGCCGTCAAGGCTTGCGCACCGATGCCCTCGATCGTGGTGATCTGCGCGTTCGCCGCGGCGCTCACCGGCAGAATGCAGCTGCGCGTCGGCTTACCGTTCAGGTGCACTGTGCAGGCGCCGCAGGCGCCGATTCCACAGCCAAATTTTGTTCCCGTCAGCCCGAGTTCGTCGCGGATGACCCATAGCAAGGGGGCATCGGGCTCGACATCGATCTCGTGGGGATTGCCGTTTACATTGAGTTGTATTTGCACGAGTCCCTCCCCGTCGAATCGCGGGCTACGAGGGTATTTAACCAGAAAGCGGCATAACCTAGGGCCTAAATAGGGGGCTGCCATGAGCGTACGCGCGGCTCATTTGATAGGCTTGCCGGAATGTTGTGCATTTGCCGCATTTGACGACGGAGCGTCCAATGGACCGCAAGATCACGGCGTCGCACGCAAAAATAGACGACGCTGCCCAAATGGCGCTATTTCTGGAACGCATTCCCAATTCCGGAGACCTCGAAGCCCTGCTGATGGAACGAAAGGCCGTTTCGACGCGCAACTATGACGACGATGCGATGATCGCCCGGTTCGTGCGCAGCAATGGCACGACCGTCGCATGCTATACGGTGGAGGATGTGACCATCGATGAGGGTGAGATGATTGCCGCGCAGTGCGAACTCTTGGACGCCTGGAGTCTCGAGGACTTCTCGGGCGCCGTACACGTGGCGCTCGATCCGGAGGTCTGAAATCCGCGGGCTGTCAGCCTCGCCGCCCGGTCACCCTCGTCACCCGAACTCATCCCCGGCACCGTCAACACGACCGGCTCCTACAATCACTACTCCGCCCTGCGCAGCTACGAGGACCTGCTCGGCATCCGCGAGGGCGGCGACGACGGCTTCGGCCACTTAGGCTACGCCTCCGTGCCGGGTCTGCGGCCGTTCGGCCCCGACGTGTTCAATGGGCCCAGCGACGAAGGCCACTAGGGCCGCCACCGCTAGCGCATCGCCTATCGGCCCGCCAACTCGGCCCGATAAACGACGCCGCCTTTCATCACGAATCCTACCCGCTCAGTGACGGTGATGTCGCTGAGCGGGTTGCCAGGTACAGCGACCAGATCCGCGAACTTTCCCGGCTCGACGGTGCCGACGCGATCCTGCCAGTGGATGATTTGCGCATTGATGCGAGTCGCCGATACCAGGGACGCCATGGGCTTCTCGCCCAACGCCACGCGCGTACGAAATTCGCGGGCGTTCAGTCCGTGGGGAATGACGGGTGCATCGGTCGCCAAGCCAATCGGCAAGCCCGCAGCCAATGCGCGGCGAAACGCCGCCTCGGCCATGCTGCGAAGCTGCCGCATCCGCTCCATCTCGGCGGGCGGAAATACGTTAGGACGCTTCTCATCGATATTCGCCGACATGAGCGCGAGCGTTGGCACATAGTAGGTGTTCGGATGCGACTTCAGCAGCGCGATCGCCTCATCGTCGAGGCCCGAACCATGGTCTATGGTGTGCACGCCAGCGCGGATGGCGGCCTTGATGCCCTCCGTGCCGTGCGCGTGCGCGGCCACATCGCGGCCCCAACGCGTCGCTTCAACAACGGCGGCGCGAAGCTCCTCGTCCGAATACTGCTGCGCACCCGGGACAATGCCCTTGGAGAGCACGGCCCCCGTCGCCAAGATCTTGATGAAGTCGGCGCCATTCTTGAAATTCGTGCGCACGGCCTTGGTGATTTCCGCGGGACCATCGGCCAGGTTGTGAACCAGTGGGACCTGCACGTAGGGGGAGAACTGCAGGGCATCGCCCGCGCCGCCCGTCGACGACACGTAAGCGCCCGCGACCAACATGCGCGGTCCCGGGACGGCTCCCGCATCGATCGCATTGCGAAGCGCGACATCGGTGTACGGCCAATCCGGACCCATGTCGCGAACCGTCGTAAAACCCGCCATCAGGGTGACCAACGCCCAGTGGGCACCCCAGAGCGCATCTTCGGGCGGCGTTGTCTTGACCAGGGCATCTTCCCAGTGAACATCGCTGCGTCCCGTCAGATGGGTATGTAAATCAATGAAGCCCGGAAGAAGCGTGGCATCCCCGAGATTAATCTCACGCGCACCCGCAGATACGGGCAGCGACGATCCGACCGCCGTGATCTTGTCGCCTTCGACTCGAACCATGGCCGGAGCCAGCGGCTCTCCGCCCCGACCATCGATGAGACGGGCCGCACGAATGAAAATGAGGCTGGATTTCTCGGGCGCAGGTGCGACGGGCTGAGCGGCGGCAGTGACCGCGACCAACAGAAGTAGCGATATTCTTGCCAGCGGCGCGGCGAGACGCGGCAGGGAAGGACGCGGCCGCAGGGCCCGGAGCAAGGTCAATGAATGCATGGGTTTCCCTTTAGTTTTGGTTGAAGAGCTTTACTTCTTTTTGCGGGGCGGTGATGAGCGGCCAGCGCCCGTGCTGGACTTGGGTGTGGGTTCTTAGGCAGGGTTTTCACGAAGGCGCGCGCCAAGTGAACCCAAGAGTCAACGGCGTGCTCATCGAGCGCAGAGGCGTCCACGCGGATGTAGCCGCTCATCATCCGGCCGCGCATGATCATCGGACTTGCGCCTGCGCGCGTCAGCGCCTCGCGCTCCGCCTCCTTGCCGACGCGCGCCAGCAGACCGCGGCTCGATACCGCGACCAGCAGGTTGCCGTTCAGCATGAATCCAATTCCGCCGAACATTTTGATCTCACGGACGGCGGCGAGCGACTCGCGTACCGCGGCCAGGAGGTCCTGTTCATTCATGGTGCTACGAATCGGGCTAAACGGGACACCTGCATTTGATCGCCATCCTCACGGCGTGGGTGAGTACTGTCAAACATTAGTCGTAAAATTTACAAAGACGCCCTCCATCGTTCGCGGCGCGGCGCAAGCAATGTATTTGCAATCTGAGTGACATCAGCGGGTAGCGCGACGTCACTAGCCTCCCCGCTACCGACGCATGTGTCGGTCGCATCACGGAAAAATCTCAACAACACTGCGGGGGCGATATGAAGGATTTCGCAAATCTGCTGCGTGCGAGCGCAGCGCTGGCATTCTTAAGTTCAGCGTTCGTGAGTGCGACGGTGCACGCGGACGCGGGCAAGGCCGCGAGCGCGGCGGCAAGCTGCCGGCTCGACAACGGCATCAAGCACATCGTTCACCTGCAATTCGACAACGTGCATTTGCGCCGCGACAACCCGAACGTCCCTTCGGACCTCGAACAGATGCCGAATTTGCTCAACTTTATCGACGACCACGGCACGATGCTGACGAATCATCACACGCCGCTCATTTCGCATACCGCGGATGACATCATCACGACGCTGACCGGAGTCTACGGCGAGAAGCACGGCCAGCCGGTCTCGAATTCTTATGGGTTTTTCCGGGCCGACGGTTCGATCGGCTTCTCCAGCTCGTTTGTTTATTGGACCGATACGGCGCCGGACGGAAAGCCGCAAATGATCGACCAGCGCGGCAAGGTCCATCCTGCGCCCTGGGCGGTTTTTACCCGCGCAGGATGCGATGTGGGCGCATTCTCCACGGCCAACATCGAGTTTGAGAACATCTCCAGCGATATCAACAACGTTTTTGGCCCGAGTTCCCCGCAGGCGGCCGAAGCGAAGGCGACGCCGGGCAAGGCGATCGCGGACTTCGAGGGCATTGCCGTGCATTGCGCGCAAAACAGCCCGTTGTGCAGCCAGGGCGCCGCGCCGGACCTGTTGCCGGACGAGCCCGGCGGCTATGCCGGCTTCACCGCGTTGTACGGCAATGCAGCCGTGGCACCGCAGATCAACCATGGTAAGGGCGTGATTGATGACCTCGACGGCAATCCCATCACGGACGGCAACGGCAATCCCGGCTTCCCGGGTTTCGATCCCACCGCCTCTCAGAGCTTGGGGTACGTCGCGACCATGCTCGAGGCGGGCGTACCGGTGGTCTATGCCTATATCGCCGATGCGCACGACAATCATTTCACCTTCTCCGGCAGCTACGGGCCTGGCGAGGCCGGCTACGTGCAGCAGCTCGCCTCGTACAACGCGGCGTTCGGGAAATTCTTTGCCCGATTGGCGGGCGACGGGATCACCCGCGACAATACTTTGTTCATCGTGACCTCCGATGAGAACGATCATTTCGCAGGACAGGCCGGCTCGCCGGCGGGTTGCGACGGCATACACATCGCCTGCACGTATATCCGGTTGCCGGCCGGTTGCGATGGCGACTCGGTGCCTTGCACGACGACCAACCTCGGAGAGGTCGATGTCGACATGCGCTCATTGCTGCTGACCGAGGCACCCACCTTCAGCGTGCCGGCCTTCTCGGTGCACAGCGACGATGCACCCACGGTCTACATCAAGGGCAACCCGGGTCCGGCCGATCCCACGACGCGTGCGTTCGAGCAGAACGCGGCGTCATTGATGGCGTTCGATCCCATCGTCGGCACCAATGTGCCGTTGATGAAGGCCATGGGGGATCCGGCGGAAATGGCCTTGCTGCACATGGTGACCAAGGATCCCGCGCGCACGCCGACATTCGTCTATTTCGCCAATGATGACTTCTTCATCACGGCGGGGTCCAAGTCCGTGGCCTGCGCCTCCATCGCCGCCTGTTCGGGTGAGCAACCCGGATTCAATTGGAATCATGGCGACTTCCAGGCCGACATCACGCATACCTGGCTCGGGCTGGTCGGCCCCGGCGTGCGCCGATTGGGGCGTACCGGTGAAGTGTTCACGGATCACGCCGACGTCAGGCCCACGCTGGTCAGCTTGGCGGGACTCACCGATGACTACAGTCACGACGGGCGGGTGGTCTTCGAAGTACTCGACAGCGACGTTCTGCCCAACTCGCTGCGCGAGCACAAGGACACCCTCTCGGCGTTGGCCGCCGCCTATAAGGCCATCAACGCGCCGCTCGGCGAGCTCGGCCGCAAATCGTTGCGCATCGCCACGCACGACCTCACGAGCGATGCCACGACGATCGATGCACTCGATGGTCGGATCAACGATCTGACGGCGCGTCGCAATGCCATCGCGGGCCAAATGATTGCCATGCTCGAAGCCGCCGAGTTTCAGAACACGCCGGTCGAGCGAGGCGCCGCCTGGGAATTGATCGAACAGGCGCGCGATCTGCTCGGGTCGCTGCACTAGCAGGCTGTTGAGCCTGCTAGTCGTTTGATCGCCACTCGTGCGCCCGGCCTTGCGCCGGGCGCACGATGTATGGCCGCGCCGGGCATGCCAATCACGCGGCGGACCGCATATTTCAATCAGATGAACGTCTGATCAAGCCTTTGTGTTTCGAGAAATCCAGCGGTTTTAACCGTGTCAAATGAGGAATTTGTGACCTGACGCAAACTCGTTTCATCTGGATATGCCAGATTGCGCCCCCATATCGGTTGAGCCCGCCGGACGGGGCCGATTCGCCGGAAAATGAGGAGATTTACATGCTTACCACAGTTGCCCGATGGACCCACAACACACTGCTTTTGGCCGTGGCGGCGCTCACTGTAGCGCTTGTCGTGTTCGCAATATGAGCCGAGCGGGAGCACCCTCCTTGACTCGGCAGTATCTTGCACGAATGACTATCCGAACTTGACGTCCGACATCCTCCTTAGAATGTCACACTCGCCCGCAAGTACCAGAACGCGCCGTTGAAACCGAACGGACCACCCGTGCGCGGATAGAGTTCACCGTCCGACTCTCCTCCGGTCGTGGAATAGATCGGCGAGGCTTTGGTGTTGGCGATCTTGTCGGGAAACTCATTGGTAATGTTGCGTCCGCCGACGGCCACCAAGATGTTTTTGAGGACCTGATATCCCAGTTCCAGGTCCGTGGTGTGCGTGGCCGAGAAGAGTTGGCCCGGATAGTCGTTCTCGTCGCGGAATGTACCGTAGTAATTTTCTCGCGCCACCACTCGGATCGGCCCCCACCCGTAGCTCAGATTGAGGTTCGCCCGACTGTTGGGGGCATAGTGCTGGATGTCGATGATGCGTGCAGCGCTGATGACGAGGGGGTCAAATTTCGTGACGTCGGTTTTGTTGTAGTTATAGGCAAAGGAAGTGTCCAAGGTGCCCAGGTTACCGAGCGACAGCGGATAGGTCGCCACCAGATCCACGCCCTTCGTTCTCGTATTGAATCCGTTGGTGAAGTACTGCACGGTGCCGCCGGCGCCGATATAGGAGAGCGCCGGTAGCTTGGCGATATCCGCGTTCGTCACGTTGAACTGCTGCGAGATGCCGATGCGGTTGCGAACCGTGATCTGGTATCCGTCGATGGTGACCAGCAAATTGGTCAGCGGGGTCAGCACAATGCCGCCGCTCAAGTTCGTCGATTCCTCCGGTCTCAGCGGCTTGGCCCCGTAGTATATGGCGTCCGCGCTGGTGACCGGGTAAGTCCCGATTTGCACCTGAGTCGTGGTGCCCGGAAGGAAGGTGGTGCTCAAGGTCTCGACGTTGTTCTGCCCGGGTGTCGGTGCATGGAAGCCGGTGCTCGCGGTGCCGCGCACGGCCAACCAATCGACGATCTTCCATCGAGCCTGCACTTTTCCGAGCGTGGTATTGCCGAAGGAGGCGTAGTGCTCGAAGCGTCCCGCTAGACCGAGCGTGAGATTCCGGAACACATCCGCCTCGACATCCAGATAGGCGGCGTAGCTGACCTGCGAGGCATCAACCGGCGCAGAAATGCCGCCATAGCCGTTGGAGGCGGTCGACTGAGTGGCGGTAATCGGGTTGCCCTTGGCATCCAGAGCGCGGGTGCATGCGCCGGCCACGCAATTGTAAAGCGGCTGCGAAGCATACGGGCCAGCCGCGTAGGAGGCCGCATCGCCGAGCAGCTGCTGATAGTTCTCGTCGCGCCATTCCATGCCGCCCGCGATCGATATGGGGCTCGCCAGTCCCGGGACCATCCAGGGATAGCTCAGGTCGAGATTGAAGTTGTTTTCCTTTTGAATGAACTTGCCGTCATAGAAACTGGTGGGCGATTGCGGCCCCAATGACGGGTTGATCGAGGTCCTCAAGGACAGCGCCACCGAGTTTTGCGCGGTCGTGCCCGACACGTCGTAATTGATACCCCAGCGGTTCGTCCCTTTGTAACCCGCTGCGCCGAAGAACTGCTGCGTGACGTCGAAGAATCGCGGCGTAAAACCCGCCGGATAGAATTTACTGAAATTGAAGGTGTTCGAGTCGTTGATGTACCCGCCGACCGGGCAACCGGTGAAGGTGGACTTGCAGGGATCCAGGAAAATATCATTGAACGCCGGATGATTGCCCCAAACATTGCCGCTCGAGTCGGTGACGGTCTTCGGCAGGCGGTAATTGAAGCTCTCGTTCATCTCAATATTCGCGTAATTCGCGAAGAAGTACACCTGGTCGCCGTTGTCGAGCTTGATGCCGGAATTCAAGAAGGCCTTGACGCTGTCGGAGGGCGGCGTACCCCACTGCTGCACGGGACCTGGATAATTCGGCAATTGCGGAGCGAGAGCGGGATAGGTCTGCGCGAACGCCAGCGCCGAAGGGCGCGTCGGGTTGCGAATAGTCTGTTCGCTCTTGGCCCATTCGGCGCTTAAGTTGACGAATCCCTGGCTGCCCAAGGGCAATCCCACATTCGCTGCCAGCAGCCCGTCTCCCCCGTCCCGGGGGAACCCGGTCGGAAAGTATTCGCCGTAGCGACCATCGATCTGGATGCCGCTGGGATTGTTTTTAAACTGATAGTTGAGTACGCCGGCGATGGCATCCGAGCCGTACTGCGCCGAGGCGCCGTCACGCAGAATCTCGAGCGACTTGACCGCGATGGACGGGATCGAATTAAGATCCGGGCCTTGCGAGCCGAAGGCCAATTCCGTCTCACCGCCCTGGTAGACCTGCACGAGCGCCGAGCGGTTCATGCGTTTGCCGTTGAGCATGACCAGCATCTCGTCCGCCGGCAGGCCGCGCAAGGACGGGGAACGAACGAAGCTGGACGCATCGGAAATGGAGTTCTGTCCCACAATGAAGGACGGCACCAGATTGGACAGCGTATCGAGCATGCTGGCGGACGGGTAAGTCGCCAACTCCTTACCGCTGATCACGTCGATCGGCGCCGAGGATTCGGCAACGGTGCGATCCAGACGGCGCGTTCCGGTGACGATCACTTCGGTGAGTTCACTCGCCGGCGCCGCGTTGCCGGTATCGGCTGCGGTGGTTTGCGCAGCGGCGACATTCGGACCGGCGACATTCAGCGTGACGGCGAGGACCGCCGCACTTCCAACGATTCCTAGAATTTTCATGCAAGATCTCCCAAATAATTATTTAGCGCACACCACGCCGGCGTATCCCTACGATCATTGAATGCCCACCTTCACAAGCCGAACCCACGCGGCGCGAGCGCGCGACTGCCCAGGCGCTATGCGCCCGCGTGAATCGACTTGTTCATCCGCTGCCAATAATGGCAATTTTTTCTGTCTCGGCTGAGTCTAGAACTGAAATACGCGATATGCAACCACGCATCGGCCGTCAGGTAATTACGGTCCGGCCGTCGGCACTATCGAACATTGATATATGCGAGCCCTTTGTCTATCGGTGGGCAGCAACGCGTTCGGCTTGACCTGAAGACTTAGTATCCAGCCGCTTGTCCGTCGCGCCGCGGATCGCTCGCGGCCACGTATCCTTCCACGGCCGGATCCCCCAAGCGCCAGATGAATTGACCGGCGCCGAAATCTTGATAGCTGTCGTGAATGACTTCAATCTGATGGCCCAGCTCACACAGCGCGCGCGTGGTCGCGCTCGGCATCGCCGCCTCGACATTTATGCCAAGGCCTTGATTGAAGCGCCACCGCGGCGCATCGCAGGCCGCTTGCGGCTGCTGCCGGTACACCAGCATGCGCAGCAAGGTCTGCAGATGTCCCTGCGGCTGCATATTGGCGCCCATCACGCCGAAGCTCATTTGCGGCAAGCCGTCCTTGGTAAGGAAGCCGGGAATAATGGTGTGAAACGGGCGCTTGCGCGGCGCGACACAATTGGGGCTCGCCGGGTCGAGCGAGAAGGCGTGTCCGCGATTCTGCAGCGACAGCCCCCACTCCGGCACCACGACGCCCGAGCCGAAGCCCATGTAGTTGCTTTGAATGAAGCTCACCATCATGCCGCGCTCGTCCGCCGCGGTGAGATAGATGGTTCCGCCTTG
>Ga0210400_10005538_pt1 | contig 10700 bp, 10 predicted proteins | sample IncBWH26MmetaG_FD_155456 | JGI IMG/M metagenome (GOLD analysis project Ga0210400, IMG submission 155456) | Forest soil microbial communities from Barre Woods Harvard Forest LTER site, Petersham, Massachusetts, United States - Inc-BW-H-26-M | ecosystem: Environmental > Terrestrial > Soil >... | reverse complement strand
GGGTAATCCGGTTTATCTATTCTAGTCTGCAATGTGCCGCAACAAGCATCATGCGCAGAATTAATCAGAACCCTTCGGCAGGGGGCTGTCGCGGATAGCGCGGCAAAATCCGTAATCCAAGGCGCGAGAATCCAAGCCGCGAGCCGCATGGTCTTGACAATTCGCGCCCTCGCTCCGCATTTGTTATTCTCGGCGCGCCAATGAGCCCAGCAGAAAACCCTGATCTCCGCCCGCCGCTTGCAAACCAGCGCGGCGACCTCGAACGTGCCCTCGGCCTGAAAGAAGCCGTCGCTCTCAACATGATCGAGATGGTCGGCATCGGCCCTTTTGTGGTAATTCCGCTGGTCATCAAGGCAATGGGCGGTCCGCAGTGTTTGCTAGCGTGGGCCGCGGGCGCTGTGCTTGCCCTGCTTGATGGATTCGTCTGGTCGGAACTAGGCGCGGCCATGCCTCTCGCGGGCGGCAGCTATGTGTTTCTTCGCGAAGCGTACGGTCCCGGCCGCATGGGCCGCCTGATGTCCTTCCTCTTCGTCTGGCAAACGTTAATTCAAGCTCCATTGAGCTTGGCCTCTGGAGCGATTGGCTTCTCGCAATACGCTTCCTACCTTTATCCGCTCGGCAAGTACGGGCAGAAAGCCGTGTCCGGCGCTCTCGTCATACTGCTCGTTGTGCTGTTGTATCGGCGCATCGCGTCCATCGGAAAAATCTCTCTTTTTCTTTGGGTGGGTGTGGTTGGCACCATTCTGTGGCTCATTTGGGGCGGCGCGACACACTTCCAGCCGCGCCTGGTCTTCACCTACGCGCCAGGATCGTGGGATTTTTCGTGGCTATTCTTTGCTACGCTCGGTTCTGCAACCGTCAACACAATTTACACTTACTGGGGCTATTACAATATTTGTCACCTGGGTGGCGAAATCCGCGATCCTGCGCGCAACATCCCACGGGGCATTTTCATTTCCATAATCGGCATCGCCATTTTGTATCTGGCCATGCAGACCAGCATTCTTGGCGTATTGCCGTGGCAACAGGCGCAAGACTCGCCCTTCATCGTCAGTGCTTTCGTTGAAAAGATCTACGGTTCCGGCGCAGCGCGCTTCGCTACCGCCATGGTTCTCTGGATCGCTTTTGCTTCGGTATTCTCTTCGCTGCTCGGATATTCGCGTGTTCCCTATTCCGCCGCGCTGGACGGAAATTTCTTCCGCGTGTTCGCCCGCGTGCATCCGCAAAAGAAATTTCCGCATGTTTCACTCCTGTTTCTGGGTACTCTGACCTTCCTCTTCGCTTTGTTGTTTAAGCTCAAGACGGTCATCGCCGCCGTCCTCGCCATGCGGCTTATCATTCAGTTCATTGGCCAGGCTGTAGGGGTGATGCTCTTGCGCCGCCGTTGGCCTCCGGAGCGTCTCCCGTTTAAGATGTGGTTGTATCCTTTGCCCGCATTGCTCACCATTGCGGGTTGGATATGGCTCTTTTTGCGAACCGGAAGGGCCATCTGGTGGGGGTTATTCGTGATCTTGCTGGGACTGGCGGTTTTTCTTGTGCAATCGCGACTTCGCAGGGAGTGGCCGTTCGCCGCGCCGACTCTTGGGGCCGCCGAGTGACGATACATCGCTGGAAACCACTTCAATACGCGCCGCAACTTTCCGTCGTCGCTCTCTTGTTTCTGCTTATCTCGATTTTCGCATCGTCGGCTACAGCCCAATTTCCTCCGGCTCCAGGCACCGGTCCAGGCTTGCCAGAAACCGTGGAAGCCATCGAAAACGCCCGGGTAACCACTCGCATCCTTTACATCACCGCTCACCCCGATGACGAATCAGCCGCCGTGCTCACCTATCTCGCCCGGGGCCTCCATGCGGATGTCGCACTCTTGTCCCTTACACGTGGCGAGGGTGGGCAAAATGATCTCGGCCCCGAGCAGGCACCTCAGTTAGGTCTCATCCGCTCGCAAGAACTGCTTGCCGCAACCCGCGGTTACGGCGTCAAACTCTTTTTCACCCGCGCCAGGGATTTTGGCTACTCCAAGACTCCCGAAGAAACAGAAAAAGTCTGGGGCGAAGAAGTCCTGCAGGACATGGTCGAAGTGATTCGCGCCTTCCGGCCAACGATAGTCATAAACGGTTGGGGCGGCGTGCACACGGGTCACGGCCACCATCAAGCCACGGGACTGCTCACACCGAAGGCTGTTCAGCTCGCAGCGGATCCGAATTTCAAAGCGCATGGCTCGTCATCGGCGCGCGAAGACACCGCGCCTTGGGGCGATCGCCGTCCGGTTTTGTTGCTGGACATCGATCGAAGCGAAAAACCGCAAGGCTATCCGCTGCCCCTCGATGACATCTCGCCGCTCTATGGCAAATCCTGGCGCGAGATCGGTCTGGACGCCTTTGCCAACCATCACACACAAGGCATCACCGGATTCTTGAATTCACCATTTCTTCGGCGCCCGATCACCCTCAAACGCGAAGACGGAGGTGATTTCGACCCTGCTTCTCTCAATGAACCTTTAGGTCCGCTCGATGAAGATTTTGAAGTGGGCAATAAAGGTGTCGATCCACTTATGCGTTCCGTCGATGCCTCGCTCGTAGCCGCACGCGACGCCGCTCTGCGGCTGGATTGGAAATCTTCCGCTGATTCCTTGATCGCGGCGGGCAAAAAGCTCGATCAAATTCCGCTGCCCGCGCTCTCGAGCCAGAGTCTCCCTCCGGTCCAATCTCTTGCGGACAGCATTCGCCGCAAACGCGAAAAGATTAATGCGGCGCTCGTTCTCGTCGCTGGTCTTCGTCTCGACGCTATCGCCGATCGCAGTGAACTCGTCGCCGGCGAATCGTTCACGGTCCGTGTCGAGCCGCATCATCGCGAAGGACTAAACAGCGACTCGCGAAAAATCGCCATCGCACTTCCGCAGGATTGGAACATTGTCAAAGAAGAGTCCGAACTAAACGGTGTGATTCGCTTTACCATTTCCGTTCCCCAGAGCTTGCGCTTCCCTCAGAATGCTTCCGACTGGCCTGTTTGGTCGCCGCGAATCGCGGGCAATGTTGCGAATTCACCCTCTCCCGCTTTGCTTCCGGAGCCGCCGCCCCTCGCGACCGCCACGCAAGATGTCGTGCTAAATGGCTATTCCTTCAGTGCGGCTTTTCCTGTTACGAGCATTCGCGCGACATCTACGCGCGCGGATCGTATTCCTCCCCGCGCGGTTCCTGCCTACACGATCGACGTCGAACCAAAACAAGTCATCAATGTTCTGACGAAAGCCGGACCGCGTAAGCCGTTCGAGATTCTGCTGCGCATCCATTCTTACGCTACGGAGCCTGGCAAGGTGACCATTGGACTCGATGCGCCACGCCTTTGGAAGGTCACTGCGCCAGTCTCGCTGAATTTCACGGGCGTTGGCGATCAGTTTGCCCGCTTCCAAGTAACTCCGCCCGTCCAGCTTGCTGCGGGGAATTACAAGATCTCAGCTCACGCTTCCACCAGCTCCGATCACGCGACCGCTGCCAAGGACGATAAATTCAACTTCTCACTCGAACCTCTGCCCACCATGCCCACGCTTCTTTGGGCTGAGCCGGCTCGCTGCATCATCCACGCTTTTCCCATCAATGTGCCGCAAAACCTTCGCGTCGGTTATATCACCGCGGAAAGCGAGCCGATCCCTGATGCTTTGCGTATGCTTGGCATTCAGGTTGACCTCCTGGATCCGCAAGCCCTCGCATTCCGTGATCTCTCAAAGTTTGACGCCATCGTAGTCGGCGTGCGCGCCTACGAACTGCGTTCCGATCTTCCTGGAGCGAATCAGCGGCTGCTCGATTACGCTTCGAACGGTGGCACGCTGCTCGTGCAATACCAGCGCGACTTTGCCTGGGATCGATCTTCCTTCGCGCCCTATCCCGCACTGATCTCTCCTCCCGCACCGTCTGCAAGGGAAGGATCGTCTGCGCCGCCCCGTCCGTTGCCGCGCATCACCGACGAAAAGTCTCCAGTGAAATTTCTGAAGCCGAATGATCCGCTTTTGAATCGTCCCAATAAAATCGCACAAAGCGATTTCAAGGGGTGGGTTCAGGAGCGAGGCCTTTACTTCTGGACGCAGTTCGATGCCAAGTACACGCCGCTATTGGCCATGAACGATCCCGGCGAGCCGGAGCAGAATGGCGCTATCGTCTACACCCGCTATGGCAAAGGCTTCTACATTTACACGGGAATTGCCTTCTTCCGTCAGCTCCCTGAAGGTGTTCCCGGTGCGTACCGCCTGTTCGTCAATCTCCTAAGCGCCTCTCGTCCGCAACGCTGACGAGCTGTTCAGTTCGCCACGCCACTCCAGAGGCGCCGCACCGAAGCGATCGTGATGGATCGCGGCGCAGTAACTCACCCGCACCATGAAAATTCTCCGATTCTTCCGCGTGCTATCCTTCCCGCTGCAACTCTAAATTTTAGGGAGAGCACCTGATGGCTGCAAAGCCTGTCCCCGCCGTACAAAGCCGTCTGCGCGCGCTTTTCGCGCTCGCCATTTGTTTCGTTATTTTCTTGTCGATGGGATCCCCAGCGGCTGCCCAAAAAGAAAAAAAGAAGAAAAAAGACACTAATGCGTCCAATGATGCTCACATCAACATTCCCATGCCTGACGAGCAGCAGATTGATTACAACATTTCCGAAATGATAGGCGCCTGGCAACTGGGTGACGTCGAGCGATTGCACAAGGCTTATGCTGACGATGCCGTATTCGTTAGCGGCGCTTGGGCGCCCCCCGTCTTCGGCTGGTCCAACTATCTTCCTTTGTACCAGGAGCAGCACGCACGCACCCAGCAAGTACGCCTTGATCGCTTGAATACATTCATCAAGGTGAGTGGGCCAGTCGCATGGTCATGCTATCAGTGGGATTTCAGCGGCACCGTGGACGGACAGCCGATGACGACTCGCGGGCAAACAACTCTCGTATTTGAAAAGCGCAACGACCGCTGGTTAATCGTGCACAATCATACGTCAGTGGCGCTACCTACTCCGGGCAGCCCAGCGCAGCCAGTCGTTCCAGCGACCACACCAACACAGCAACCGAGCAAACCCCCGACCTCTTAGTGCTCAGCCGACTCGCGCCTGCGGCGAATTGCTAGAAGCTCTTCAGCCCTTGGTAAAGCCACATGCCGGCAATAACCAGCAGGAGCGCTCCCGCTGCGATGCCGCTAGTCGTAATCGGCTTAGAGAGTCTCGTGATCTTCGCGATCAATTCACGTTGCTCTTGCGCGATGTGTTCTCCGGCCGCATCGATGCACAACTGATCATCTTCGTGTGTCGTGAGAATGCTCCGCCACAAAATTAGTGCCAAAAATGTGGCAACAAGGATTCCCCAGATAATCAGAAGGTACAGAATGGGCCCCGTAAGCGTCGCTTCCATCGTAACCTCCGTGGAACCGTGCCGCGGTGCCTGCCCCGAGGAGTAGAGGTGGACAGGCAAGGGGTAAACCGGTGTTCACGCGGAGTATAGCACTCTGGATTTGGATTTCCAGTACTTACCATCGAAGAAACAGATGGGGGCGCCCAGCACCTAGGCGGGTCCTCGAAAAAGAGTTTCTGCGGTGTTACAGCGCGGAAACCATATGCGCGATCGCGTCATCGAACGTGACCCGACCCTCCAGATACGGTTGCCAGTAATGTGTGAGCATCTGAAAATAATTCTCCCAACCACGCTGGTAAAGCCCCTCGCGAATCGCGTAAGGAGTGTACTGCTCTTCCGATGTGCGCCTGTCCGCGGGCGGTGCCGCCTCACTTCCTCCGGAGCCGTTCGGTAACACGCGGTCATCTGGTCCATCGTCTTCTGAATCCATCACCGGCTTGATCACTTCTCCCGTGGTGTAAAAAATCAGCGCGTGCCACAGATCTCGTGGGATCGGCTTGTCGCGTTGGCGGCACTCACGCGCGATGGCCTGCTCTACCGGCGTGGCAATTCCGTGCGACGCTTCGTGGAAGAGCACCTCCAGCGCAGCCGCGCCTTGGTTGCGCGCGTCTGTGCTCGCGATGGTAACGCGTAGCGGATCGAACGTTGTATAAGCACCGGCATTATTCGCCACCGCGCTCACATCCACTCGAATTCGCTCCGTCGGCCAACGCGTTTGGTAAATGTCCGCCAGACGGTGCGATAGGCCGACCCCCTGCTCGCGCACAAGGGGTGCCACCCGTTTGATCCACGCGCGGTTCGCCAGGTCATCCGTGGACCAGCGGTGCGCGCGGTAGACAGGTCCAGCAGCGTCCAAAATTTGCGTCAGTTTCGCGGGCAAACCTGCGTCGCACGTTCTTTTTTTCGCGCCAGAGAGTTCCTCGCAAGTTTCAAAATCCCCGAGCTGATTTTTCAGCAGCACGAGTTCGGTGCTGAACAGCAAATCCTTATCAGCGTAATTGGCAGCGTAATAGGAGACCGCATCGTCCCAGGCGCGCTGCTCGGCGGTACTCAACGCGCTCTTCGCGCCTGGGGTCACCTGCAGACTGGGTTTGACGACCTTCCCTGACTTTTCTGCGGCGGGGGAAGGCGGGTTGCGCCGCTCTCGAGCCTCTTGGTAAAGCCTGTGATGCAGGTTGATCCAGAAACCGCTGTGCAGTTCGAAGACGGGCAGGGGGCCATAGGGGTCAATTTGTCGAGCGGCTGCAAACGTTAATGGAAACACGAGCGCCACAATGGACAGAACTATGGGCAGGTATTTGTAAGCGAAGCATCGCATGGTGAAGTGCCCGATGGTATCGCCAACTGTGCCGCCGCACAAATCAGGATACAGAGCAGGGTGAGAATGCCTGAGGAGCGCCTTAGCCGTTTGCCTTCGCCGCAGCTGATAGCCAGCGATCCAGAACCGCTTGTTGACTGGCCGGCAGATCTTCCGCAAATGCCACACCGATCCCGAGACCAGGGCTGACGTACATTACCGTCGCTCCCGATTCGAATGCTTCCTTCTCATTTTGCAGCCGCACGTAGAGCTTTGTCCCCCGTGGAAGCGGGTGGAGCATATCGATATAACAGCCCGTACGGCTCAAGTCTGAGGTCCGGGCCGTAAATTTCGTTGAGCTCAGCACATCCGTAACTTCCGCGAGAAGAATAAGCGGATAGCGAGGCGCATCGCGGCGGTCAATGATCGCATTCGGCATTCTTCGAATCTCCTTATGCGCCGAGAGACCTGCAAGGCCGCGAACGCTTCCTAGCGAAGCGTTGCGGGAACAAAGGATGTCCCAGACCTATTGTGGAACCGACCGATACGGTGGGCAAGAACGGCCCGCCGCCCCGTTGCAAAACGGTAACCGCGTCTAATATTCACTCAACGCGCGGGTCGAGCTCGCTGCCCACCGCGCCTTGACGGTCTGCGCCATGCAATACGCCGTTCGTGTCGCGGAAGAAGGACCGGCGGCCGGTTCTTCCATATGTTTCTGGCGTCGCCGCCACTTCATACTTCGCTGGCGCGCCTAGATTGCTTCCGCCGGAGATAACGTATCGGAATCTGTACCCACTTCGCGCGCCTGCCGACAGATCCGCTTCCAAGAGGCCGGCAGCATCGGGCCCCGCCGTCCCCCCGCGCGGAGGAGCGCCCAGCTTCGCTAACGACTCCGGCAGACGCGCGTAGGTGCGGCGATACGATTCAACCGCGTCTGCGATTGTTTTCAGCGCGTCGATGGCGGCGCGCTCCGTCGATTCCATTTCCGCCGCATCCCATTCGAACGCCAGCGCCGGCAAGTCCAGCAAGACAAGTCCTACCGAGAGCAGCTTCCAATCACTTTTTTCTCGCACCAGCCCCATTTGCACACGGACTACGCTCGCACCCGTGGTATCTGTCGCTTCTCGCACTTCTACCGGAAGAAAAGCAAGATTGTCCGAAATTTCGGCGCCACCGATTTGCAACTCTGCTGCTCCACCCGGTGTTTCACACTGAATCGTTGGTCGTCCCGAAGCCGTTGGCAGCAAAGAAGGCTTGCCAGGCTGATTCATGAGCACGAAACGCTTCATAAGCGCGACGCGCGCGGAAGGCGTCAGATGCGTAAACGTATCCGCATTCCTCGCCGTAAGAAATTTTGAGAAAGATTGCTCACTCTGCGTGCAAGCCGCAAATAAGGCATCGCGCAGCGCAGCGGTGGGCGCGTCGGGCGCTTTCGTGACGGCTGCCGCAGGGCCGGCATTCGCCGCGGAACTGGATTCCTGCGCGGCCAACGATGAAGTGGACAGCAACATCAATCCACCCCAAACAGTCACCGCAAAAAGTGCGCATCGAGCCACTTCAGTCCTTTGCCGCCGCAAGAATAGCTCCCAAATTTTGCGTGAACGCAGAGCGTGGCATTACCTCATCGCATCCCGCGGCGCGCGCCTGCGCTGCCAAATCCGTCTGTACGTGCGACAAGAAACCGACCACCCGCACTCCATTCTTCTCCGCTCGCAGCCGCTGAATCATAGCGATGGGTTGACTACGCGAATTCAGGTCCACGATCAGCAGTCTCGGCGGCGGCACCAGAAGCGTTTGCAGCGCCTCGGGGGTCGCTGCCACTTTGACTTCAACGCCGAGATGCTTGGCCGTCTCTGCCAGCTTCATCTGAAAAAACAGATCGTCCATCAGCGCTACAACTCTGCCCATTAGTGCCTCACTGTTCTAGGATGCGGCTTCGGGATATTGCGTGCACTGCGGCGAATACATTCCATTCTGCCAGAGTTTGCGGCCTTGGGTGCTCAGTCCGAATACAGGCGAGGCGGAGATTTGACATGCACGTTCGACGTACGCGCGAAAGTGCTTTCGATGCTAGTGGTTGTCGCCGTCGCCGTGCGCTCCGACGGTCTTATCGGGCACGTCGCCGGGCCGCCCTTTGACTCGGTCGTAGACGCTTAATTGGCTCACCGAGCCCAGCGCCTCGTTATAAAAGGTCGGCACTCCTAGAGCGGTGCGCAGCTCCTCATTGAATTTTCGCAAACTTGCCAGGTGCGAAGCCAACGCGGGCACTTTGTGGCCATCATCCGTCAGCAAAAATTTCTGATAACCCGCATCCCACAAGCGCGTGAACTTCCCATTGAGCATGATCGTCGGCTGCACGGTCATTTGATATAGGCCGTCGCTGTCCTTGCGGAACTCGGCGCCGCTGCCGTACTTTTCCACGCGCACCACGCCGCGCGTGCTCCCGACGCTAAATCCCAGCGCCGCCAAACTCTCAATCGCTTTCTGCGAGAACCTCTCATTAACATTCCACATTGGCATTCAGAGTAAAGGAACCGGTACACGCCTGTAAAGCCGCGCGGTTCCAGGACCGGACGCAGTGTTGCTTATCGAGTGTTCGGCGAATACCGGCACGTGTGGCCCGTGCATCCAATCGAGAGTAAGATTGTTCTCTTTCTGTGCCGCGATTTGCGCGGGGCGAGCGTCTAATCTTGGGAACAAACATGCCAGCAGCTACAGCCAAAAGCGAACACGGCGCCCCCTCCGGTGCGGTCGGCCAATCTCTGCTCGACCGTATCGGGAATACCCCTCTGCTTCGTCTTGAGAGAGTCGGGCGGGACTTCCCGAACGTTGAGTTCGCTGCCAAAGCCGAATGGTTCAATCCCGGCGGCTCGGTGAAAGACCGTCCAGCCCTCAGCATGATTCAGGCAGGTCTGGCCAGTGGAGCACTTCGGCCCGGCAAAACGATCATCGACGCGACAAGCGGCAATACCGGCATCGCGTACGCCATGATCGGCGCCGCAATGGGTTATCCCGTGGCGCTCTGTCTCCCGGACAGCGCTTCGCTCGAGCGCAAACGAATCCTTGCTGCCTTCGGCGCAGAGATGATTATGACCCCGGGCGACGAAGGTACTGACGGCGCCATTCGCCGCGTCCAGAAAATCGTCGCCAATGAGCCGGCGAAATATTTCTATCCCGATCAGTACGGCAATCCTGCGAACTGGCAAGCGCACTATCGCGGCACTGCCAATGAAATCTGGGAGCAGACGGGCGGTCGCATCACGCATTTTGTCGCAGGACTCGGCACCAGCGGCACGTTTGTGGGAACCACCCGCCGTTTGCGCGAATTGAACCCGGCAATTCGCTGCATCAGTTTGCAGCCCGACGCGTCCTTTCACGGACTCGAAGGCTGGAAGCACATGGAGACCGCAATCCGCCCAGCGATTTACGACGATACCCTGGCCGATGAAGATCTGACCGTCAGCACCGAGGACGCGTATCGCTTGGTGAAGCGCATAGCGCGCGAAGAAGGATTGCTGGTAAGTCCGAGCGCAGCGGCCGCTCTGTCCGGCTGCTTCGCCGTCGCGAAGAAGATTCAGCGCGAGCAGCATGCGGTAATCGTTACGGTTTTCGCCGATTCCGGAGCAAAATACCTGAGTGAACGTTTCTGGGACGAGTATTAATTCATGGCCACCGCACCAACATTGAAGATGAGCGCCGAAATCGCGCAGCAGATTCGCCAGCACGGCGCTAAAACGTACCCGCACGAATGTTGCGGAGCGCTCCTCGGCCGCGACGATGTGGATGGAGACGTAACCGCTCCCGGCGGCGTGCAGTCGCCCCTGCGCGAAATCACGGCGCTGTTCCCGTTGACGAACCGCCGCGAGGATTCGCCGCACAATCGCTTTTCCGTCACCGCCGAAGACGTGCGCGACGCGGAGAAAGCCGCTCGCGAAAAGAAGCTCGACGTCGTGGGCTGGTATCATTCGCATCCCGACCATCCGGCGCGGCCCAGCCAGTACGACCGCGAACATGCCTGGCCAT
>Ga0210400_10005537_pt1 | contig 10703 bp, 13 predicted proteins | sample IncBWH26MmetaG_FD_155456 | JGI IMG/M metagenome (GOLD analysis project Ga0210400, IMG submission 155456) | Forest soil microbial communities from Barre Woods Harvard Forest LTER site, Petersham, Massachusetts, United States - Inc-BW-H-26-M | ecosystem: Environmental > Terrestrial > Soil >... | reverse complement strand
GAAGGAAGTAAACCCCAAGATCATGGTCGGCATGGTTGGCGCGCATGTAGGCGTCCTGCCGATGCAGTCGATGAACGCCGCGCCGGCGGTCGATTGGGTCGCGGTCGGAGAGTTTGATTACATCTGCGCCGACGTGGCGGCGCGCAAGCCGCTGAAAGACATTGGCGGCCTCGCGTACCGAGATAATGGGCGGGTTTCATTCACGCCACCTCGGCCCACGATCGAGAACATGGACGATCTGCCGTTCGTCGTGGACGTGTATAAGCGCGACCTGACGATTGAAAACTATTTTATCGGCTACCTGCAGCATCCATACGTGTCGCTCTATACCGGTCGGGGATGCCGCTCGAAGTGCACCTTCTGCCTATGGCCCCAGACGCTGGGCGGGCATCGCTACCGCGTGCGCAGCGCGGACAACGTCGCCGCCGAAATGGCGCTGGCGAAGAAACATTTTCCCCAGGTGCGCGAATTCTTTTTCGACGATGACACCTTCACCGACGATCTGCCGCGCGCCGAGGAAATCGCGCGCCGCCTGGGAAAACTCGGAATGAACTGGTCGTGCAACGCGAAGGCCAACGTGCCGCGCAAGACGCTCGAAATTATGAAAGACAACGGCCTGCGTCTGCTCCTGGTTGGGTATGAGTCCGGCGACGATCAGATCCTGATCAACATCAAGAAAGGCGTTCGTCTGGACATCGCGCGGGAGTTTTCGCGCAACGCGAAGGATCTGGGCATCGTCATCCACGGGACATTCATCCTCGGGCTGCCGGGCGAAACGCCGCAAACGATCCAGAAGACGATCAAGTTTGCCTGCGATATCGAGCCGGAAACGATCCAGGTTTCTCTCGCCGCGCCCTATCCGGGCACGGAGCTGTACCGGCAGGCGCAGGAGCAAGGCTGGCTGCAAATTCAGACCGGCGAGTTGGTCGATACACATGGGATCCAAACGGCGGCGATGAACTATCCGGGCCTGCAATCAACCGTCATTTTCAGTTCGGTCGAAGAGTTTTACCGGAAGTTTTATTTCCGTCCGCGGAAGATGTTCTCGCTTTTCGGCGGAATGCTGCGGGACCCCGAAGTGATGAAGCGGCGGCTTCGTGAAGGCCGTCGAGTTCTTCAAATTTTTGCACGAGCGCAGGCGACGGCGCGCGAAATGGCCCAGACGGCCACAGCAGCTTCGGCCTCGAGCGCTGGGGACTGACGGGACGCCGGGATCTTTCCAGTGGCCAAGGACGTCAAGGTCTAGTGGCAAAACCGGACTAGCGTTGCGTCTGAAATGACTTCAGCCAAAACTCACAAAACCAAGACCTACCTGCTTCTTTTCCTGTTGGTGTTTCTCGGCTCGATTGGGAATACGATCCTGAGCAAAGGAATGAAAGACGCGGGAGACCTGGACATTTCGCATCTGCCGGCGCTAGAGGCGGGCGCCGTGCGAGTTCTATCGAGCGGAACAATTTGGCTGGGCATCACACTGATGCTGCTGTTCATGGTCTGCCACATGCTCGTGCTTTCTTGGGCCGACTACAGTTTCGTGATGCCGTTTTCGGCGATTGCGTATGCACTGGTGCCGTTGCTTGGGTACTTGTTCCTTGGGGAGCGCGTTTCAGCGGCGCGTTCCATCGGAATCATTCTAATTTTCCTGGGCGTTCTTCTGATCAACCGCACCCCGCATCGCACCACCGAAGCGGCGAAGCCGAGCTGATATGCGCACCGCTCTTATTCTCATCTTCGTCGTGGTGACGGGCACAGGCGGAGAAATCTGCCTGACGCACGCGATGAAACTTCTGGGCGAGGTGCACGATCTCCGGCCGCGCGCGATCGCGTCTTTCGTCCTGCGCGCGCTCCGCGTGAGCTGGCTCTGGTTGGGTGTGTTGCTGATGACGGCGTCGTTTTTCTCGTTCTTGACGATGCTCTCTTGGTTCCCGGTAAGTTTTGTGATCCCTGCGACTTCGCTGGCCTACGTGGCGGGCGCATTCGGCGCGAAGATTTTTCTAGGCGAACAGTTGAACGCGACGCGCTGGGCGGGAATTTTGCTGATCTGTTTCGGTGTAGCGATGGCCTGGGTGGACGATCTGCCGTCATCGCTTCATTGGCCTTCCACATTTACCGCGATTCGCTGGGCTATTCTCGCGCTGGCGCTGGGGCCTCTGTTCTATTACCTCATGGGGATTTATTCGGCATGGCGATTTTTTCGGGTGGCACATCGAGTCTCAAGTAATCCTGCTATTGGCAATCCCACCGTTGCGTCCGAGGAGGCCGCTGCTCCGATCAGTGTGCTGAAGCCCGTGCGCGGTCTCGATCCCAACGCTTATGAAAATTTCGCGAGCTTCTGCCAGCAGGATTATCCCGAATTCGAGATTTTATTTGCGGTCGCGGATGCCGGGGACCCCGCGGTGCCCGTCGTCCAGAAATTGATCGCGGATTTTCCCGGCCGTCCGATACGCGTCATCGTGGTGGAGGACCGGCTCGGGCCAAACAGCAAGGTGTCGAATCTTTGCCGCCTGGTAAGCCAGGCGCGGCATGACACGCTTGTCATCACGGATAGCGATGTGCGCGTCGCGCCGGGATATCTGCGCAGCGTCGCAGCGATGTTCCGTGATCCGAAAGTCGGCGGCGTGACGGCGCTCTATCGTGGGATCGACAACTTGCAATTCGTCGCCGCCATGGATTGCGTAGGTTCTTCCGCGGCGTTTTGCGGCGCGGCGCTTGTGGCGCGCGAACTCGAAGGCGTCAAGTTCATGATGGGTTCGACGATGGCTACAACGAAGCGACACCTTGCCGAAATCGGTGGCTTCGAGCGCATGGTCGACCTTCACTCGGATGATTACGAATTGGGCCGCCGCATTGCCGCTCGCGGCTACAGCATCGAGTTGCTGCCCGAGCCAGTCTGGATGGCATTCCCGTCGCAAACGCTAGACGCGTATCTGCGGCACGAGCTGCGCTGGGCGATCGGAATCCGCAACATTCGCCCAGGCGGTCACTTCGGCATGTTATTCACGCATGGACTGCCATGGGGTATTCTAGCTGCCTTCGTTGCGCCTTCCACGGCTATCGCAGCGGCGTACCTGGGCGCCTATCTCGTTTTTCGGTTTGCGATGGCCTGGATGGTGGGAGTGTGGGGACTGCGCGACCCGGTTTTGCGCCGCCGGTTCTGGCTGCTGCCGGTCCGCGACTTGTTTTCGTTTTTTGTCTGGCTGGCAAGCTTTGGTGTGAATCAAATCGTGTGGCGAGGATCTGCGTTCACTCTGGAAAAAGGCCGCATGGTTCCAGTAGCGCCGCGTCCAGGGCGCGGCTGATGGAATCGAAATCAGATACCACGAACATATGAGTATTTGTACTTATCGACCAGGCAGGTTTGGTTTCTATATTAAGATGGGCTTTCACGCCTTTCACGGGTCTGGTATCATCAAGGCACCTAAAAAGGTGCTTTAATTAGGAGCGGGCTCATGCTTGATATCACCAAGGACATCCAATCGCTGACGAGTTTCCGCCGACGTTCCGGAGACTTTCTGAAGCAGCTAAAAAAGAGCAAGCGCGCCATGGTGATCACAGTGAGAGGGAAGGCAGCGGCTGTCGTGCAGGATGCCGAAGCCTATCAGCACCTACTCGACATTGCCGCCCGTGTCGACACGGAGGAAGGCATCCGTCAGGGTCTGCAGGACGCAAAAAAAGGCAAGATTCGGCCGGCGAAGCAATTTTTCGACGAGTTCGAAGCCAAGCATGGCATACCTCGTTAAGATCACCTCCCGCGCTGAACGGGACCTTGCCGGCCTGTATGAGGAAATCAACGCCGAGCACTCCGACGCGGCACTGAAATGGTACCGGGGCCTCAAAGAAACCATCCTCAGCCTAGACGAACAACCGAATCGGTGTCCGGTCGTGCGAAAGATGGGTGTGATTACACCTGTTGTACGGCCTCAAGCCTAACACTTACCGCGTGCTCTATCGCGTTCTAGAGAGACAGAAGTGTGTTGAAGTCCTCCACATCCGCCACAGCGCAAGGAGAAAGTTCAAGGCGTCCGATCTTGTATGAGCATCGGCCGCGCCGGTATCCTGGCTGAGGATTACGACCCGATGCTGGCGCAATTTTCTCAAGGCTTATAGATGTAGTTCGCACCAACTGCGCCGACAAGCACCAACGCAGATAGAATCAACCAATTGTAACTTTGGCCGTATGTGGCTGTAGGGAAGTGGTTGCTGATCATCAGGAAGATCAGCGGGACAGTCATGTAGGTGTTGTGCCGTGTGCGGGTCTTAGCTCGCTCGGCCAACTCCAAATCGGGCGGCTTTCCTTCGCGCAATGCGTTCAACATTTTGCGCGTGGCGGGCAGGATGCGCATCCAGACGTTCGCGGTCATGATGGTGCCGAAGAGGGCGCCGATGTGGATATAGGCTGCGCGGCCGCTCAGGACATGCGTGAGCCCGTATGCGAGCGCCACAACGAGCAAGTAGCAAATCGTTCCCGCGAGAAGTGGGGAGCGGCCGAGCGGCGAGCTCCACAGCAGTTCGTACACGGTGAATCCTACAAGCAACGTGGCAATACCGATCGCTACTCCGGTCCCCATTCCGATGTTCGACACGCTTTCGTCCAGCAACAGGCCGTCGGAGTAATAGAGCAGGCCGAGGAGCAGGAAACCCGAGATCCACGTGATCAATGCTTCCCAGCGGAACCAATACAGCGTCGTCGGCAATTGTTTTGGCGATGTTTGTTTATCGATGACGGAAAAACTGCCGCTATGCACCATCCAGACTTGGGGCGCGCGCCCGGCTGCGCGAGCGGCTTCTTCATCCAAGGCCATCCGCCCTTCCAGCTTGGTGAAATAGTAGGTCTGTCCGATCCAGAAGACGCCGGCGAGAACGTGAATCCATCGGAGGATAAGGTTTGACCATTCGCTGACCGCGGGCGGCATCGTGATTCGCTCCTCTGAACTCAGTTTGGCAACAGGCGCTCAAAAGCGCCGATTGATGATGGTACTGGCCGGAGCGACGCTTCTCAACAGCAAAAGTCCTCGTCAGTTTTGCGGAGGCGGTACAGGATCCTCTGCCACTAGCTGCTTGGCTGAAAGTGGATTAGGTGTGATCTAGTGCACTGTATCGTCGGGAGGCTTGCCCGCGACATCCGAATGAGTGCCAGTGCCTTCATCGCGAAATAGCGGATGTGGAGTGAATGATTCGGGAGGCTCTTGTTCAAATCTCAGCACTTCTGAGGGTTTATAAAAATATTCTTTCCCGCACTCATCGCATCGGACGCTAAAACGGCAATCGACAGCAGGGCGAGGGGTGACGGCATCTGTCTCGGCAAGTGGGATTCTGTGCCTGAAAAATAGATTTTTCCGAAGGTGAAGCCAATGGTTCTTGCAGTGGACGACCCAGAAATAACGACTATCTTCCCACATAGTAGTAGACTCCAGGCGGTCACAAAGGTGGGCTGGGCCTTTAGTGGCGCGAATGAAAGCAAGTCAACCGGAATTTCCCAATCTCGACTGTTTGTCCGCGCAACACCATACTCCCGCCGCCCTCTCGCGTCAATCTCAAGTCGCCCTGTTGTCGCCCTGTTACCTCGTTAGAAGTGTCCCTTTTTTTGGTTTTGGTTCTTGTTGTTTTCTTTGTCGTTGGCCTGGCCCGGAGCGTAGCCCTGCGGAGCTCTGCCCCGAGAGTCGATTGCTAATCAGTAAAGCGCTGCTGATCGTGTTGCTAATCCGGATAGCTCCTGATAATGCCTTATCCGATTCTGGCAACCTCACTGCAGCCGCCCGGCGTCGGCGGCTGAGGGTAAAAGAACAGCTGGCGGTAAAAAACTTTTCTGGAGGTTATGGAATGGGGGGATGACTGCGGCAAAGAGTATTCCTACGAAGCCGACGACGTATTGCGGTTCGAACAGGAACTTCCTGAGACTTTCACTCCACATCGGCTATTTCGAGACTTCTAGAGATGCTGGAATAACCGCACGCCGCCGGAGATCGCTGCCGTGAGTCCATTATTAAACCGAACTTGACACCAAGAGTGCTCAGCCAGTATCGTCCGCTCACCTGGATTACTCGCTCAACCGATTCACACTGCTTTTCCTAAGGAGGTCTTCCAATGGCTCACCTTCGCTCTTTGGCGTCTGCAATGTTTTTGACGTCAGTCCTGACTCTCGCATCCTGCGGTGCCAGCAATCAGCCTGCAGTACAGCCCGACGACCGCGCTAGTGATGAAGCCGCCATCCGTGCCCTTGACGCCGATTGGGTGAAGTCCGCGGCGGCGAAGGATGCGCAACGGATCGACTCCTACTACGCGGACAGTGCTTCCCTGTTCGCACCTGGGGCTCCACTTGCCACAGGTAAGGACGCGATCCAAATGGCGTGGGCGGGAATGCTGGCGACCCCGGGATTTTCGCTGACGTTCACGCCGACGAAAATTGAAGTCGCCCGCGCCGGGGACATCGCCTACGAGTTCGGCAATTATCAAATGACGACGAATGACAAGAAGGGGAAGCCGCAAGTAGTAAAAGCCAAGTACATAACCGTGTGGGGCAAACAGCCAGATGGAGGCTGGAAGGTCCTAGTGGACTCGCCAACAACGACGCAGTAACAGGAACCGCGTAACAAGCGCCGGACCCATGTGGTATGGGAACCAGGGAAACAGAGCATTCGTGGTTCAATTGCAGGAAGCGCGTCTAGAGTGGAAGCGTCGTAAGAATTTATCTGACCACCGAAACAGTTGACCTTGCTCCACTGCTCGTTTAAAAGTACCGATTTACGTCCAAACACAATGGCACTATCCTGGCCTAGGTTTCCTCACACGTCTACCGGAATAGCTATAAAGAAGAAGGGTCTTCGTAAGGTCGCGTTCATCGGTATCGGGATAATCGATGTGCTCGGAGGTGGTTTTCTCGTCCGGTTAAACGTTCACTATACTTTCGTCCACCGTGATACGAAACTTTCTCCATGTCCCCCAAATGATCCCCTGGGCCTAAACACGGCACAATCTTGTGCTCCGTTGCCGCCACAATAGACCGTTCAATTTAGTCGTTGAGGCGCACGAAGCGCGAGAAAGCGGTAGTGTTTATGCTGCCTTCGTAGTGGTACACCCGTGCCATTGTCTCCAACGTGACCCAAAGCAATCTGCAGGCATGGAGAAAGCACGGATCGTAAAATCTGCCGCACGAGTCCCAACGACTACGAGATATTCCGGCAGCGTTTGTTCGACGAACTAGCTCATTTGCAACATGCCGATAGGCAACGGATACTCATCCATCTTGTCCAAGCCGGTCAGCGGTGCGACATAGACGTGATCACGGAGATTGTTAACAAACAGCGCCCGGCATCAGAAGTCATAGCCGAAGTGAAACGAAAACATAAGGAAAAGTAAATCCGTCACCATCATGGCTTGATAAACTCTGGGAACTGGGGTTTAGTCGGGGTCACCGTGTTGGGTGATCCGTGTCGAGGGTGTCAGTGACCGCTTTATCGATTTCAGTACGATTCCGACGCTTCTCTCGGCACGGCGCTAGCCTGCGTCGCACGTATGCAAGGCGCAACACTGGCATCTCACGGTCAAGTCCAGCAGTTTTGTTTCAACTCTACGGGGATGCGCCGCCCCAGTTCCGAAAAGATGGGAAACAGATCGAAGTTGCGCTCACGGTATCACCTATTGGGAGCGCGAGGATTACCCTCGAAGCGGAAGACACAAAGACTGCGGAGCCACGCATCATCGCTATGATTGACGGTCTACCAGAATTGTTTGAAGGTCTCCGCCGCGCGAATCCTGATGCGGAGTACGTTTTTCTCCGCAAGGTGAACGGGATCAAGACTATAATTAAGGCTTGGAGAAATGCTTGCGTTCGTGCAGGCATCCGGGTGAAAATTAACGGCGTGGAAGTGGTCTCTCATTTCGAGAAAGACGGAACGTATCGTGGATTCTTGTTCCATGACCTGCGCCGGTCCGCGGTTCGAAACTTCATCCGGGCTGGAGTGCCACGCAGTATTGCCATGAAGATTTCCGGTCACAAAACTGAAGAGGTTTTCGAGCGCTACAACATCACGTCCGAGGATGATCTGTAAGACGCCGCCCAGCAGATCGGTGAGTATCTCGATAAGAAACGCGCTGAAGCGAAGGCAGCACCGAGCCCCGCGAAGAACAGACTCCAGTTGGCGCGATGATCTTTCTGATGCCAAGTTTGATGCGAGTCCAGAAGCATCAAATCAGTAAGTTTTTCGTAGTTGAAGTTGGGAGGTCGTACAATCGGTAGTACATCAGCCTCTGGAGCTGACTATCCTGGTTCGAGTCCAGGCCTCCCAGCCAATCTTTTAGAATCAGCGGCTTAGAGACTTTACTACCGCAATTACTACCGATATTCCCGCCAATTCATTGTTTTCGCCCAAAGCCAGTATTAAATCTTTGGGAGAAGACAATGGCACGCAGAGCAGAAGCTACCCTTTGGATGTTAATCAAACAGGGCGACAAGAACCGCTACATTTCCGTCAGCAAGGTCGGAAGTGGGCGGTACGTCCCGAATATTGATGGCCCCTTCAAACCGGGGCCGTATTATGTCCGCTACACCCAAGACGGAAAGCGCAAGTGGGAGTGCGTCGGTCCCGAACTGGCGTTGGCGCTTAACGAAAAGCGCAACCGTCAGACCGCGCTGGACCGGGGTAAAACACCCGAGCAACCTGAGAGCCGCAAATCACTGTTGCGCGCAATTGAGTCGTATTTAGCGGAGGTCAGCACTCGCCGTGGCAATAAAGCCGCAAAGCGCACCAAATGGTTGCTGGAGCTTTTCGCCTCCGTCACCAAGAAACATTACGTTACAAGCTCAAAAGCGTTGGGAACAGGGCCGGAATCAAGTGTAAGAACTGCGCAGTCCGCGATGGCAAGTTGTTCTGCAAGAGGCATGCGGTCAATACACACAAATGGCGAAGGACATTCGCAACTTGGCATCACGTCCTGGGCGGAGTGAGCATCGCAATACTACAGAAATGGTTGGGGCACTCCGACGTTGAAACCACGATGCGGGATTCCGGCTGATACGAGCCTGCGTGATGTTTGAGAGATCGGATTCGGGTCCTGTATCGCCTCGTGGTGTGGAATGTGCCGTCACTGTTTCACAGGAACGAAGGTCTTGTCGCCAGTCGCGTTATCCACAATCACGAACTGTCCGGGAAAATATTCTAAAAGAATACGGGCGCGGGCTTTGGCAGTCTCAAAGTCCTCTGCCGATTCAACCAAATACGTAGTACCGTCCGGTTGCATTTTCAGAGTGTCAAACGCTGCCGACAAAGTCGCTCTCCGGCCTCGGGATTCTTGGGCGAAGGATGCCACAAATCGGCATCAAAACCAATGGCGCGAACGTGCTGGAAGTACCGGCGGCTGCGTGGGTTTTTCTATGCCATAACCTCAAGAAAGTGTTCAAATCTTTCCGGTTAGCGGACGCCGTACTTGGTGCCCGTATTTCGACTCGACGTCAGATTTGACGCTTAACCAAGTCGTTCAACACTCGCCTGATTTCTACAAGCCCTTTGCATTCATGAAAGTGCATCAGCGCCCATTTCGGAGCAGTCGCGGCAGGCGAATTGCTTTTAGATGGGCGATACGAGCAGACAAATTAAGACTCTTTGTCTGGCTTTAGAAACTTGGCGAAGGGTGAACGGCCAGGTCATTTAAGGAAGAAAACAAAAAACGGGATCCGAAAATGGAGAACATATGATGCAAGGAAAACTAAACCTGATGGCTCTATTTGCAGTTTTGGGGGCGGGCCTGACTGTAGCGCCAGTCTTCGGACAACAAGCCAAACCGGCCGCGGATTACAAAGCGCCAGTGGAGGTTCCCCGCGAATTCTTTAACGGCATTCACGTGGCAAAAGACGATCCGAAATTCCAGATGGAAGCTCAACATTATTGCTCGGCCTCAAAGAGTGGGATGTTTCAATGCGTTCTGTTTGATTCCACTGGGGCCGACGCGAAACTGATGGGAATTGAATACATAATCTCGGACGATATGTATAAGACTTTGCCGGAGGGCGAAAAGAAGTTCTGGCACCCACATCCCTTCGAAGTCCTGGGCGGAGGGCTGATTGCTCCGGATATGAGCCCTGACAAGGAACAAAAGTTCATGGGCACCATCATGAATACTTGGGGAAAAACATTTCATACATGGGACGATTTAATGACGCAAATCCCGCTAGGTGAACCGCGCCTAATGTGGGCTGTCACTGGGCCGGGCCAGGTCGATCAAAAACTCCTTCGAGAGCGCGACAAGACGTTTAACGTCAACACCGAGGAAATCAGTGCGCGACGCCAGAAAGAATTTGGTGATGAGCTGCCCAACGTCGCACCGCCAAAATCGCTGGAAACCGTCGGACGTCGCTGGACGAACGAAGGCCCGGACACGCCGACGCCGCTCAAACCGAAGCAATAAGAGTCCCGGAGAGCTAGCCGTTCGCTGGCTGACCCTCGCGTCTCGTTTAATCGTGGTTTCAAGTCTAGTGAACGAAGGTACGGTCTTTTCGGGTCGCGGTTTTGGCGTCGTTGAGGCTACGGTCTCGCCCGACGAAACTGCTCCGCTACCATGTCGTCGATGCTCGTAACTACACGGCAAACCTTGTTGCGTTCCAATTCTGCCCGTATTGCCGCAGCCCGTATCGGCGTGACCCCGCGCGTCATGAAAATGACCTCAGCTGCGTCGAGGTTCTTTGCTGTGAATGGGGTTTCGTTCCCGCCGCC
>Ga0210400_10005536_pt1 | contig 10704 bp, 7 predicted proteins | sample IncBWH26MmetaG_FD_155456 | JGI IMG/M metagenome (GOLD analysis project Ga0210400, IMG submission 155456) | Forest soil microbial communities from Barre Woods Harvard Forest LTER site, Petersham, Massachusetts, United States - Inc-BW-H-26-M | ecosystem: Environmental > Terrestrial > Soil >... | reverse complement strand
ACCGCGTTGGTCCACGTGGCTACCGTGGTGATTGCGCCGATGCCCAGCGCGAGCGTGAGCACCGCAGTTAGCGTGAAGCCAGGCGACATGCGGAGCTGGCGTACTGCGTAACGCAAGTCCTGGCCGAACACTTCAGGCCTCCACTTCTTCTGTGAGTTTCTTCAGCTCGTCTTCTGAAACAACCTTTCCGTCGAAGAGGTGCACCTCGCGCTCGGCATGCTTAGCAAAGCGCGGATCGTGCGTCACCATGCAGATCGTTGAACCTTCGCGGTGCAGGTCGGCGAGCAGATGCATCACGGCTTCGCCGTTCTTGGAGTCGAGGTTTCCGGTGGGCTCATCGGCCAGCAGAATCGATGGGGATCCTGCAAGTGCGCGGGCCACGGCCACACGCTGCTGTTGACCGCCGGAAAGTTGCGCCGGATAGTGCCGCATGCGATGTGCCATGTTCACGCGCTCGAGGGCTTCCTTGACGCGCTTCTTGCGCTCGGCCGACGGCATGCCGGCGCGATAGGTGAGCGGCAGCTCGACGTTTTCTTCAACGGTGAGATCGCCGATCAGGTTAAAGCTCTGGAAGATGAAGCCGATTTCCTGGTTGCGAATGCGCGAGCGCTCGCCAAAACTCAGGTTCTCGACGGGCTTGTTGTTGAGCAGGTATTTGCCGCCCGTGGGTGTATCGAGCAGACCCAGGATGGACAGCAGCGTGGATTTGCCGCAGCCAGAGGGACCAGACATGGCCACGTATTCTCCGCGCGAAATGGTGAGGTGAATGCCAGAGAGCGCGTGGGTCTCTACTTCATCGGTGTAGAAGACCTTGGTCAAGTCTTCAATGTCAATCAGCTTGTCGTTTGCCATCCAATCCCCCTCGTGAATTCAGTTGTCAGTTAACAGTCGTCAGTGATCAGGACTAACGTTCACTCCTGGTTCCTGGCCGGTTCCTGAATGCTGCTTACCCGCTTTGCACCGGCCTTACTCAAGGCGAATGCGATCTACATTGTCATAGCGCGACATGTCAGAAAGAATCACGGTATCGCCTTCTTTCAGACCTTCGAGCACCTGGATACTGTTGACCGAAGCGCGACCAACTTTAACTTGAACGCGCTCGGCAGTCTTATGGTCCGGAGACTCCTTAAAGAGGCTCAGGGTTGAATTCTCATTCCCCAGGGCAGGCCGGCCGACATTGAGAACATTGTTCAGCTTCTCGAGATCGATCGTGCCATCGACGCTCAAACCCTTCACCGCGCCTGGAGGCAGAGGCCCATCCAGTTGTACGTCAACGGTGCGTGTTCCGTTCAAAACCGCGGGATCAATGCGGGTAACGTGGCCTGGAATGACTCCATTATGAGTATCGACGGCAGCAGGAAGTCCGATTTGAATGTCGCGTGCCTGGGTCTCGGCGATCTGAAGGGCAGCCTTCAATTTGCCGAGTTGCACAACCTCAGCCAGCGAGGTGCCCGCGGTGACGTGGGTTCCGACTGCCATGGGAACTGGAAGCGGATCGACTTCGCCAGCGATACCGGCCCGCACTTCGAGCGCGGCAGATTGCTTTTCGTAGAGCGCCAGCAGGGTCTTCGCCTGGTCAATCTTTGATTGGAAAGATGCAAGCTGCACTTCAATGTTCTTCTCATTGACATCGAGTTGCTGCAAGCTGAGCTTGTGCTGCGCAGCAAGCTGGTCGGCAGTATTCTTCGACTTGTCGTAGGCAATTCCGGCAATTACGCCAAGCTTTAATAGCTGTTCGTCGGTCTTAGCCTGAATCTGATCCTGGGTGTAGTCAGTGCTGACCTGCGCCGAGACCATCTTCTTGTCCATCAGGGTACTTTGGAGCTGCGCCTGCTGCGCCTTGTAATCGGACTCGGCCTGCTTCACCTGCAACTTTGCATCAAGCAGCTTCTGTTCGAGCTCGGGAGCAGAGAGATCCATCAGGATCGTGTCGGGCTTGACGATGGTGCCAGGCAGCACGCGGATGCGAACGACAGTCGCATCGGTGAGCGCCGGAATCAGCTCAATTGAATCCTCACGAGGAACCAAAGTGCCCGTCGATCCTCTCACCTGTCGGATCATGTCGCTGCGCTTCACAGTGTCAGGCCAAACAGTTGACGCATCGACCGTGGGAGCTGCCGGCTTGAGCCGGGAAACCAGAACCACTGCAACCGTAAGAACCACCACCCCAATGCCGGCCCAAATGAAGAGGCGGCGCCGTTTTTGCTTCTTAATGTCCGGGCGTGCGATATCCATCACTCCCAGGTAGGAGCACTTGCCGTGCCAAAGGCGGCCCGGTGCTAGATATTCGAATCAAAGAGGTTAAGAGGCCTAAGGCTCTGAAGAGATGGGAGTTGAAGTGACCGCTGGCGAGGTGGAATGTCCGATATCGGACAGTTTTGAGGTCAGGATTCGAGCGCGCACGAAGCTCGCCCGGCACCCGATTGGTCAGGGAAGTTCCACAGCCAACCCCCCCGCACCACCCCCGCCGAGACAAAGTGACGCAATGCCTCTTTTCGCGCCCCGGTCGGTCATCGCGTAGATGAGCTTGACGAGGACAGCAGCGCCGCTGGCACCGATAGGGTGCCCTAAGGCAACCGCTCCGCCGTTGACGTTGACGCGGGCCTGATCGAGGCCGAGTTCGCGGATCACTGACAGCGCCTGCACGCTAAAGGCTTCGTTCAATTCGAAAAGATCAACCGAGTCGAGAGACCAGCCAGCTTTGGCGACGACTTTGCGGACGGCATCGATGGGTGTAAGCGAAAACCACTCCGGCGCTCGACCGGCGTGGGACTGTGCGCGCACGACGACCATCGGCTTTAAACCCAGTTCCCTTGCCCGGTCGGCGCTGGTCACAACAACAGCCGCGGCGCCGTCGCTGACGCCGGGTGCATTGCCGGCGGTTACGGTGCCGCCTTGTTTGAATGCCGGCTTTAGTTTGGCGAGGACCTCGACGGTGGTGTCGGAGCGAATGGCCTCGTCGGCATCGAATGCGCGCGGTGCATCGCCTTTCCTTGCAGGGGGCACCTCGACGGGCAGGATCTGCGCGCGAAAGCGTCCCTCGGCCGTGGCCTCGGCTGCGCGGCGATGCGACTCGGCGGCGAAAGCATCCTGGTCCTCACGGGTGATTTTGTACTTCTCAGCGACCATCTCGGCGGCGGCGCCCATGTGGAACTGGTTGTAGACGTCCCAGAGGCCGTCGTTGATCATGGCATCGACCATGGTGCCGTTGCCCATGCGGTAGCCGGTTCGTGCCTGCGGAAGCAGGTATGGGGCGTTGGACATCGACTCCATGCCGCCGGCGACAATGATGTCGGCGTCGCCGGTTTGAATGGCCTGGGCAGCGAGCGCCACCGCGCGGAGGCCCGAGCCGCAAACCTGGTTCACGGTGAGAGCGCCTGCCTCGGGCGGTATACCGGCAAAGATGGCTGCCTGACGCGCGGGAGCTTGTCCAACGCCGGCCTGGAGGACACAGCCCATGATGCAATCGTCGATTTGAGCGGGGTCCACGCCTGCACGCCGGACTGCTTCTTTGACAACCAATGCTCCCAGCCGGGGCGAAGAATACGACTGGAGCGAACCCTGAAATTTACCGATGGCAGTGCGGACGGCCGAGACGATCACGACCTCAGACATGTGTGGCTCCCGATTCATGAGATGGCGGCGGCACCTATATTACGACGCCAAACGTTAGATGCGCCCAGCCTCGCGAAGTTCACGAATCTCATTGTCGTCGAAGACACGGGAGCGGATAAGGAAGCGCAGGCCCTCGGGTCCGTCGAGCGAGAACATGCCACCGCGGCCGGGCACCACATCCAGAGTGAGATGGGTGTGCTTCCAGTATTCAAACTGGCTGCGGCTCATGTAGAACGGCTCGCCGTCAACCTCGCCGAGTTGGATATCGGAGTCGCCGATCATGAATTCGCCGCGCGGGTAGCACATCGGAGAACTGCCATCGCAGCAGCCCCCCGACTGGTGAAACATCAGCGGCCCGTGCTTCTCGCGCAGGACGCGGATGAGGTGAATGGCCAGATCGGTGGCCTCGACTTGTTTGGGTGGACCTGGCATGGCTGCGGCGTCTCGGCTTGCGAAATGAAGATGCAGTTTTATTGAATCCCATCCTGAAAAAAATGTGGAGATTCGTGCTATCCCACCCATGCCGCGATGAAGCTGCGTCATGGATGGGGCACCCAAGGGTATCAGTCTAAGACACCCGGTTATAGGTCTAGAAGAAGCCGAGCTTCTTCGGGCTGTAGCTGACCAGCATGTTCTTGGTCTGCTGGTAGTGATCGAGCATCATGCTGTGCGTTTCGCGGCCGATGCCGGATTGTTTGTATCCGCCGAACGCGGCGTGCGCCGGATATGCGTGGTAGCAATTGACCCAGACGCGTCCTGCCTGAATGCCACGGCCAAGACGATGAACACGGTTCACGTCGCGCGTCCAGAGGCCTGCGCCGAGACCATACAGCGTGTCATTGGCGATTTCGAGGGCGTCGGCTTCTGTTTTGAACGTGGTGACGGAGACGACCGGCCCGAAGATTTCTTCCTGGAAAATGCGCATCTTGTTGTGACCCTTGAACACGGTCGGCTGGATGTAGAACCCGCTGTCGAGCTCACCGCCGAGACGAGCCCGCTCGCCACCGGCCAGCACTTCTGCGCCTTCCTTCTTGCCGATGTCGATGTAACTGAGAATCTTCTCCATCTGCTCGCTTGAAACCTGCGCGCCGAGCATGGTGTCGCCCTCAAGCGGATTGGCCTGCTTGATGGCCGCGACGCGTTTTAGCGCCCGCTCCATGAACTTGTCGTAGATGCTCTCCTGGATAAGGGCGCGACTGGGGCAGGTACAGACCTCGCCCTGGTTAAGCGCGAACATCACGAAGCCTTCGATGGCTTTGTCGAAGAAGTCGTCGTCTTCATTGAGGACATCGGCAAAGAAGATGTTCGGCGATTTGCCGCCGAGTTCCAGCGTCACGGGGATCAGGTTCTGGCTGGCGTATTGCATGATGAGGCGGCCGGTTGTGGTTTCGCCGGTAAAGGCTATCTTGGCCACGCGCGAGCTTGAGGCCAGCGGCTTGCCGGCTTCGAGGCCGAAACCGTTGACGATGTTGAGCACGCCGGGAGGCAGGATGTCTCCTATGAGTTCAGCCCAGACGAGGATGCTGGCAGGGGTTTGCTCAGCCGGCTTCAACACCACGCAGTTTCCAGCGGCGATCGCCGGAGCGAGTTTCCAGGTGGCCATTAGAATCGGGAAGTTCCAGGGGATGATCTGGCCCACCACACCGAGGGGCTCATGGAAGTGGTAGGCGACGGTGTCGTGATCGATTTCAGAGATGGTGCCTTCCTGCGCACGAATGCAGCCGGCGAAGTAGCGCCAGTGGTCGATCGCGAGGGGAAGGTCGGCGGCGGTGGTTTCGCGGATCGGTTTGCCGTTGTCCCATGTCTCGGCCAGAGCCAGGATGTCGAGATTGTCTTCCATGCGCTGCGCAATTTTGTTCATCAAGATGGCGCGGTGGGTGGGGCTGGTGTGGCCCCAGCCTTCGCGCGCGGCGTGCGCTGCGTCGAGGGCCCGTTCAATGTCTTGCGCGTTGGAACGCGGAATCTCGCAGAATGTCTTTCCGGTAATGGGCGTTACGTTCTCGAAATACTGGCCGGAAGCGGGCTCAACCCACTTGCCGCCAATGTAGTTGCCATAGCGAGGGCGGAAGCTCACCTTGTCGCTGAGCTTGCCCGGAATCGGTTCTGTCATTGTCGCCATCGAAATTCCTCCGGGGGATAGGCCGCGCGAAATCAGCAGGGGCGCACGGAGCAGGAATCATACATCCGCACGGGTGCTGGTGGGGAGGGCCAGGCGAGTTGCAATCAACGAAAATCGATGCGCGGAACGAAGGTCGGGTCTGTGTCAGCCGCGCTCACGGATCTGACGACTCTCTGAAAGTTCCAACTTCGATAAGCCCGGTCCTCGCCAGCTTCAAAAGCTCAGCAGAGGTTACTCCTTGCGTTTCTCGTAACCGAACATCCGCCTTTCGGTCACTCTATGCGCGTTACGTAACCGCCGATGTAGGTACCACTGAATCAGTAAGATAGCTCTATTATGTCATTGTGAGCCCAATAACCCACTGCTAGGCTTTAGCAGACTCAGAGCAGTCAATGAGTGCGTACCGGATCGTCAGTCGCATCCCCGGCCAAGTTCCAAGCGGCGCGGTTCCGGAAAGGTTTCCGTAGTGCGTCGAGGAGGGATCACCTTATGAACGTGTCAAGCGCTTCTGCGAAAAAGCTTGATCAAGAACGAACCATTTGTGCGCGTCTGATGCGCTTCTTCCGTTTCGGAGACACAGGCAGCGCTTTGGTTGAAATGGCCTTGGTCATGCCCATTATGCTGTGCATGATCACTGGCATCTTCTCAATCTCAACAGCCTTGTATCAAAAGCTGCAACTTGCCGAAGCGTTGAGCAGTGGTGGACGCGTGCTGGCGGCAGACCGCGGAGCCACTGACCCATGCGCAGACGCCGTTACGGCAATTGACAGCGCGGCCCCAGGCTTGGGCACGACAAGTATTGGTCTGACGATCAAGATCAATGGCAACTCTTACGGTACTGGCACGTCGACTGTCTCCTGCGCAGGCTCCGCGGGCGCCGGAGGAGCAAACAATCCAAACATGCCGGCTGGAGCGATCGCAACAATTCAGGCTACCTATCCCTGTTCGCTGTCCATATACAACATCAGGGGATTATCGTGCGCTATCAGCTCACAGATTGCCGAGGCGATCCAATGAAGAAGAACCTTATCAAGATCCTTCGCAATGAGAGCGGCCAGGTCCTTCCGTGGATGGTCCTCCTGATCACCCTGTTCATGGGTGCAGCGGGGCTATGCGTCGACCTTGGCCACGCCTATGTTTGTTACCGTCAGCTGCAGGCCTCGACCGATGCGGCCGCACTGGCTGGCGCCTATGCGATGACACTTTCCGGCGCTACCGCAGCGACCGCCACAGCCGAAGCGAATGCCTTCAGTTCCCTTCAAACCCCAACCGTCGGAGCCAACGCCACTGGAAATCTGCCTAACGCCGCGGTCGAAGTCGCATTCGGTTGCGTACCCCCCGGCGGCATGGTAGGTGTGGGTTGCGTTGCGTTCGGAAACAACGTAATCCAGGTCCGCCAGCAAGCCGATGTACCGACCTACTTCATCAGAGCGCTGACGTTCTGGAGCCAGAAGCCGCCAGCCAGCCTTAGACTTAACGCGGTTGCAACCGCAGCCATGCAGAGCGGTCCGCCGCAGCAAGTGAATGTGGCGATGGTTGTGGATACGACGGCGTCCATGGCCAGCAGGGACACCGATCCGAACTGCGGCAAAACGAGGATCTACTGCGCTCTGGCCGGTGTCCAGACTTTGCTTCAGGGTCTCACGCCTTGTGCCCCAGGGTTCACGGGTTCGACCTGCACACCATTTGACCGTGTGAGCTTGTTTACTTTCCCTGCCGTCGAAGCCAGCCAAGTGTCCGATGACACGAACTGCAACGGAAACAACCCTCAAATCGAGCCCTACGCTACTCCAGCGGCAGGCGCGGCGTGGTCGACTTTATCAGGTGCGACTACCACGTATCAGATCACGAGTTATTCGTATAACTATAGCTCGACGAATGGCAAAGGTGGCTCGCTGCCAAGCACAACCAGCTCAACCATCGTCGCGGCCACAACGCCTACAGGCGGCTGCGGAATGCAGACCCCCGGAGGCGCGGGAACGTATTACGCGGGTGTGATCTACGAGGCTCAGTCGTCGCTCATAGCCCAATCGACGGCCAATCCGAACACCAAAAACGTCCTGATTATCCTGAGCGACGGCGACGCCAGCTCCGGCGGCGGAGGCAACAGTTGCAGGTTGCCCGGAGGTGTTTGCATGCTCGACTCTTCTGGCAATCCAGCTACCAATAACGGCGCTACCTATCCGTCCCTGCAGGATCAATGCGCCCAGGCCGTTGCCGCAGCCAATTATGCGACAAGCCAGGGCACCACGGTCTATACAGTTGCTTACGGGTCGCCGAGTTCTGGTTGTTCGACCGACGTATCCAGTAGGTCGAATCCGACCGGCACGAACATTACCCCTTGCCAGGCAATGCAGAAGATGGCGAGCACCCCCGCGGACTTCTACTCGGATTCCACGGCAACCGGCGGAGGCGCCTGCCCAGCCCCCGCCGGGCCGCTTGGGTTGGCTGCCATCTTCCAGAATCTGGCAGGACAGTTCAGCGCAGCTCGTCTGATCCCGAACAACATGATTTGACGCGGCAGGAAATCCCGACTACTCGAGCCGGAGATCATGGATCTCCGGCTCGTTCCATTTCGCTCACTGAATGCTGAAGCGACGTGCCTTTCGGCCGAACGATAGCTGCCTGGAGTCCAGGGTTTGATCTTCCATACATCGCAGCGCAATCGTAACCGCAACTTCTTTTTTCACGCAAACAAGCGTCAAAATACCGAAAATGCCACCGTTGCGACCGCTTCCGCAGATGCAAAGAACAAGCTCTCAAACCAAACTGCGGATTAGTTCGGAAAGGGTTCGACGCGACCGTCAGCTGGCAGCACCCATGGAAAGTATCTCGAACAGAGCGGACGCCTTGCGGCTCTGGAAATCCATTTGATCGGCTCTGAGGGGCTTGCTGAAGAGGAATCCCTGCACATCGTCGCATCGCTGTTCGCGCAGGAACTGCAACTGACGCTCATTTTCGACACCCTCGGCCGTGACCGTGAGATTCAGGCATTTTCCCATTTGAATGATCGCGGCGGCGATTGCCTCTTCATTGCCGTTCCGATGCAGGTCATGGATGAAGCTGCGATCGATCTTGAGCTTGCTGACGGGGAGTTGCTTGAGATAGCTAAGGCTGGAATATCCGGTGCCGAAATCGTCAATCGCGAGCTTGACGCCCAGTGCCTTCAATTGACTGAGCACTTCAAATCGCATGTCCTCAGTGGCAAGCAGAAGACTCTCGGTAATCTCAAGCTCCAGAAACTCGGGATCGAGCCCCGTCTCTTTCAGGACTTTCCGGACGAGATCGCAAAAGCCGATCTGACGAAATTGAACGGCCGATACGTTCACCGCTACCGGGACCTTGTTCCCTATATCATGCCAGCAGCGAGCGTGATGACACGCTGTCCTCAGCACCCACTCGCCTATGGGAACGATCATGCCATTAGCCTCAGCAATCGGGATGAATCTGTCGGGAGGGACCAGTCCCAATTCCGGATGCTTCCATCGGATGAGAGCTTCCCAGCACGACACGGCGCCACTTCGCAGATTGAATTCGGGCTGGAATACGAGGTGGAACTCATCCCGATCGAGGGCGCCACGCATGCTGTTGCCGAGCTGAAGGCGTTCAACAGCCTGCGCTGTCATTTCTTCAGAGAAGAAGCTGAAGGTATTGCGCCCGCGACTCTTGGAGGCATACATCGCGGCGTCGGCATTCTTGATAAGTGTTTCCGCATCCCCGCCGTGGTCGGGGAAGATGCTGATTCCGATACTGCAAGTAAGGCTGAGCGAATTGCCGTTCAAATTGAACGCCGGCCTCAGTTCGCCTGCGACCCGTTCCGCCACGACTGCTGCATCGGCATGTGAACCAATTGGTCCGAGCGCGATCAGGAATTCATCGCCGCCCAATCGCGCCACTGTATCTTCTTTGCGGGCGCATGCTTGCAGACGTTGCGCGATGGCCTGCAGTAACTCATCTCCGCGGGAATGACCGAGGCAATCGTTAATGATCTTAAAACTGTCGATGTCGAGGTGGATCACAGCCAGCTTGTCACGCCGGCGTTTTGCGGCGGCAATGTTCTTCGATAACCTGTCCTGCACCAAGGTGCGATTGGGCAGGTTGGTCAGGGAATCGAAGTATGCCAGAAACTGGATCCTGTCTTCAGCGAGTTTTCGCTCGGTGATATCGACCAGGGAACCCTCGAACACCTGGCTTCCATCGTTTTGTCCGCCGACCGATCTCAGACTGCAGAGCACCCAGCCCTCGGTTCCATCCATGCGCACAAACGATTGTTCGGTTCCGACCGTGAAGCTTGCGTCGGACACACTTTCATGGAACTTTTGAACGACTTGTTCTGCCCGCGCGCTGTTGCCCAGCAACTCATGTCGCCCGCTATATCCGAGAATGCGGGCGCAGGCGTCATTGCAGTCGAGAATCCTACCGTCTGCCGCGGCGACGTACAGCCCGGTCAGATTACGTTCGAAGATATTGCGATATCGTTCTTCGAGCGCCATCTCGTTCTTGAGCTTTTCGGTGATGATCGCTGTCTGCTTGCGCACACGTCTACGCAGAATGAATACCCAGACGATCACTGCCATCGTCGCGAAGATAAGACCGGAGACAATATTGGCGGCTCTCTGGGAGTCAAGCCACGGAGGCGATGAAATTACGCGAATATCTTCCGGCGAGCGGAGCACGACTTCAAACTCAGACGGATTGCCATTCTCGTCAGCTTTGACGGCACAAATTCCGGTCAGGGATATACGGCTTCCCTCTTCGACGTTCAATTCGGGGCCGCCAGGACGCGCGAAGCTGGCGACGAACGTCACGTGGTCGTCAGACTCAACGACGATCTCGCGTCGATTCAGGCGTTGACGATAGGAGCTGAGCGTTCCAGTGATCTTGATGAGCTGAGCATCATACGTACCCTTGAGGGCGGCATGTCCGTCGACTGCGGCGATGGTCGGTAGAGAGTGCTTCCCGGCGGGACG
>Ga0210400_10005534_pt1 | contig 10705 bp, 7 predicted proteins | sample IncBWH26MmetaG_FD_155456 | JGI IMG/M metagenome (GOLD analysis project Ga0210400, IMG submission 155456) | Forest soil microbial communities from Barre Woods Harvard Forest LTER site, Petersham, Massachusetts, United States - Inc-BW-H-26-M | ecosystem: Environmental > Terrestrial > Soil >... | reverse complement strand
ATACCGGCCAGCTACCGCGCAACCAAGAAGAACTCGACATCCTGCGTCGCTTTGCTGCCTCCTGCAAGATCGACATCGAGGACTCCGTGTTCGAATACCCTCCCGAAGACGCTCCGCTCTCCTGGCACCTCTCGCCCAATGACAAGAAAGAAATCGAAACCATCTGGACATCGCCAGACACCGAGCAAAAGAAACAAACGGTTCGCGCGTTTCTTGCCGCGCCTCCGCCGCCGCCGGTAACCTCGCCACCCCCTTCCTCTTGTCAATAGCTTGATCTCGCGTCGCCGAACGCAACCGAGCGTGTCTTTTCGAGGGTATTCTCCGAAAGGCGTCAAAATTCCGCCCCCACTGGACGCGCGGAAAACGGTTAAGGCGCGCGGCTCGTTGTTCCCACTTCAGTCCGATTCAAGAGCGGGATAATGTGGCCGCTTTTCCTGCAAGCGATGCCCGGACAGAATTGTTGGCTCTCTCCGCATGTGAGACCGGTTTAGGAGAAGTTGAGACAGGTGAACATATTGTCGGCTTCCGGCGAGCTTTTGCAATAGCGGGAACCAGAACTCTGGTAACGAGCCTGTGGAGCCGAGATCACAAACGATGCAACCGAGGAAATCACCAGGACAATCAAGATAGGCTTTGTTGGGACTTGGCTCACGCGGTCGAACGCTGTGGGTTGATATCGTCCAGCGACAAGTCGTGCGAAGACAGAGGTCCATGAGCCAAATCCGAACTCTTGCTGATCAGCATCCAGTCTCTACGCCTTCCTCGTTCTTCCGAGGCTTGGTTCGGTATTGCCGTATCCGCACAGCGGGCCTTAGGTTCCACCGATTTTGACGAGTGATCTTCCCGCACATTGCTGTGCAAGCCCGGGCTCGGCCAGCTTTCCACCCCGCAGGGCGGTTCCTCAGCTACAACGGTTCTACGAACCGTCGCGGTACGGCGACAACGGATTCGGCCGTACAACCGTCTGTGAAACTGTCCTATGCTGACTGTCGCGTTGTTGTCCCGCGCTTAGGTGAGATCTATTGAGAAGAGGAATCTGAATCGTCAGTTGGAGGCCTTTGCCATCCGGACGATTGCAGGCGTTTATGCTTCCACGGTGTAACCTAACTGCCCGTTCGGAGATAGCCAAACCAAGGCCCACTCCTAGCTTTTGATTGATGCGCGCATGAGCTGCTCTATAGAATGGCTTGAAAACCTCATCCAATTCTTCCTCGGAAACGCCTGGCCCCTCGTCTTCGACCAGGATTTGGGCCACTCCGTTTGAAAGGCAAGAAAGAACAACTGAAACAGAAGATTTCTCTCTCGTGTACTGGACGGAGTTGCGAACCACATTCTCCACTGCCCTATGCAATAACTCGTAGTTGGCGGACACAAGGCAAGTCGGGGCTGGCAACAGCTTGATAGTGCATCCGCGCGCCTCCGCCTCGATCCGTGCGTCTTCGACTACCCGGCAAACCAGCGCGGCCAAGTCACATTGTTCTTTAGCAAGGGACTCTTCAGCGAACTCAAGCCGTGAAAAATCGAGAAGTCTCCCCGTCAACGCCTCCATGCGAAGAACATTGTCTTCGATTCGGGCGAGGTAACTGTAAATCTCTTGTGGAGTCCGCCGAGCCCGCTCAAGCAAAACTCGGATGCGCGAGATCGGCGCTCTCAATTCATGCGAAATATCGCCTAGGCATTGTCTCTGCGTTTGGTGGCGCAGTTGGGCCTGCTCTGCTAGGTCATTGAGACTATGGCTCGAGTATTCAGGCTTGCGCGGCTTGTCCACTCCTGACGCTCTTTGGGATTCAATTGCCCTGGCTGGAACATCTACTTCGGAGAGCTGGTGAGCATCTCCTGGCTGGAGCAAAAAGGAAGCACACAGAAGACCAGATTTAGGTTGCATGCGGCGGACGGATGCTGAGGAAACGGGCTGCGCCGAGCGACGCACCCTTGAGTTCGTTGGTCGTGAAACTGTCCGCCTCTCCATCGCTGCTCCTCCGCCAGGGTTCACCGCATTGACCCAAATGAAACCTCAACAGTGAGGTCTGGCCAACATGCGCACCGGACGAGCGGTGCGGTCTACATATACAGCCTTTACTAACGGCGACTATTCATTGCTCTGGGGTGGCCGAGGAAGCGGCGGGAGTTTGTCGAAATCTCTTATCGCATAGTCCGCTGGCACCTCAAAAAGCGTTGCGGACGGTTCTGCCCTTTGTATATTCGTAAGGCGGTACGTTGTCTCGCCGATGCGCGGGTCCTTCGTGGTGCTGAGGACGACGACTTGAAGTTCTGAGGAGAACCATTCCTCGGTGACCGTACTAATGGGACGTTGATTGCCCATTGCGCCGGCCGGAATGGTTGTTGTGATGCGCTTGCCCGCGGCAGCCACTCCTTCGATGGTCTGTTGTCCCAAAGATTCGGTAGATGTTTGAACGCGGGATTCTGTGGAAACTGCAAGGCCTGGCCCTCCGAATGCCTGAACTACTGGTCCTACTGGTGCTCCTTCTCCCCCCACTCCCGTCCTAAACACCTTGTTCGTGGCGATTCCGTTGGCGGGTAGCGAAGGCAGCTTCCTCGCTATCTTATTCTCACGCTCAAGAACGTAATCCGAACCTGACACCGGGTCGCTGATGAAAACCACGCTGTGCGGCTGACTTCCGTCGATTACCAGCGAGGCGAAGCCCGCGAAATTCTCCTCTCGGCGTGTGCGGCCTTGACTGTCCCGATAAATGTTTGACGTCATCTTGTGGCTGATCTGATTACCGTCGCTTAGCACCTGCGTCATCTCCGTGCTGGCCAGTGCGGAATAGGGAGCGCCTTTGACCACCTTGCCGGGTACCATCGCACTGAACGCCTGAACACCGATCTCAGCTGGACCCAGTGTGGTAGTCATCTGGGCTCCCTGTATCATGATCGGCTGATCTGCTTGTTGCGCCACGGCTGGATCTGTTTGTGTAAGAGCGCCGACAGTCCCACCAACCGCCACGAGCACTCTCAAGAGCAATCGTGTACTCCTTCTATTGCGTTTCATGTTGAATCTCCCTTCACGCCGATTCCTGAAAATTCGCCTTTGAAAAGCGCCTAACGTACAAAACGGATCGCCAATGGCAAACCGTTCTCCCCGATAATTAGGTCCGCAGTGATCTGCTCCGATGCCCTGTCGCCGTTCAGCGCCATCGGAAAACCAATTCCGGGAAGCGCTGACCCTCGCAATTTGACGCGGACAATTTCTCCATTCATGGTGTGATCGGAGCTTTCCGCATACGGCAGTGGGTAAAACGCAGTCACGAATTCTTCGGTATCCTTGCTTCGCGCCGCGACACGGGGCCCCGACTTCCTGTGCTTGCGAGTTTCCGGCGCTAGCGCTGCCACCGGTTCAGGTATTTGCGCGTTCGACGCATTGGCTGGTGGAAGCTGGCCCGGCGTGACCACCATAGGCGGCTTTCTTAAGGGACTGAAAAGCCGGTGTCTCGACACGAACCCAATACTCAATAGCATTGATGCGGCCATTCCTATTGTCACCCAACTCGAAAAAGATCGAGAACGCGGTCTTGCTCCCTTCTGTTGTTGAAAAACAACCCTGAGAACTCGTTCCAGTTGAGCGGCCGACCGCTCCGAATCCATGGTGTCTGCAAGGGTCCGCAGTGCTGTTTCGAGTGACCTAATGTCGGAAAAACGGGCCTCACAACGCGCGCAGCGCATGATGTGGTCAAAGGCCTTCGTGCGCAGTTCCTCGTCTGCAACTTGAGCGCGCATGAAATCGTGAATAATGCTGTCACATTCTCGGCATTCCATGGTCATTCCTCAACAACAGGCCCGTTTCCTTACATCCCTATCATGAGCCGCAACGCAGGACTTCAGTTTTTGGAGCAGCAACTCCCGGCCACGATGTAAGCGAGATCGAACCGTGCCAACCGGGCATCGCATTACCGCCGCGGCATCAACATAATCCATCTCCTGCAAGTCGCAAAGCACGACCGCTTCTCGATATTTCAGCGGGAGTGTCAGAACGGCTTGCCGCAAATCATCCAGCAGCTCAGCGGTTGTCAGCTCCGCGAGCGGATTGTTCATGTCCGGCCTCAAAACATTTTGCAAGGCCGAGGATCCGTTTTCAGCTATCTCCGAATCGTAGGGCACGTAGGGACGTTCCCGGTCAAAATGCTGCAGCAGGCAATTCCTGGCGATCCCATACAAAAACGAACGGACAGAACCTCGGGCTGGATCAAATCGATACGCGTGGTGTATCAGATTAATGAACACTTCCTGCGTAACATCCTCCGTCGTAGTCCTGCTATTGCTCATTCCGAAGACATACCTGTAAATGTCGGGCTGCCGCCGACGATAGAGTGAAATGAAAGCCTCTTCATCGCCCTCCCGCATCAGATCCACCAGAGCTTCATCACTGAGATGAGATCTCGAATTCATTCGTCGTTATTCGATGTCATGGTGTTTCTATCTTGTAGTTCAGACGAGGAAGGCAATAAGTTCCAAAATTTCTTTCAATCATCCGGAGGCGGCGAAAATCGAGACAAGCACAGGACAGTGCCTCGCCAAAGGGGACATCGTCGCAATCTTCCATGCGGAAGGGAGCAACTTGGGAAGAGACCGAGATACTACTGAACGCGGACGCTCGCCTCGCTTGAAACCAACGGTATGGGACCTTGTTTCGAGTCGCGGGCATTCACTTGAACGATGGCCAGCTTCGATGTCCCTGGGCCAATACCCTTAATGGAAAGCTCTACGAGGTTCCCCGTACCATCGACCCCCGGCGTGTTGGGCTGTCTCGTCGCTGAGATGATGGCTTGGCCGCGTCGGTTGTCCAGCCGCTCTACAATGGCGATTTCTTGTGTCCCACCGGAAAGGAAGCCCCCATTCCGAACCTCTTCTACGGAAAGCACTGCGGGGTCGTACTGCACGAGCATCGGCAGGGAAAAGAGGTCACGCGCACCGTCGACCACTATGGCAATCTTTCGCGATTCCCCCGTCCGCAAGCTGAGTGCTTGCGGTTCAAATCGCAATTGACCGGGTTGAGAGGTGGCGGCATTCGGCGTTGCGGCCGATGGGCCTTCTGGCGCAACAGGTTTACCACTTTCCGGTACCTTCTCTGGCGTCTGCGGAGTCTGGGTTTTCTCAACACTGCGAACCTGGACGTTGGTCTCCGTGCCGGAGTAGATGCCGCGGAGGCTTTTTTCATCCATCTCCGGAGCTCTGACAACGTGCGGCGTCAAGAGAATCAAAATCTCGTCTTCCTGCCTCTCTGTGCTTTCGCCGGAGAAGAGACGCTTGAGAAGTGGGACTTTTGCAAGGCCCGGCCAGCCGGATACCGAGTTGGTTTCGGTATGATCGAATAGGCCCCCAAGGATATTGACTTCTCCGTCCTTCAGGCGCACATCGTGCTCTATTTTGCGCTGACTTATAATCGGCTGATCGATCGAACCAATCGTCACATGTCCGGTCACGGAGGAAACTTCGACGGCTATTTTAATGCTGACGTCCCCAAATGGGTGAATATGTGGGGTTACATCAACATTTACCCCCACGTCGATGTACGTGAACTGCGTGTTTACGAGAGGATTGACGCCCGTTGCCGCTGTTCCCGCTGAAAAGCTGCCCGTAGCCACAGGTACGCGATCTCCGATTCGCAACTTGGCTGGTTGCCCATCTAGGATGCGAATCTGGGGGTCTTGAATGATCTGCGTGGAACTGTCGCTCAAGAGCGCCTGCGCCGTGGCCCCAGGCAGTTGCAAGCTATAATCGCCGCTCGATAGATCCCTCAATTCATTCAGGGGAAGAGTGGTGTTGCCGGAAGATTTTGAAGAATTGCTGAATGCTCTCGGCGTAAAGGTCAGTGAGGCGCTCGTATCTGGAGAGATACCTAGCTTTCGCAAATAGTCTCGTCGTACCTGCAGAACGGCGACCTGAATAACGACCTCGGGCTGCGCGGTATCAATGTCGTGAATGAACTTTTCAGCGATGGCAAGCTTTGCGGGTGTGTCGCGCATGACGATTGCGTTCCGACTGTTCACTTGCTGTATTCGCTTCAGGTCAAGCAGCTGACGCAACCCAGTCACAACCTCGGTGAGCTCCTGAGGAAGGACGGTGTTGCTGAGATAGAAGGTTCGTATGACCTGATCCTCGAAATCGCGACGCTTCTGCGGCTGGTCAGGAATGAAAATAATGATGTTCCTCGTCATTGGCGCCCAAAATGCCTTTGACTCCACGCCGACTACTTCAAGGGCCTGCTCGAGAGTGACGTTTGTAAGCTCGACCGAAATACGCCGCGCGGGAAAGTCGGGGTCGAAAATCACCGTCAATCCGGCCAGCTTTGCGATAGTCTCAATAACGGTCTTGGCATCGTTCGTCATTCGCAGGTTGATGGGCGCGTCGGAAAGCGGCATTAGCTCTGGAGGTTTCTCCGCTAACAAGGGCTCCTTGGTGGAGGATGCATCAGGGAGAGAAGCCGCTGAACGCGCTGCAGCAATCATATTGCGGGTTTTCTGAATCTGCTGAGCTGCGAGGGGGCTTGCTGGGTCAATGGATTGAGCTTTCTCAAATTCAAACAGAGCCCCGTCCAGATCACCTCTATCTCTCAGCATTTGCCCGTTGGAGATGTGCGCCTGAGCAGCCTCGAAAGAAATGCCGGCGACCTTTACCTGGTACTCGACACTGGAAGGATGGGCTTGGAGAGCTCGCTTGTAATATTCGAGCGCGCTATCGAAGTCGTGCCTGTCCTCAGCGATCCGGCCGGCCGAAAAAGCATCTTTGCCTTTAGGACATCCACTTAAGACGAAGGCCAGGCAAGAAGAGGAGATCAACCGCACAACAACCCTAAATCCGTTGCTGGAAGCAATCCGGCAATTCCACGTCGGATGGGCTCTGCGTTTTGTTTGGGTGGTCAGGTTCATGCGAACTCTGTGCGTTGTGTTTCGGGACTTAACATTTGCAGCGCGCATTTGATGCTCTTAATTCCGATAAATAGAAGCCTGTTCGAAGGGAGTGGACGCTGGGCGTTTAGCACACCCAGCAGTCCACAGCAGCCAGGGTTTGGGGTGCCTGGCCGCATCTCGTTTGCTGGCGTTTGCTTGCTGTGCCCATTACAGGGATGTACAGTGCAGCGCAAGCAATGGCCACGTCGGACAATCATGCGGGAATCCTTTCGCACTGTCGTCAGCTGAATGGCTTCACCTAGCTATGAGCGCATCGCAAGCATGCGTCGTCTTGTTTATAGGGGCTGGTGTTTTGCAGCGTGGTCAAGAATGGTAAAGAACTTGTAAGGCTGCGTATGCGGGGAAACAGAAGGAATGGCAGGAACCCCGGAGCTCGACACTTGGCGTACTACGTGTATTTCCAGAGTCCTTCGCGGCTGGGAATCGCGAGGAGCTAATAGATCGGTCGGTATCTTTCGTATCAGTATTTAGGTTCGCTGACGTGCGGCTTCCCCGCGATGTGAGGCGCACACGTGCGTGGAGTCTGATCGCCAAACCCAGCTCCGGCTCGGAAGCGGCTAGTCTCGAGAACACGTGTCCGTAATCCATCTACCACAGGCGGGACCGATTGGTGAGAAACCCCACGCACGAGGAAAATCATGAGGGCAGCCTCGCCTGGACTATCCGCACTTGATGTGATCCCCACACCCTGCACGCCACTCGATGCCATCAAAGCGTCGACGTGTTTTGCGTGCACTGCGCGAGCCCGGACGAGTTCGGAATCTGACAGAGCGGTGACATTTGACGCTGGCCGGGCAGATTCTTCAAGGACCGTACTTTCAGCACTCGAAAGTATCGCGTGTTCCGGAGAATTTTCCTCTTCGATGAGGCGCGTTCGCACGCCGTCCACATGCAGCGGGAGATCGCTGTGTCCATCCCCCTTTACAAAGAGGAGAATCGCTGGCTCGCCAGGACCATCGAGGCTTGCGCCGACGCCCAAGGCCTCTACTCTGGGATAGGAGAGCAACTCGGAGGCGTGCAGATTAAGCGTGCTCATCGCGCGTTGCCATTGTTCCCGGGGAAGTGTGACCGTCGGGAGCGCGAGTCGGGCAGCAGCTGCTGCCTGTGGTCCGGGCAAGCTGCAAGCAGCCACAGGATGCGGACTCGCAGTGCCAACGAACAAAGGGCGTTCTCCTGTCGTTCTGTCCGCCAGCGCACCTAAGACATCTGAAATGCTATTGCCAAGCGTGTCCGTGTCCGACGAAGCGACAAGTAATGCGACGGCATCGGCCGTGTCTTGGGTAACGATCAAAGAACCGGAATCGCCCTCTGCGCTGAAAGTTCCATCGTGAATATCAATCAGATCGTTGAAAGTTGATGTAAACGTCGCGCCTGTGCCGCAACCCTTCTGATATCGGATAGCGGCAGTGATGTTGATAGCAGCGATGGAAGAGCAAGTGAGACCCGTTGAACGTCCACTCTTTGCGACCAGACCATTATGAACACTGCCGATTGCGTCGGCGGGAGTTACCCCTGCACCGCCATGGGGAGGTCCATCGGTCGGCAGGTTGCCGTTTGTGTTTCCGCCGAGCTCAAGGATTGTGCCCAGAGGATCTACTTTGCCGGAAGCAACCTGCGCGAGTGCGGCATCGACCAACGGCGTGCCCGATGCTGGGTTTTCGAGGTTCACGAACTGCGAGAGATTCGCGACCGTTGTTGGCGCGCCGACCGAGCAACTGGAATCGACCAGGCTTGGCTGAACGATGGATTCGCCGACTGAGGCGTCGTCATCGCGAGCGAAGATATGGCTGTTGCCAAGAATGTATTGCTTGCCGCCGCGGGCTACCAGTGCGCCAATAGTCCCGCCGCAGCAAAGAGTGGCCGGACCAGACAGACTCGAGTCGCCGGAATTCCCTCCTGAAACCCCCAGTGGAGTAGGAGAGTCTTGCTGCTTTCGATTTGGCGCAAGGATCATGACGACGGCGGAACCAACGGCGCTTGAATCCGCCTGCGACACCGCCGACACCACGACGGAAGTAGCCTGACTGGAACCGTTGCTGGCCTTTGTCGGAACCGAATGCGGCGCTCTGTAGAGACCTGCCGGGGAAACTGTTCCAGTATAGGAGCTCCCTCCGACTACGCCGTTCACCTCCCAGGTAACATTGCTGTTCGAGCTCCCGTTGACCGTTGCTGTGAACAATTGGGAGCCGTATGTCTCGACTGATGTGGGATTGGGTGAAACCGCAACGCGCACTCCCGAGTGGAGGATAATACTCGCCGTGCCAGACTTCGTGGTGTCCACCTGCGAGATCGCGGTGATGCTAATGGCCGTCGGCAGAGGCCCGCTCACGAAAGGAGGAGCGGTATAGAGCCCGGTCGACGAGATCGTGCCTGTCGTTGAATTTCCTCCAGTGACGCCAGATGCCTGCCACGTAACAGCGCTGTTTGTGGAACCCGTAACCTTTGCGGTGAACTGCTGAGTTTGGCCAAACTGGAGGTCCGTACTGGCGGGTGAAACGGATACTAAGACATCCGAAGTCAGTGTGACGGCTGCGTTCGCGATGTCTGCCGGATTCGCCTGAGAGACGGCAGTAACAGTCACCGTTGGCGGGTTCGGGACTGCGGCGGGCGCGGTATAGAGTCCGCTGCTCGAAATTGTTCCGATAGTTAAATTCCCTCCATTCACTCCATTGACTTCCCACGTGACATTCGAGTTGGTCGAGCCTGAGATGGTAGTTTTGAATTGCTGCGCGCCTCCGAGTCCTAGGGTGACGACGGAAGGATCGATGGTTATCGTCACGTTGGGTGGAGTCGAACTGCTGCCACCTCCGCATCCGATCGAAGCGACTGCAAGAAGCATGCAGAGCAGGGAGAGAAGCATGCCAGGAATGAAGGCGTCTTCCGGCGTACGACGGCTGGAGTGGGAAATAACCCGCGATGACTTGGGATTAGAAATAGCGTCAGCCTCCCTGGAACAAATGGGCTGTGCCCTGGAGAGCCATATGGATGCGCATTTACCCGCGCCATTGCTTGGTTGCGATTTCACGTTTCTCATTTCAACGTGGCAGTGGCACGATCAGCACGCGGTTGTTGTTTTGGTCCACAATCACCGCCTGATTGGTTCGCGGGTGCACGGCGACCGCAAATTGTTGTGAAGCGGGTATGGGCAGGATCGCCTTTACCATCTTCGTCAGAAAATCCATCACGCAGATGGTCTGGCTGATCGTATTGGCCGTGACAAGCGTGCTGCTCCTATAGTTGTAGTCCAAGGAAGTCGGGTTGATGCCCACACTGTGAAAAGTTGTCAAGTAAGTGGCGGTCGCTGGGTCTGTCGTGTTCGCCGCAATGGACCCAAAATTGTTTGCCAAGCTTGAGGTAATGAGGAACGTGTCCGAATCAGGATCGTAAATGCCGCCTGTCGGCAACTGGAAACCGGTTTGCCGGTCCAAGACTTGTTTGGTGGCCAGGTTTATGATGGCGACCTCGTTCGAGGTGGCTTCGGCGACAGCCGCGATGTTCCGCGTGGGATCAACGGCTACTGCGGATGGCCCGGTATCCAGGGCCAGCGTCGTTGGCGTCCCTGGATTGGTGGCATCAAAGAAGCTGACTTGTGCCGCGTTGCTGTCGGCGACTACCGTTTGTCCCGTGCCTGGGTGCATGGCAATGCCCACGGGCTTGGAGGTTCCTGAGGATGGAGCAACTGTGACCGTCGCGGAGACTGCGATGTTGTCCAAATCGATGATCGAGACGGTGTCGCTGTCGGTGTTGGCGACTACCGCCCGGCCCACACGCGAAGA
>Ga0210400_10005533_pt1 | contig 10705 bp, 10 predicted proteins | sample IncBWH26MmetaG_FD_155456 | JGI IMG/M metagenome (GOLD analysis project Ga0210400, IMG submission 155456) | Forest soil microbial communities from Barre Woods Harvard Forest LTER site, Petersham, Massachusetts, United States - Inc-BW-H-26-M | ecosystem: Environmental > Terrestrial > Soil >... | reverse complement strand
CTGTCGATTGCGGGCTCGCGGATCAGGCACACTTCAACAGGTCGTTCCGTCGCTTCGTTGGGCAGAGCCCAGGCGCCTGGCGCCGCGCACGAACGGCACTGCCTCCATGAGCATGTCGCCGGACGGGTGGGGGCAAACATAACGGACCAATCAGCCTATGAAATGTCCTTCTCTTGAACGAATTGCAAAGCGCTTTGCACTCTTGGCGGTGCGCTTCTCAGCGCGGCCGCTTTTACTGAATATATTGGAGCACAAGTGACAACTCTAACCTCTCATTCCGGCGACCAAGGTGCCTCTCCGTTGACTGAACAGGAAAACTCGACCGCCAGCCACGCCGATGCTCGGTTCGACGACTACCAATTCCGCGATGGGAAAACCATGGATCAAGTACGCATTCATTACGCGACGCTGGGCAGCCCCCATCGTAATGGGGGAGGCGACATCGATAACGCGGTCCTGGTTCTCCATTGGACGGGCGCGGATGGGCGCGCTCTCCTCACACCAACCTACATGAACGCGCTATTCGATCCGGGCCGGCCCCTGGACGCGCGGCGCTATTTCCTTATATTCCCGGATAATGTGGGCCACGGACGATCCAGTAAGCCGAGCGACGGTCTTAGGGCGAGTTTCCCGCATTACGGTTACCGCGACATCGTCGATTTGCAGCACCGGCTCGTAACGCAGACGTTGGGGATCAAGCGCCTTCACGCTATCCTCGGGATGTCGATGGGCGGCATGAATGCCTGGCAATGGGCCGAGGCCTATCCCGACGCGATGGATGGCGTCATGCCTGTGGTCTCCCTGCCGGTGAAGGTGTCGGGGCGCAACCTACTGTGGCGCCGCATGGTCATTGCCGACATCCGCAACGATCCTGACTGGCAGGGCGGCAATTATGCCAAGCAGCCGCGTGGCTTCGTCCAAGGTTATCAGTTGCTGCGCATGATGATCGATGGCGTCCCGCACCTTCAGGCCATAATTTCGGACGCGAAGGCGGCTGATGGGTTCATGTCCGCGGCTGCGAAGCAGATCGCGAGTGCCGATGCGAACGACTTGCTGTATTCGCTCGAATCGTCTCGCGATTATGACCCGGAGCCCGGCCTCTCCAAGATCAAGACGAAATTGTTCGCGCTGAACTTCTCCGATGACGAGTTCAATCCCGACATGCTGCAGATCCTGCAGCATCTGACACCGCTCGTGTCGAGTGGTTACTACGTGGTGCAAAACGGCACGCCCTACTCTTTTGGCCATCTGACCATGGCCCATCCAGCGCTCTGGGCCGACCACGTGCAAGACTTCATGAAGGAATTAGGCGAGCCGCCGCCGATCCAAGCATTTAGGTAGGAGCCTGGCAATAAGCCATTCTTTCCGCTTAGAGGAAACGCAGAGTGAGATCGTCGTTCGTCGCGCGTGCAGTCAAAACGGTCGTTGTGGGCGTGGAACTGCAGGCGTGTGAAGTGGTGGTCGCCGGCCGGTTTGAAGAATTATCACGCGTCAACGGATGTACGCGAGGGCGGAGAGTTTCGCTACTGCTTTGAAAGCAGCGAAGGCGTGAGGAATTGGGGGAAAGGTGTTTACCAAACAATCAATGAACCGACATATCTTTCCTACATCGATAACTTCAGTCTGATGGAACGCCGGTTCCGCCTGCCCACTACGGAATTCCGGGCGATGTACCGGTTCCGACTTTGGTCGAGTTTGTATTTACCGCGAAAGGCGACAAAACAGACATGAGAATTACCGGCGAGAACCCGTACGATGACTCGATGACCGAGAACATGACACAGGGCTGGAATTCGATGTTCGATAAGTTGGTTGGTCGATTGAATTAGGTCTCCCGGAAAACCTCCACAGGCCGCGAGCGCAACAGGCACGAGGTTTACTGCATATGCCAGCCGTGGCTCACGACGATGGACTGACCGGTCAGGGCATTCGAAGGAAACGATGCCAACCACGCGGCAACTTCCGCAACATCCTCTCGCGACGTGAATTCTCCATCCACGGTTTCTTTGAGCATGATATCTCTCACGACAGCCTCTTCGGAAATCCCGAGCGCGGGAGCCTGACGATGTTTCGCATACCAAGGGTGAGCGTTTCTATGCGAGAACTAAGATCGGCTCAAATGCATTCAAGGGTTAATCGACAAGCAACTCAAGCAGAAAGCTGTCGCCGAGCGGCTGGGACTCACCGTGCGCCAGGTTCGACGCCTAGTGGAACGATACCAGCTAGAGGGCCCTCGAGGCCTCATCTCCAAGCTTCGCGATCGACCAGGTAATCGTCGTCTAAAGCCTAGTTCTGGGTCCGAAGAGGACATTTCTAAATAGAGGAAAAGAGGACATTCTGATTTAGCAGGAACAGTGCTTGTAGAGGCTAAGTTCAAATGTCCGGTTGTGGCCAGAGTCAAATGTCCGCTTTAGCGCTGCCCGCGAGTAGTTTCTGGCTCCTTTTCCAGGGACTGGAGACTGCAAATGCGGCAAAGCACACTATCCGCTGGGGATAATGCCGCTTGGATAGACTATCTAGAGGTCTGTGCCATCACCAAAGCAATGATCGCGCGCAGAGGGCAGTACTGCCCTTTCGGTGACGTGGTGCATGCTGGTGCTCACCGAGTGGTGGTCGGCGCCGACTATTACGCCCCCTCGCCTACGGTCCCGTCTCTTGGCGCGAGCACGCGGCATGGTCCAAGCAAATCAAATGTTCGTGACCGTTCCTCCACTCGTGTCGGGGCAATTAAAGCTCAACGCATGCCATTTGACCTGCGCGCCGCCGGCCACCTTCTGCCCAATGGTAATTGAACCATTCGGAGCGCGTAGTGTTGCCGTTGCGCCTCCGTCAACCGCTTGACCGATAGTGATAGAACCGTTGACCGACGTGATATCCGAATTGGAATTGCCATCCAATCCTTGATCGATGTTGATATCGCCCTGCGCGATGATGGTGACGTCTGAATGCTGGTCAATTTTCTGTCCGATGTGCACCGTGGTACCGGCAATCAATTTGGCGGTACTGTGCTGGTCAACTTTTTGGCCGATGTCGATCGATCCGGCGATGGACGTGATTTCACCGTCGGAACTCTGGTCGATCTTTTGTCCGATGCTGACGTTTCCACGAGCAACAATAATACAGGTCGAATGCTGATCGATTTTCTCGCCAATGCTCACCGACCCACATGCTGTCAGCATGGCATAGGAGTGTTGGTCGACCTTATGGTTGATGGTGATACTTCCGTGGAGGCTTTGCAGCTGCAAAGTAAATCCGTCGGCAATATTGTCGATGGTGACATCCCCGTCTTCACTCTCATTTACCGTGCCATTGCCGTCGTAGGTACCCAGATTGACGGCTGCGTAGGGGCCACCCGCCGCGCAATCTGGCGGCGGCGCGCTCCCTGTTCCGGCCACCGGTGCAGGAACGCCCACAAAGATGAAACTGGCGTTGGACGGTATGCCTTTCGACAAAAAGAAGAACATATAGGGTCCCGGAGGAGCCAGCGAATGATCCGACGGGATGGCGATGTTTAGCTGCGCTCCACCGTTGGTTGCGGTCACCACCAACTGAACGGCCCGCTGATCCATATCAACAGAGTGCGTCACCGCGCAAGGTCGCATCATCATCACCGCGTCAATGACCGGCGTCGCCGAATTGGCGATCGAGAGTGTCGATCCATAATCGACCGAGGAAGGTAGATTGACCGGAGTCGCCGGTCGCGGCTGGCCGTTCAAATAGGGCGGTGAGTAGATTTCGATGGATTGATCATCGACCGGTGCGGATTCACCAGGATTGTAGGCCGCAGTATTGCCGGCGATCGCGACGCGCGTGTCGGGCAATAAGACCGCCGTCGAGTGATAGGATCGCGGATGCGCCGTCGAGGGCGGCGCCGCCAGCGTGAAAGTCTCACTCACCGGATCGAATATTTCCGCGGTACCCACGGCCGGCCCTGAATGACCCGCGGCGGCTCCCACCGAAATACCGTTGACGACAAATACGGTTCCATCGGGCAGAAGTACTGTGTCACTCAGCAATCGCGCAGAGTTGGGTTTATTGTTTGTCGATCGCCAGTGCGAATCCGTGGGAGACGCTGCGTTGTATTCAAAAATAAACGCATCCTGAACGGCAGGTGCATCGGAATGGGTGTCATAGTCGAAGCCTGTTGCCGTGCTCCCGCCGACAATGAGAATTCGCGGGGCGTCGCCTTCCTTCTGCGGTAATAAAACGTGACCGGTTTGCATCGGATAGGTCTGCATTCCCACGCCCGCCGGCATGAATTGCGCTCCTGCAATGAAAGAAGCGCTCGCAAGATCGAACAGATACGTGGTCGTATTGATGTGCACAAAAAGGTGCCTACTCCCAGGCAGCAACTTGAGAATGGCGTACTGATCGGCACTCATGAATTTCTGAGGTGGCTGTCGGAATATGAGTTGGCCGGCTGCGCGAATTTCAAACGTGTCGGTCTGGCACCAATTGCCTCCTGAGAATACCCAGCGCTGGAGATTGGATAGACCGGAGGCGGTAAAGGCCGTGCCATCATCGAGAATCAAACAGGTCGGGTAATAGCGCCCTTCCGGCATGTCCGGCCAGCGTAACCACTCGTCCGCGGCCGGATCGAAGGTGTGCACGTCTTTCTGAGCACCCTCATCCGACCCGCCAACGACGGCGTCGAACCAGTTAGGGAGGAAGGCTTGTGCCGTCGTGGCCTGTTCGATTGCGCCATACTGATCTTGGCCACCAGCGACAAATATGGTGCCATCAGGCAGCGTACACTGGCCACCACAAAAGATGTTTCGGCCGGTAGCTTCTACATCGCCCGCTTTCTCAGTGGCCGGATCCCAGATTTGATACGAACCCAAGTTGGGATCGGGGAAGTATCTCTGGAAGTCATCCGTACCAGAGTTAATTTTGCCCACGGCGCGTTGGTCGAAGCACCAATACAATACTTTGCCCGTATATAACACCACGGCGTGCACGCCGACGATTCCCAGTACGTTTTCGAGGGGTGGGTCCCAACTTCCGACACCATTGGCCATTTATGGATCCTCCCTATGCCGTCGCGCGCACTACGTGCACGACTATCGTTGAGGTCAGCGCGCCCCAGCTCAATTTGATCGACGCATCTCCCGGGGTCGATGCCGTGAATCCAATTGCACCCGAAATCCCGATATCGCTCAGCGTTCCCGTCGAGGCGGTGATTTGCACGGGTATTTGCTGATCACTACCGGGAGGATCCACTTGGTAGTAGATAGTCACCAGTTGGTTCACCGGTACTGTGTCACTGGTACCGAGTCGCCCATACTTTGAATATGCCTGGATCGTGGCTTGCTGCGGCACAAAGGCTATCTCTATATATGGAGCGCCAAACGCCACCGGGTAAGCCCATTGCCACATAGGAATGAGGGTAAATAGACTGTAGGACCACTCGACGGGATATTCGCATTCGTATCGCTTGAGCAGATAAATGATGTCTCCCAGCCACGTGGCTCCGAAGTCGCGAACGATGGCGATGGGTCCGGAGCGAGCTCCTACCGGAACCGCTACAACCAGTTGATCAACCGAGTAGCGCAGAATTTTTGCCGGTTGCCTCGGGCAGAACAGCACCTTGAGTTCCTCCGGCGCCGATCCTTTTCCGGCATTGTTGGTGTTAGCCGCAGCGGCAACGCCGGCGGTCGCATTGACAGACATGTCGCTCGGTGCGCTGGCGCACGAGGTGCACAGGCCAAGAGTTATTTCGTCCCCCACCTTTGCGGCTTTCGGTTGGATGCTATTGAGTGCGCCCTCCCATTTGGGCCCCGTTAGTGCACAGAATAAGTCCGTTACCGGGTTGGCATGCATCCATTCACAAGCAAGCCGCTCCAAACGCATGCGCACTCGTTCGGGTATCTTCGGATCGCAGGCCAGATCGCCTTCTAAGAACCTGGTCGTCGCTGTCGCGATCACCGCTTTGACCTGCGCCCTAGGATATTTTGATGGCGAGCCGCTAAGGAATTCTGCTGCTTCGGCCGCGTAGGCTAAGGGATAGCAGATCGCATCTTCGATAGCGCGAACCACGCCCACGATGAAGCGATCGCGCTGCGCGCGGTTTCCCTTCGATACAAATGCCGCTCCAGCAAACAAGTCCAGAGCGGCCGAGAGCTGAGCCGGGCCTTTGTAGTCGTCCGGCATCTGCTGGGGGCAGCCACAAGGCGTTTCACAAAGAATTGGATCGCTGGGAAAATCGGCTGCAACGCATTCGAGTTCGTCGCGCAGGCGTTCGCACGCCATCGGCAATCCCAGGATGGCGAAGCGGCATAACTGCGCCAACATTTGCAGCTTATCCAATCGCGCCCGAAGCCCCTGGAGTTTCTCCTCAGCCTGTTCATGGAAGCCCGAGTCGTCGGCGTACTGCTGGATTGCCTGACAGAACTCCGTCAGTGTTTTTACATCGACGAGGGACGGCACAACCACTGTGTCCGTCGCCTCCTCCATTCCGCCCATCCCACCCGTAGCGGCTGGATCTCCCGCCAGTGGGGGCTGCATCGCACTAGTCATGGCGTCCACCTCGTCAACGGCCGGTCGTTGGGAAAATACCGATCGAATTACTTACACGCGCAATTCATGCTCGCCGAAAGTTCGCAGTTCTGGAAAAGCCGAATAGGGGTCGCTTCGGACAGTGGGCCCACAACCGGCCTGATCCGCAAACGAAAAGTGAGTGGAGGACGCCAATTCGCACCGATAGTTTGCGAGACCTAATCATTTCATCCTTGAATTGATCAATTGGCTTCTGTTCTTGGACGGAAAATATCCCTACATATTTGTCGAGTCAATGGATGTAGCGGCGGTTCGGCGAATATTTTCTTATTCGGCGGCGAACTGTTGCGGTGCACTAACCGGAAGCCGATCGAGCGCAGGAGGCGCCGGACAAAGACACTGCGTGCCCAATTTCGAGGGGACCAATCGGCAGGCTGCTCTATCTTGGCGACACGCCCGAATTACCGCCTACCGGTCCACACGTCTGCGATCCAACGTGCTGGTAGGTCGATGACGGCACTGAGCAACTGGGTGCCTGCTTCCACATCGTGCTTCGATGCATACGCCGGCCAATGGTAGTGCACACGTTGCGTCGCCTTTTTTATATCGACGCCTAAAACCGATTGATGTGCGGCGATTTCCTTTGCAATCTGCTCTTGAGAGGCGCTACCTGGCGCGGCGTCTGTTACCAGCCATTGCTTTAATCCCATTATCGCATCTCGAAGTTTCTCACTACGCGATGATTCCATCTTGTGGAGCAGTAACCAGCATACGATCACAATGACTGGCGTCAGAAGTTCCAGGGTGATTGTGACCTCGGTTTGCTGCCCGTATAGGTCTATCAGTGATTTCGCTGCAATAAATGCCCACAGAGCTGCGCTTGCTGCGTAAAGCAACCCAATCGGCCAGCGATGCTCTACCTTTACCCAGCCATACTTAAGCCAACTCGCGGGTCGTTGCGAAAAACTCCCGTGTGCGAGACCCAGGCTGTCCCGTTCCAGCTCGGCGGCTCGCGCGATGAGTTCGTCGTAATGTTGATCGTTGCGTTTATTGTATGTCGCGATGCACAACGTCGCGATGAACGCAAATATCGCGATCGCTGGCTCGCTTGCAAGCTGGCCGTCCTTGGACAGAAAAACTGCTGCCACGGTACCCAAAGGGAGATACGCCAGTAATTTGAAGCGAATGTCCATGAGGGCGCGAAACTGTGCAACGACCTGATTGTATTCAGCCAAGAGAACATCTTTTTCTGCATGGTCAGGTGCCATAACCCCCCCTGATAGTCAATCCGAATACGACAAGTACAGATTCCACTCTTTTACATCGGAAACGCTGATCACGCTTTGTTGTTCGCAATTGCACTCTCCGCCACTCTGGCGTCGAAGCGAATTATAAGAATCCCTGCAGGTCGGGGAGTTGTTCGATCTCTGAAGGCAGTACTGCGCGGTATTGTCCGAAGGTCGGGTAATACGACGCGGTGTGTTCGGCGGCTGCGGGAAAAACCTCCTGTTTTTCACGCTCCAGAATGCCAGCCCTGCGTCACTGCGAAGTGGACCAATATGTTATACCGAGTTATAACCTAATGATGAAGCTGGAACTACGGCGTATTGGCAATTCCTTAGGGATCATCGTGCCCAAACAGGCCTTGCAAAATTGGGGCGTGGGTGAAGGCGATTATCTGGAACTTGGTGAGCGAGGCATCCGCCCTGCCCTTAAGTCAGACTCGCCGCACAAGGTGCTGGATGAGCTCAAAAGATTGCTGTCGCTTGCAGTAATACGCCGCTGTACGGCGCGGGAAATTCGCGCTCAGAGTCTGGCGAATTTGTATCGCTGGAGAAACCAAGGGACTTCGGTTTCTGCCTATGATGAATGGACGGAAATCCTTCAGGGGGGAAGCGACGGCGAGCTGTTCGCTGCCATGTTAGGGAGGGACGATCGCTCCAACCGGCTGCGGCAATCCATGCCATATGTGGGTTTGCTATCGCAAGAGGAGGTCAAGAGAATCTATGAAGAAGCAGGAGCTTGACCATGTGCTGCGCGCCGCGGGAGAAATCACCGGGGAAAAGCAATTCATCATTATTGGCAGCCAATCCCTGCACGGAAAATATCCGGACTTACCCGACGAGATTTTCGCATCCGCCGAAGTCGATTTGATCGCCAAGAATAAACCTGAGAAGACCGAATCGCTTAACTTCATTGGGGTCTATTCGCGCTTTCATGAAACCCATGGTTACTACGCCGATCAGTTTGACGAAGCTACCGCGACGTTGCCCAAGGGCTGGAAGGGTCGGCTGGTCAATCTACCGCCCGGCAATACGGAGGGGGTAACCGGGCTGTGTTTGGATCCACACGATCTCGCCATCGCGAAGTATGTCGCGCGGCGCGAAAAAGACATTATATTCACGCGCGCGCTGGCCGCGCGCAGAATTGTTGAGAAACCGCAACTGCTGACGTTGCTCGCCAAGACGGCTGTCGATGTGGAGTCGCGCGAGCGGATTCGTGGGTTTATCGAGAGCGATTTCAACTGGGCGGCTAAAAATTAGACGAGGATATTTCAGCCGAAGTCGCGCAGGCGGCTACCCTCTTCCACTCACCGGACTGTCTTGGAATCATCAAGCGGCTCGATATCATGAAACCTGCTGTAGTCGATGTGTATTGTGCCGTCCGGCGCCTGTTCGAGGATGTCGTGGAAGGTTGAGTTCCAACGAATGTCGGCGCTCGCATATTCACTCCGCGCCATCAGCGTCTGGCCCGTGTTCTCATCGGTGCCGCTCAAGCTCAGGACAAACACCGGTTTGGAATTCGCCAGCGATTCTTCGGTCTCTCTGCTCAAAGGGCTGGCATCGTCGATGACGTGCATGATGGTCCAGCCGAGAGCGAACATCGGAAACTGGGAGCGCAGCAGCGGCAGGTCAACGATGCGACGAATGCGATAGCCTTCGGAAGTTACCTCGTCGCGCAGCATGCTCAAGCGTGCGGAGGCATCCTGCACCACATTCTGGCGCTCATTCGCCGTGCGAAATATCAATGTAGGCTTGCCGTCAATGGGGCGCACCACGGCGTTCTTGGCAAATAGGAAGCGCGCCCGGGGCCGGGAAAATCGGGCGAACATCAGTCCGGTGATGAGTGCCAGTGACATGAGACCGATGAAAATCTCGATCATCGCGACCGTGTGGCCATAGAAGGTTTGGGGGTGCATGTCGCCGTAACCGACGGTCGCAAGGGTTTCGACGCTGAAGAAGAAATCGCCCGCGAATCCCGGAGGGCTCAAGTTTGCGATGCATCCCGCACGTAAGTAGTAGAGGAAGCCGAATAGAAGGTCAAAGACGAGAAAGAAGGCCGCTAGGGTCGTAAATAGCCGGGGCCAACTTACGGTCATGAAATGGTGGAACAGGTCGTGAAATAGCGGCCTGACGAAACCCTCGGTGATGACTTGGCGGCTGCCGAGCTTGACGATCCGGCGTCTGGTGGGTTTGCGTGCAGCGTGAGTGCGGTGAGTGTCGGGTGTGTTCTTCGGTCGATGCTTTGAGGCGGTCATGGGGCCATCTTAGCTTGAGGCGCGCGGCGCAGCCCGAATCGGCCTCGCCGCCTGGGCGCACGAGGTTTACTGCATATGCCAGCCGTGGCTCACGACGATGGACTGACCTGTCAGGGCATTCGAAGGAAACGAGGCCAGCCACGCGGCAACTTCCGCAACATCCTCTCGCGACGTGAATTCTCCATCCACGGTTTCCTTGAGCATGATATCTCTCACGACAGCCTCTTCGGAAATCCCGAGCGCGATCGCTTGTTCGGGGATTTGCTTGTCTACGAGCGCGGTGCGAACGAACCCAGGACAAATCACGTTTGCACGCACACCGAATGGCGCTCCCTCTTTGGCTACGACCTTCGCCAGCCCGACAAGCCCGTGCTTCGCGGTGACATAGGGCGCCTTCAGGGGTGAGGCCACTTTCGAATGGACAGAGCCCATGTAGATGATGGTGCCGCCGCGCCCCGACGCTTTCATCGCGGGCAGACACGCCCTCGTGGTCAGGAAGGCTCCATCAAGGTGTACCGCCAAGACGCCCTTCCACTCCGCAATGGAGAACTCTTCAATGGGGCGCACGATTTGGACACCGGCGTTGCTCACCAGAATGTCGATGTCACCGAACCTGGCGGCAATCGCTGCAACGCCCTGCGTTACGCTCTGCTCGACCGCGACGTCCATGGC
>Ga0210400_10005532_pt1 | contig 10706 bp, 6 predicted proteins | sample IncBWH26MmetaG_FD_155456 | JGI IMG/M metagenome (GOLD analysis project Ga0210400, IMG submission 155456) | Forest soil microbial communities from Barre Woods Harvard Forest LTER site, Petersham, Massachusetts, United States - Inc-BW-H-26-M | ecosystem: Environmental > Terrestrial > Soil >... | reverse complement strand
CACTCGCTATTCGGCGCGTCGAAGGCCGCGGCCGACTTGGTAGCGCAAGAATACGGACGCTACTTCAAAATGAAGGTGGGCATTTTTCGCGGCAGCTGCTTGACTGGGCCGTCGCATTCGGGAGTCGAGTTGCACGGCTTTCTCTCTTACCTGGTGAAGGTGGCGCTGACGGGAGGCCGCTACACCGTGTACGGTCACAAAGGCAAGCAGGTGCGCGACAACATTCACAGCCACGACGTAGTGCGCGCGATTGAAGAGTTTGCGGCAAATCCGCGACCGGGCGAAGTTTACAATTTGGGCGGGGGACGCGAGAACAGCATCTCGATGATGGAAGCGATCGAGCGCGTCGAGCGATTGACGGGGCGGAAGCTGGATTGGCATTACGTGGATGAGGCGCGCAAGGGCGATCACATCTGTTACATCTCCAATCTCGCGAAATTCAAACGCGATTACCCCGGTTGGAAGATTACGCGCGACATCGATGCTATTCTGGAGGAGATGGTCGCGAACCAGCGCGCGCAACGTGTTGCTTCGACCGTGAGTTAAGAAAGCTGTGCCAACACCCTTCGTCAGCGTTCTGATTGACACTTACAACCACGAGCGCTTCATCGAGGAAGCGATCGTAAGCGTGCTGGAGCAGGATTTCCCCGCGCCCGACAGAGAAATCATCGTAGTGGACGACGGATCGACGGACCGCACGCCGGAAATTGTGCGCAAGTTCGAGCCGCAGCTGCGATTGTTGCGCAAGACGAATGGCGGCCAGGCCTCAGCATTCAATGCAGGTATACCAGAGTGCAGGGGCGAGATCGTTTCCTTTCTGGACGGCGATGACTGGTGGGCGGCGAACAAGCTCAGCAAAGTCGTCGATGCGCTGGAGCAAAATGATGGTGTCGGCCTCGTGGGCCACGGCGTAACCGAGGTCTTTCCGGATGGACGGCAGCACACCGAATTGCTGCGCGATAGCGCCGTGCAGCGTTTTCGAATCACCTCAAAGCAGGGAGCCGAAGTCTTTCGTTTGCGAAAAAGCTTTCTTGGCACGAGCCGGATGACCTACCGCAGGGACATCCTCCAGCAAATTGGGAAAGTGCCGGAGACGCTGACGTTCGAAGCCGACGAATATCTATTTTCTCTTGCCGGATTATTCGCGGAAGTGTTGATTTTGAGGGAATCGCTGACCTTTTACCGGCAGCACCACCAGAACTTATTTCAGATTGCGAGTGGGAACGGGGAAGGCGCTCAGAAAAAGTATGATGTTCTGATTGTGCTCGCGCAGTCGCTGCGTCAATCGTTTGCAGCGCACGGACTGCCGAACAACCTGGCGGAAATTATCGTCGAGTGGGTGCAGATGGAGGCGGATGTTCTGGGTCTCACGCTGAATGGTGGTTTCCCCTGGCAAACTGTGCGCAGTGAGCTGCAAAACTACCGCGTCATGCACGAGAACGCGTCTATTTTCGGCTGGCTGTTCAAGTGTTTCACGTTGCTTCCAGCCTGTGTCTTGCCTCCACGCCTCTACTATTCCTGGCGGCGACGATTGTCCTCGAATGCGATTTATCGCCGAGTGAGAGAACACCGGTTGCCGGCCATAGAGCCGCAGCACGTCGAGCGCGACTGGACGACGAGGTCCTGATCGAATGGAGCCTCGGCGTAACGCCTGCGACCGGCTGAAGATTCTGATGGGTTCGGGCGTACCGCGGCGCCGGGAAGGCGGGGTCGCCGCGATCATTTACAACCTGGGCCGAGAGTTGGAACGCCTGGGCCATGAAGTGACTTACATTTTCCTCGATGACTTGGTTGTGCCGGGCGAGGTGTCTCGCCGGTTTGTCGAATCGATCTTCTCGTACCGCTTGGCGCGATACATCGCGCAACATCGCGGCAAATTTTCCGTGGTGAATCTTCACGCTCCCTCCGGAATGTTTTACGGCCTTCGACGAAGATGGGGCAGACGCGATGGATGGCCTCCGTATGTCATGACCCTGCACGGGCTGGAAGAGAGGCGTGCGCATGTGATGAGGCGCGAAGCCGCCAAGGGACGCGCCTGGAATTTTGGCTGGAAGAACCGCATGTGGCATCGTTTGTACCATTGTCCGAGGTTTCGCTGCGCCATACGCACAGCAGACGGCGCGCACGTGTACAGCCGCGACGTCTGGAATTGCCTGGTGCTGAGCTATGACCTGGATAGCGACCGCGTCCGTTACATCGCTAACGGAGTCGAGCCGCGTTTCTTTGCAAGCAGACAATACTGTGTGAATGGCGATGTACGGCTGCTGTATGCGGGAACGTGGCTGGACCAGCGCGGAATTTTTTATATTCGAGATGCTCTTCGCAACCTGAAGGCGCGAAAGCTTGCATTCACCATGACCTTTGCGGGACCGGGTGTTCCCGAGGAGGAGATTTTGCGCTTTTTCGGGGACGAGTTCGCGCCGCAGGTGATTGTGCGTGATGTCATTCCCACCGAGCGGATGCAGGAACTTTACGCGGAGCACGACATCTTTGTTTTCCCATCGCTAATGGAAGGCTTGCCGTCTGTCTTGTTGGAGGCGATGGCCGGCGGCATGCCGGTGATCACGACGGAAACTTGCGGAATGCCGGATGTGGTTGAAGATGGCTTCAACGGACTGCTGATTCCGCCAGCCGACGCGAAGGCGCTGGAAGAAGCGGTCGTGCGATTGGCGAATTCCGAAGAGTTGCGCAGCAGGCTGGGGAATGCCGCGCGCGACGGCATGCACCGCTACACGTGGGAGCGGGCGGGGCGACAACTCGAAGCACTGTTTTATCGAGTCCTCGCGCAGGACGATACCAAAATTCATTCGACGCGGTAAATTCTCTGATCCTCGCGCTGAAATACTAGCTTCAGGCGCGGCGCGTTTTCCGGCACGCGAAAGTGCTCACCTTCCATTCGGACATCGAGAACGTGGGAGATGCTTAGAACATCGAGCTGCGAGAGCAACCTGCTGAAATCATTAGCCTCGGGAAGGACTCTTTCTCCAAACCTGCCGACGGGTTTTAAATAATTCTTGTCCAGATAGTAAGGCGGCACCATTGGTTCCAGAATAAGAACTTTGGTCACCGCAGGTTCGCGATTTAGAAATGCAAAGCTGTCCGTGAACGGTACTTCGATGTTCCGGCGCTCTTCCGCAAAACGTTGAGAAACAGCGGCGTGCAAGTCTTCCACCCTCGCGGACACAATCATAAAAAGTCCGTAAAGAATGGAACAGGCGACAACCAGCTTGGCCAACGCGGATCCGAAACGAGGACTGGCACGGTTGATGTATCGCCATCCCCATACGGCAAATAGCGCGCCGACGATGTAGCCGTGGATCAGGTAGCGCGCCTCCTGCGCGGTGATAAACCAAACTAATGCGAGGAGAAACGTGAGCCACGCAAACGATCTTGCGAACCGGTCGTTACGAGAGGCAAGCAGTCCGAACGGCGCGAGCGCGAGAAGCGTGAGGCCAATGCCTCCAGCACCATTGATGAAATTAGCGGGGTGATAGGTCAAGTGGAAAGGAAGCAACAATAGACTCAAAGGGTCCCGGCCCATCCCTTGGCCTTCTTTCCACATGCGGAGGAGCAAATGCTGCAAAGCTTCTGACGGGAGATAGCGAACGGCGAAAAAACGCAGCAACAAAGGAGGGGGAGGATAAATCGGGCATCCCAGGAGAATCCAATTCCGAAGGTACCAAGGCGCCGCGACCAGCAAAGCAACTCCGCTTGCGAGTGCGAGATGCTTCAATACTGTTTTTCTTGGCTGGCCGCGAACGCTGGATTCAATGAAGAATGCGCACAGCAGCAGAAGCAAGACAGCAATGAGGCCCGTGTATTTGGTACCGAGAGCAAAACCGCCGAAGAAGCCCATGAGCACATAGTGGCGCGGTTGCTCGGCGTCAAAGGCAATTCGGGCGGCCGCGAGCACGAACGACGAATAGATGACGTCGACAAAGCCGCCGTAAGCGCCGCGATAAACCACCGGCATTGCAAAAATCAATGCGGCTACCCACCATGCTTCACGGAGATTCAAGCCCATGCGCTTCGCCAGGGCCAGGGCCAGGAGCAGCAAGGACAGCAGTGCAATCACTGAATAGAATTCAGGCGCACGCTGCCCACCAAAGGCCATCAGCGCTGCGTACTGAGTCTCAACCGTCGCGGGAAAAGCGGTGAGGCTCTCATCCAAGACTGGACGAATTAAAGCGTCTCTAAGCCAAACTTTCGGACCCAAAAAGTGATAGGCGATGGCGTCCATCTTGATGTCGCCTGTTGGCTCTGCAAGGCCTGCAACCGCAGTAACCAGCAGCACCACGGCGACAATGATTGCAGGCAGGGCCGATCCGCGGATGTTTGGCATTTTTGCGCCGGTTTCCGCGATCTCTCTGAACAAAAATCGCAGTCCGAGGACTATCCCGGGGAGAAGAATCAGAAGAATTGAGGTACGCGTGAACCAAATTTGTCCCACGAGGAACAGCAATGCACCGATGATGCCCAGGCCTCCCAAAAGGGTCAAGCTGAGGCGGTCAATCCGGGAGAAAGTCGCTGGCATCGGCCCGCGCAGCAGACTTCCAAACCCGAGCGCGGACGTGAGTAATGCCAGATTCGCGATGATGGCCGGAACGAGTCTCATCAATTGTGAGGGTGCCAAAGTGAGTCGAGGATGCGCTTGCCAGTGCTCGAGCCGAGTATGCGAACAATGAAAAAGGTAACCAGGACGGCTGCGAGCCAGAGTTCGATCAATCTAGGCCAAAGCGTCTGAAGAAGAGCAGGCAACTTAAAATGGGCGATCATGTCACGCAAGGTTGAATTTTCGGGAGACATTTGCGAGTAGAATACATCTTCCGAGTTGCTGTTTCACACAGAACAGGCCGTTCGACTCCTAAAGTGATGGGGCGCTACTCTAACTTGCATGCGTGCTGCCCGCGCGACGGATTTATAACGGTAACGGATAGGGTTGGGTCGGGATGCTCACCCTCGGAATTAATTATTCGCAGATGCACGATTCTTCGGCGTGCATCGTGCGCGATGGGGAGCTGCTCTTCGCCGTTGCGGAGGAGCGGATTAGCCGGCAGAAGCATGACTCGCGATTTCCACAACTGGCAATTCAGGCTTGCCTGGAGTTTGCGCGAGTGGGCGCTGAGCAGTTGGATGAAGTGTGCTTCGGCTGGCAGACGGCTGGACCAGTCTATCGCCATGACCTGAAACTTTATGCGCTGGGGAAATGGCCGATCACGTATTTGAATGTCCTGAATTCCACGCGGCATTTTGCCAGCATGTGGCATCAGGAATCCGGCGCGAGGCGATTCGCTCAGCAATTCGGCGCGGCCAGGGCTCGCATGCGATTTGTGGATCACCATCTGGCTCACGCCATCAGCGCCTACGCTTTCTCCGGGTTTGAAGACTCCGCCGTGGTGGTGATGGATGGCCGGGGAGCGTGGGAGGCCACATCCATTTGGCACGGCAGCAAGGGCCGCCTGCAGCACGTTCTGACCATTCCGTTTCCCGATTCGGTCGGCTTTTTCTACAGCGAGTTCACGGCCTACTTGGGATTTCAGCGCAACAGCGACGAGTGGAAGGTGATGGGGCTAGCGCCGTACGGCGAGCCCGGCATAAAGCTGGACGCGTTTATTGATCCGCAAGCAGAACCATATCGTGTATATGCACGGCGGCTTTTCGGCAACGGCAATGGAGCATTTTCCAGTCTGACTCCGCTGCTGGGCCCGGCACGCGCGTCGGAAAGCGAGATCGACGCACGGCACAAGAACATCGCGTATGCCGTGCAGGACGCCTGCGAGTTGGCCATGATGAGCGTAGTGCGTATGGCGGTGGAGAAAACGCGCAGCCGAAATCTTTGCCTGGCTGGCGGTGTGGCGCTGAATTCGAAAGGAAATGGGAAGATCGCCGCGTCGGGACTTGTCGATAAGATCTTCGTGCAACCGGCGGCATCGGATGACGGAGTGGCGCTTGGCGCCGCGCTCGCGCCGTATTTGGAGAGTGGCGGCAGCCTGCCGAATCATGCGATGCGCCATGCGTATCTCGGTCCTGCGTTCGACGATCCCGCCATCGAGAGCGCGCTGCGCACCTACAAACTGTCCTACACGCGCGTGAACGATCCAGCGGCAACGGCGGCGGAGCTCCTCTCGCAAGGAAAAATTTTGGGCTGGTTCCAGGGACGCATGGAATTTGGCCCGCGCGCGCTGGGAAGCCGCTCGATTCTTGCGGACGCGCGCGATCCGGAAATGAATGCGAAAGTGAACAACGCGGTAAAGTTTCGCGAATGGTGGCGTCCCTTTGCACCGTCGTTGAAAAAAGAGGCGGCCAGCGAATACCTCGAGAGCGCAACGGATTCACCTTTCATGATTTTGACCGCGCAGGTGCTGCCTGAAAAGCGCGGGGTGATTCCTTCGGTGACGCACGTCGACGGCAGCGCGCGGCCGCAAACCGTGGAGAAGGAAATCAATCCGCTGTACTGGCGTTTGCTGGATGAATTCGAAAAGCGAACCGGTGTCCCCGTAATCATGAACACTTCGTTTAATCTGCGCGGCGAAGCTATCGTGCATACGCCGACCGATGCGGTGCGCACTTTTTTTAGTTCTGGTATGGATGCGCTGGTCATCGGCAGCTTCCTGGTGGAGAAATAGGTGGCATCTTCGAGCGAACTCCTGGCGCTTGTTCAATGACGCAGCGGTTGGTCGCGCTGCTCGGACGCCGGGATGAGCCAACCGATGCCGTCGAGGAATATTGTCATTACCTCGGCGCTGCTCTGCGCGCGCACGACTTTGACCTTGAAGTGACAAGGCTTCCCTGGGTTGAGCGCGGCTGGTCCGCGGCGCTGCGCGAACTTGGCCAAAAGGCTGTGGACTGGCGCGGCCAATGGGTGTGCGTGCAATACACTGCGCTGGCGTGGTCCACGCGCGGCTTCCCTTTGCGATTTCTATCCGTTCTGGATGCGTTGCGTCGCGCGGACGCGCGCGTCGCCGTGGTCTACCACGATGCCGGGCCGTTCTCCGGCGGCCGCGCTCTCGACAAACTGCGGCGCGCCGTGCAGTTGCAAATCATGCGGCGGGCGCTGCGCTGCTCGGACCTCGCGATCTTTACGGTTCCTCTGAACGCAATCTCGTGGTTCGGCGCCCCACCAGACAATGCGGCATTCATTCCCGTAGGCGCAAACTTGCCAGTCCTCGGACTCAAAGAGAACAGAACTTGCAAGGGCCCGCAAGATGCGCTGCGTGTCGCCGTTTTCGGGATAACAGGCGGCGAAGCCGGCCGCAGGGAATCGGCGCGAATTGTAAACGCCATGCGCTTCGCCGCGACAAGTATGGGAAGACTGGAATTGCGCGCGTTCGGCCGCCACGCCGACGATTGCGCATCGGCGCTACGCGAGGGCTTGCGCGATGTTCCGGTAGACGTTCAGGTCAACGGCGTGTTGCCCGCGGAGCAGGTCGTCACAGAGCTGGGTGCGGCGGATGCGTTGCTCTTCGTGCGCGGCGCGATTTCCACGCGCCGGGGCAGCGCCATCGCCGGCATCTCATGCGGTTTGCCGGTCATCGCAGAGCGGGGAGCTGAAACGTCGGGCCCGATCGAAGAAGCGGGAGTAGTGTTGGTTTCCGCCGATAAGCCCGCGGAATTCGGCGAGGCCCTGCTGCGCGTCCTGACAAATGCAGAGTACCGCGCGCAATTAGCAGAGCGCAGCCGGCTTGCGCAGGAGAAGTATTTCTCCTGGCAAGCGATTGCCGCGCGCTATGCGGAAGAGTTGAAGAAAACTAGATAGAGCGGAACGCCCTCACCACTTTTTCGCCAGCACTGCGATGATTCTTGCCAGCGCATCGACATCGCGCGTGTCGATGACTTCACCCGGCGAGTGCGAATAGCGCAGCGGCCAGCCGAGCGGGATGTCCACGGAGCCGTAGCGCTGGAAAACGGCGCCGTCATTGCCGCCGCCGGTGACACCGTACTGCACAGGGATGTTGTTTTCGCGGGCGAGCTGGATAACTCGCTCGACGTATTCGCGCGGCGCGATATTGGAATTGTCCACCGCGCGGATGACGAAGCCTTTGCCGATTTCGGCATCGGCGAAACGCTTCGATTCCAGCGGCGAGTCGGAGCTGACAAACGTATCGATCGCGAACACGAAGTCCGGCGTCTTGCCTTCTTTCGCCATGCGCTCCGCCACGACCGCGGCGCCCTTGAGGCCGACCTCTTCTTCGGTGGACCACACAAACGTCACATCGCGCCCAGGCAAGTCCGGACCAAGAGCTTGCACTGCTTGGATCAGCGCCGCGCAGCCCACGCGGTCATCGAAGCTGCGCGCATTCGCCCGCGTCCCGAGCAGCGGACGATATTGCTTCGGGATCGTAATCCAGTCGCCGGTCTTGATGCCGAGCTTCTGCGTTTCTTCCGCCGAGCGCGTTCCGACGTACACGTGCGCCGGCTCTTCGAAGAATGCGCGAGGGCCGTGCGGCCACTCGAAACCGGGGCGCTCCCAGCCCGAAGGCAGCTCCAGCACACCGCCGGAAGTTGACCCGTCGCTCTTGTGAACCAGCACGACGTGCCCCAGAAAATATTCAGCGTAGCCGCCGCCGAGCACATCCACGAGCAACCGGCCGTCCGGCTCGATGGCCCGCACCTGATAACCAATCTCGTCCATGTGCGCGACGATGAGAATTTTCGGTGTCTTTGCGTCGGCCTTGCCGTCGCCGAGATGCAGAGTCAGGTTGCCAGCAGTGTCCGCTAGGATTTTTTTCTGCACTCGCGGATCCAGCCGATTCAGAACAGCTTTTCGTACCTCTTCTTCGTGCCCGCTGGCCCCGTAGGATTCGACCAACGCTTCCAGCAAGGTGAGTTCGTGACCCCCTCCGCTTCCGCCTCCTATACCGCCCGATTTTTCTGGGATAGCAAGGTACGCGTCAACTAGGCTCATCAAATGGCCTGTATCGTTCCAGGAAGCGTATTCGCCCGCGGTTGCAGGCCAAAGCGTTGGAATCCCCAGCATCGCAAAGCGCTCGGGAAACGAGTTGGCTTTCGCGTAGCTGGCGATGCGCGGTCCCGGTGCGGTTACGATTCGAAAGGGCAGATGCTCTTTTTCGGCCATCGTCTGCAGTTCGCTCGCGAAACCGTTCTGGTGGGCAGCGTCGCTCACTCCCGAGAGCACACCGCTTCCCGGCGCTGGATTCTCCCCGGTCGAATTGCCGCCGGTCGCGCCTCCTGCTTGCACACGCCCAATGTAAATCATTTCGTCTGGGCGCATTTCTTCGAGAATCCGGTTCAAGCCGCGCCCGCCGGTCCACTGTTGGGTGACGAAGGCGATGGTCGTCGTGCCGGGCTTCTTCGATTCTTTCAATCGTTCGGCAACATGCAGCAGCGCTTCGCAACCGAACCGATCACCGACGGCAGGCCCGGCCCATCCCTGACCGACGGCCAACTGCCGGCGCTGCAGCGCCACCGAATCCAGGATGTCCACCCCTGCGGCGCGTACTTCCTCGCTGCTGGTCGCGCCGATGTCCACATACATTTGATCCAGGTCTGACATTTTGGGCTGGTTCAGCCGCAATGGCTGCAAGTGGACCGAGAGTCCCGCGAAAACGCCCGGCACTCTCTTCCCGGCCCGCGTAATCACCCAGGCGGGCTGCGCCGCGTGCAGCAAATCGAAGGCAGCGTTCGGCGGAGTCTGCGGCAATCGCTGAATACGGAGGAAACCATCGGGCGTGATCCCGCTGACGACGTAACCGGGCTCGTCGATTGCGGTGACGATAAGCCGATGCGGCGCGCCGCTGCCCACTGTCACGTAAACGTTGCCGAGATTGTCTGTTTTCGGCTCAAGCGCCCTTAGCTGCTCGCGAATGCGGCCGCTCAGCTCCTGCTCGTAGCCTGCGACCGCCGGAATCTCCGCAAGTTGCCCCGCATTCGCGAACTGCAGGCCAACCGCAGATTGCGCTCCGGTGCTCGGCACCGTTAGCACCGCTATGAAAACTCCGCAAACAGCCCACACTCCAAGCCTCATTACGCCTCCCTCGTAAACAATTTCTTTGCGGCGCCTTACCTGCAGAGCGCCTCGATCAGCTTTTCTTTCTTTTTTTCCGCGTAAGCGGTTAGTGCATCGAGCGACGCAATATATCCCCCAAACGCCGCGGCCGCCAGCAGCGCGAATGCTTTAGCGGGCAGCCAGCGGTCGCCGGTCCATCGCCCCAGCGCGAGGACCAGCGAGCTTATCCCAAAAAGCAAAATCTGCGCACCGAAGGCCACGAGCACCGCCATGCCCGATTGCCGCTGCCCGTGCACCTGGCCAAACGCCAACTTGCGCGGAAAACTCAAGGACGACCAATTGGCGATCGACAATTGTCCGACCACCGTAAAAACAATCGCCGCCAGCGTTGCGGTGAAGATCGGCGCCGATGGCAATCCTACACGATAATAAAACGCGACAATGCACAGGGTGAGTTCCGTCGCAATCAGGGAAACCTGCACAAAATTTTTGCCCAGAAGAACGTCGCGAAATTTCAGTGGCGCGGTGAAGTACGTTTGCACGCCGGTATTCTCGTACGCGAAGCTGTTGTAAGCGGGAGCCATCAAAATCAAAATGATGTACGCCATTAAGCCGGGGAAGAATAATTCCGGCGAGATCCCGCTTGCCGCGCCCGAAAACCGGAACAACGTAGCCTGCGTAATCAGCGCAAAAACCAGGATGGGCGGCAGGAGCAGCAACAATGCGGCAAAACCGTTGC
>Ga0210400_10005531_pt1 | contig 10711 bp, 9 predicted proteins | sample IncBWH26MmetaG_FD_155456 | JGI IMG/M metagenome (GOLD analysis project Ga0210400, IMG submission 155456) | Forest soil microbial communities from Barre Woods Harvard Forest LTER site, Petersham, Massachusetts, United States - Inc-BW-H-26-M | ecosystem: Environmental > Terrestrial > Soil >... | reverse complement strand
TACGCCGCGTCCGACGTGGGGGCGATGGCCAAGTACAAGGCCACCTGGGCTAAGGCCTGATCGCCTTCCGGTATACCCAGGAAATGGACCGCCTGCTGCCCGGCCATGGCCTGCTCCAGGGCGCGCGGGTCCGCCAGGCCGATGTCTGCGATGGCCATGCGGACCAGGCGGCGGGCCAGGTACATCCGGTCTTCCCCGCCCTGCAGCATGCGCGCGAGCCAGTACAGCGCGGCGTCGGCGTCGGACGAGCGGATGCTCTTATGCAACGCCGAAATCAGATTGAAATGTTCCTCGCCGGCCTTGTCGTACAGCAGCACCTTGCGCTCGATGACCGATTCGACCGCCTCGGCGCCGAGCACGCCTTCGCGGGCCACCCCCGCCGCGGACTCCAGGATGTTGTAAGCCGTGCGCGCGTCGCCGTTGGCGTAGATCGCAATTTGCTCCAGCAGCTCGCGCGGCGCGGCCAGTTCCAGAGCTTTAAGGCCGCGTTCCAACAGCGTTACGATTTCCTCCATCGACAGCGCGCGCAGGGCGTACACCTTGGATCGGGAGAGCAGCGCCGAAACCACCTCGAAAGATGGGTTCTCGGTAGTGGCGCCGATGAGGATAATGTCGCCTTTTTCTACGTAGGGGAGAAAAGCATCCTGTTGCGCCTTGTTGAAGCGGTGAATTTCATCGACGAAGACCACCGTCCGCCGGCCGGCGCGGCGCAAGCGTTCGGCGTCCGCCATCACGGCCTTGATTTCCTTGATGCCGCTGAGCACCGCGCTGAAGGGCACAAACTCGCACCGTGTCATGCGGGCAACCAGACGCGCCAGCGTGGTTTTTCCCGTGCCGGGCGGCCCCCATAGGATCATCGATTGAAGCTGGTCGCGCTCGATCTGCATTCGCAGGGGCTTGCCCGGGCCAAGGATGTGCTGCTGGCCGGCGAAGTCTTCCAGCCGCTCGGGCCGCATGCGCTCGGCCAACGGACGTTTTCCGTCAGTCGCGGGTGGAAGCGGCGCGCTATCGAACAAGCTCATAGGCTTCTTTGCCGGCGTGCTTCGTATAGTAAGATCCCGGCTGCCACGGCCGCGTTCAACGATTCCACATTGACGATAGGAATCTTCAGCCCGATGGCGCGCGCGGCGAGCTCGGGCCGCACGCCGCTTCCCTCCCCTCCGATGACGATGGCGCAAGGAACGCGCAACTGAGCTTGCGAAACCGCAAGCGCCCCGCGCGGATCGGCCGCAAACAGCGCCAGCCCGGGCGGGATCTCAAAAACGATCGGCAGACGAAATGCCGAGCCCGCCGAAGCGCGCAGGCATTTGGGATTGGACGGGCTTACCGTGCCCTTGAGAAAGACCGCGCCAGTCGCACCGAAGGCCTCAGCCGCCCGCAGGATTGCTCCCGCGTTTCCGGGATCCTGCACGCCATCCAGGACCACTACCAGCGGCGTCCCGCGCATCACATCATCCGCGTTCCACTGCGGAAGGCGGACCAGAGCCAGCACCCCTTGTGGCGATTCGGTGGACGCCAGCTTGTTGAACAGGCCGTCCAGCACGCGGACGACGCGGGCTGCACCGGCGCCCGGGATCTCCGGGGCCGATTCCGCCAGAACCACGGCGTGAATCTCTATCCCGCTGCGGTTGGCTTCGTCCAATAAATGAGGTCCTTCGGCCAAAACCAGCCGGTCGCCACCCGGCGCGCCGCCTGCAGCCAGGCGGCGAACTTCTTTGAGCAGGGGATTCCTGTCGCTGATGAGCGTTTCAACCACGTGGAAATCAAGAGCCTACACCTTTAGTAGGACCTACAATATGATCTGAGCATATCGTATGAACCGGATCTTGCTCCGAGTCGGACTGAGCGCGGCCGCCGTGGGGACGGTCGCCGCAGGAATCGGCCTGACCACCGTGGCGCGCGACATTCGCCGCCAATCGCGGGTGGATGAGGCGCAGCCCGCCGACGTCATCGTCGTCCTGGGCGCGGCCGAATACCGCGGCCACCCCTCGCCGGTTCTCGAAGCTCGGCTGAATCACGCGTTGTTTCTGTACCTGCGCAGCCTGGCTCCGCGGATTCTCACCACGGGCGGCGCGGGTGGTGATCCTTCCTTTACCGAGGGCGGAGTGGCGCAGGCCTACCTTAGCCGGCATGGAGTGCCCGCCGAAGCGATTCTGGTGGAATCGGAAGGCGAGACCACGGTGCACAGCATCGCGGCGGCGGCCGAGATCATGCGGCGCATGAACCTGCGCTCCTGCATCGTGGTCAGCGACGGGTATCACATCTACCGCGTCAAGAAGATGCTCGAGAATCAGGGATTGAAAGTATATGGCTCGCCGCGGCCCGAGGATCGCGTCCCGCTGGAGCCAGCGGGCTGGAAGCAGGAGTGGGTGTACGTGCGGCAAGCTCTTGCGTACGGGCTGTGGAGAGTCGGCATCCCCATTTGAGGCGCCAATGAAGTGCTATTTCTTCAACCCCGCCGCCCAATTCTGGACGAGCGTGATCGGCTCGCTCGATTTCTGAACCCTGGCGACGGCAGCGAGAATGCGCTGGCCATCGGGGGAGATCTCGTAGACGTAGCTGTTGCCGGTGGGAATCCCGCCGAACAGCGTGTGAGTTGCGCCGACTTCCACTGTTTCGCCGCTAATGCGTACCTCCGTCGCCATCAACTGTCCCTCTGGCGAAAGATAGAAAATCTCTTTCCCGTCCTGCCTCCAGCGCGGCTTGATGCCTCCGTTGGTGGAGATCTGCCGCTTGCCGCCGGGGCGGGAGAAAGGGGACACGTACACTTCGCTTCGCTGCGACTCCTCAGAACCGTACACCACCCAGCGGCCGTCTGGAGAAAACTTCGCAAATCGAGTACCTGGAGGCAGGACCGGGACCGGCATGGGCTTCAGCGCAGCGCCGGGACTGTCCGGAGCCATGGGCAAAGCCCAGTGCCCGGCGCTCCCGCTGCCGTCGAGAGTAGCGAAGATCAAAACCTTGCCGTCCGGGGACCAACTGTTGGGGTATTTTTCCCGATCGTCGGCGTACAACAGTTCCTCGACGCCCGAGCCGTCCGCGGATTTGCGATACAAGTCCCAGTGGCCTTTCCGCACGGAGTTAAACAGAACGCTGCGGCCGTCCGGTGACCAGAGCGGAAAGTCTGCCCGCGACGGATCGAAGGTGAGGCGCGTCGGCAACCCCCTCGACAGGTCGTAGGTCCACAGGTCCTCTCCCCGAGCATCGAAAATTGAGGCAACCAAGGTTTTCCCGTCTGGCGAAAGCGCGATGTCGGAAAAGGATTGAGGCTCGCCGATGGTCCCGAGCGCCTTTCCTCCCCGGTCGAACCAGGTCAATTGCAGCCCATAATTATTTACGCCAGTGGTGTATGCCAGCAGGCCCGTCGCGGAAACGGAAAAGATCCCAATGATATTAGGGCTGAAGGCCGGTTGAACACGCTCGGCGATGGGTACGGCTTCGCCGTTTGTGGCGAGCGTCTTCAAATCGAAAGGCTGCGCCATCAAGGTGTTCTCCCGCAGAAACAGCAGGCGCCCTTCGGAAAAAACGGCGTTGGAGCCGGTCTCCGCGACCGTCTTAATTTCGTCCGAATCGAGCGACGCTAAGAGCACCTGAACACGATTGGGCGGCCGCAGGGAAGAATACAGGAAGTGCCGCCCGTCCGGAAGAAACCAGGGGGCTCGGTCGTTGCCGCCACTCGTGTCCGCTTTGGTGGCCGCTGTCGCGGTCCCGCCCGAGGAGGAAATCTTGACCAATCCGCCGACGTTGTTATTGGGAGCGTAGACGATCATGCCGCTCGTGCTCCACGCGCCGCCGCGGGGATTCGGCGCATCCGCCAGCGTAACGGGCGGACCTCCTGCCGTGTCGATCTTCTTTAGCTTCCCACTCGCGAAGAAGGCGAGATAGCGGCTATCCGGCGACCAGAAGGGAAAGCTCCCGCCCTCGCTGCCCTGCACGGGTTGCGCGGTCGTCGCATCGAGCGGTCTAATCCACAACTCGCTCTTGCCATCTTCGCTCGTCGCAAAGAATACGATACGCTTCCCGTCCGGCGAGAGCGACATCGGACCACCGCCTCCTTCGGAGGTGAACGCCGATTTCTCCGGAGGCAGAATAGCCGTGAGCACCGTCTGTAACTCGGGCTGCGCCTCGTGGAAATGCATCCACGCGAGGGCCGCCGCGGCCAGCGCGAACAGTACGGCTAAACCCCAAGCCAGCCGCAATCGCGGCCCTGCTGCTTGCTGCACAGCGGCAGGCTCCGCAAGCGGTGGATTCTCCAACAGGATCCGCGCTTCGCCGATCGCCTGCAACCTCTGCTTGCGGTCCTTCGCCAGACTCCGCTCCAGCAGCCTCCGCAAATAGGCCGGCGTCCCGGAAGGCAGTTTGGACCAATCCGGATCGTTCTTAACCACCCCCTCCAGCACATCCGGCATGGTGGCTCCGTCGAACGCTCGCGTACCGGTGAGCATCTCATACAGCACCGCGCCGAAGGAGAAAATATCGCTGCGCCGGTCCACCGGGCGCCCCACAGCTTGCTCGGGCGACATATACGCGGCGGTGCCCAGGATCACGCCCGCGCGCGTGTGGCCCAACGTCAGCGTGGGCGAGTTCGCCAGCGACGACGATGGCGGCGGCTCGTCTTCGAGCACTTTGGCCAGGCCGAAGTCGAGCACCTTGACGACACCCTCGGGCGTGATCTTCACGTTCGCGGGCTTCAGATCTCTGTGCACCACGCCCCGGTCGTGGGCGTACTCCAGGGCTTCGATGATCTGTTTCGAGATCGCGACTGCTTCCTCGATTGGCACCGGACCCGCTGCAATGCGATCCGCCAGCGTTGGGCCTTCGATGAGCGCCAGAACTAACCCGCGCTGGTCCTCGGAGTCCACGATTCCGTGAATATGCCCAATGTTGGGATGATCCAGCGAAGCGAGAACTTCGGCCTCTCTCTGGAAACGAGCCATGCGTTCGTGATCGCGGAGCAGCGTCGCGGGCAGGACTTTAAGCGCCACGTCACGCTTGAGTGTCGCGTCACGCGCGCGATAGACCTCGCCCATCCCGCCCTGGCCGAGCAAGGACAGGATTTCATAGTGACCGAGCTTATCGCCGGCTGAAAGCGTCATGGGAGTGATTCAGCTCAGTTTACTTGATCGACAAGCGGGTCGGCACGATCTGAGGCCGCAAATAAACGCGAATGAACGCAAATCCATGAGTCGCTAGCATGGGCGATACATACTTCGTTGTAGTGCGCTGGCACGTAAGGAAGCGAGAGAGATTCGCGTTCATTCGCGTTCATTTGCGGCCAAGCAAACCCCGGCCACGTCCTGTGTTATCCTTAAAAACGTTACGTAACGATTAAGAACTGACGAGGAGTATCGATTCTCGAATGGCACTGGCGGGAGAAGCAAAGAGTAAAGTCATTACGCAGTTCCGGATCCATAAGTCGGATACCGGCTCGCCAGAAGTACAGGTAGCTGTCCTGAGCCGGCGAATTCTGGACCTTCAGGAGCATTTCTCGTCGCACGCGAAAGATCATCATTCTCGCAGGGGTTTGCTGCAGATGGTCGCGCGGCGGCGCCGGTTGCTGGATTATCTGCGCAGCCGGAGTCCGGAACGCTACAAGGTTTTGATTCAAAGCCTGGGCATCCGCCGCTAGCCCATTCGTCGATCGATCTCGAAGCCCTGGCCCTGGCGGCCGGAGCGTCCCCGCGGGAAACCCTCCAAAGTCTCCTCTTAATCAAAGAAAGATTAAAGGACGATTTCTCACATGTTGCATTCCGTTGAAGTAGACCTGGGCGGCGGCCGGACTGTCTCCCTCGAAACCGGAAAGATGGCCAAGCAGGCCAACGGTTCCGTCATCGTACGGTCCGGAGAATCGGTAGTCCTGGTGACTGCCTGCTCGAACCCTGAGCCCAAGCCCGGGGCCAACTTCTTCCCCCTAACCGTCGATTACCGCGAGTACACTTACTCGGCCGGGCGCTTTCCCGGCGGCTTCATCAAGCGCGAAGGCCGTATGTCGGAGAAGGAAACTCTGACCTGCCGTCTGATCGACCGCCCCATCCGCCCGCTGTTCCCGGAAGGCTATTCGAATGAAAGTCAGATCATCGGCCTGGTACTCTCGGCCGATCCTCTGCGCGACCCCTCCACCCTCGCCATTATGGGCGCGGGCGCGGCGCTGGCCATTTCCGATATTCCGTTCGAGCACGTGATGGCCGGCGTGCGCGTCGGCATGGTCGACGGCAAGCTGACCGCCAATCCCACCTACGAGGAAACCAAAGCCTCCAAGGTCAATATCGTGGTGGCGGGTACCGAGGGCGGTATTGTCATGGTGGAATCCGGCGCCCAGCAGGCCACCGAAGAGGAAGTTCTGGCCGCTATCGAATTCGGTCATGAATGCTGCAAGAAGATCTGCAAGGGCATCCAGGAGCTGATGAAGAAGGCCGGCAAGACCAAGCGCGCTTATACCCCGCCCGCGATCAATCAGGAGCTGTACGATCAGATCGCCAAGGGCATCACGGCAGAGCTGAAGGACGCGCTTAACACCCAGAAGTACGAGAAGCTCGAGAGCTACTCGCGCGTCGATGCGGCCAAGAAGAAGGCCATGGAAGGGATTCCCGAAGAGCAGCTGCCCGAAGCCAAGAAGCTCTTCGATGCTTTGAAAGAGCGCATCTTCCGCGACGAGATGCTCAAGGAGCGTCGCCGTCCCGACGGGCGCAAGTTCGACGAAGTCCGCAAGATCGAGGTCGAAGTGGGCGTGCTGCCGCGCACGCACGGCTCGGCGCTATTCACTCGCGGTGAGACCCAGGCTTTGGTCACCGCCACGCTCGGCACCAAGGACGACGAGCAGCGCATCGAGCTGCTGGATGCCTCCGAAACTTCCAAGCGCTTCATGCTGCACTACAATTTCCCGCCGTTCAGTGTCGGCGAAGTAGGCTTTATGCGCGGCGCAGGCCGCCGCGAAATCGGGCACGGAGCGCTGGCCGAGCGGGCCGTCGCGGCCGTGGTGCCCGACGACAAGACTTTCCCCTACACCATGCGCATCGTCAGCGACATCATGGAATCCAACGGTTCGAGCTCGATGGCATCGGTGTGCGGAGCGACCCTGGCTCTGATGGACGCCGGCGCGCCCATCTCTTCACCAGTGGCGGGAATTGCGATGGGTCTGGTGCTCGAAGGCAAGGATTATGCCGTCCTGACCGATATCGCAGGCGCCGAGGATCACTATGGCGACATGGACTTCAAGGTCGCCGGCACCAAGGACGGCATCACCGCGCTTCAGATGGACATCAAGGTGCCCAACGTCACGCACAAAATCATGACCGAGGCGCTGGAGCAGGCCCGCAAGGCCCGGCTGCATATTCTGGACAAGATGAACGCGGTGATCGCTAAGCCGCGCGAAACCATGTCACCGTACGCTCCGCGCATCTTCACTCTGCAGATCCCCACCGACAAGATCCGCGAGCTGATCGGTCCGGGCGGCAAGGTGATCCGCGGGATCGTCGAGGCTACCGGCTGCAAGATCGACGTCGAGGACGACGGCAGCGTCAAGATCTTCTCCTCCGACGGCACCGCCGCCGACCGCTGCATCCAGATGGTCACTGACATCTGCGCGGTGGCCGAGGTGGGCAAGACCTACCTGGGCAAGGTGGTGCGCATCGTCGATTTCGGCGCCTTCGTCGAGATCTTCCCCGGCACCGACGGCCTGCTCCACATCTCCGAGATCTCCGAGAGCCGCATTAAACAAGTACGGGACGAGTTGAACGAAGGCGATCAGATCCTGGTGAAGGTTCTGGCGCTCGAAGGCAACAAGATCAAGCTCAGCCGCCGGGCGATCCTCAAAGAGGAGCGCGAAAAGCTCAAGCAGGCGGAAGTCACCAAGGCCTAGCTTTTCTCAACGACTACGGCGGTCCCGTAGCACAGCACTTCGGTCACGCCCTGCATGACCTCGGTTGCATCGTAGCGCGCGCCGATGATCGCATTGGCGCCCAACTCAATCCCGTGCTGGACCATCAGCTCGAAGGCCTGGGATCGGGTCTTCTCGCACAACTCGGTGAGCAGCGTAATGTTGCCTCCGACAATGGTCTGCAAACCGGCGCCGATGGTGCCGAAAATCGAGCGCGAGCGCACGACAATGCCGCGCACCAGTCCCAGATTTTGCACGATGCGGTAGCCGTCCAGGGTAAAAGCAGTGGTTACCAGGTCATGAGTCATGCCTGGATTATCGCTTAAGCCCCGCCCGTTAGGGCGGGGGCAATCAGCCTCGCGGCTCACGCCGTTTCTTAAGCGTCGTCCTGCCCGTTCGCTTCTTTTGAGATGTGACGAATTTCCATGCCGCGGTCAGCAGGTCGCGTAGCTCGTCTATGCGGATCTGGGACAGTCTCACCAGTACCATCGGATAGTTCACGTAGTGATCCGTCACGTAGTACGTTTGGGGTGCTTCCGCCAGCAGTGCATCACGCTGATCGAAGTCGACACGGACGCCGAGCGATCCCGGTTCGGCCGATTTGTTAATCGCCATGCAGGCCAGAAGGTCTCCGCGTACCTTAAGTGCCAGCGATCCGTACATCGTGCCCTCCTCAACATCCGCCAGCCCAAGGCCAATCTCGCGCACGGTATCGAAAGTGACCTTCGTTCTGGGCACTCCCGGATTCTACCTTGGATAAGCGTCATCTTCCATCTCAACTTCCCGCTTTGGGTCACCTCGCGGGCCCGGTGGTACTCTGGGGATGTGTTCTAATCCATGATTTCCAAGAACTAAACATGGAACCAGATCTCACGCAAGAACGCAGGCAGGCTCACGCTCTGCTTGATCTGCTGCCGCCCGCCAAACTCGGCGCGGTCCGGAATCTACTGGAAGTCTTTCTCAATGAGGACAGCAACACCCTCAGCCCCGCCGAAGCCAAAGCCATTGCCGAGGCCGACGAGTGGAGCAAACACAACGCCCCCATTCCCCATGAGCAAGTCCTCGCCGAGTTCGGTCTCTCCACGGCCGACTGGGAGAAGATGAGCCGCGAGCCCTAAGCCCGCGAGTCTGAAGCAATGCCCAAGCGCATCGTCTGGACCGGCCAGGCCAAGGCCGACGTACGCGGCATCGAGCAGCCCATTGCGATCCAGATTCTCAAGACTCTGGGCACTACGTCCTCACCGGCGAAGGCGCGACCAAACAGATACAGGGCGTTACCCCACCGCTGATACGGCTACGCGCTCAGTACCACCGCATCTTCTTCCGCGACCACGGCGACTACCTCAAGATCGAGCGTGTCTTGGACCGCAAGGAGGCTTACCGCTGATGAGCTACGAAGCCAAGAAGACCGAACACTCCGGCCCCAAGCGCGGCAATGGCGCCTACTGGGGCTAGAAGTGGGAAGCCAAGAAGAATCCAACCGCATCCGCCGCGGAAACTGGAAACGCGAGATCCGCAATGCCCTCGTCGATCACGGCGCCGGGACTGCCTCGGAACTAAACATCGTCTGACCCCTTTGGTCCCCACATGAATAATAGCCCCCACCACTACTTTCCTGGAGTTCTCAAGGCATTACAGCGGCGAGAGATTCCGCATCGTATTATTGCTGCTCGATCTGCAGAAGACAAGGATCTGACTGACTGGACCCAAGCCGTATTCCCCTGGGGGTTCTCCCAAATCGATTGGGCACGGGTCTCGTCTCACCGTTGCGTGGAATACACGTCCCTGGATGACTTAGTTCCGGCCTTTCGGGAAATGGCCAGTACACTTGATGTCGCGAGCCTGGTCATCGTTATGTGGGCCAATGCCGACTCTCCGTATCTAGAGATGCGCACGGGGCCCCGAAAAGGAAGTGAGACAGTTACTGTCCCGCCGAAGCGATGACGGTCGGGCGCTTGGCGAAGTAATTTCCCGCGTCCAGGTTCTTGTAGACGTTGCCGGCAACGCCCGCGGCCGCGGGACCGCTGACGGCGCTTCCGCCGGTGAGCAGCACCACTACCACCAGGCGCTGGTCGCCCACTTCCGTGAACGATCCAAACCAGCCCAGGTGCGTCGGCGTACGCGTATCTGTACACGTACCCGTCTTACCGTAAATAGGCTCGTTGGGATCGAAGCCGATACGGCGAGCCGTTCCGTATTCCACGGCGCCCATCATGCCCGGCTTGATTTCGGGAATCAGGCTATCGATATCCAGGCGGCGCTTCACTTGCGGAGTCATCACGCTGGCCTGCTGCTGGCTCTTCGGATACTGGAGGTAGTACAGCGTGCCGCCGTTGGCCACCGCGCCCATGAGTCCCGCCATCTCCAGCGGCGTGATGGTGATTCCATCGCCGAAGCTGGTCATCATGCCCATGCCGCTCTTGGGCGTTTCGGGAGGCAGGATGCCGGGTTGTTCCTGTTCGATGTCCAGGCTGGCTTTCTCGCCCAAGCCGAACAGGCGCGCGTAGTAGCTCACGCGCTCGAATCCGAGCTTCTCGCCCAAGCTGGCGAAGTACTGGTTGTTGGATTTGGCCAGAGCCTCGGTCATGGCCACTTTCGTGTTGCCATAGATCCGGATCTTAGTAAGGCGATCGATCACCGTCTCGCTCAACGCCGCCAGCGCCACCGGAACCTTGATGGTTGAGCACGGCTGGTATCCGTTCTGGTACGCGAGCTTCTGGTTGACGATGGTCAGGATTCGTCCAGAGTCGGCATCGGCCACCACCACCGAGCCGTTCAGCCGGCCCAGCGCACCCACTGCCGCGTTGCGGGCGACGAGATCGTCTCCTTCGAAGG
>Ga0210400_10005530_pt1 | contig 10711 bp, 9 predicted proteins | sample IncBWH26MmetaG_FD_155456 | JGI IMG/M metagenome (GOLD analysis project Ga0210400, IMG submission 155456) | Forest soil microbial communities from Barre Woods Harvard Forest LTER site, Petersham, Massachusetts, United States - Inc-BW-H-26-M | ecosystem: Environmental > Terrestrial > Soil >... | reverse complement strand
GATTTGAGAGGACGGCGACCGCGGAAAAGTTTCACCTCTCCCCTGAGAGCCTGAGTCAGGCTCGGTCGCTGCTTGCCGACCTGAACGTCCCCGAGGGAGCGACGATCGTTGGCGTTCATTCTGGCGCGCGGATTGCGATCAGGCGCTGGGGAGACGACAGATTTGCCGAGGTCGCTAAAGATCTCTTGAAAGACGAAGACGTGCACGTCCTATGGTTCTTGGACCCTAAGGCGCTAGGGCAGGCACCCAAGCTGGATCGTTGCCACGAGGTTCGCCTCAGCTTCGAGGATTTCTTGGCAGCGTTGTCTCGGTGCGATCTTCTGGTTTGCAACGATAGCGGCCCCATGCATTTGGCTGGTCTTCTGCGAGTTCCTGTGGTCGCCGTGTTTGGCTCAACGAACCCGGTGTGGTTCGGGCCACAGGGCCCGCAAGACCGCGTCGTGATTCGTCCGGAGATGTGGTGCCGGCCGTGTTTCGATTACTGTATTTTCGACCAGCCTTATTGCCTGCGCGCCATTGCTCCAGAACAGACGATTGCATCGGTCAAGGAAGCCTTGGTTGAGATTCGGGCTAGCTCGTTCGACGCGACACTAGATAAAAATCGAGTGGCGGTCGCCTCCGGGGAGAGGAGCGATCATGACTGAAGCTGTCCAGTGTTCAGTTAAAGGAAACACTGCACCGAGTACGGAGAAAGACAAGTCTTGCCTGTTGGGCGTGCTGCATCGCTATTTTAAGACCTGCAAGGTTGACACGAACGAACCGGTGCTGGTTCTGGGTGGTGGGCAAGAGGACCTTGACATGCTCACTGCCAGTGGGTTCAAGAAAATTGTGACTTCAAACATCGGCTCCTCCGAACTCGCACTCGATGCGGAGAACATCGCACTCCCGGACAATAGTTACCCCGTGGTCTTTGCGCATGCCGTGCTGCATCATTGTCGCAGTCCACATAAAGCCGTTGGGGAAATGCTGCGCGTAGCGAGCCAGCATGTGTTCTTTCTCGAGCCGAATGATTCGTGGGCCCTTCGGCTTCTGGTGCGTCTAAACCTTTCGTTTCCTTACGAACTTGCCGCTGTAGCGGCGCACGATTACGTAGAGGGTGGGATGCGAAATGGTTCGATCCCAAACTACATCTATCGGTGGACGGGACGCGAGGTGGAAAAGTGCGTGGCTGCTTACCACCCGGAACGGAGAATACACGTCTGGGCGCACCCGTACTGGGATTTCTATGTAAATGAATATGAGTTGGTGAACCGCAAAGAATCCCATGTAGCAAAATTGGCCGAGACATTGGGGCCTCGCAATTTCATTGGCTTGCTTCACGCTGCGCAGGCTACCTTGAACTTGCTTCCCCCCTTCAGGGCGCAAGGTAACAAGTTTTTCTGTGCCATCTCCAAAGCAGAGCTTCATCCTTGGATTGAAATGCGGGAGGGCCAGTTTGGGTTGAGACGAGGGTACAACGCTCGTTCGAGTGGAATGGACGAAGTCAGATGAAATCGGGCCGAGAATCGAGAAAGGGGTTGCAGCCGCTGGAGCTTCCTCCGCTATCAGCGCAGCCATTGGTTTCCGTGCTGATGCCCAACCATAACTATGCGGAATACATTGGAGAAGCAATCGAAAGCGTACTGCGGCAAACCTACGCCAATTTCGAGCTGCTTGTGTGCGATGACGGATCCACGGACAATTCGCGGGATGTTGTGGAAACGTATCAGGCCCGCGATTCCAGAATAAAACTTCTGCTGCAGGACAACGGTGGGCAGGGAGCGGCAATTTATAGAGCGTACGCTGAGAGCAAAGGCGAACTGATTTTCTTGCTGGACTCGGATGATGTGTATTTACCCGAGAAGTTGGAGGCTGCGGTGGCAGCGCACCTGGCATCACCGAACGCGGGTATGGTTATCCACAAAATGCAAGTCATCGACGAGAACCGCCGGAAAGTGCGCGTGATTCCGAGCGTGAGCGCTATGCCGTCGGGTTGGCTGGGGCCAGGTATTTCGTTAACTGCGCCGATCATTCTGTTTGGTTCTCCTCCGTCGTCCGGAATTTCGATGCACCGTGCGGTCGCGAACGAGATTTTGCCCTTGCTGGCGGGCAAGCGGATCTACTCGGACACGATGATTCAATCGGTGGCGCCGCTGGTGACGCCGATCGTGGCGCTTGATCGGGTGCTGTGCGAGTACAGAGTGCATGGGAACAATACCTCCACGACTTTTACCGCAAACAGGATGAGAACAATCGTTGCGACTGAGACCGCAGTATGGGCAGCGTGGCGCGCGCATCTGATGAGCGTTTCCGAGAGGTTGCCGGCTGATTTTGTGATTCCCCGGGAAAAGCCTGCCCTGATGATGCGTTACGCGCTCGCACGCATCGAGAACGATCCTGCATTCAGGGATTTTTACCGTCGGGCCCTCGAGGATCGTTGGTATCAATCGATGCCGGCACGTTACAGGCTTTACTGGAAATATTCGATATTCTTGCCGCTTTGGGCCTTTCGCGCATCGCTAAATACCGTTTTCGGGCACGGAAATCTAAAGACGATCGTGGCCGGCTTCCGGCACAAAGTGCTGGCTGTCGGCGGTTTTTTTCTTTCCATGGTGCAGAAACCGTTTCGCAAAGTAAGCGTGGACTTGAAGCAGAATCCGTAGCACACGGGTTAGGAGAGCTATCAGGGTGCAGATTGCAACTGAGGACCGCACGGATTCCTTTCGCGTGCTGGGGGTGCGGGTGGATGCGGTGCAGATTGGGGACGTAATAAAAAAGATGGAGGAGTGGATCGAGAGGCGGGAAGCGGGTCACACGATTGCGGTGACGGGAATGCATGGAGTGATGGAGGCTATGCACGAGGAGGAGTTTGGGAGGATATTGGAGGGTGCGTCGCTGGTGGTGCCGGACGGGTACCCGCTGGTGGTGTTGGGACGGAGGCAGGGATTTGCGCTGGCGCGGCGCGTGTATGGGCCGGAGTTGATGGAGGCGTTTTGCGAGGAGACGGCGAGGAAGGGGTATCGGCACTATTTCTATGGGGGCGCGGAGGGAGTGGCGGACGAGCTGGCGAGGCGGTTTGCGAGGCGGTTCGCGGGGATGGAGATTGCGGGGACGTATTGCCCGCCGTTCCGGGCGCTGACGGAGGCGGAGGAGAGGGAAGTGTGCGAGAGGATTAAAGCGTCGAGGGCGGACGTGGTGTGGGTGGGGCTGAGTACGCCGAAGCAGGAGCGATGGATGGCGAGGGTGAGGGAGGCGTTGGGCGTGCCCGTGATGGTGGGCGTGGGGGCGGCGTTTGATTTTCATACGGGGCGGGTGGCGCAGGCTCCGAGGTGGATGCGCGAGAATGGAATGGAGTGGTTTTTCCGGCTGGTGAGCGAGCCGCAGAGATTGTGGCGGAGATATCTGGTGAATGGATCGGAGTTTGCTTGGCTGGTGATGCTGGAGCAGTTGGGATTGCGAAAATTTTAGTTGCGCCGAGTGATTGAATTTGGCCGGGAGGAAACGGTGAACGTGAACAGTGGAAAGCGGATCGTAGTGACGGGAGCGGGCGGATTTATCGGGGGGAGCCTGGTGGCGGCGTTGCGGGCGCGGGGCCACGAAAAGATCCGGGCGGTGGACATCAAGCCGGTGGAGGAGTGGTACCAGAAATTTGAGGACGTGGAGAACCTGGCGCTCGACCTGAACCTGAAGGAGAACTGCGAAATCGCGGCCGAGGGGGCGTGGGAGATTTACAACCTGGCGGCGAACATGGGCGGAATGGGTTTCATCGAGAACAACAAGGCGCTGTGCATGCTCTCGGTGCTGATCAATACGCACATGCTGCAGGCGGCGCAGAAGCATGGAGTGGAGCGGTTTTTTTATTCGTCGTCGGCGTGCGTTTACAACGGGGACAAGCAGAAAACGTTCGAAGCGCCTTCGCTGAAAGAAGAGGACGCGTATCCCGCGATGGCGGAGGACGGCTACGGCTGGGAAAAATTGTTCTCGGAACGCATGTGCCGGCACTTCCGCGAGGATTACGGCATGAGGACGCGGGTGGCGCGCTTCCACAACGTTTACGGGCCGTGGGGCACGTGGTACGGCGGGCGGGAAAAGGCGCCGGCGGCGATCTGCAGAAAAGTGATCGAAGCGAAGGTCTCAGGCAGACACGAGATCGAGATCTGGGGCAGCGGTGTGCAGACGCGGAGTTTCATGTATATCGACGACTGCGTGAAGGGGATCGATCTGATCATGAACTCGGGCATTCTGGAGCCGATCAATCTGGGCTCCAGCGAGGCGGTCAGTATCAATCAGCTGGTGGATATTGTGGAAGAGATTGCGGGGATCAAGCTGGAACGTAAATATGACCTGAGCGCGCCAAAAGGAGTGAATGGCCGCAATTCGGATAACACCCGGATCCAGCAGCTTCTGCACTGGGAACCAAATACTACACTGCGAGCAGGGTTGGAGAAAACCTACCGGTGGATTTACGACCAGTATCTTGCGCGCGAGCGCGGCGATGCCGGCGTGATTCGGGAGTCTTTCGCCGCTTCTCATTAAATTTGCGAGTCATAGAGAATTGCCCGGTCGCTACCTGCCCAGTGTGAGGACGACCTCGCTCCGCGCCTGGCCGCGGATGAAGTTTGCCCGAACATCACAACCGTATGCCGGGTGCCATTCGTGTTTCGGCCCGTGGTTTTGTATTATGAGGCGTCGAAAATTGCGGCTAATCCATTCTTGAGCGAGAGCTATCCACGATGAAACTTTGCCGATTTGGGGAGATGGAGCGCGAAAAACCCGCACTGGTTGCTGCGAGTGGTGTGCGAAGAGATGTGAGCGGGCAGGTGCGAGACTTTGACGATGCGTTTTTTGCTTCGGACGGCTTGGAAAGGTTGGGGCAGTGGTTCCGGGCCAACGAGGAGAAGTGCCCTGGGGTGCCGGAAAACGTGCGATGGGGAGCCTGCATTGCGCGTCCTTCGAAGATTGTCTGTATCGGGCTGAATTATGCGCGCCACGCGGCGGAAACCGGTAAGGAGGTGCCCAGGGAGCCGGTGATCTTTATGAAGGCACCGTCCGCCTTGTGCGGGGCGTTCGACGACGTGGTGATTCCAAAAAATTCGCAGAAGACCGATTGGGAAGTGGAGTTGGCGCTGGTAATCGGAAAACGGGCCTCCTATGTTTCGGAGGCGGAGGCGATGGGACACGTGGCCGGCTACTGCCTGATGAACGATTACAGCGAGCGGGCGTTTCAAATGGAGCGCGGAGGGCAGTGGGTGAAAGGGAAGAGTTGCGACACGTTCGCGCCGCTGGGACCATTTTTGGCTACGCCCGATGAAATTCTGGACCCGCACAACCTGTCGCTAGGGCTCAGCGTGAATGGCGGGGTGCGGCAGAACTCCAACACTTCCGACCTGATTTTTGGCTTGCCGAAAATAATCAGCTATTTGAGCGAGTTTATGACGCTGTTGCCCGGCGACGTAATTTCGACGGGAACTCCCGAAGGCGTAGCGCTCGGCATGAAGCCGCCGCAGTATCTGAAGCCGGGAGATGTGGTCGAGTTCTACGTCGAGGGTCTTGGAAAAGCGAAGCAGAAGGCCGTTGCTTACCGTGCGGGTGAGACAGCGATGATAAGCGGCCGTAATTAGCGGCGCGGGATTGCCCCGCGCCGTGTGTCCCTTGGTCCTTCTGCTTCACGTCGATTGCCAGTTCCATGCCAGGCAAACTATCCGTCACTGGCAGTTGGGGAGCGGGTTCAGGGCATCCCCCGAGCCGCACAGGTGCTCCGCGGGGGGCATGTAATGTCTTACGATCCACAGTCCTTCCCCGTTGACCAGGTACACCAGATTGCGGCCATCGTCCGCATACACGCTCGTAACTCCCTTAACCGTTCTCACGCTCTTCACATTCTCCGGATCGGACATATCCAGAAACTGCACCGTCTCTGTCGGCAATGGTTTGGTAGCCAGCGAGGGGTCAGCCGGGCTGCTCTCGGGGATAAAAACTAAGGCCAGGGCAGAACCCTCCGCCGGGGGCTGCACTTGACTCCCAGCCGATGCTTGCAAGGCATCGCGGCTCAGCAAGACCGGTTTGTCCGGGTTGGTTACATCTACCACGGCAAAGGCCTCCCTGGTGGGTTGCTGAAGATAAAGGTAGACCTTGTTGTTGTCTAGCCTTTCTACGAACATTTCATTCACGCGCATTCCGTCCAGCGGCAAATGGGCCGCTTCGTCGACATGCTCCTTCGGCGGCTCGCTCGACGAAGTCCGGGCTGCGGCCCTCGGCGCACCTGCCGCCAGAATTCCGAGTGTCACAACACTCGCGAGTGTGAAAATCTTGTTTAACATTTTGCTTTCTCCTCTGCTCGCCGATTTCGCTGCGCACAAGATAAAGGCAAGGCAAGGACCAAACGCGGGGGCTGCCCTGAACTGGTGCAAGTGATTGATTTGCAGTGAATTTCGCAAGAGTGGAATAGACAGTCAGGCAGCAGTGTCGGAGTCTCACGAGTGTCATGACATGTCAAAGAGCATTTCGTCAGGAGTTGCGTGTGTCGGGTGGCTTGTCGATTCGATCGGGCCACTTAAAAGCGGCGATTCCGACGAGCCCAAGAACCAGGGCAATCAGAATATCGTCCAGAGCGGGACGCATGGGAATTAGAAAAGGTTCTATGAAAATGAAGAGGAACGCCATACTAGCGGCGATCGCCCATCCTCTACCCGAAGGACGAGCCCTCCAGATCGTCCAGGAAACTCGGGAAACTCGGGAACTGGGAAACTCGGGGACAGACGGAACGTTTTCTGATATTTTTTCATCACCTCACTGAGAAACACGAGGGAATGTCCCGTCTGTCCCCAGATTTCGAGCGAGTTAAACAATCAGGAAAAGTGGTGTAGTTAACGAGGTGGGATTGCCACCTATCGGGTGCCCTCCGTCTCCGCGCTTTCATGGGAATTGCTGAAGTAATGTTCTCTCACCGGCTTCAATGTCAACAAATTCCAAACCATCCAACGCGAGCCACGCCGCCTATGGGGAACAATTACCAAAATTCTCTGGCCCACCCGCCCAACGATTGCCTTCGAAAAAACGCTTCAGATCAGATTTTTTCGATTCCCCACCACAGAAACGAATCTTTGGCTTTCTGTCGCTCCTCGGAGTAAGAGTACTTTAAGCCTGTCTCGTCAATATATTTAGTAAGTGCGGCATGCGTTCCCCTTAGTATTTTCTTGGCCATATTCGTTATGAACTCGAGATGGTGGTCGAAGTAGTCTGCTGTGACGATTAGTGAGTCAAGAAATGCACGGCCCCGCATTCCGTCGGCATCGACTTTGCCTTGGCGAAGGTAGGAAGCCGTAAAGGTCCCTCCATGATGAACCAGCAAATTCCGATCTCCAAGCATCCCTTCGTAAGCACGCGCCTCGTCTTTGGAGAATGGAGTGACTTGAAGCATTGCGCCGTAAAGAGCATTTATCTTTTTAGCGGTGCCAAAATCAAATTTTTCCGAAACCACGAATCCCAGCTTATACGGCCAAGCAGTGCCAAAAGCCACTAAGAGCGAGGGGTTTATGGTGGTGTCCTGGCCTTGCTCTGCTAGTCGGTCAAGCAGTGAGGGCTCTATGTTGAGAATCGAGGCAAAGTGATCTTTGCAAAATGCCTCAAAGTACGAAAGAAGACCAATGAAACATACCTCATTCAGCCTATTGATACCGCGTTCCTTCGATGATCTCTCAATGAAAGAGGAAAGATCTGTCAGGGTAAGTCGAAAGAATTCACCAGTCGGCACGCCCCCGGAGAAATAATCGAGCCAATTTGGTTCTTCGTTTTGCGGTGCCGCCGTCATGACCTCACGATTATACACACCCAAGTAGACACCCTCAGCGACGAAGAGGATGATATGCGCCATTTTTGCAGATTTGTCGCGGGCAGGGCACCGAGATGGAACGCCATTCGGGAGAATGGCGTTCCCAGGGTGACTAGAAAGTTTCGCTCCAGCCGTGGATGGATTCGGGGCGGATGAGAGTGGGATTGTGTTTCTCGGCTTTGTTGCTCATCTCGAGCGAATACCCGTTGGCGAGATAGGAAGGGATATCGCGGTGGTCGGTGATCGGGATATAAGGGCCCTGCTTGCCAAGACGGACGTGATAGCGATCGTCCTTGAAGCGGTGCGGGAGCAAGCGGGTTCCGAGATTCCTGCCGCGAGACACGGTGGCAAACAGCATCGAGCGCCTCCCTGAAATCAATAGACGCGGATTCTAGTGCGCGGGAGCGGCGCCGGGAAGAGACGTATCTGTGGAAATATGTGCATGGATTGTGGATGAATTTTTGGGATGTTGGAGGGAAAGCAGCTAGTCGACTTCGGGTTCCTGGGTGACGATGTGGATGTCAACAGCGGGCGACTCACGCAAAAATCGGTGGACGACGCTGAGATAGAGGAATTTCTTCCAATCGCGGACCAGGGCGCGGCCGAAAATGACCTGGGTGATGTGCTTCGAGCGGACAAAGTCGGCGATGGCGTCGGCGACGCTGCGGCCTTTCAAGCGGACGACGAGTGCGCCAAGATTTTCCGCGAAGCGGAGATTGGCTTCCAGGATTTTGGGATTTTCCTCGCGAGTGGCAAATTCCCGCATTACGTGGACGACGTAAAGTTCGGCATCGAGGCGCCGGGCCATGCGCGCCGCACGCGCAACCAGGTACTGCCCGGAAGGGCTCCCGGAGATGCAGACGGCGATGCGTTCGTGCACACCCCAGTTTTCGCGAATCTGCTTCGCATCCATGTAGGTTTCCAGGCTGCGGTCCACCTGCTCGGCAACCTGGCGCAGGGCCAGTTCGCGGAGGGCGATTAGATTTCCGCGCCGAAAGAAATTCCTCAGGGACTGTTCGACCTTCTCCTTGCTGTAGACGTCGCCGCGGCGCATGCGATTGACGAGCGCCTCGGGAGTGAGGTCCACCATGACGGTTTCGCTGGCGCTGAGGGGCACCCAGTCTGGGACAGTTTCACGGACGGTGACGCCGGTGATGGCGCGGACCGTGGGCGCGATACTTTCAATGTGCTGGATGTTGAGCGTGGAAACGACGTCGATCTTCGCGGCAAGAAGTTCCTGCACGTCTTCGTAGCGCTTGCGGTGGCGGCTGCCGGGAATGTTGGTGTGGGCGAGTTCATCGACGAGAACGAAGGCGGGGCGGCGGGTGAGAATGGCGTCAATGTCCATCTCCTCGAAAGGAGTGCCTTTGTAATCGATTTTTTTTCGGGGAACGGCTTCGAGCTGGGCGGCGAGTTCCTGAATGCCTTTGCGGCCGTGGGTTTCGATGATGCCGATTACAACGTCCTCGCCGCGGCTTTTGCGGCGGAGGGCTTCGCTCAACATGTTGTAGGTTTTGCCTACGCCGGGAGCGTAACCGAGAAAGAGTTTGAATATGCCCCGCGAGTTGGGGGAAGGCGAGGCGAGTTCAAGCCACTCTTCGGGCTTCTTGGGCAAGTTAAGTTGTTCTCCAGTCTTTGAAATCGTCCCGGGTTACAATAAGAACATGACGCGCTTCATCTCGGGCCGCGGAATCGGATTCGCCGTTGCCGCGATTCTGTTGATTTCCATCACCAGCGGATACACACGATTCCTCCACGTCAACCAGACGACGGTAGCGCTGTCGTTTCTACTGGCAATTTTAGCAGTTTCCGCGGTGTGGGGCATGGTGGTGGCGATCTTCATGTCGTTCAGCGCGATGCTGCTGTTCAACTATTATTTTCTGCCGCCAATCAGGACGTTCACGATCGCCGACCCGCAGAACTGGGTGGCTCTCGCAGCCTTTCTGACTACCTCCATTGTGGGCAGCCAGCTTTCGGCGCGCATCCGGAGAGAGGCGGATGCGGCGCATAATCGGCGGCGCGAAATGGAGCGGCTGTATTCCTTCAGCGAGAAACTGCTGGGGGAAGGCAACGTGATCCAGCTGATGAACGCGATTCCGAATCACATCGTGGATTGCTTCGAAGCAGGGGCGGCGGAGCTGTTTGTGCCGCAGAAGGACAAATTTTATCGCTCGGGATACGGGGCGGCGCAAATCGACGAAGCGAAGATGAAGGCGGCGTACGTCCTGGACGAGACGAACTCGGATCCGACGCAGCTTTTGCATTTCGTGCCGGTGCGGCTGGGCGTGAAACCCATCGGAAGCCTGGGCATTTCCGGCGCGGTGCTTTCGCGGCAAATGCTCGACGCGATTGGTTCGCTGGTGGCGATTGCGATGGAGCGGGCGCGGGCAGTGGAACAGTTGAGCGAGACCGAGGCGGAGCGCCAGGGCGAGCGGCTGAAGTCCGCGCTGCTGGATTCGATTGCGCATGATTTCCGCACGCCGCTGACGGCTATCAAGGCGGCGGCGACCGATTTGCTGGCTTCGACGGGCCGGGACATGGAGCAGCAGAAAGAGCTGTTGGCGATTGTGAACGAGGAGTGCGACCGGCTGAATCACCTGGTGGAAGAAGCGGCGGAGATGGCCAAGCTCGAATCGGGCGAGTTCGAACTACACTTGCAACCGGTAGGGATCTCGACGTTGGTGGAAGCGGCGCTGAGCCATCTGAAGAAGGCGCTTGGTGATCGGCGGATCATCGTAAATGCAAACGGGGATCTTCCTTTGGTGCGGGCAGACCTGGATTTGGCGAAAGATATTCTGGTCCAACTGGTGGACAACGCGAATCTATATTCAAAGAAGGAACATCCAATCACCATCACGGCGGAAGAGACGGGTGAAATGGTGACGGTGAGCGTGGCGGACC
>Ga0210400_10005528_pt1 | contig 10712 bp, 4 predicted proteins | sample IncBWH26MmetaG_FD_155456 | JGI IMG/M metagenome (GOLD analysis project Ga0210400, IMG submission 155456) | Forest soil microbial communities from Barre Woods Harvard Forest LTER site, Petersham, Massachusetts, United States - Inc-BW-H-26-M | ecosystem: Environmental > Terrestrial > Soil >... | reverse complement strand
GGCTTCAACCACCTACACCTTTACCGTGGAAGCAACAGACGCCGCCGGAACCTCTGCGGCAAGCGGCGCTGTGAATGTGACCACGCTGGGAGGCGGCGGTGGTTGCGCAACGCCCTGGAGTTCGACTCAGGTCTACACCCAAGGCATGACGGCCAGTGTTGGCGGAGAAAACTACGTCGCCAATTTCTGGACGCAGAACCAGAATCCCTCGACTAACAACGGTGGCGCTGGCAGCGGCGAACCCTGGACTGCCACGGGTCCCTGCTCCACTTGCTCGGCCGCACCTGCAGTTCCTACAGGATTGGCCGCATCGGGAACCACAAGCACCACGACAAACCTCAATTGGAGCGCAGTCAATCCGCCTGCAGGATGCACTGTGAGTTACAAAGTCCTGCAGAACGGAGCTCAGATCGCAACTCCAACCACAACGTCCGATGCCGTGACAGGCCTGACCCCTTCGACCACCTATAGCTTCACGGTGGAAGCGACGGATGCGGCCGGCACATCGGCGCCAAGTTCGGCGGTGAATGTGACGACTCAAGCGAGTTCGTGCACAACCAAGCCCAGCGTTCCAACGGGACTCGCTGCCTCGGGCACAACCGATGCCAGCACGAATCTGAGCTGGAACGCGGTTACACCTCCAACTGGTTGCACGATCACCAGCTACACCGTGCTGCAAAACGGAACCTCCGTCGGAACCGCAACCGGCACCACATTCACCGTAAATGGCTTGACGCCTTCCACCACCTACAGCTTTACGGTTGAGGCGACAGACTTTGCCGGTACCTCTGGAGCGAGTTCCGCTGTGAACGTAACCACGTCCAAACTAACTAACCTGATGATGGCCGGATGGTGGGAAGAATGGGGAACGTACTACGCCAATGCGAACATTGCGGACCTGCAAAACAACGGCGTAGCCGGCGTCCTCACGCATCTCATCTATGCTTTTGCCAAGCCGATCGCGAATGGCAGCAACGTGAATTGCGCGCTCTCCGATACCTACGCCGACTATCAGAAAGTGGTTCCTCAGGTGCCCGGCGCTACTCCGGCCACGGCCCCGCTGCAGGGAAACTTTGGCGCGCTCGTACAACTCAAGCAACTCCATCCCAACTTGAAAGTGTTGATCTCGATTGGTGGATGGAATCCCCCCACCTTCAACCAGCTCTTCGATCTCGCGGCCAGCACTGCTGCTCAACGGCAGGCGTTTGTTGGTTCGTGCATAAACACGTTCATCCAGGGCAATATCGCCTCGGGTGTTTCCACCGGCACTCTCTTCGATGGATTCGATATCGACTGGGAGTTCCCGAATGCAAACGATACGGCCAACTTTACCGCGTTGATGACCGAGTTCCGCAACGAGCTGACCACATTGTCGGGAACGACCGGCAGGACGTATCAACTACTAGCCGACCTGGCTGCTGGTCCATCAACCCCGGGCGCGGGCGTCGACTCGGGCAACGACGGTGGTTATGACACGATCAACATCGCGGGTTTGAACGCGGTGTTGGACTTCATGAATGTCGACGGCTATAACTACGCCGGAGACTGGTCTAACGCCACCAACGACGCGTCTCCACTGTATGACGAGGCCGCTAGTCCGCTGTACGGAAAGGGCGACACCATTGACGCGACCGTACAGTACTATCTGGCGCATGGCGCATCGCCGGCCAAGTACACCATGGGCTTCCCGCTCTATGGTGCAGGCTGGGCAGGCGGCCTGACTTCAGCTAACGGCGGCATGTACCAGAACGCGACGGGAGTCCCGGATGGTTCGGGAACTCAAACGCCGAACGGAACTGCCCCTGTACCCAACATCAACGGAGTGGGACTTTGCCCGACTGGTCAGAACCAGGGCGGCCCGGCTGCAGGATGCGACTTCCTGTTGGTCGACGGACTGGCGACCTATAGGAGCATCGTGAATCTGCTCAACAACGGATTCACGTCCAGCTATGACTCCACCCGTTGCTCAACCCGCATGTTCAACGCCACCACCGGCACGGCATATAGTTACGACAATGCTCAATCGGTGCAGTGCAAGGTGAACTACATCAATCAGCACGGTCTCGGCGGAGGCTACGTTTGGGCGTTGAAAGACGATGACCCGAATGGAGACCTGACCAAGGCCCTGGCTGCAGATCTCAATCCGTAGGATCTGGCGCTGGAAATAAACCGGAACCAAACAAAACGAGGCAGGCTGGCTGGTAAGTCAGCCTGCCTCCTCTTTTTTTTCTGGCGGCCGTGCGCGTGGCGGGCTTTCGATTGCCTGCGACTGGAAAATCGCGATTGCACCAAAAATGTGGTATTGCAGTTTCCGCTATATAGCTCTATACTCCGCCGGTTCCTATTTCTTGAACTCCGGAGGCGATTTCCAATGTCAATGCATTTCTCGGCGCGCCCGCTTCGAGTGGCTGTCATGGTTTTGTTGGCGCTTGTCGCATGCGTTTGCCCGTCGTTTGCACAGAGCCCTCATCAAGGCAATCAAGGCAAGATTCTCGGAGGATACTTCGAAGAGTGGAGTATCTATTACGCTGGTTACAACATCGCGAACCTGCAACAGAATGGCGTGGCCGGTAAACTGACGCACCTGCTCTATGCCTTTGGCAACGTGACGACGACTCCGGCGCCGGCGTGCGCGATCGCCGACACGTGGGCCGACTATCTATCCCCATATCTGCCCAGCGTAAACGGCAACCCCTATCCGGGACCGCTCTTTGGAAATTTTGCGGCCATTCAGCAACTCAAAGGACTGCATCCCAATCTGAAAGTGTTGATGTCTTTGGGTGGAGCGTCCGCAGCCAACACTGCAGCCTTCGTCACCGCCGCCAGCACCGCTGCCGGGCGCCAGGCACTGGCGGCGTCTTGCATCGACATGTTCGTCAACGGCAACATTGCCGCGGGCATCACCGCCCCTGGTTTGTTTGACGGTTTCAATATCGACTGGGAATTTCCTACCGCGACTGATACCCAGAACTTTACAGCTCTGCTCACCGAGTTCCGCAGCCAGCTGAACACCCTGAGCAAGACGACCGGCAAGCAATACACGCTTTCGTTCGATGGACCCGCGGGAGCGCAGAACTATGTCAACATCGATCTCCGCAATGCCGCGAAGCAGGTGGATTTCATCACCATCGATGGCTACAACTATTCCGGATCATGGGTTACACAGACCAATGACGCCTCGCCGCTCTTTGATTCGCGCCAGGACCCGCTGTTCGGTCAGGGGCTCGACATCGACGACACAGTAAACGCTTATCTCAAGGCCGGCGTTCCTCCATCGAAGTACACAATGGGTTTGCCGTTGTATGGTGCAGGGTGGACAGGCGCGCCCAACGTTAACCACGGGTTATACCAGAACTCGACTGGCCCTTCTCCCGTTCTGTTGGCGAACGGAACCGGCCTGTGTCCGGACCCAAACACTCCGTCGCCCGGATGCGACACTCTGCTCACGCCGGGACTCGCGACTTATTCGACTCTTGCAACCCTCACGGCAAATGGATACAGCAACTACTTCGACCCGCGAAGAGTTGCCGTATCCCTCTATGACCCGGCCAGCGGCACTTTCTATACCTATGACGACCCTGCGACGGCTTTTCTAAAGATGATCTACATCAACCTGAAAGTTCCGGGCGGCCTTGGCGGTGCGTATGTATGGGCGCTGAAAGACGACGATGCGAATGGAACTATGGTGAAAGCCATGGCTCCACTCCTGGGTCACTAAGCGTTTGGGTGACGGGCGATAGGCTTTTGGGCGAACTATATCGATGCGGCAGGCTGGCTGTTTATGTCAGCCTGCCGTTCATTTCTGTGCGGAAGCCGCTTGCGCACCCGGAGACCCCGGAACAGCGTTAACTAAATCGCGCAGAGGTTTGATCACTGTGAAGCGAACCAGCGCTTGCGGTTTCTCCGCATCGTCCAAGAGCGCCAGTTGCTGAACTTTCCAATTCGTGGGGGCGGTGAGTCCGGATGAAAGGTAAGAGACTGCTTCGAGGCCCACTGCGCCGAGCTCCGTTAGTTGCTGAGCCCGCGATTCCGCCGGGGCCAATGCGGGCGCGCCACCCATCAGGCGCAGGAGTTCCGGCGCCGCTGCGATCCATGCTTTGAAGCTGGAAGTAAGTTCGGCTGCTTCGTGTAACCGTGTCCGCGGATCTTGCAGATAACTCCGCACAAGCAATTCATAGTCGTGACGCGACGGCGGGTCGGCCGAAATTGTGTCAACGAGTTGATTAAGCGGAGTGAGCTGATTCGGATGCTGAAGGTGTGCGCGCTCATCAAAAGTGATCGGCTCCAAAAGAGAGGCCAGTAGCTGCAATGGGCCAATCTGTTCAGTTTCCGCCAACTGCCGGAGGCCGACGGCTGTTTGAGAAATGTGCTGTAGACCCAGAGATTCAAGCCGGAGCGACTCAACCCGGAGACGGCGATACATGTCATCCACATTGTTGACCTCGCGCGGCGACCACAGCCGCTCGGCGATGGCTGCGGTCCGCGGCCATATGCGCGAATCGATGTCGCGTGGAGTCGTCTGTTCGGTCCAGATGCAGGCCTCGCCGCCCAGGATGCGCGCCTGCTGCTCCGGCGTGAGATCGTTCGATGCGGGCAGTGGATCGACCGCGTAATGTTCCGCGGTGGTGAACATATGATTCAAGTAATATCCAGCCGAGAGAATGCTGCGATAACCGTTTTTGGCGCCGGCTGCGAGAGAATCAAAACCGCGCCAGCTCTGGACCACAATGTCCTTGGGAAGGTCGGGAGTAAGAACTTCGTCCCAGCCAATCATATGCTTGCCGTGCTTTTCTAGAATCTTGAGGAGGCGCTGGTTGAAATAGTTTTGTAGGGCCGCAGTATCTCGCAGATTGTGCTCGCGCATGAAAGTCTGAATGCGCGGATTGGCCTTCCATCCCACACCATTGTTCTCGTCGCCTCCGATGTGCAGGAAGTTATCGGGGAAGATGGCCGCCATTTCTGCGATGAACGTATCGAGGAATTTATATGTGCTTTCGCGCGTGGGATCCATCACCGGATCGAAAACACCGAACTCGCGCTCGATCTCGAAGGGGCCAGGTGCGCTGGCGAGATCGGGATATCCGACGAACCAAGCCGTGGTGTGCCCGGGCATATCGAATTCAGGCACAACTCTGATGCCGCGGTCGCGCGCATAACCAACAATCTCGCGGGCCTGTTCCTGAGTGTAGAAAAGCCCGTCGGAGCCCGATCCGGTGAGTTTGGGGAAGGCTCGACTTTCCATGCGGAAGCCCTGGTCTTCACTCAGGTGCCAATGGAAGACGTTTAGCTTGACGGCGGCCATTCCGTCGATTGCGCGTTTGATCGCGTCGACGGGCATGAAGTGGCGTCCACAGTCGATCATCAAACCTCGCCAGCGAAAGCGTGGAGCGTCGTGAATCGATACCGCGGGAACAAAGTATCCGGTGGCATCGGACTGTACGAGTTGTTGGAGAGTTTCGAGGCCGCGCATCGCTCCGACCACGGAAGCGGCGTGGAGGCGGGCACCCGAGGCGCCTACATCAAGAGAGTAGGACTCGTCTTCGTCGAAGGCCTGGATCGCTTCTCCTCGACCGTCGACGCTGACAACCAGCGCTCCGGCTTTGTCGGCTGACACCGCTAGAGGCATCGAAATCCCAGTCTGAGTTCGAATGCGGCCGAGGCTGCGCGCTATGGCCGCGTCGAGGCGATCATCTCGATAGTGATCGGTGATCGCGGAAAAAGAAGCTGTAATCCCGAAGTGTCCTTCCTGCACGGAAAGACGCGACGGTTGGGGCATCAGGGTGTTGACGAATCCCTGGCTCTCGTTATTCAAGGGCCGCGCCTGACCCTGGGCAGAGGACAAGACCAAAAAACTTGCGACAATCGCTGCAATGATTCGGTGCATCATGGATTTTTTGCTCGTGGGCGTCGGTTAAACCGCTTTAACGGAAGCGCCGGATAAACAGAGTGTGTCGTTCGGATCGGTAGAAACCAACCACGTAGATCGCACTTTTGCCCTTCGTGGAATAGATGATCTGGCGTATCCGCAGCACCGAAGCGCCGCGAGGCAGGGCCAGCAACTTCGCAATATCGGGATCGGCGGACGTGGCGTCGACTTCTTCATCCGCGTACGCCAACTTCGTCGCATATTCGTGTTCGAGAATCGCAAACAACGAAGTTCTGCCGAGAGGTGCCGACGCCAGGTCCGGAAAATCGGCAGCTGACAAGTAGCAGGTTTCCAGGGCAAATGGCTCTTCGCCGGTAAGACGGAGGCGCTGGATTTTCACCATCCGGCTTGCCGCCGGCAAGCCAAGCCGGGCGGCCACTTCCGGGTCACCGTCAATTTCTTTTGCCACCAGTACTCGGGAGCGCGGAGCCAGGCCGCGGCTCGACATTTGCTCGGTGTAACTCATCAGCTTGTTGAAGTGAATTTTGGGTACCGCGACGAAGGTGCCTGCCCCGAGGCGCCGTTCGACGATTCCCTCGTGTTCGAGTCCGGCCAATGCATGGCGAGCCGTCATCAGGCTCACCTTGTGGACCTTCGCCAGTTCTCGCTCCGAAGCGACTGCATCGCCAGGTTTCAAACTCGCGGACGCGATGCGGTCGCGAATCGCGCCTTGGATTCTCTTGTAGGCGGGCATCCTGCTGCGATGATTGCTAGACATGGTTGTAGTTACCAGACCGTCACGAACGGCAAGCCTTTTGGCAGGTCCGCCGGGCTCGACAGAGCGACTCGGGATGACCACATGCACCGCCTTATGCTATATAGCGTATTGAGAACGTCCTGTAAAGGTCCATCGCGGAAACCGTTGGCTTTTGCGGTTCTCTGCCGCGAGACTGTCGCAGCCATGGTGCATAAAGGATGCTGTGAGCCAGGCTCCCGTCGAAATTGCCCAAGGTCCTCATTGCCAATAGAGTTAGATCAAGCACCTGACCTATCTTTCCCGTGGGCCCTGCTGCGGGGATTTGCAGGTTTATTCCGCGATAATCGCCGTCTGGGGACGGCCATGAAACGATTTTCTCCGGGCTCGTCTATTTTTTATTCTTGACTACGGACCGCCGCGTGCTATATAGCATAGTGCGTTTGGATTATCTGCTCATTTGTAATCTGCAGTTCAGCGTCGGTTTGAGGAGGCATGTTATGGCGAAATTGAAATACGGAAGGCGTGAAGACTCAACCGATCGCCGGGCTCTGGGGAAGGGATATTCATTCTTAGCGGTTTGGGTAATGATCCTAAGCCTCTCCGCCGCATGTCTGGGCCAGGAATTGGCGGCAACACTCACAGGCACAGTGACCGATCCTAGCGGAGCCGTGGTACCCGGCGTCACCGTCGTGGTTCATAGCGAAGAGACGGGCGCAGACGTGCGTTCGGTTACCACCAACGCAGCCGGTGGTTTCAACATCACGAACCTGCCTGCAGGGCGCTATACGGTCACGCTGAAGAGCAGCGGGTTTCAAACCTACGTAGCAAAAGAGGTCATTCTCAACGTTGCGGAGAAAAAGACTCTCGACGTGGCGTTGGTTACAGGTAAGGCGAGCGAAACCGTAGAGGTGACTGCCGAGAACGTTCAGATTCAAACCACCACCGCCGAAGAGTCCGGGACGGTCACTGGAGAGCAGGTTCGAGAGTTGGCACTGAACAACCGCAACTTCGAGCAACTCATCCTGCTGCAGCCAGGCGTTGCCAACCAATTGCCCGATAAGGTCGGCTTCGGCTTGGCGAACAACACCACGATCTCAGTGAACGGAGCGCGCACGGGAGCGAACAACTACACCGTGGACGGTGCCGACATCAACGACAGCGGTTCGAATGGGACCTTGCTGAACACGCCGAGTATCGATGCCATCCGGGAGTTCACCCTGGAGCGCAGCAACTACGATGCGGCTTTTGGGCGAAGCGGGGGCGGTCAAATCGTCGTGGCCACCAAGTCGGGAACGAACACCTTCCACGGCAGCGCTTATGAGTTCAACCGCAATAATTTCTACAACGCGAATACCTTCGGAGGCCGAGCCTCCATAGCAGCTGGGAATCCGCTTTCCCCGAACAACACGGTCCCGATCGAGCGCTACAACGACTATGGTTTCACTCTCGGCGGTCCATTGTTCATTCCGAAGCTTTACCATCCGCAAAGGGATAAGACTTTCTTTTTCTGGTCGGAGGAATGGCGCAAAGCCAGCACGCCAGGTACGAATCAAATCAATGTGCCAACCAATGCCGAGCTTGCGGGTTCTTTCGCGAGTCCGATTCCGGTTGCTCCCGCGGGGTGTGTTACTACCGCTGGCGGCGTCTCGACCATCAACCCCTCGTGCTACAGCAAGAATGCCACCGCTTATTTGAACGCATTCATGTTGCCCAACCCCGCCAACGATGCAACGGGAACGCAGTTGATCACCAACTACGGCCAACTCAATAATTTTCGCCAGGACATTATCCGCATCGATCAGAATGTCGGTGACCGGGTGCGCGTCTTCGCACGCTATATGGAAGATGTTGTCCCGCAAAATGAGCCTTTTTCTTTGTGGGGTGGCGGAAATTACCCAGGGGTAGAGACGACATCGGTTAACGCTCCGGGCCGCAATCTGGTCATAAATGCAAGCGTCACCATCTCACCGAAGGTGGTGAACGAGATTGAGTATGTGGACGCGTGGGGTGCGATCAATTCCACCCTCAAAGGGATTGCAAACTCGCCGGCTTTTCTCAGTCAACTTACCAACAATACGAAGTTCACAGACCCAAATGGTCGCGCGCCCAACGTTGCTTTCAACGGCGGAACCCAGGCGGTGCCCGCGCTTACCGGCCTTGGCAACGGCAGCGCTCCTTATTTTGAGCGCAACATCGATAAGAACATATTCGACAATCTTTCCATACAGCATGGGAACCACACCATCCGGACAGGCGTCACCGCGATGTGGATGCAGAAGACAGAGAACGCATCGTCCGGCTTCGCAACCTTCAATTTCAGTCCCACGAATGGCAACCCGGCATTTGCCAATTTCCTCTTGGGACAGGCCGACAGTTATACCCAGCCGAGCAAAGACACGATCCCGCACCTCAACTATGTGAACTTCGAAGTGTATGTGCAGGATGATTGGAAGGTTACTCCGCGCCTGACCATCAACGCGGGCGTGCGCTGGAGTTACTTCCCCTCGCCAACGGACAGCAACAACACGCTGAATAATTTCAATCCCCGATTGTTCAATCCAGCCAATGCCGCGATCATCGATCCGGCTTCCGGCAATTTCACGGGCTTCACCGCCAGCGGCAATCCCATCGACACTGCCCATTACACCAACGGGCTTATTTTTCCGAGCGGCAGCGCCTGCACGGCTGCTCAAGCTATCGCTCCGCAGGTTGCCTGCTCACCATTCGGAGCTCGGGTTAATCCAAGCTCCAACAACAATTGGGGACCGCGGCTGGGTTTGGCCTATGACCCATTCGGAGATGGCAAGACGGCAATCCGTGCGGGTTTCGGTATTTTCTATGACCGCACGCTGAATGGAATCTGGGAGCAGAATGCCTTCAGCGATCCTCCGTTGGTCCAAACGGCAACTACCAACAACACCGCGAAGAGCACCCTGAACCTGTTCGATAATCCTCTTGGCGGACAGGTTGGGGCTCCCTCACCCGCTCCGAACGGCTTGATCGCAACCGGAAACCCAACCTTCAAGGTTCCAAGCTATTTGGACTACAACCTCTCCGTGCAACGTGAAATCTTGCCAAATACCGTTGTCGAAGTTGGGTATGTCGGGACCAAAGGCACGCACCTGCTGGGCGACATCGAGATCAACCAACCCACGCTTGCCGCACGTTTGGCCAATCCCGGAGTCGACGTAAACGCCATCCGACCATTTCCCGGATACGGAGTCATCACCGACCGCAACCCCATTTTTACCAGCAACTACAACTCGTTGCAGGTTTCGTTGAATCGGCGCTTCAACAAGGGCCTGACCGTGCAAATTGGCTACACATGGTCCAGGCTGCTGACGACCAGTCCAGAAGACCGGGCTTTGGCCACTTACAACACGTACAGTCTGGGACAGAGCTACGGGCCGTCTACGCTAAACACGCCGCAGATGTTCGTCGCCAGTTATGTCTATGATCTGCCCTTCTACAAGAACCAGAGAGGATTTGTCGGCAAAGTCCTGGGCGGATGGGAAATCTCTGGCATCACCACAATCCAGACGGGGCAATCACTTTCGATCACGCAAAGTTCGGACCCCTTCGCCGCGGTGACGGTCAACACTTCGACACTTGGGTGCACGATCTCGGCCACAACCACTTCGTGCCCGCTTTATCCGGGCGGTCTTGGCATGACGCGGTCCGGTAGCACGGTTCAGGTCCGTGCGGATCAGATCGGCAGTGCCGGCGGCCCCAAGACGGCGGCGAAATTCTTCAATACGGCCGCCTTCACCGACGCGGTCGGGCACTTCGGCACATCTGGAGTCGGCGCGGTCTATGGACCCGGATTACAGGTCTGGGATATCTCGCTGATCAAGAACGTCCGAATCGCGGAACGGCTCGAAATGCAACTTCGCCTCGAAACTTTCAACGCATTCAACCACGGCAACCCTTCGACCGTCGATACGAACGTCGACGACGGGGCCAGCTTTGGTACGGTCAACGCATGGCACGATCCGCGGAACGTTCAAATCGGCGCCAAGTTCCAGTTCTAACCCGGTCGCTTCCATCCTTCTTCAGGCGCACGCTGCGGCGTGCGCCTGTTGCTTGATT
>Ga0210400_10005526_pt1 | contig 10714 bp, 11 predicted proteins | sample IncBWH26MmetaG_FD_155456 | JGI IMG/M metagenome (GOLD analysis project Ga0210400, IMG submission 155456) | Forest soil microbial communities from Barre Woods Harvard Forest LTER site, Petersham, Massachusetts, United States - Inc-BW-H-26-M | ecosystem: Environmental > Terrestrial > Soil >... | reverse complement strand
TACGGCTTGACCTACGTGATACGGAAGCTGAACCGGGTTGTCCTTCGGCGCAGCACGCTCGACAGCTTTTCTTATTACTGGCACTTCATGGGCATTCTCTGGGTGTATTTGCTTTTGCTGTTGTGGATGAGGCTCTAATCCCTGCAACACAGGAGGCATTGTGAGCGAAGCACATTTGAGCATGGGAGCGCATTCGGCTCCGCCGATGGAAGCGCGGCCCTTTGTCATGCCTTCCAAGAAATTCGCCATGTGGCTGTTCATCATGTCAGACGTGATGACCTTCGCCGCCTGTGTGGCAGCCTACTCCTTCGTCCGCAATGCCACTCCCCAGTGGCCGCGGCCTTTCCACAGCATGACCAATGTCGCGGTTATGACCCTCATCATGCTCACCAGCAGCCTGACCATGCTCATGGCTCTGGTGGCTGCCAAGGCAGAGGACAAGCCGCGAGCTATCCGCTGGATGCTGTTCACCGCGGCAGGGGGCGTTGTCTTCACCCTGCTGCACATCCGCGATTGGATGGGAATGATGAACCAGGGCGTCAGCCTGTCTCACAATCCCTGGGGTCCGGCGGCCTTTGGGGCTGCGTTCTACAGCATCACCGGATTTAGTCTGCTACACATCTCGGTCGGCACCCTCGCTCTGATCGTCGTCGCCATCCGCTATAAGGGCGGCCGCTACACCGCCGACGACGTCGAACTATTTAACCTTTTCTGGCAGTTTATCGGTCTGGTCTGGCTGTTTATCGTTCCGCCGGTCTATCTGATGAATGTAGCTCGCTAAACCGGCGAAGACCGGCGAAAATCGACGAAGACCGGCGAAACCTGTCCGCAGGAATTTAAGGAGCGAATTACATGACGACAGCTGAAGGAATGAAGAAATATCTGGCCGTATACGTCGCCCTGTTGATCATTACGGCCGTGCAGTTCGTCATCGGCTATCAGAACATCGAGGGCTCGCAGTTGATCGTGCGCTTTCTGACCTTTGCCGTCATCGAGACCATACTCGTGATCTTCTTCTTCATGAACTTAGGTTCGGAAACCCCTGGGTTCATCAAGTTCTTCATTTATTTCATGGTTTTCGTGCTCGCAACCATGAACTATATTTGGACCGACAGCTTCCGGCTGCTGGTGTTCCGGCTTACCGGCTACATGCCAACCTAGTTAGGAGTGGTGCATGGTTAAATTGCGTCTTCGGCCCGCTTGGCTTGCGTTGGCAGGATTGCTTCTGCTGACTGCGGCGCCCGCCTTTTCACAGCAGTGCGCCCTGTGCTACACGCAAGCGGCTTCTTCCGGCCGTCGCATGATTCAGGCCTTACAAGGCGGGATCCTGATCCTGGTCCTTCCTCCTACACTCGGATCCATCGGCATGATTTTCGTGGTGTACCGCAAGCGCAATCTGACCAGACGGACCGACGACGGCGGCGAATCCGTCCAGGACTGGTAACATGGCCGCCACCACAAACGTCAGTCTTAATCCGTTTTCCCAGCAGGCCCTCAAGTCCAAGCTCGGGGACTACTACGCCCTGACCAAACCTGAGGTTAACCTGCTGATCCTGATGACGACGTCCGCCGGCTATTACCTGGCTTCTCGAGGGCCTCTGCGAATCGGCGGCTTGCTCAATACGCTCCTGGGTACTTTACTTGTAGCCAGCGGGACGGCAACTCTGAATCAATGGATGGAACGGGTTTGGGATGGCCAGATGCGTCGGACTGCGTCGCGGCCGCTGCCTTCCGGCAGGGTCAGTGCTCGTGAGGGGTTTCTGTTCGGAATGTTGCTGAGTGTCGCTGGAGCGGCCTATCTCGCCTTCGCGGTCAATGGGCTCGCCGCGCTTCTCGCCCTTTCGACCTTGTTGTCATATCTCTTGGTCTATACGCCGCTGAAGCGCAAGACACCGCTGTGCACCTTGCTGGGCGCTTTCCCGGGCGCCATGCCCACTTTGATCGGGTGGGCGGGCGCCTCCGCGACTCTCAACCGGAACGCCTGGTTCCTTTTTGCGATCCTCTTCCTTTGGCAGTTCCCGCATTTTCTGGCCATTGCCCTGATGTATCGCGAGGATTACCTCCGGGCAGGTTACCGGATGTTGCCTCACTTTGATCTTGATTCCCGCTTCACCCGTGCAGAGATCGTCGGCTTCACGCTTGTCCTAGTGGTGACGACCATGCTGCCAGCAACTGGTCACGGTGGCCCGGCTTATCTGACTGCCATGGCGCTGGCAGGCGCGTTTCTGCTGTATCACGTGGCCAGGCTCGCGGGATTCTCCTCGACGGTGCTGGCCCGCCGCGTCGTCCATGCCTCAGTGATCTACCTGCCCGTGGTTCTTGGGATCATGATCGCCTGGAAGGCTTGGGGGTTCAGTGGGCGCTAGTCTGCACGGCGAGGGCGCGAGATCGGAGTTGTCCCGATGTTGGGATCTTTCTTGGGATCTTCGCTCCCTGGTTTAGGCCGCACCCGGATGAGGGTCTTCCCGCCAATCCTAAATATCTTATGGGCAGCGGCTTTGTTATCGGCCACCACAGCGCTCGCTCAGAGCCACGCCTCTGCCCCGGCGAAGCCTTCTCATCCCCCGCGCACGCTGCCGCTGACCAAGTTCTATGACACGCCCAGTCCCCTGCCCGCCGGCAAGCCCGGCGAACTGATCCGGTCCGAGCAATGCGACGAGTATGATCTGCCCTACGAAATATCAGCCGTTCGCATTCTCTATCATTCCCGCTCTCCCAGTGGAGAGGATGTAGCCGCATCGGGCGTGGTGCTGGTTCCGAGTGGGACGCCGCCGGCGGGCTGGTGGCCCGTCGTTGCCTGGGCTCATGATTTCATCGGTTCCGCCCGGCAGTGTGCTCCCTCGCTGCTGAGAAACCTGGACGAGGGACCATTGCTTGCGATGTACGTCGGTCTGGGATACGCCGTCGTGGCCTCCGACTACGCTGGACTGGGGTCTGATTTCCAACATGCAGCTCTGGACATGCGGTCCAACGCGCTCGATGTGATCTACTCCCTTCCAGCAGCGCGCGCCGCCGTACCACAGCTCGGGGCCAAGTGGGTGGTTGCGGGGTATTCTCAGGGAGGCCTCACAGCGATCGGAGTGGCCGAAGCAGAGAGCGAGATTGGCGATCCCAACTACCTGGGTGCCGTGGCACTTTCCGGAGTTCCGGAAGCCCACGAAATCCAGCGTATGCCCGTATTTCTAGCCAGGGGGATCAAGACTGTCTTTCCCGAGTTTCGAGTTGAAGAGATGCTGACTGACAAAGCCATCCCGCTGTACCAGCACATCGGTCAAGCGTGCGAAGCCAGTGCAGGGCCCGACCTGGAAGCGAGGGAAATGTTGAAGCCCGGTTGGGAGAATAACCGGTACGTCAAGGAATTTTTCACCAGGAACGCGCCCGGCCGGAAGCCCATGAAGGGTCCGCTGTTGCTGATCGGCGGCGAATCCGATCCTGAAACGCCATCAGCCATCCCTGCCACAGCCGTGGCGCAACTCTGCAAACAGAAAGATCGCGCGCTTTTCGTCAAGTATCCGGGGCTCAACGCAAGCGCGGTCATTGGAGATTCGGTCAGCGAGCAGATCAGTTGGATCCGGGCTCGATTTGCCGGCCATCCTGCCCCCAGCAACTGCCCTTGAATTGGTCTTACGCGGAGCGACAGGAAACCATGCTCTCAAGACGAGACCCTTACCTTCACGGGGAACCTGTACACGTGAGTAAACCGGTTTTGGCGCCGCCGGATGGGAGCTCGCTGAGAAAGGTGCGCGTCATTTCATCTGCGTGCCGTCGACAGCAGGTTCCAGCAGATGAGGGCCCAAGCTAAGGCCAGAAACGCCTCATGTATGTCGGCTCGTCTCCGACCAATCTTTTGCCTCTCTTGCCTGAGTAGACTTCTTTTCCCTTAATGCAGACCGGGAAATCCGCGCTGGATACCCTTCCTTACCGCTTCGCCAGCGGGGACGGTGAAACCGGAGGATTGGGGAACGGCCCCTGGCTTTTCACCAGGGACACTTCCTCGAACAACATCCAAGGCACCACGCAGGAAACAATGGGCACGTCCGACGACGCGGACGCGCCCCCCGCAAAAAGAGCGCCGACGCGGGGGATGAATTCATCGGTGAAGACGACCGGTGTGTCGCCCACGGCCACAATGTCCTTAAATGTGCCGGGAGTCATTTCCGCGAGTTCGACGCCTTGAACGAGTTCTTCGCGGCCGTCGACGTAGAGTTTGTAGACTTCGGCCAGCGAGTCCGAACCTTGCCCACCCTGCTGTGCCATCCTGGCCGCCATTTTCATGAAGGAGGCGGACGCGCCTCCGCCCACCCGGCGCACGATGATGCCATACTCAAGGCCGCGATCTTTTGCCCTCCGCAGCAATTCTTTGCGAAGTTCGTCACCGGTCAGCGACTTATCCGAGGTCACGAACAAATTGCCCGGAGCCGGGCCCCACCCGCGGCGGCTTCCGGTGCTGTGCGGGATGGACCGCAGGGGGACGCGAGTGGAGAGAAGGGTCTTGAGCACGCCATGCTCGATCAGCCTGGTTTCGCGCGTCTTCACGGCGTCATCGTCGATGTTGCTGGCGCCAAGCAGCCTGGCGCCTTTGTAGTCTGGCAGCAGCGGATTATCGGACACGCTGAGGAATTCGGGCAGTACACGTCCGCCGATCTTATCCACATAAGACGTCCCGCCCATCTGTGCCATCATCTGATTGAAGAACATCTCGAAGCGAGGATCGTCGCTTAAGGGAGTACGCACGGCCATCAAACCGGTGGCGAACTGCTGGGCAAAAATCTCGCCGGCGGCATCGCCCTCGAACAGCACCGGGCCGTTGTAGTGTTCCAGCGACGAGGCCGCACGCAACTTCAGAATACGGTCGGCCATGGCATGAGTACGCGAGATCAGGACTTCCTTAGAGGGCAGGTCAGCCACAGTGCGGCCGTAGAGTTCAATCGAGTCGGAGATGGGAAGTCCGTCGGGTGCCTGAGTTCGTGCGCTGATCTGCAGCTTGAAAAGCGGCTGGGCGCGGGTAAAAGAAGAGCCCTCGCTGTTCACGTAGCGCGTGTAGTAATTGCGGTACTGGAGATCGACTGACGAGCCATAGATTTCCGGAGTGTTCTTGAATACCGCGGAAACGTCCCGCGCCAGAGCCTTCAGCTCATCGCCAGCCTGCGTTTTTTCCGGCGGTTCCATTTGAGTGTTAGGAGCTTCCTTGCTGAAATCGGGGACGTCGTCGGTATGCTTGCGCATCTCCAGCGCGGCGCGCTTGGCGGAGAGGTCTTCCAGCGCTTTCTTGTACTGAGTGTCGGTGGCGAGCCAGAAATCGCGGCGGATCTGCTGGTAATTGTCATCCAGGGGGGCCTGGCTGATACTGTTGAACATGCCCGCTCCGCCGCCGAAATTGCGCAATGATACGTAGTTGCTGTTGTCGAGGGCGTAGTCGCCGACGCGAATCTCAACCCCGATCAACCGTATGCGCGAGGGCTGCTCCTCGGTCAGGCTGCCCAGCATTGCCGATACGGTGGTCTGGTTGATCTCGTCCATGCGGTAGGCGAGGAAGTAGGGCTTGTCCATCTTCTGCAACTGAAGTTCGGTGATAGAACGCGCCATCTCATCTTTCATCGCCTTCATGGCAATGTCGTTTTGAGCGTGTGCGAATGCTCCGAAGAAAAGAGCTAGTGCTGCGGCTGCTACTTTTGATCTCATAAGGACCTCACATTGGTGGCGCAAAACACTTCCAGTTCTCCTCATTTCGACTGGAGCGCAGGAGGTGGCGGCAGAAGCGGAGCTCGCTCCTGCGACTTTTCCTTCCGCTGGACTTCGATCTGTGAAACCAGCAGCCCGGGAGATGACGCTGAGACCGGCACCCAGCCCGACTCTGCACCACACATGCCGTTGAACACCGCCACCTGGTCGTCCACGGCCACGATCTTGCTGAATGCGATCAGCGGTGTGCCGATCAGGTCCACTCCCCGCACGAGTTCTTCTTTCCCGTCGGCATAGATGCGGTACACCACGGTCGGCCTCACATTAAAAGCGTTCGGTATCACGCGCTGTGTGAAGGTGAAACCGCCCTCGATGTCGTCGAAGAAGAGTCCGTACGGCTTATTGGCGGCTTTGATCTGTTCGATCAGCAACTTCTTCAATTCGGGGCGGGAAACGTGATTGGAAGACTCCACCACCAGGTTCGACTGCCGCGCCACCACGTGGTAGCCCTGTTGCCGCCGCCCATGTCCGTTGGAGTGATCGAAGCCCTCAATCGGAGCCCGCGACATCAGGAAGTTCTTCAGGATTCCCTTGTCGACTACAGTCACGCGATAAGCTTTTACGCCTTCGTCATCGTAGGGATAGTAGCCTACGAGTTCAGTGCTCCCGAGCGCTTTAAGGGTAGGGTCGGAGTAAACCGAGAGGAAGTCCGGCAGGACCGATTGATTTACTTTTTTCTTGAAAGTTTGCGCTTCATCTTCATCTTTTTGGCGCTGTCCTTCGACCCGGTGGCCGAAGATTTCGTGGAAAAAGACCGCGCTCGATCGTCCCGAGAGAATTGCCGGCCCGGTGTAGGGCTCTGCCAGGGGCGCTTTCACCAGCGCCAGCAGAGTTTCGACCATGGAGTTTACATCCTTCATGACGGTGGCATCGTCGGGCAGGCCCTCAGGCCGGAACGACATATAGGTTTGGTGCAAGGGCAGTTCCATCCCGTCGTCGGCCTTGGCCGTGGCTGAGATGATGATGCGATAGAACGGCGACGAAATCTGGATGCGGCTACCGTCGCTGTTTACATAGCGCCGGGTTTCCACCTCCCCAATCACCTCGGCGCTGTTCTCGATAATCTCCTTGTGCGAGGCGAAGGGTGCGGTGTAACTGCGCACCTTCTTCTCCCAGGCGGCCTTGTCTGCTGAGAAAGGGGCGGGAGGCTCGAAGTGGGTCTCGGCTGCTTCGTGGGAGAAATCCCCAGAGCGGTCTTCAGCTTCGACCTTGACTTGCACGTTAGCCTTCACCTGCTGGAGGCGCTGCACGGCGCTCCGGTATTTGCGTTCTGTTTCATGCCAGAGCGCGACTCGGAGAGCGTCGGGATCGTTCTCAATCGGAATCTTTTGCCGCTCAAACCGATCCGAGAAGTCTGGCATCCGGCCAGCGTCGCGGAGCGCATGGGTGTTGTCGAGCGAATAGTCTCCCACTCGCAGGTCAAGATCGAGCAGGCGGGTCGTCTGATCCGAACTGGTAGTCAGCGCGCCAAACGATGCCGCGACCTGGGTGCTCCGGTTATCCGTCAGCTGATACGAGAGAAAGTATGGCGGCACCGGCGTCTTTTTCAAATTCTGCAACGAGCGATCCAACTCCTGCTGCATTGCAGTCAACATCGGATCCGAGGGAGTCTGTTGTGCGCCCAACGCCAAGGTAGCAAACAAGAGGAGGGAAAGAGTCCAAAGTTTGAGAAGCCAATTCACGGTAACCTCATTTTGCGGTGCGAAATTCCGGAGTCCGCTCGGGCATCTTAACGGTCCGGAAGAGACTCGTCTTCAGGCCGGTCGGAACAACACTCTAACTGTTCACGGCGTCGAAGGAAAGTGATTAAAGCAAGTATGTTTCAGCCCTCGGATTAGTACCTAGTTAGTACGAGCTTTAGTACCGCTTGGATCTGCTTTAGTCCTTCGCCAATTGTTCCCTTCAGTACCGGCTGCTTCTTGCCGATGGAATTCTTTCATAGATCGCTTTTGAACCTTGTGCTTGCGGGGTGTGCGACCTATGCTCTGCGCTGGGGATTGCTTCGTGAAACGAGTCCGAGTGCTGGTCGCAAATCATCCGCGCTTGATGCGGGAATTGGTGATGGCTACGATTGCCGACCAACCCGACATTGAGGTTGTGGGTGAGGTTCAGAATGAGAGTGACCTGGCGGATATTGTCGAACAAGTGCAGCCGGACGTCCTGATTATCGCAATGGACGAAACAGGCTCTCCTGTGCGGCGACTTGGAACACTTCGGCCATCTGCTCGACGATGCCTGGCAAGCCAAGAAACGCATATCCCACCGCATTTCCAGCCCGCGCATCGACCACCTCTACGGGGTGGCGCGCGAGCATGGCGCGTTGGGCGGCAAGATAACCGGGGCCGGTGGTGGAGGATTCCTTCTGCTTTACTCCGAACCCGCATGCCAGAATGCCGTGCGCTCCGCGATGCACCACGAGGATGTGCAGGAGATGGCCTTTGCCTTCGACGGTCAGGGCGCTCAAGTCATCGTGAATGATCCTTTCATCGATCACGACGAGCACGCGGGCACGCGATGGACCTTTCTGCCTCTATCATCTGCGGCGGCCGTATGATTTCCGTCGGACATTGCGATCACGAGATCCCACATTGAAAGCCTTCTTACTGGCCGGGGGACACGGCACGCGCTTGCGTCCACTCACCGATTCGGTTCCCAAGTGCCTGGTGCCGATTCGTGGCCGAGCTCTGCTCGACATCTGGCTCGATCTCTGCGCTCGTTCAGGCATTACTGACGTTCTCATCAACCTGCACGCTCACTCTCAGCCCATCGAACGGCATCTCCGGAGGAACAAGTCACCGGTGAACGTTCGTATCGTCCATGAAGACCGATTGCTTGGCTCCGCGGGGACGCTGGCCGCAAATCGAGACTGGGTCGGCTCCGATCCCGCGTTCTGGATTCTCTATTCCGACGTTCTCACTAACGCAAACTTGAGGCGCATGAGTGAATTCCATTTCCGCCACGGACGCATCGCGACTCTTGGTCTCTACCAGGTGCCCGACCCTTCGCGCTGCGGTGTTGCCATCGCAAACGATACGGGAGTCATCATCGGCTTCGAGGAAAAACCTCAAACCCCGCGCAGCAATTGGGTCTTCTCCGGACTCATGGTGGCAAGTCCCCTTCTTTTCGATCTGATCCCGCCCTGCGTTCCGGCGGATATTGCTTTTCACGTCTTGCCTCAACTCCTCGGCAAAATGCTGGCCTACCCAATTGAAGACTACGTGCTAGACATCGGCACTCTCCCCAACTACCAAATGGCACAGAGCACTTGGCCCGGTGACGGCGGCGACGCAGGCTCGCCGGATCAAAGTGGAAGCCCAGATTCTGGTACGCCTCGAGCGGCTGGGTGTGGCCTCGAGGCGCAGAGCATCTTATCCGGAGAGAACCCATGAGGCTCGGACAACTGGGCGGCGTCGTCTTTGATATGGATGGCGTCCTCGTCGACAGCCATGCGGTGCATCGCAAGGCCTGGCGCTTGTTTTTTCAGACGCTCCGGCGCGACGTCCCCGAGTCCGAGCTGGACTTTATTCTGGACGGCCGCAAGCGCGGCGACATCCTGCGGCATTTTCTCGGGGATTGTCCAGGTCCGGAGCTCGAGGAATTTGGCCGCCGCAAGGATTGCATCTTCCGGCAAATACAACTCGAGGTTACTCCTGTTCCGGGCGCAGTCCGTATGGTGCGCGAGTTGCATCGTAGTGGCGCTGCTCTGGCACTAGCGACCTCCGCCAGCCGCACCCGCGCACGCTCGACGCTGGCTGGGATGGGATTGCAGAATTGCTTCCAGGTAGTCGTGACCGGGGAAGATGTGCTTCTGGGCAAACCTGATGCCACTATTTATCGGCTGGCCTGCAAGCGTATCGAGATTGCCCCAGAGCGTGTGCTGGCGGTCGAAGACGCCATCTCAGGAATTCGGGCGGCGGTGGGTGCCGGCTTAAGTTGCCTGGGAGTTGCGTTGCATGAGACGCCCGAGAACCTTACCGCCGCGGGCGCGGTTCACGTGGTCCGCGACTTCGAGTCGGTTTCCGTGGATGACTTGGAAAGCGTTTTGCTTCGTTGCGCTCAGGTATCTCACTACGCTGCCACGGCCGGCGGCGGCTAGACGTTAAGGCCCTCGTTGCGGCACACTTCCACGATCGAGAGCCGGTCCGGTGCTCCAACCTTGCGCAGCATGCGATGCACGTGGTTCTTCACGGTTTGTTCGGAGAGGTTCAGCCGGCTGGCAATTTCCTTATTGGTTAGCCCCTGCTCGATCAGGCCCACCAATTGCTGCTCCCTGCGGCTGAGGCCAAGGCTGTTCTTTAAGTGCAAGCTCGGAACGGCGGGCTTATGCCGCGCCACCCACTGAAATAGTATGGCGGAGAGCACGGCTGGACACACCGCTTCCCCTGCGGCAACTGCCCGAATGGTCCGCGCTACCTCCAGCGCCGAAGCGTCTTTGAGGACGTAACCGATAGCGCCCGCTTGTACCACACGAAGAAAAACAGCCTCTTCGGGCTCCATGCCTACCATCACCACTCTTATAGCTGGGTTCAGTTGATGCAGTTCGCGCACCACACCGTCTTCCGCTAAAACCGGAGCGACCGAATCGAGCACCACCACGTTGGCCCCTGTCGAGACGATCTGCTCAAACATGTCGGGGCCATACGATCCCGACCCGACCACGCGGATGTCGTCCTTTTTCGATAAGATGCGCAACAAAGCTTCGCGCAGCAGCCGATTCTCAGCCAGCAAAAAAACAGCGGCCACCGGTCCCGAAAATCCTGCAACTACAGTCCCCATCCGATAATCAACCCCGTCTTCCTCGCCCGCCTGAGACCATCCCTGCTATTTTGCCGTACTTGATTTCATAACTCACTTTCAAACGCTAGCTGCCTCGCAAACGCGCGGTCAAGGGGAAAGCTCGTCTCTACGAGCCGTGATTCCCGCGGCGGGATTGCCTTCGCTGGATTCCCGAAAACGGCTCCCAGGAGGCTAA
>Ga0210400_10005525_pt1 | contig 10715 bp, 10 predicted proteins | sample IncBWH26MmetaG_FD_155456 | JGI IMG/M metagenome (GOLD analysis project Ga0210400, IMG submission 155456) | Forest soil microbial communities from Barre Woods Harvard Forest LTER site, Petersham, Massachusetts, United States - Inc-BW-H-26-M | ecosystem: Environmental > Terrestrial > Soil >... | reverse complement strand
GCATTTCCTCGACCTGGAGCGCGAAGCCTTTCTTTTCCTGCTGGGCACGGCTCCGACGCAGGAACGGATCCAATATTTGTTGACAAACAACAAGGCACTTCACAACTGATCCACTAACAAAAAAAAATAATCCACATGAGCCAGGGAATTTTCAGCGGCCTTAAAGTCCTCGACTGCGCCAGTTTTATAGCCGGCCCCGCAGCAGGCACCATTCTGTCCGATTTCGGGGCGGATGTGATCAAGATCGAACCTACGGGCAAAGGCGATCCCAACCGGTTTCTCTACGCCTTAGAACCAAACCCGGTAAGCAAAATAAATTATTTCTGGCAGCAGGTGAACCGGAACAAACGCGGCCTCACCCTGAACCTCAAACATCCAAAGGCGGCCGGGATCTTGAAGAGCCTTCTCAAAACGGCCGACGTATTCATCGTCAACTACCCCCCGCACGTCCGCAAGGCCCTTGGGCTCACCTACGAGAATATCCGCGACATAAATCCCAAGCTCATCTATGCCGATATCTCCGGCTACGGGGAAAAAGGGCCCGAAGCCGACAAACCGGGCTTCGATGTTACGGCCTACTGGGCGCGGACGGGGCTCATGGACGCAATAAGGAACGAGGGCTGCCCTCCCAGCATTTCGCTACCGGCCATCGGCGACAACGCCACGGCAAGTACGCTCTTTGGCGCCATCGTCACCGGCCTTTACCGCCGTGAAAAAACGGGTATGGGAGGCAAGGTCTCCACCTCCCTCATCGGGGAAGGCGCCTGGGCCGCCTCCGGCTGGATCCAGGCGGCCCTCGACGGCACTTCCGTTGGCGGCCCGGTGGCCAATCGCGAAAAACCGCATAACGCGCTGGCCAATAGCTACTCTACCTCGGATGGCCGTTGGCTGATCCTCACCTTCGTCAGCGAAGACAAGGACTGGCCCGGTCTGCTCAAAGCGTTCGGACGGCCCGATTGGGCCGGCGACCCCCGGTGGGTCGACTCTGCCAGCCGGCACTCCAACGCTATCGCGCTGATGCAGCTCCTTCAGACGGAATTCTCCAAACAGTCCGTTCAGTACTGGCGCGAAGTGCTCGACCGCGAAAATGTCACCTTCGGCGTAGTACAGACCATCGACGAGATCGCCAAAGACCCGCAGCTCATCGCCAATGACATCATCCGCCCCATCGAGGGAGCCAATGAGGCCTCCGGGAAATTTACGATCGACAGCCCGGCGAAAGTGCACGGCGAGGAAAAGGTCAGGCCCCGTCCGGCCCCGAGACTGGGACAACACAGTATCGAGATCCTGCAGGAGATGGGTTATGCGTTAAGCGATATCCTTCTCCTCGCAAACGAAGGCGTCATTAGCATCGAACAAGAAAAAAAATAATAAACAACAATTTTATGGCAAAAGAAAAAGTACAAGAAACCAACCCGGCGGCTCCTTCCAAAATAACTGTTATCGGCGCCGGGGCCATTGGCCTCTCCTGGACGGCCCTATTTTTGGCCAACCGCTGGAAAGTCACGATCAATGATCCGCGCGCCGACATAAAGGAAACCAGCCTTGACGGCCTCAGCCTGATGAAACCCAGTCTCGCTGCGTTGGGCTACGATGTATCGACCTTTACCGACGGTCTGAGCTTTGAGGCCGACCTTGAGAAGGCCGTAAAAGATGCAGATATCGTCCAGGAAAACGGGCCCGAGAACGTCGCATTCAAGCAGGACCTCTACGCAAAGCTGGATAAATGGGTAAAACCCACGGCCCTGCTGTTTTCTTCCTCGTCAAGTATTACCGCGAGCATTTACACACAGAAAATGACCCGGCCGGAACGGGCCCTTATCGGCCATCCCTTCAACCCGCCCCATCTGATCCCGCTGGTGGAAGTTGTCCCGGGAAAAAATACCAGTCATGAAGCCACCCTCAGCGCTATGCAGTTCTATACCTCACTCGGGAAAAAACCGGTGCTCATCGAGAAAGAGATCGCCGGCTTTGTCGCCAACCGGCTGCAGGCGGCCCTGATGCGCGAGAGTGTCCATCTGGTCAAAGCGGGGGTGGTCACCATGGAGGCGCTGGATAATATCGTCTCCAGCAGTATCGGTCTCAGATGGGCGGCCGCCGGCCCTTTCAAAACCTTTACGCTTGGCGGTGGCACCGGCGGGTTCCCACATTTCCTCCAAGGACTCGGTCCCATGCTGGAAGGCCTCTGGAAGGTTCTCGGCGACGCCCATTTCGACCCGGAAACGACCAAGCTTTTACTGGACCAGTATAGTGGCAGCTATGGAAAGATCCCCATCGCCCAGCTTGAGTTGCAACGCGACCATCAGCAATTAGCCATCATGAAAGCACTGGCAAAGTAGACATCTTCATCTTATCAAACATCTGAACATGCCAAATAAAAAAACATCCTCAGCAGGCCGGTTGCTCGTGCTGGACGGACTGAAGAGCAAGATCCTGGTATTCGACACGGAAGGCAATCTGTTGCGGACGTTGGTGGAAACCGGCGTCGGTACTCCGGATGGGGTCGCCGCGGATCTTCCAAACCGGCACATCTATTGGACCAATATGGGCGAACACTGGGACCAGCCCGACGGCTTCATCGAGCGCATCGATTTCGACGGTTCCAACCGCACGATGATCATTCCAAAGGGGGCCACTACGACACCCAAGCAATTGGAGCTCGACCTCAAGAACAGGCTCATCTATTGGTGCGACCGGGAGGGAATGCGGGTCATGAGAGCTAATATGGACGGTTCCGCCATCACCACCCTTGTAGTCGCCGGCCATGGCAGCGAGGACCAGAAGGACGAGCGAAAGCATTGTGTCGGCATTGCGATCGATCCTCAGCTTAGGCAAATGTACTGGACACAAAAGGGCGCGCCCAACAGCGGCACCGGCCGCATTCTCCGGGCGGGTCTCGGACTCCCGGAAGGCCAGGAGGCAGCCAACAGGACGGATATCAATTTTCCTGGATAACCTTCCCGAACCCATCGATCTGGAGATCGAGGCGGGCGGGGACTGGCTCTACTGGACCGACCGGGGCGATCCGCCAAAGGGCAATACCCTCAATCGGATATCCATCGCCGGTGGCCATGAGGAGGACGAGGTCGTAGAATTACTGAGCGGCCATCTGAAAGAGGCGATCGGGTTGGCCGTCGATAAACAGCATGACCGGGTATTCGTAACCGATCTGGCGGGGAACATCTACAAATTTTCTTTGGATGGGATGGAGCGGGAAATCCTGTACACGGGAAAGGATGGACAAGGTTTTACCGGTATTGCCTATGTTCCGAACGGAATAGATTAGCAGTGTGTACAGGGGCCGGGGCGTGTGAACGACCCGGCCTTTTTAATATTAAACTATGAATGTAGAAGTTCTGGCAAGGGTGCAATTTGCCCTTACAATCGGATTCCATTATATCTATCCACCCATGAGCATTGGGATTGGACTTATGCTGGTGCTATTTGAAGCGAAATTCCTTGCCACGGGAGATGCCATTTATGAAAAGGCTACCCGCTTCTGGTTGTCGATCTTCGCATTGGTATTTGGCATGGGGGTCGCGACGGGGATCATCATGGAATTCGAGTTTGGAACCAACTGGGCCTCTTATTCCCGTTATGTCGGCGACGTTTTCGGCAGCGCTTTGTCGGCCGAGGGAATTTTTGCCTTCGCGCTCGAATCCGGCTTCCTTGGTATCCTTCTTTTCGGCTGGAATAGGGTCGGACGCAAGACCCACTTCTTTTCGACGGTGATGGTGTTTTTGGGCTCTTGCTTTTCGGCGGTATGGATCGTGGTGGCCAACTCCTGGCAGCAGACGCCGGCTGGTTACCATATCGTCGGGGAAGGACTGAAGGCCCGCGCGGAGGTGACCGATTTTTGGGCGATGGTATTCAATCCATCCAGCATGGTTCGTCTCCTGCATGTCTGGACGGGTGGGTTCCTGGCGGGCGCCTTCTTCGTACTTAGCGTCAGCGCCTGGTATCTCGTGCGCCGCCGTTTCGAGCCTATCGCCAGGCCCATGTTCAAGGCGGCGCTGGTAGTGGCGACTTTTTTCTCCTTATTCCAGTTGTTCATGGGCGACCGGAGCGCATCTCTCGTAGCCCGGTACCAACCGGCAAAGCTGGCGTCGATGGAGGGACACTACGATAGTTTTGCGGTGGCCGACATGTATCTTGGCGGTTTTGTCGACAACCGCAGGGAGGAAGTGAAGGGACTGAAGATTCCGGGCGGCCTTAGCTTCCTGGTCTATCACGATTTTAAAAAACCGGTCACCGGCTTACATGCCTTCCGCCCCGAAGACCGCCCCTCGCAGGTGAATACCATCTTTCAATGTTACCATCTCATGATCGTCATAGGCATGGCCATTATCGGGCTGACCTTGCTGGCTTGTTTTTTTTGGTGGCGCAAAAAGTTGTTCGACCATCGTTGGTTGTTATGGGCCTTTGTACCTGGTGTGGCGCTCCCGGAACTTGCCAACCTGTCAGGATGGTTCACCGCTGAGATTGGCCGGCAGCCATGGGTAGTATACGGCATGCTGCGGACCTCCGATGCGTTCTCCAAGCAAGTGCGCGCCAACCAGATCATTTTTTCCCTGATCCTGTTTCTCGTGGTCTACGCTTTACTGTTCGTGTTGTTCATCTATTTGCTGAATAAGAAGATCGTAAAAGGACCCGAGGAAGCCAATCTGCGGCAGAAGTACTTGCAGTCGCCGCTGAGGGATAACCCTCTCCTGCACGCCGGCCGGCCATGAATCGGCCTACACCTTATTTCTGACTATAAAACAAAAAACAATGCCTACGTTCTTAGGTATCGACTACAACTTCTGGTGGTTCCTCGTATTTGGCGCCGTGCTCAGCGGATATGCTATCCTTGATGGATTCGATCTGGGCGCGGGTTGTCTCCACCTGATGTTGCGAAAGACCGACAGCCGGAGAATAGCCTTGCGTGCCATCGGTCCCGTTTGGGATGGCAACGAAGTATGGCTGGTCATCGGCGGCGGCGCCCTCTTTGCCGGCTTTCCGGTTGCTTATGCGGCGATTTTTTCAGCCTTTTATATCCCCTTAATGATATTTTTGGTAGGGTTGATCTTCCGGGGTATCGCCATAGAGTTCCGCGACCAGGTCGTCCACGAACGCTGGGGCCGGGCCTGGGATGCCGTCTACTGCGTCTCTTCGCTGGTCATCTCCCTGTCGCTCGGCCTTGTCCTCGGCAATGTCGTAGAAGGCATTCCACTTAACGAAGAGCACGAATTCGCCGGCAACTGGCTCAGTTTTTTCAACCCATTTGCCATCTTGGTCGCCATTACCACCACGGCCCTGTTCATGCTTCATGGGGCGATCTATCTGTTGATGAAGACCGAAGAGCAGCTGTTCCGCCGGCTCAATGAGTTTGCCAACAGCTTCACCATTCTTTTTGTCATCTGCTTTGTTATCACCACCGTCTATACTCTTATCTATTTACCCTATCTGAACACATCCCTGCTTAACCACCCGGTCTGGTTTATTTTTCCTTTGCTTGCCATCCTTTCCATAGCTAATGTACCCAGGCGAATAAGAATGGGCAGATACAAGCGCGCCTTTATCAGCAGCACCGCTACCATCGCGCTGCTGCTCATCACGGTCGCGATAGATGTATTCCCCAATCTTGTCTATTCCCGGGGGCTACCTTCGAACAGTATTACGATCCACAATGGGGCTTCATCGACAAGCTCACTGCATATTCTGCTCATCATCGCCCTGATCGGAGTTCCGCTTGTGGCCACCTACTCGACTTTTGTGTTCTGGACATTTAAAGGGAAAGTTCATGTAGATGAGGGCCAGGGCGTGTGAACGCCCAGGCCCTTATTTTAATTTACCAATCGCACATAACTCTTCCTCTTAAATTCACTGAAATTCAACCCCGCCGCATGCTTGAAGAATTTACTGAAATGAGATGGGTCATCGAACCCCAGCGCATAAGCCACCATTTTCATGTTGGCATCGCTATACATGGCCATCCGTTTCGCTTCCTGCACCATGCGCTGCTGGATATGATAGCTCGCCGAGTAACCCGAAACCTTCTTCACCACTACCGTCAGGTAGCTGGGCGAAACGGACAGTTCGCTGGCGTATTCGGCGACTTGTTTCATCGTCTTGAATTGCTTGTCCAGCTTCGTGTAGAAGCTGTTAAAAAGCCGCATTTTATGGGATGACGCCTCCTCTTGCCGGATCGTCGTGGCCATTCTTTTCACATATACGAGGAATATCTTGAAAAGACCGCTGAGGATCTCCAGTCTCAACATCAGGTGCGTCTCGAATTCCCGACAAATCTCTGCGAAAATATTTCGCAAAACCGGATTGTCCGATTGCAGCGAGAGCATGTTTACCCGTGTCAAATGGGCGCTCATCTCTTTAAAGAAAGGCCGCCCTGCACTATCGATGGCCAAATTGAGAAAATCGGCGTTGAATGAAAATACGTGCCCCGACGAATCACCCGCGGGCATGAGTTGATGGCTTCGTCCCGGCGGGATCATATAGATCGTGTTGTCCAGCATGCGGAATTTTTCCTGATCGATGATGAAATAGCCTGATCCCCGGGTGACCCAGACGATCTGCGCATGCGGTTTTCTCACCGGATAACTCATGGTTTCACTCCTGATGGATTCCAGGGTAGCAATCTCGAAAAAATAACTTACGTCGTTTGCAAATCCGGGCTGACTTTCAATTCCTTCCATAATTACCAGTTTTAAAATAAATGAAACTATTCCGATAGCGACCGGGAGATTACCCTCCGAAGATGGTTCCATTCGTGGCCCCCCCGGTCGATGTTATATTCTTTCATGACAACCATCGGGTCCTTATAGGCAACCTGGCACCCACCCTGCTCATCGATCCAGGCGATGATCCTCATTGGAAAGCAAAGTGCGATCTGGGGAATTCTCTCAACCAGCGGTCCCGATAAACGGGGATCGTCGAAGAGAATAAACTCCATCGGCCGGGCTAACCTGCCATACCATTTTGCTTCTATCTGCCGGTTGATGCGGGCATAGACGATCATGCCTGACCGTTGCAACAAAATGACAAGCCGGTCGATCGACTCCTTTACATTATACCTGCTCGATAGTAATACAATAGCTCCCAAAGGGACTGATTTTGGAAGAATGGGTTAACAATATTGTGCCAATGTTGTAAGTCTATATCTACCATTATTTTATGCGCCGATGCGGCAGGCAGGCGATTGCGAAATATCGCCAGCCGCGCTAAATATCGCCGGAATTTTGAGGCAACCATCGCAGCTATGAAATTGCCATCACGATCAGAAAATCCACCATGGTTGCGACGATGCTCCTGGAATAACTTTGACCTCTCCAACAGCAAAAATCAATTGACGATGAGCACGGAAATGCACGAGCACAAGCAGAATTTTGTAACGAAATACATTTTCAGCCAGGATCACAAGATGATCGCTAAACAATACCTGATAACCGGCATCATCTGGGCGATAATTGGCGGCGGGATGTCGGTGCTCTTCCGTATTCAGCTTGCCTATCCGGACAAATCCTTTCCCTGGTTACAGGATATTTTTGGCCATTGGGCCCAGGGCGGGAAGATCCAGCCGGAATTTTACTATGCCCTGATAACCATGCACGGCACCATACTCGTCTTTTTCGTTTTGACGGCCGGGCTTAGCGGCACCTTTGCCAACCTGCTCATCCCGCTGCAGATCGGCGCCCGGGACATGGCTTCGCCCATGTTAAATATGTTGTCTTATTGGTTCTTTGTGCTGGCCAGTATCGTCATGCTGGCCTCGCTGTTCATCGAGACCGGCCCGGCGGCAGGCGGCTGGACCGCTTATCCGCCGCTCAGCGCTCTTGGGGATGCATCGCAGGGGTCAAAGGCGGGCATGGATCTCTGGCTTGCCGCCATGGCCATTTTCGTGGTCTCGCAACTGCTGGGCGGCCTGAATTATATTTCCACCATTTTAAGCCTGCGGACGAAGGGAATGGCGATGACGAGATTGCCGCTCACCATTTGGGCCCTGCTCTTCACCGCTATCCTCAGCACGCTGTCCTTTCCGGTCCTGCTATCGGGATTTATCCTGCTCCTGTTTGACCGGCATGCGGGCACCAGTTTTTATCTCTCGGATATTTTCATGTCGAGTACGCAAAAAGCCCTCCCCAATGAGGGTGGCAGCGCTATTCTGTACCAGCATCTTTTCTGGTTCCTTGGGCATCCCGAAGTGTATATCGTCATCCTGCCGGCGATGGGGCTCGTGTCCGAAGTGATGTCCGTCAATTCCCGAAAGCCTATTTTTGGCTATATCGCCATGATCGGCTCGCTCTTCGCCATTTGTGTTCTGGCTTTCCTGGTTTGGGCGCACCACATGTTCGTCACGGGAATGAATCCGTTCCTCGGGTCGGCGTTCGTGCTCCTGACCCTGCTTATCGCCGTTCCCTCTGCGATCAAAGTATTCAACTGGCTGACTACGCTCTGGAAGGGGAACATTCGCTATACGCCAGCCATGCTCTTTGCCATCGGCTTTGTCAGCTTGTTCATCTCCGGCGGCCTGACGGGACTCTTTCTCGGGAATTCGACCCTGGACATCCAACTGCACGACACCTATTTTATGATCGCCCACTTTCACCTCGTGATGGGCGTGGCAGGGATGTTCGGCATGTTTTGCGGTATCTATCACTGGTTTCCCAAGATCTTCGGCCGCTTCCTGAACAGCACCTTAGGACATATCCATTTCTGGGTAACCTTCGCCGGGGCCTACCTGATCTTCTGGCCTATGTACTACGAAGGGCTTGCGGGCGTGCCCCGCCGGTATATGGACTATAGTAGTTGGATCTCCTTCAATCAGTTTGGGGGGCTCAACCGGATGATCTCGATGGTGGCGTTAATCGTATTCGGGATGCAATTCCTGTTCATCTTCAATTTCTTCTATTCAATTTTCAAGGGCCGGCGGGTAATGACCCGAAACCCCTGGCAGGCCAACACATTGGAGTGGACCACGCCCATCCGGCCGGGTCATGGGAACTGGCCCGGCGATATCCCGGAGGTTTACCGCTGGCCATATGACTACAGCAAGGACGGACGGGAATTCATTCCGCAAACCGAGGATGTGGCCCGGGAAACCGTATAGAAAGACGGGGGTAACGATATTCAGCTGATAAGAAGACCCGTTCGCCCAGGTCCAGGAACGGGTCTTCTTTTTTTATTCTCCCGTGAATTGCGGAACTCTCTTGTTCAGGAAGGCGTCGATGCCTTCTTTGAAGTCCATTGTTTTCATTGCTTTTTGCTGCAGCTCGTCTTCCAGGTTGAGTTGGGCTTCCAGCGTATTGTCGGCGGAATGATTCAGCGCTTGTTTGATCAGGCCTAAAGCGCTTGTAGGCAGTTGAGCCAATTTCTTTGTTAGCGCCAGCGAAGCTTTTGGAAATTCCTGGTCGGGATAGACCTCATAGATCATTCCTATTTTTTCGGCTTTTTCCGCACTGACCAGGTCTGCCAGCATTGCCATTGCCGAGGCTCTCTGCCAACCGATGAGTCGTGGCAAGGTATAGGTTCCGCCGCTGTCGGGGATGAGGCCTATCTTGGAAAAAGCCTGGATGAACGTGGCCGATTGCGCGGCCACCACGACATCGCAACAAAGGGCGAGACTGACGCCGGCTCCCGCCGCCACGCCGTTTACGGCTGCCACTACCGGCTTTGCCATATAGCGGATCTTTGTCACAATGGGATTATACCCCTCGGTGAGGATCTTATCCAATCCGCGGCCCTGGGACTCGACCGCCGCCACAATATCCTGGCCGGCGCAGAATGCCCTTCCTGCCCCGGTAAGATAGACGGCCCTCACTTCCTTCCGACTGGCAGATTCATCCAAACGTTGTTGCAATGCCAGCGCCATTTCCATATTAAGGGCATTCATTCTGGCCGGCCGGTTCAATGTAATAAAGGCAATCCCGTCTTTTATCTCGAAAAGAACGGGAGCCGTATCCGTGATATTTACTGCTGAAGACATAATAGTGAAATTTAGCTGTAAAGCTACACCCCGCATTTAGCCTCAACAATGGCGCGTTGCCGAGAGCTTTGGTAGATATCTTAGATGGGGTAGGCGCTACTTCGGCCTGAACTGTATCGTTATAACGACTCCGCCGTCATTCTCTATTCCGCAATAACCCCCCAATTGATTCGCGAGACCGGTGATCAGCGTGAACCCTAATGAGGTTCCGAAAGCGGGGTGATAGCCGGCGGGGAGTCCGACTCCGTTGTCCCTGATCTGCATTTGAACCATCCCTTCGGGCGTCTGTCTGAGCGTGAGATGGATCTCTCCCTTGCGACCATCGGGGAACGCATATTTTAGAGAATTGGTAACGGCCTCGTTGAGAATGACGGCCAGGGGCAGCACCTCGGAGGTGTCAAGATAAATGGCCTCGATCGTATGAGTTATGACGATATTCTGATTTCGAAAATCGAATGATTCGTATAGATGATTGATAAGCTCCAGGATATAGGTATGAATATTCAGCTCTGGGACGCCCGTCGATCCGGATAGTTTTTCATGAAGCAGGAACACGGCATGAACCCGGTTTTGCGTATCCTGCAGGGCGGCCCTTGCCGTTTCATTGTTCAAATAAAGGGACTGGGACTCCAGTAGTCCGATTATGATGTTCAGGTTGTTCTTTACCCTGTGGTGGGTCTCCCGCATCAGAAGATCCTTATCCGCCAGGAGCTTGTCTTTTTCCTTTATCAATTGT
>Ga0210400_10005524_pt1 | contig 10716 bp, 8 predicted proteins | sample IncBWH26MmetaG_FD_155456 | JGI IMG/M metagenome (GOLD analysis project Ga0210400, IMG submission 155456) | Forest soil microbial communities from Barre Woods Harvard Forest LTER site, Petersham, Massachusetts, United States - Inc-BW-H-26-M | ecosystem: Environmental > Terrestrial > Soil >... | reverse complement strand
CCGCATGGGCACGGCGCTGGCTCAGATCATAGTTGTAGTCGGCCGAACCAACGGAATCCGTGCTGCCTTCCAGCGCGATGATGTAGCCCTTGGTACCCGAAATACTCCCGGCCAACTGGTCCAGAGCCTCTTTGGCCTTGGGCGTCAGATTATCCTTGTTGAAGCCGAACTTCACCGACGTCTCCGCCACCGGGCGATAGTTGTCCAGGTTGGCCACCGTGTTGCTCAGCACACCCACGCGATTGTTAGCCGCATCGGCCATCTGCTGCGCTGTCGCCGCGGACTGGCCGGCGGCCTGCGCTTTCTGTTCCACATCTGCTGTCTTGACGTTCACGGCTTGGATGCCGGCCTGCGCTCGGGCATCGACGTCCTTGATGTCCTTGCTGTTCTTCGCCGTCATGTCATCCAGTTCGTTGGTTTTGTTGATCAGCGGCGTGGTCTGTTGCTTCACATAGTTCTTGCTGGTACAGCCAACCGTGGCCGCCATGCTTACTGCCAGGAGAATCACTAACGAAGAGCGGGTCATATTGGAAGAGGCTCCTTAAATTTCTTGTCTCAGCGCTATCGGGTTTCCCGCGCGCGAATTCTATGTCTTGCAGGCCCTGGGTAAACTTGAATGCTTACTGGTTCCGTCCATTACTTTTGCACGGGACGTGCCAGTTCCCTCCAGGGGAAGCGCTAACCATAAGTATATACGTTTTCAACCATTTGCGGGTCTAGTAATGCGAAATCCGCAGAAACGGCGCGGGGCGGAGCAACGCAAAGCCCACATGGGTCATGGAAATTTTATACAGTTAGGGCTCCCTAAGGGACCTGAGATCGCCCTCATAACTGGGGGAAAAACCTTGCGCGACGAGAGATCGGGAGGCCCGCCCCTGATCGCACCTGAGTGCCGCAGGAATGGTTGCTTCCCTTCCCTTCGCGGAGTCTCCTCGGTAGCGGTCAAAAGCTATTGCGCGCCTCGCCAAAGGCTTCCCGCTTGCGAGCAAAATATGCGGAAGAACGTAAAATAGAAACTGCTCCTGCCCATGGACCTCCTCGCCAAAATCCGCACCATCCCCGCCGAGCCCGGCGTGTATCTCTACAAAAACGCCGAGGGCGAAGTCATCTACGTGGGCAAGGCGAAGAACCTGCGCAGCCGCGTTGCCAGCTACTTCCACGAAGGTCGCTGGGAGGACTCGAAGACCGGCACCCTCGTGCGCGAGGCCGTCGACGTCGATTACATCGTCGTCGCCAACAACAAAGAGGCGCTGGCACTCGAGAATAATCTCATCAAGCAGCGCAAGCCGCGCTTCAATATCCTGCTGCGCGATGACAAAACATACCCTTACGTAAAGCTCACTTTGGGCGAGCGCTGGCCCCGGGTTTACGTCACCCGCCGCCTGCGCAAGGACGGCAGCGTTTATTACGGCCCGTACTTCCCTGCCAATCTGGCGTACCGCATCGTCGATCTGATCCACCGTAATTTCCTGATTCCCTCCTGCAAGGTCGACCTTACGCGCTTTCACCCACGTCCCTGCTTGCAGTACTACATAAAGCGCTGCCTCGGGCCGTGTGTAAAGGATTTGACCACGCCTGACGCTTATCAGGAAGCCGTCCGCGACGTGAAGCTGTTTCTGGAAGGCCGTCCCACCGATCTGAGCAAGTCTCTACACGAGCGCATGGAGCAGGCTGCCGCAGCCGAGGAGTACGAACGTGCAGCAAGATACCGCGATTTGATTTCCACGGTCGAGCAGTTGCAGGAGCGCCAGCGCATCGCAGCCGCTGAAGGCGATGACGCCGACGTCTTCGGCTATCACTATGAAAACGGCATGCTGGCCGTAAATCTGTTTCACATGCGCGGCGGCCGCGTAGTCGACCGCCGCGAATTTTTCTGGGAGGACCTGCCAGAAATCGTTACGGAACATGCGGGCACGGAGATGGACCATGTGGGAACGGGCGCCTTCGCCCGTCCAAGCGAGCCCAGCGAGCGTGCCTCCTCCACAGACTTCAACCCCGGCGAATTCTTCTCCGCTCTCCTGAAGCAGCTCTACATCGGCCAACCCTACGTGCCGCGCAACCTCTATGTCCCGGTCGACTTTGAAGACCGCGAAGCTTTGGAAGACCTACTCTCCGACCAAGTCACAGGTGACGCCGCCCGCGCCGCACGTGTTCACATCCTCGTTCCGCAGCGCGGCGACAAGCGCGCGCTCATCGATCTTGCCGGCACCAACGCCAAGCAATCCTACGATCAACGCTTCCGCGTGCTCAAGCCCAACCCCAAGGCCATCCAGGAAGAGCTGCAGGATGCACTCAGCCTGCCCGAACGGCCCAAGCGCATTGAGTGCTTCGACATCTCACACATTCAAGGCGCGGAGACGGTGGCTTCGATGGTGGTATGGGAAGACGGGAAGATGAAGAAATCGGACTACCGCAAGTTCATCATCCGCACCGTCGAGGGCGTCGACGACTTCGCATCCATGCGCGAAGTGGTCGCGCGCCGCTACAAACGTCTGCAACAGGAAGAAAAGCCCATGCCCAGCCTGGTGCTGATAGACGGCGGACTGGGACAGTTGCACGCCGCAGCCGAAGCGCTGGACTCGCTTGAGATCATCAATCAGCCGCTAGCAGCGATTGCAAAACGAGAAGAGATTCTCTACGTCTACGGCCAAGAGAAAGATCCCATCGCGCTGGATCATCATTCGCCGGTGCTGCACCTGATTCAACTCATTCGCGATGAAGCCCACCGCTTCGCCGTAACCTTCCATCGCAAACGCCGCCAGATGCGCGACCGTTCGACAGAGTTGTTAGAGATCCCGGGCGTAGGCGAGAGCACAACTCGACGCCTTCTTGAACACTTTGGCAGCCTACAGGCTGTGAAGCAGGCAGACCCTGCCGCGCTGTCGGCGGTCGTAACCCGGGTTCAAGCAGAAGCAATAAGCAATCACTTTCGGAAATAATTGATTCTTGGCGACCTTGGCGGCTCCTCTTCGCGACCTTTGCGGTTAAGAGCTCTTCTACTGTCCCGGCTCCGCGCTTGCATTCCCCATGTCGAGAACAACCTTCCAACTTCCATCCTTCTGCTTCTTCCAGATGCTGGTGTACTTGCCATGGTCAACGGTGGGTTTGCCGTCCTTGTCCTTCGACCGGAACTCGTAGGTGCCGTAGGTATAACCCATGTCGCCGGACGCGCACATGTCAGCGCCCACAGGAGTCCAGGTCAGATGACTGTCTTTCTGATCGAGGAATCCCATGGTCTTGGCTATGTTTACTTTCCCTTGGATGATGGGTGCGCCGTTGGGCACTTCGACAGCTTCGTCGGCATAATAGGAAAGGTATCCCTGCGAGCCATGCTCCGCCGCCGCCTTCATGAACTCGGCTTCAAGCTGCCGCAGGGTGGCAGCCGTATCCTTCGGCGGCGCCGATGCGAAAGGTTGAATCGCTGCAACTGTGAGCAAAACGAGAAACGTGGCGGCAAGGACAAGCAGAAATGATTTCATGAATCCCCCCGAACTCACCGCGTATTCTACCCGCAAAACTGCTTAAACACAGAGGTCACAGGGGAGCACAGGGCAACACCGATTTACCCCGTGGTCCTCTGTGCCCCCTGTGGTTAAGGTTTTGCCCCCTTTGCTACACTAACGGACATCCCATGAAGCGAATCCCTGTACTTCTAGTAGCCGGACTTTCCCTCCTGCCTACGCTTTCGGCGCAAAGCTCGACCCCTCCCGACCTGGCCACGCCCCAGGAGAAACATCTGCACAACGTCCGCCAACTCACCTTCGGCGGACAGAATGCCGAAGCCTATTTCTCCGCCGACGGCGCCAAGCTGATCTTCCAGTCGTCCCATGGTGACGTGAAGTGCGACCAGATCTTCACCATGAACCTTGACGGCAGCGATCAGCACATGGTCTCGACCGGCAAGGGACGCACCACCTGCAGCTATTTCTATCCCGACGGAAAAAAGATCTTGTTCTCTTCCACTCACCTGGCCAACCCGGAGTGCCCTCCACGGCCCGATTTTTCCAAGGGCTACGTGTGGGCAGTCTATGCCGGATACGACATCTTTACCGCAAACCCGGATGGCTCGAACCTTAAACAACTCACCAACACGCCGGGCTACGATGCCGAGGCTACGATTTCGATTGACGGGAAAAAGATCGTCTTCACTTCCCTGCGCCATGGCGACCTCGACATTTATTCGATGGACGCCGACGGCACCCACGTCAAGCAACTTACCCATGAACTCGGCTATGACGGCGGCCCGTTCTACTCGCCCGACCGCAAGTGGATCGTCTATCGCGCATATCATCCCCAGACGGAAAAAGAGATCAGCGACTACAAGGAGTTGCTGACGCAGAACCTGATCCGGCCAACGTCACTGGAACTCTGGATTATGAAGGCCGACGGCAGCGGCAAGCGGCAAATCACGAATCTGGGCGCGGCCAGCTTCGGCCCGTCATTCCTCAACGACGGCAAGCGCATCATCTTTTCTTCAAATTACGATCCGGAGACGCATGCGACAGGCGGCATGGGTAACTTCGAACTGTGGCTGATCAATTCTGATGGCGGCGGGTTGGAGCGCGTCACCTACAGCGACGGCTTCGACGGCTTCCCTATGTTCAGTCCGGATGGCAAGAAGTTGGTGTGGGCCTCGAACCGCAACGCCAAGGCGCCGCACGAGACAAATATTTTCATCGCAGATTGGGTGCCCTAAGGAGGATTACCGATTGTTGCAGCCGATTGTTAATTGTTCAATACGAATGTCAGTATCCGATTTCCGATTCTCATGAAACTACGTCACTGGATAACCGGAATCGTGCTGCTCCTGCTGGTGGCCTTGGCCGTTTTTGGATTTCTGCGCACGCGCGAATCAAAGCAGCCTGGGGAGGGTGAAGGGGCGCGGAAAGTGTCAGCCAAGGCGCTTGCATCGCGTGGCGCTCCGGCAGTGCAGCGCCCCTGGGTAGACCAGCGACCGCTACAGACGGCGCGGCGAGATGGAGCCCTGGCGTATACACAGGAAGAAAAAGATCTGGCGCGCCAGGCCGAGAAGATTGCTGACCACGAAGTTGACATGGCGTTCTTCGATGCTTTCCGCGCAGCGCAGGAAAATCCGCAAGCACTCACGCCCGCGCTCAAGCAACTGGCCGACAACAAAAATCGGCTGCAGCAAGCGGTTCAGGAGGATCAGGACAGCGTCGACCAGTTGAAGCGCAGGCTGTCTGCAGCCTCGGAGTCGCTGAAGGCTAATCTGCAGGACCAACTCGACGTGGCGCAGGCGCAACTGGAACTCGACCAGGACGAACGGGACGATGCCGCGGAAGCGCTTGAGCAAGCGGGGGGCGATCCGCAGGCTGAAGTGCAGAGCCAGAAACAGCAACACGACGACGAGGAAGCCTACCTGGCAGCGCACCCGAGCGCCGGGCCCGACGCCGTCGAGGGTAACTACCAGGCACACACGCTGCTGGCCGTCTTCCGTGCCTGGAAGGCGCTGCGCGAGAAAAAAGCGAAACTCGAGGAGGCACTACAGGATTCAGTCGCGGCCCAGGCGAGTCTGAGCCTGCAGCGCAGCAAACTCACTTTCGAGACTCAAAAAGACAACCAGGGGCGGCAGTCCGCTAAGCAGCAAGCCAAGGGATTCGCGCAGAGCAATAAAGTGTCGAACCGCGAAGACTCAAAGGCGGCGGCGCAGGCAGCGCTCGATTCGCTCAAACAACATCGGTTGGACCAGAAGAACCTGACCGACCTCGGCCGGCGCCTGCAGGACGAGCAGGAACTGAGCCAAGTCTACGGCCGCTGGATTTCGCTGGTCGAAGACCGCGAACGAGCTGCCCTGCACAATCTCATTGAAATCCTGCTCTGGATTCTGGCGGTGCTCCTGCTGGTGTATCTGGCGCATCGGCTTATTGACCAACTCTTCGGCGGCATGACTGCCGAGAACAAACGCATCGAAACATTGCGCACGGTGATTAAGTTCGCGGCAGAAGTGCTGGGCGCGATCGTGATCCTGTTTATCGTGTTCGGCATGCCCAGCGAGGCGACCACGATCTTCGGCCTTGCTGGCGCCGGACTTACAGTCGCCAGCAAAGATGTGATCATGGCCTTCTTCGGATGGTTTCTGCTCATGGGGCGCAACGGCATCCGCGTGGGCGACTGGGTGGAAATCAACGGCGTTGGTGGAGAGGTGATTGAGATCGGGCTCCTAAAAACGGTTCTGCTGGAGACCGGCAACTGGACCGATGCCGGCCATCCCACGGGCCGGCGCGTCTCCTTCGTAAACAGCTTCGCCATCGAAGGCCACTACTTCAATTTCTCAACCTCGGGCCAGTGGATGTGGGATGAGCTTCAGCTCACGCTTCCGGCGGACCAGGATCCCTACACCGTGATCGACGGATTGCAGAAGCTCGTAGCCAAGGATACCGAAGCGAACGCAAAAAAAGCCGAGCAGGAATGGCAACACACCACCACGCGGTATCACGTGCAAGCCTTCTCCGCAGAACCGGCTATTAACGTGCGTCCGAGCGGGTCAGGCGTGGAAGTGCGCGTGCGCTATATCACTCGCGCCTACGAACGCCACGAAACCCGCAAGCGGCTGTATGAGGCGGTGGTGGCACTGATGCGCGGCAAACCGCAAGAGGTGAAGCAGTAGAGATTTGCCCTAGCCCGACCCGGCTCACCGGTGTTTCTTTTTCGCCGGAGAAATCCGCGCCCAACGGAAATATGCCCAACAACAACAAAGAGGAACGTGGCACGTTGATCGTGACCGGTGCGAGTCGCGGGATCGGCGCGGCCATAGCGAAACTGGCGAGTGAGCGGGGCTTTTCCGTTGCGGTGAACTTTGCAACCGGAAAGGCCGAGGCTACGGCGATCGTTGAACAAATTGTTTCTTCTGGCGGGCACGCACGTGCGATTCACGCAGATGTTGCCCGTGAAGAAGATGTCGTCCGGCTCTTTGAGACCGCCGGGCGCGAGCTTGGGCCGGTGAGAGGTCTGGTCAACAATGCCGCCATCACTGGCGGGTTTGCGCGAGTGGAGTCGGTGAGCGCGGCCACCCTCGCACACGTCATGGCGGTGAATGTCACAGGCGCGATTTTGTGCGCCCGCGAGGCTGTGCGCCGCATGTCAACCCGCCGCGGCGGAACGGGCGGCGCTATCGTCAACATTTCCTCCCGCGCGGCGCGGATAGGTTCAGCCGGGGAGTGGGTGCACTACGCCGCGTCCAAGGGCGCGATTGATAGCTTCACGATCGGCTTGGCGCGTGAGGTCGCGACGGAGGGCATACGCGTGAACGCGGTTGCTCCTGGACTGATCGAGACCGGGTTGCATGCCGCCAACGGTGCGCCCGACCGTCTGGAACGACTCGTGGCGACTATTCCGATGCAAAGGGCGGGCACCGCCCTTGAAGTCGCCGAAGCAGTGCTTTGGCTGCTCTCCCCTGCCGCTTCTTACACGACCGGCGCAATTTTGGAGGTCGGCGGCGGACGCTGATTTCCAGCGACCCGCATCGAATCCCCCGCATCGAATCAGAAAGACCTGATCCATTTCTTACTTCGCTTTGGTTGCGGAGGCCCGGCGCGCCATTTGCAATGCTCCAGCGACCGGTTCTACGACCTGCGGGTTCACCTCAAGGCGCGAATCAAGCTTGCGAACCTCCTCGCAGAAGACCTCGCGTGCCACGAGGGCGTGGCGAAAGACCCCGCCGGCCATAGCCACCGTAACAACGGGCACCCTCGCGCTGTCTACTGCGAAGAGCTGCCGGACGACGATTCCGGCGAGTTGCGCGAGTTCCCCACCCGCCTGCGCGAGGACGCGCAGGGCCAGGGCGTCCCCGGCCTCGGCCGTCCTCAGTATCGTGGGAAACAACGCCGCGAAATCCGGGCTGGAGTTCGCATTGCGCACGAACTCGCTGAGAGAGTGCAGGTTCCAGACTGCCGTCAGTTCGCGGAAGAGGGGCAAGGCTTCGGCTTGATTTTCCTTCTCTTCGTCGACCGAGCGTAGCAAAGTCGTCACCGCGGCGCGGCCGATCCAATGCGCTGAGCCTTCATCGGAAATGGCAAAGCCCCAGCCTCCGGCACGAGCCGTTCTTCCCTGCGCATCGCGACCGTAGGCAATCGAACCAGTCCCGGCGATCACGATCACGCCCGGCCCCGCACCAAAAGCCGCTTGCAGCGCGATTTGCATATCGCCCACAACTTCTATTTCGCCGGGAATCATCTCGGCAGCCATCTTGCCCATGGCGCTGGCAATTTCCTCGCGTCCTGCTCCCGCAACGCCGATGCACGCACGCTGCACTTGCCCCGAAGCGATTTTCGCAGCCGCGCACGCCTCGCGGATAACCTGATGCAGCGATTCGCGGGCACGAACTTCTCCTACGCGCGTGATGTTGCTGGGGCCACCGGTGACCGTAGCCAGCAGCGAAACCTCGTCACCCACCGCGCAAGTTGTCTTGCTCCCGCCGCCGTCAACGCCCAGATAGTAGGCCACGGGTTAGTTCTATCACAGCATTCGCTGGACGGACGAAGCTCGCACCGCCTCCAGCCCCGGTCTACAAAGACACACTCGCGCAAGCTGACAATTGCCGCCATAATTGAAACGGATAGGCATGAGCATTCAAATATCGGAACTCGCCAACACAGGCGACATACGCGGTTTCAGCTTCACGGCGCCCTCAGGAGCGCTCTCCTTCCTGGGACGCGTTGCGGACATACACTTGGCTTCCACGGTGCCCGGAGCGGTGCGCGGGAATCACTATCACTTGCGCAGGCGCGAGGCCATCGTCATCTTGCCGGGGACTGCCTGGTCGCTGCACTGGGACGAAGGCGAAGGCACGGCGGCGCAGCACCGCGCCTTTGCGGGCAAAAGCGCCGTGCTCGTTGTGGTTTCACCCGGCACTTCACATGCAGTGCGCAATGACGGCACAACTCCGTTGTGGCTCGTAGCCAGTTCGTCCGAACCCTACGACCCGACGGAAACTGTGGCGCGGAAAGTGGTGTAGCAGAATCGCATCCCGGCAGAACGCATGGGCCTCGACAAACTCGATCTCGCGATCATCGCGCTGTATCTGGTTGGAATTACCCTGTTCGGGCTGCGCTTCCGCAAGCGCCAGCGCTCACTCCGCGACTACTTTCTGGCGGGACGCGACATTCCCTGGTGGGCGATTGCGCTTTCCATCGTCGCCGCCGAAACCAGCACGCTCACCATCATCAGCATTCCCGGACTTGCCTATGACACCAACCTAACTTTCCTGCAGGTTGTGATGGGTTACGTCGTGGGGCGGGTGGTCATCAGCTTTGTGCTGCTGCCGCATTATTTTCGCGGCGATCTTTACACCGCCTACGAGTTGATCGAACGCCGCTTTGGGCGCGGGTTGCGCTCGCTGACCGCGGGACTGTTCCTGTTGACGCGCGCGGCGGCCGAAGGCGTGCGCGTTTATGCCGTGTCGATTGTCGTGTCGATTGCGCTGGGAACGGGCGAGGTCGCCTCGATCGCCATCATCACCGCATTGACGCTCATCTATACATTCGAGGGCGGGCTGGCTGCGGTGATCTGGACTGACGTGGTGCAGACTGTGATTTATGTCGGCGGGACGATCGTTGGGCTGTGGACGATCCTGCACCTGGTTCCCGGAGGATGGAGCGCGATTCACATCGCGGCCGCAAGCGCGGGCAAGCTGCAGGTGTTCGACTTCACGCCTAACTTCTGGATTCCCTACACCTTCTGGGCAGGCGTGATCGGCGGCGCGTTCTTAACAACGGCCAGTCATGGCACCGATCAACTTATCGTGCAACGGCTGCTGGCGGCTCGCAGCCAGAAGCAATCGGTGACGGCGCTGCTCTCGAGCGGCGTGGCCATCCTGTTTCAGTTTGCGTTATTCCTGATGGTGGGAGTCATGTTGTGGGCGTATTATCGCGTGCCCTCATCGACTTTTGCGACGCCAGACCGGATTTATCCCACGTTCATTGTCACTCGCATGCCGCATGGAATCTCCGGGCTGCTGATTGCGGCAATCCTGGCGGCCGCGATGTCGAACCTGAGCGCCGCGCTGAATGCACTGTCCTCGACTTCCATCATGGATTTCTATGTGCGCTTCCGTCCTCGGGCTGACGAGCGGATAAAAATGGGCCTCTCGCGGCTTTCGACATTTGTTTGGGCACTGCTGCTGTTCGCGCTGGCCGTATGGTCTTTGCATAAAGCCGGGCGGGTGATCGAGGTCGGGCTGCGAATTGCATCCGTGGCTTATGGCGCATTGCTCGGAGTGTTCTTGCTGGGCGTACTAACGAAGCGAGCGAATCAGCGCGGAGCCATGGTCGGGATGCTGTTTGGGTTCAGCGTGGAGTTGTGCTTGTGGAGATGGACGGCGGTGCCGTTCACCTGGTGGGTGATGATTGGAACGATCGTGACGTTTGTCTTGGGATACGCAGCAAGCGTCGCGAGTATACTGACTCACTCCGACCATGCCTGACCTGACCACCACCCGTCCCGAGCTTGCCCGCGATCTCGGCGTCAGCCACGCCTCGGCGGTGGTTGTGGGAACGATCATTGGCAGCGGGATCTTTCTTGTTCCCGCCGAGATGATGCAGGCGGTGGGTTCGGCCAGCCTGGTCTATCTGGCATGGCTGGTGGGTGGAGTGCTGTCCTTCTTTGGCGCGCTCACCTACGCCGAACTCGGCGCCATGAAGCCACAAGCGGGCGGCGAATATGTTTATGTCCGAGACGCCTACGGGCCGCTCGGAGGCT